>Ga0123328_1002392_pt1 | contig 16946 bp, 15 predicted proteins | sample BioC12SIPDNA_2_FD_89702 | JGI IMG/M metagenome (GOLD analysis project Ga0123328, IMG submission 89702) | Anaerobic biogas reactor microbial communites from Washington, USA - Biogas_R1_A C12 SIP DNA | ecosystem: Engineered > Bioreactor > Anaerobic > Unclassified | place: Washington, USA...
CCGCGAGCGCTGGGACCAGCCCGCCGGCCACCTGTCGGGCGGCGAACAGCAGCAGCTCTCGATCGCCATGGCGTTCGTCACCGAGCCGCGGATGGTCCTCATCGACGAGCTGTCGCTCGGCCTCGCCCCGACGATCGTCGGGATGCTCGTCGACAAGGTGAACGACCTCCGCGCCGACGGCACGACGATCGTCGTCGTCGAGCAGTCGGTGAACGTCGCGCTGCTGATGTGCCGCGACGCGGTGTTCCTCGAGAAGGGCCGCGTCCGCTTCCGGGGCCGCACCGAGGGCCTGCTCGATCGGCCCGACATCCTGCGCGCCGTGTTCATCGGGGGCGACGGGGCCGTCCCGGGGACCGAGGTCGGTCCCGGGGCGCGGGCCGAGGCGACCGGTCCCGCGTTCGAGTGCCAGAGCCTCACCAAGCGCTTCGGAGGCATCACCGCTCTCGACGAGGTGAGCATCCGGGTCGAGCCGGGCTCGATCGTCGGCCTCGTCGGCCACAACGGCGCCGGCAAGACGACGCTGTTCGACGTGCTGACCGGGTTCCTCCCCCACGACGGTGGAACGGTGCTGCTCGGCGACGACGACGTGTCCGACCTCTCGCCCGACCGGCGGGCCCGCCTCCGGATCGGCCGCTCGTTCCAGGAGGCGCTCCTGTTCCCGTCGCTGACGGTCCGCGAGTGCATCCTGGTGTCGCTCGAACGGCACCTCGCGAACCGCGACCCCCTGGCGGCCGCCCTGCGGCTACCGGCGTCGACCGACTCCGAGCGGGCGGCCGGCGAGCGGGCCGACGCCCTGGTGGCGATGCTCGGCCTCGACGCCTATCGCGACCGGCCCACCGGCGAGCTGTCCACCGGCACCCGACGCATCGTCGAGCTGGCCTGCCTGCTCGCCCAGGAGCCGAGCGTCGTGCTCCTCGACGAGCCGACCGCCGGCGTGGCGCAGGCCGAGACCGAGGCGCTGGCCCCGATGCTTCGCCGCGTGCAGACCGAGACCGGCTGCTCGATGGTGGTGATCGAGCACGACATGGCGCTGCTGTCGGACCTCTGCGACGAGCTGGTGGCCCTCGAACAGGGGCGGGTCATCGCCCGGGGCGAACCGGCCGACGTGCTGGCCGACCCCGCCGTGATCGCGTCGTACCTCGGCACCGACGACGACGTCGTCCACCGGTCCGGCCGCCGCTAGCGACGATCGGAACCGGGGTCGATCCGTTGCCTCCGCCCGGCCGCCCGGTTACCGACGGCGGTCGACGGGGCGGGGGCTGAGGCCGGACAGGACGTCGAGATCGCGGGTCGCGCCGTCGAAGCGTTCCGACTCGGTCGGCGCGCCGAGCAGGTAGCCCTGGGCGCAGGGACAACCGAGCTTGCGGAGCGTGTCGAGCTGGGTCGGCGTCTCCACCCCCTCGGCGATCACCCGCAGGTCGAGGGCCCGGCCGAGGGCGATGACCGCCCGCACGATCTCGGTGTCGCTCGGGTCCGATCCCAGCTCGGCGACGAAGGAGTGGTCGAGCTTCACGCCGACGATCGGGAAGCGCTTCAGGTAGGCGAGGCTGCTGTAGCCGGTACCGAAGTCGTCTAGCCACAGCGACACGCCCATCTCCTGGAGCGCGTCGACGGTGCGGACCGTCGTGCGGTCGGCCCCGATGACGGTCGCCTCCTTCAGCTCGAGCGCGAGGTCCTCCGGACGCAGACCGTGGCGCTCGACGATCTCGGCGAGGCGGGACACGAACAACGGAGATCCGAGTTGGCGGGCCGCCACGTTCACGGCGACGAGAGGCAACCCCTGAGGACCGGCCCGGGCGCGCCAGTCGGCGAGGGCGGCGCAGGTGGCGTCGAGCACGGCCTCGCCCAGGGCGCCGATCAGCCCCCGCTCCTCGGCGAGGGTGATGTACTCGGCGGGCAGCTCGACCCGGCCGTCGGCGGTCGGGATCCGCACCAGCGCCTCCGCACCGACCAGCCGTCCGTCGTCGAGGGAGACGATCGGCTGGTGGTGGACGATCACGCCCTCGTGGTCGAGCACCCGGCGCAGGTTCGACTCGACCGCGAGCCGCCGCTGGGCCGCCACCCGCAGCGCCTCGTTGAACACCTCGACCCGGTTCTTGCCCCGCTCCTTGGCCCGCAGGAGGGCGGCGTCCGCGTCGCGCAGCAGGCGCTCGGGCGTCTGTCCGCTGTCGTAGGCGATGCCGATCGACGCCGAGACCGCGAGCAGGGTGCCGCCGATGGCGATCGGGATGGTGAGCGCGTCTCGCACGCGGTCGGCGAGGGCCCGGACGTCCTCGTCGGCGCCGCCCCCGGTGACGATGACGAACTCGTCGCCGCCGAGGCGGCCGACCTCGTCGCCCTGGCGCACGGTGCGCTGCAGGCGGTTCCCGACCTCGACGAGGAGCTGGTCGCCGGTGTCGTGGCCGCGCTCGTCGTTGATGACCTTGAACCGGTCGAGGTCGAGGAACAGCACCGCGACCCGCTCGTCGCGGGCGCGGGCGGCCTCGACCATCGCCGCCAGGCGGGTCATCAGGAACAGCCGGTTGCTCAGGCCGGTCAGCCCGTCGTGGTACGCCTGCCACTCGAGCTGGCGCGCGGCCCGGGTGCGCTCCGTGATGTCGCGGACGTTGTGGACCACCCCGCCGATCGCGTCCTCACCGACGTGGTTGGTCGACGTGACCTCGATGTGGCGCCAGTCGTCGTCGCCGTGGCGCACCCGGTGCACCGACTCGACGGTGGTGCCCGGCGCGGCCAGGACCCGCGCCGAGACCGCCCGGGCGGCCTCGCGGTCGTCGGGGTGGAAGACGTCGAGGTCGACGGGGAGGCCGATCCCGATGGCCCGGCCGAACAGCTTCTCGGTGGCGGGGCTGGCGTAGGTGACGAACCCGTCGGCATCGGTCACGTAGACGACGTCGGTGGCGTGCTCCAGGAAGCCGGCGAGGCGGGCGTTGTCGAGCCGGGCCTGGGCGTGGGCCTTGCGCTCGGCGGCAGCGGCGCGCTCCAGCGCCTCGACCACCCGGTTCTGCTCGGTGACGTCCTGCACCTGGGACACGAAGTGGAGCGGTCGACCGTCGGTGTCGCGGACGAGGGCCACGTCGAGCTGGCAGGTGATCACGCCCCCGTCGGCGGCGACGTAGCGCTTCTCCATCCGGTACCGGCCGATCTCGCCGGCCACGACCCGTTCCAGGAGCGCCAGGTCGGCGTCGAGGTCGTCCGCGTGGGTGATCGCCTGGAACGTGGTGCCGATCAGGCCGGCCTCGCTCCGCCCGAGGATGCGGCAGAGGGCGTCGTTGACGCGCAGGAACTCGCCGCTGAGCGCCACGATCGCCATGCCGAGCGGGGCCTGGGCGAACGCGATCTCGAAGCGGCGATCGACGTCGCCCATCGCGGCCAGGAGGTCGGCCGCGATCCCCGGTTCGGCTGGTCCTTCGGGCACTTCTCTCCCCTCGCCAGGCCCCGAACGCTACCGCGACCCGGGCCGGCGCGGTACCGGTGACCCCGGCCCGTCCACCGGCGCGGCGGCCTGTCACACTGGGCCGACGATGCCCGACACGACCGACCATCCGCAGGACACCGGCGAGCGTCGCGCCATCGTGCGGGCCGGCCTCGCCTTCTTCGGCGCCCTCGTCGTGCTGATCGCGGTCGCCGCCCTGTTCAGCCGGAGCGCGGGCGACGCGCCATCCACGACGACCACCACGTTCGCCTGCGATCCGGGCGATTCGGTGTGCCTCGCCGCGCAGCAGGAGCGGGGCCGTCCCGGGATCATCCCCGAGCCGGGCAGCGGTGCCGAACCCGAGGAGGCCGGCGACCGCGGCGGCGCCCTCCAGATCGCGGTGTTCGTCCTGCTGGTGGCGGGCGTCGGCGCGATCGTCGCCCTCGTCGTGCGGTCGTCACGCCGGGCCCGGACGGGCGCCGACGACGCCCGCGTCAGCGGGTGAGCAGCGAGATCAGCGCCCAGAGGAAGGCGACGCCCCCCAGGGCGGCCATCACCAGGCTGCGGGTCATCGGCGCCCGCTCTCCGCGCGCCTGGCGCTCGGGTGGCGGGCGGAACACGGCGAGCAGGTTCCCCACCATCAGCGCCCCGCCGAACGCCAGCAGCAGGTAGAGCAGCAGGTCCTCGCCCAGGAACAGGTCGGGCCCCGACGAGGTCTCGGCGAGCAGCATCGGTCCCGAGGCTACGGGGCGGCGACCACGCCGCGTGAGATCGCGGCCGGTTCGACCTCAACTACCCGGAGGGCGCGCCGATGGGTTCGGACCGCTCGGCGCCCTCATCCCATCTGTCCGCTCCGGCGGGCGGAGGCGCCGGGCGGTCCATCCTCCCCCGGCCCCCTCCCGCGATCGGGCCCGGCGTCTCCGGACGCCGGGCCCGATCCGTTCGCCCCGACCGCCGCGGACCGAGGTCGGCCCGGCATCGGGGCCGCGCCCGTACGGTGGCCGTGTCATCCCCCGACGGGAGTGGGACGTTCACCGTTCAGATGGACTTCACCCGGTTCTTCGAGGAGTCGGCGCCCGGCCTGGTGCGCCTGTGCTACCTGGCGACGCTCGACCTGGAGGCGGCGACCGACGCGGCCCAGGAGGCGATGACCCGGGCCTGGCGCGACTGGGAGCGGATCGGCGCCGACGGGAGCGATCCCGGTGCGTGGACCCGCACCGTCGCGCTCAACCTGTGCCGCGACGAGGGCCGCCGGGCCCAGCGCCGAACCCGGATCGACCTGGACGACGCCCTGGCCGCCGCCCCGTCGGCCGCCGCCGGCCTCGACGACGACCTGGACCTGCACGCCGCGCTCGCCGGGCTGTCGGAGCGCCAGCGCGAGGCGGTCGCCCTCCGCTACTGGGCCGACCTCGACGTGGTCGCGGTCGCGGCGACGATGGGCGTGTCGGTCGGATCCGTGAAGCAGCACCTCGCCCGGGCGCGCCGACACCTCGCCGACGCCCTCGGTCCGAGGCTGCTCGACGACCTGGAGGTGGAGGCACAGTGACCGAACTGAGGGACCGCCTGGACCGGCTGGCCGCCCGCGCGACGACCGGGACGACGCTCGACGACCCGTCGACCGGTGGCGTCGGCGACGGTGGCGACGCCCGAGGCGCTCGCGGCGACGCCGCCCCCCGGCGGTGGCCGCTGCTGGCCGCGGCCGCGGCGCTCGTCCTCGTCGTGGGCGCGGCGCTGGTGGTGGCCGCGACCCGGAGCCCCGACGAGGTCGCGACCACGGTGCCCGACCCGCGCGCCACCACCGACTCGAGCTCCGCGCCCGGGGCGGGCGGTCCGGTCGTGTCGATCGTCGTCGAGGGCCGGGGCTCCCAGTCCGGGCCGCCGCTCGACGTCGAGGTGATCGTCGAGGGACCCGGGGGTGAGGTCGCCCACCGGAACCTGGCCGAGACCGAGACCTCCGTCGACGGCGCCCCGGGCCAGGTGTTCGTCGACCGGGGCCTGATCGTCACCCTGCCCGGACCGGGCGGGTACGCGGTGCGCCTGGTCGGCGAGCGCCTCGACATCGCCTGCTCGACGTTCGACGCCGCCGCCGGGGACCGCCTCGTCTACGTCGTCGGCGGCGCCCAGCTCGGGGTGGAGGGCGCCGCGGAACCATCCGGCGAGGTGCCGTGCGCCACCGTCACCACCGCCGAGGAGTGGGCGGGCACGAGCGGTGAGGTCGGGTCGTCGTTCGTCGGGATGACCGAGGCCGAGGTGGCCGCCGCCGCCGGCACCGCCGGCTACTCGACCCGGGTCGCCGGGCGCGACGGCGTCGACCTGGCGCTCACCGACGACCTGGTGCCGACCCGGCTCGACCTGTGGCTGTACGAGGGTGTCGTGGTGGCCGCCGCCCTCGGCGGGGAGGACCGTGGACCGGGCGGCGGACCGGACGGCGGCGCGGGCGTCGACGTCGACGTCGACGTCGACGGGGATCCGGTCGTCGTCGTTCCCGGTGGCGAGGCGGCCGTGAACCGGACGATCCCCGACGGCCTCGTGCGGGTCACGGTCGGCGGGACCTCGACCGAGCGGAGCTGGACCGAGGTGGTCGAACAGGTCGGGGAGCCCCGCCTCGGCGGGGGCCTGGTCTTCGCCGGTGGCCCCGGCCCCGCCGAGGTGGCCGTGACCGGTCCGTGGGGATCGTGCTCGGCGCCGCTCGACACCGCCGGGGGCGGCGTGGTCGTGACCCTGCTCTACTCGGCCGACGGCACGCTGCCCGACGGCGGCGGGTGCCCGATCGAGCAGACGACGGTGGCCGAGCACGCCGCCGGTTGGGCCGACGGCTGGGCCGGCTACGACGAGGCGACCGGGTACCTCGGCCTGACCGAGTCGGCGGCCCTCGACCTCGCCGCGTCCGACGGGGTCGAGATCCGCCTCGCCGCCCGCGACGGGGTCGCCTTCCCCCTCCGGAGCAACCTCGATCCCGACCGGGTCAACGTGGTCGTCGTCGCGGACCGGGTGGTGGCGGCGGCCCGGTTCTGACGCCGACCTCGTCGGCCGGACCCGCGGCCCTCAGGTCGTGGGTGGTTCCACCGGGCCCGGCGCGACGAGGCGGCGGGGCCGGTGGCGGATCAGCGACACCATCTCGATCAACAGTGCGGTCACGCCGATGACGAACCCGGCGACGAGGAGCGCTCCCGCGGGGACGGCCCGGGCGGCGACTCGGTCACCGCAGCTCGACCGGCGCACCGCGTCGGCGACGTTCGCTTCCAGCGCGACCAGCTCCCCGTCGACGAACACCCGGCCACGGGCGTCGGGCACGAGGTCGATGCGCCCCGACAGCAGGTAGGCCCCGGGGGCACCGCAGTCCTGGATCGGGCTCTCGACCGGTAGGGCGAAGAGCACGGCGGCCACCGCGTACAGGGCGACGGCCACGGCGGCCAGCCCCGCCGCCAGCCGCTGCGCGGGCGGTCGCTCGGCTCGATCCACGGCCCCGGAGCCTGGCACACGGTGGCCCGGCACCCCGGGACGGCCGGATCGGGCGCTCAGCGACGGCGCCGCGCCGCCTTGGCCTCGTACATCGCCTGGTCGGCGCGGTGCAGCACCTCGCGCACGGTCTCGTCGTGGCGGCGCACCGCCGAGCCGACGCAGCACCCGATGGCGACCCCGGCGCTCGAGCTGCCCACCGCCACGACGTGGCTCAACCACCCGCTCGTCAGCATCGGGTCGTCGGGGTCGCCGACCACGATGAACTCGTCGCCCCCGAGCCGGGCCACCGTGCGCTCCCCGCCCAGGTGACCGACCAGCGAGTCGGCCACCGCGACCAGCACCTCGTCGCCCCGCTCGTGGCCCCACGTGTCGTTGACCTCCTTGAACCCGTCGAGGTCCAGGTAGGCGACGAGCGTGGGGCGTTCCCCGTCGAAGCGCCGGTGCAGCAGGTCGCTCAGGGCGACCCGGTTCCAGAGCCCGGTCAGCGGATCGCGGTTGGCGCGGGCCTCGAGCTCGCGCTGGGTGCGGTGGCGCTCGGTGACGTCCTCCAGCGTGACGACGAGAGACGTGACGAGGCCCGGCGCGCCCTCGGAGACGACGTGCACCTGCACCCGCTCGACCGGGCCGGCGGTGAGCGCCACCGTGCAGCTCTGCCGGGCCGGGTCCGCCAGGGCCGCCGCCAGCGCCCGCTCGACCTGGGGACGGTCGGCGGACTCGACGACGGCGAGCAGGCCCTCGTCCTTGAGTACCTCCGGCTCCCGTCCGAGCATCCCGCAGGCGTTGGCGTTGGCGAACACGACGTTCGCGTTGGCGTCGAGGAGCAGCACGCCGATCGGCAGCAGCTCCGCGAGCGTCCGCACCGCCGTCGCGGGCCGGTCACCCCACCAGTCCTCGGTGACGTCCTCGGGCACCTCCCGGGTGCGGACGACCATGCCCCCGATGTCGGGATCGTCGAAGCGGTTGAACGCGGCGATCTCGTAGCGGCCGTAGGTGCCGTCCCCGGTGCGCATGCGGACCACCTTCGAGCCGTACCAGCCGGGGCTGGTCGCGAAGGCGTGGAGACCGAGGTTCATCACCTCGAGGGCGTCGTCGGGGTGCATGTCGACGAGCGTGTGGAGGCCGAGCCCGATCCCCCGCCCGATCAGCCCGCCGGGCGGTGCCAGGTTGGCCCGCACCGTCCACTCCTCGTCGAGCACCATCAGCGACTCGGTCATGAAGGCCCGGAGCGCGTCGAGGAGCCGGAGGTCCACTCCGGTCGGCTCGTCGGTGTCACGCCGCGGGCCGACCCCCGTGCCCGCGGGTCGTTCCATGTCGGTTCCGGTCGGCCGGCGCACCGGCGACGTGAGGCCCGCGGCCCGACAGGGGCCGATCGACCCGGTGCGGCCGTCGCCGCCCTGGGGGACCCCCCAGACCCGGTCGGGGGCGATCCCCGAGGCCGCCCATCCCCTGCGCCGGGCAGCGTCGGGTCCATGCCCACCGCCACCGCCTCCACCACCGCGCCCTCGGTCGACCGGCTGGTCGACCTGACCCCGGCCCACCGCGATCGCACCGTCGACGCCGTCAGGGGGCTCTGCATCGTGGTGGTCGTGCTGTGGCACTGGGTGTTCTCGATCACCCACGTCACCGCCTCGGGTCGCCTGTCGATGCCGAACCCGATCGGCGACGTCCGCTTCGCGTGGCTGGCGACGTGGGTGCTCCAGGTGATGCCGGCCTTCTTCGTCGTCGGCGGGTTCGCCAACCTCGCGTCGTGGGAGGGCCACGAGCGCGACGGCGGCACCGCCCGCGGCTTCGTCGCCGGCCGGCTCGCGCGCCTGGGGCGGCCCGTGGCGACCATGGCGCTCGTGTGGGCGGTGATCGACATGGCGGGACAGGTCGGCTTCGGGGCCCCGAGCGTGCTGCGGTGGGGGCTGGTGGTGTTCGTGCCGCTGTGGTTCCTCGGTGCCTACGGCGCGGTGATCGCGGTCGCGCCGTGGACGATCCGGGCGCACCGGAGTAGGCCGGGCCCGACGTTCGCCGGTCTGCTCGCGGTGGTCGCCGGCGCCGACGCCCTTCGCTTCGCGACCGGGGACCACCGGTGGGGCCTCGTCACGACGGCCGCGGTGTGGGTCGGCGCCCACCAGCTCGGCTACCTGTGGCGCGACGGCACGATCGCCCGGTGGGGACGCCGCGGTCCGGTCCTCCTCGCGGCGGGCGGCGGGCTGGCGCTGGTCCTGCTCACCCAGGCCGGCCCGTACCCGGCGTCGATGGTCGCGGTGCGCGGCGAAGCGCTCGGCAACATGTTCCCGACCACCGCCGCGGTCGCCGCCCTCGCCGTCACCCAGCTCGGCCTGATCCTCCTCGTGCGGCCACGTCTCGAGCGGCTACTGGCCCGCCGGTCGGCATGGAAGGCGGTCGTCGTCGTCAACGCCACCGCCATGACCGTGTTCTGCTGGCACATGACGGCCCTCGTCGTGGTGATCGGGGCGGTGCGCGCCGTGGGCTTCGAGCTCCCCGCCCATCCCGACGCGACCTGGTGGGTGCTGCGCCCGGTGTGGCTGGTCCTGCCCGGAGTCGTCCTCCTCGGCCTGGTCAAGGCGTTCGTCCGCTTCGAGCGGCCCTCCCGCCGCTGAGGGGGCCTTCCGTGGGCCGGAGCGGTCGGTCACACTGTCGCCATGGCCCGGAAGCTGCTCCTCACGCTCGCGGTCGTCGTCCTGGCGGTGATCGGGGCCGGCGTGTACTGGTTCGTCATCCGCGACGACTCGGTCGAGAAGAAGACGACCGATTGCGACCCCGAGCCCTGCGAGGTGACCCTCGATTCGGTCGACGGCACGTGGAGCGTCGTGCCCGCCGAGAGCGAGGGCACGCTCGTGATCACCGAGGAGATCGGCAGCGTCCTCGACCACCAGGCCGAGGGCCGCACCGGCGACATCACCGGCACGCTGGAGGTCGACGGCGACACGGTGACCGCGGCCGACCTGGCGATCGACCTGACCGGCCTGGAGTTCGTCGACCAGCCCGGCGGCGGGTTCGACGTCGCCAACCGGGCGAACGCCATGGGCAACACGGGCCTCCAGACCTCCCAGTTCCCGGAGGCGACGTTCACGCTCACCGAGCCCCTGGTGCTCGACGGCGACCTGACCGAGGGCGACACCGCCACCGCCGACGCGACCGGCGACCTGACCCTCCACGGCGTGACCCGGTCGATCACGTTCCCGGTCGAGGCCACCGCCGACGGCGAGCAGGTGCGCGTGTCACCGGCCGACTTCATCCCGATCGTGCTCGCCGACCACGACATCACGGTCCAGACGCCGCCGATGGTCGCCCGCGTCGCCGACGAGGGCGGCTTCGACTTCCTGCTCGTGCTCGAACGGGCCGCCTGATCAGCCGACCGGCGCGCCGTCCCGGGTGCGCCGGGCCCGCCAGTCGGCCTCCTCCTCGCCGAGCGGCGTGTTGGGACCGCCGGCGACGAACGGCCACAGCTCCTCGGAGATGCCGCGCCAATCCGCGGTGGCGTTCAGCTCGCCGAGGATCGCGTACAGCCCGAGGTTGATGCGCTGGATGATCACGAACGACGGTGGCACGTTCGTCGCCTTCAGCAGGTCGCCGTCGGGCCCGGACTGGTCGAAGATCTGGCGCACGGTCGCGCTGGCGTACTCGGGCGTGATCGTGGTGGGACCCCGCTCGTCGACGAGCGCGTAGAAGTGCGCGAAGTAGGACATCACCTGGTCGTCGGTGAACGGCGCGCCCGCCCGGAGCAGGCCGATCCGCTCGATCAGGGCCCGGAACCGGGCGGGGTCGCGACGGAACGAGACCTCCTCGACCATCGAGCTGAAGTCGGCCAGCTCGCCCTCGGTGAAGTGCTTGACCAGGCCGAAGTCGAGGAACGTGACCCGCCCGTCGGCTCCGAAGAGGTAGTTGCCGGGGTGCGGGTCGCCGTTGAACATCCGGAGGCCGTAGAGGCTGCGGAACACGAAGCGGTAGATGATCTCGCCGGCCCGGTCGCGGGTGGCCTGGTCCGACGCCACGATCGTCTCGAACGGCTCGCCGACCGCCAGCTCGGAGGTCAGCACCCGGTCGGTCGACAGCTCGGGCACGACGTCGGGCACGTGGATGAACGGGTGGCCGCGGAACGCGTCGGCGAAGGCGGCCTGGTTGCGGGCCTCCAGGCCGTAGTCGAGCTCCTCGGCGAGGCGGGACTTGAGCTCCTCGATCAGCGGTCCCGGCTCGAGGCCCGGGTAGACGGCACCCATCGACGTGAACAGCAGCCCGACGCTCGACAGGTCGGACCGGATCGCGGCGTCGATCCCGGGGTACTGGACCTTCACCGCCACCGCCCGCTCGTCGTGGGTGAGCGCCCGGTGCACCTGGCCGATCGACGCCGACGCGATCGGCACCGGGTCCCACTCGGCGAAGAGCCGGTCCGGCGGCTGCCCCAGCTCCCGCTCGATCGCCTGGGCCGCCAGCTCCCCCGACATGGGCGGCGCGTCGCTGCGGAGCTGCGAGAGGGCCTCCCGCACCGGCTCGGGCAGGCCCTGGTCGAGGTACGACGCCATCTGACCGAGCTTCATCATCGCCCCCTTCATGTTGCCGAGGGTGGCGACGACGTCGTCGGCGGTGCGGAGCTGGAACTCCTGCTCGAGGGCCTCGCGACGCTCGGCGTCGGCGAACGTGCGCCGGGCGACGTGCGCGGCGTACCGACCCGCCGAGCGGGCCCCGACCGCACCGATCCGCGCGTTGCGCGACAGCGTGGACGACCCGGTGACGACCGGCGCGTCACCGGCCCGGTCACGCCGGCGGCGGGCGACGGCCACCGCGGCGACGCCGGCCACGACGACGGCGGCGGCGAGGGGCAGGCGCGGACGGGACAAGGCGGAACCTCCGGGACGGGAGCCCCGGAACCCTAGGGCGCCCGCCCATGCACGAACGGGGTCGGAGGAAGACCGTCGCGCGGGCCCCGGGGTGGGGTGCCCGGGCGACGGGACAGGGGTCGGGACCGGCGGTAGCGTGCGGGCGGGCAAGGAGGCTCCGATGTCCGCCAACCGACTCCCCGTCCGCAACGCGCGCCGAGGGCTCCTCGTCGTGATGGCCGTGATGGCCGCGCTGCTCGCCCCCGGTGCGGTGGCCGGCGCGCAGGAGACCGCCGTCCCGACGCTGGGCGCGGTGCTCGACGGCGAGGTCGCCGGCCTGTCCGCCACCGCCACCACCGCGTTCGCCGGAGAGGACCCCTCCCGTCCCGCGATGGAGGTCGAGATCCAGCTGACCAACCCCGGCGACACGTCGGTGCCGGTCGCGGTGCCGTTCGGGATGCTCCTCGCCACCGACGACGAGGCCGACCAGACCACCGGGGTGCTCGGCCCCACCGACGATCCGACGCTCGCCGAGGTGGCCGCCTCCGGGGGCACGCCCGAGATCACCGCCGCCCCCGGTACGACCTACGTGATGCTCACCGTGTACTGCGCCGAGCTCGACGACGGCGCCCCCTACGAGCCGACGCCGATGCACTACGCGGGCATGGCCGCCGAACCGCTGCCGGCCGTGCTGCGCAACATCGCCGCCCAGCAGCCCGACGACTGGGTGGGCCAGGAGGCGGTGTGGTGGGTCACCGACGACCCCACCTACCCCCCGCCCGCCGACATCGCCCCCCTGCTCGAGGGCGTCGACGCCGAGGCCTTCGCCTCCGACCCGCACCAGGTCGTCCCCGACTCGGCGTACGCGCCGGGGTGGAGCCGGGCGGGCGTCGTCGACGAGGCCTTCGACGGCGGCACCCAGAGCCGCGCCCCGGCGATCCCGGGGTCGTCGAGCGGCTCCTGGCTGTTCTGGCTCCTCGCCGCCGGTGCCGTGCTCGGCACGATCGCGATCGTCGCCGCCGCCCGCCGCGGCGGCCGCCGCCCCGACGCCGCCCGGGTGATCGTCCCGCCCCGACCCGGCTGGTACCCCGACCCCGGCGGCTCGTCGTCGTACCGCTTCTGGGACGGCGCCCGCTGGCGCTGACGTCCCCGCCGCCGCCTCAGCTGCGCACCAGGCGGGCGATGGCGGCGGTCGCCTCGCCCATGATCCGCTCGGCCTCGGCCGGGTCGGCGCCACGGGCGGCGTCGGCGACGCAGTGCCGGATGTGCTGGTCGAGGAGACCCACCGCGACGCTGTCGAGCGCGGACGACACCGCGCTGATCTGGGTCAGCACGTCGATGCAGTAGGTGTCCTCGTCGACGAGACGCTGCAGCCCCCGCACCTGTCCCTCGATGCGCCGGAGCCGGCGGGACAGGTCCTCCTTGTCCATCGAGTATCCGGCCATCGTCGTCACCTCCGTCCTCCACGATACCCCCAGGGGGTACCGAATCGACGTCGCCTCGGGAAACCCGGGACGCGGCGCACCACCGCACCGGGCGGTGGCACACCGAGGTTCCCGCCGGAACCGGCCGGCCCGGGCGGGGAGGGGGGCGCCGCTCGAGCCGGGTTCGGGGTGGCCCTCCGGTTACCCATCCGTCCGGGCCGGAAAACCCGGATCGGACCCACTTCCAACGATCGTTTGCCTTGACCGAACGTTCGTTGAGGGCCACGATGGCGGCCATGCTCTCGACCCGCCACGTCGACATCCTCGATCCCGCCCTCTACGACGACCCGTGGGACACCTACCGGTGGCTCCGCGACGAGGCGCCGCTGTACCGCGACGAGCCCAACAACCTCTGGGTGGTCAGCCGGTACGCCGACGTCTTCGAGGTGTCGCGACGCTCCGACCTGTGGTCGGCCGCCCAGGGCGTGCGCCCCAAGGTCGCCGCCGACATGTCGCTGATCGCGCTCGACGACCCCGAGCACACGCGCCAGCGACGGCTGATCAATCGGGGGTTCACCCCCCGCCGGGTGCGCGAGATCGCCCCCCACATCCGCGACCTGTCCAACCGCATCCTCGACCAGATCGCCGAACGGGACGAGTTCGACTTCGTCGAGGAGATGGCCGCCCACGTCCCGCTGATCATCATCTGCGAGATGATGGGCCTCGACCCCGAGACCCGCGACCGCATGTACCGCTGGTCCGACGCCATGATGGCGGGGGACGGGCACGAGGGCGACGACCCGGAGCTGCACGCCGCGGCCGTCGCGTTCGGCGAGTTCGCCGAGGTGTGCCTCCAGCTGATCCCCGAACGGCGTGAGCAGGCGACCGACGACATCATCGGCATCCTCACCCGCGCCTTCGACGAGGGCGGGCTCGAGAAGGAGACCAAGTCCGGCGACTCCGAGCTGTACGGCGAGGGCACCCTCCAGGACGACGAGCTGCTGATGTTCCTCGCTCTGCTGCTGGTCGCCGGCAACGAGACCACCCGCAACGCCATCTCCGGCGGTCTGGTCGCGCTCAGCCGCTACCCCGAGGAGCGCGACAAGCTGCTCGCGAACCCCGACCTCATCGACAGCGCGGTCGACGAGATCATCCGCTGGACCACGCCGGTGATGACGTTCATGCGCACCTGCATCGAGCCCCACGAGATGCACGGCCAGCGCATCGAGGTCGGCGACCGGGTGCTGATGCTGTACCAGTCGGCCAACCGCGACGAGCGGGCCTTCGACGACCCCGACGAGTTCCGGGTCGACCGCTCCCCCAACAACCACCTCGCCTTCGGCGCCGGCACCCACTACTGCCTCGGCGCCAACCTGGCCCGGCTCGAGGTCAAGGTCGTGTTCGAGGAGATGCTGGCCCGCTTCCCACAGGTCCGGGCGGTCGAGCCCTACAAGATCCAGCGCAACCGCTCGACGCTCGTCGTCGGCATCGAGCACCTGCCCGCCGTGTTCACGCCCGTCTCGCGACTCGACTGATCGTGGCCGACGCCGCCACGGCCGCTCCCGCGCCGGTCCAGGGCCAGCGCGAGCGCATCCTCGACATCGCCCTCGGACTGATGGCCGAGCGCGGCGCGTCGGGCACGAGCATGCGCGCCCTCGCCGACGCGTGCGGCCTCAACGTCGCCGCGCTCTACCACTACTTCCCGTCGAAGGACGCGCTGCTCCGGGCGGTCATCGAGGAGCGCCGGTACGGCGCCCAGCTCCAGAGCCTGCCGATCCCCGACCTGCGCCTTCCGCCCGAGGAGCGCGTCGCCGCCCTGCGGGCGCGCGGCGCCGAGGTGCTCGGGGTGCCGGGCGGCAGGCCCGACCTGCGCCTGGCCCTCGAGGCGCTGCTGCCGCGCGGCGTCTCCAGCCTGCTGCTCGAGGGCGGCGGCACGCTGGCGTGGGGGTTCCTCGCCTCCGCCCTGATCGACCGGGTGGCCTGGTTCGTGGCCCCCAAGCTCATCGGCGGCGCCGGCACCCCCGGGCCGCTCGCCGGGCCCGGCGTGGCGCGCATCGACGACGCCGTGCGGCTCGAAGACCTGACCACCCAGCTGGTGGGCGACGACCTGCTCGTCATGGGCAGGCCGCGCTACCCCGGAAGCGACCAGCGATGAAGGAGAGACGAACGATGTTCAGCGGGATAGTGGAAGAGGTCGGGCGCATCGCCCGCGTGGTGGACGCAGGCGGCGGCCTGCGCGTGACGGTCGCCGCCAGCGCCGTGCTCGACGACGCGAAGCTCGGCGACTCGATCGCCGTGTCGGGCTGCTGCCTCACGGTGGTGCGCTTCGACGAGGCCTCGTTCGACGTCGAGCTCTCCAGCGAGACGGTGGCCAAGACGGCGCCGCGCTGGCACGAGGGCGCGCGCGTGAACCTCGAGCGCGCCCTGCGCGTCAGCGACCGGCTGGGCGGCCACGTCGTGACCGGCCACGTCGACGGCGTGGGCGAGGTGCTGGAGCGGCGCGACGAGCCGGGCGCCTACGTGCTGCGCGTGCGGGCGCCCGAGGCGCTGGCAGCGCACCTGGTGCCCAAGGGCAGCGTCACCGTCGACGGCGTCAGCCTCACGCTGGTCGACGTGGGCGGCCCCGGCGGCACCCGCCCCGACTGGCCCGCCACCGACCTCACGCTGTGGCTCGTCCCGCACACGCTCGCGGTCACCACCCTGGGCGAGCTCGAGCCGGGCTCCCGGGTGAACGTCGAGAGCGACGTGCTCGCCAAGTACCTCGAGCGCCAGCAGCTGCTGCGCCAGGCGGAGGTGCGCTCGTGAGCGCCCGCCAGGCCGAGGCGCCGCTCGCCAGCGTGCCCGAGCTCCTCGAGGAGCTGCGCGCCGGGCGCCCCGTGATCCTCGTCGACGACGAGAACCGCGAGAACGAGGGCGACCTGATCCTGGCCGCGGAGTTCGCCACCGAGAAGAGCGTCGCCTTCATGATCCGCCACACCGGCGGCGTGGTCTGCCTGGCGCTCGAGGAGGGGATGGCCGACCGCCTGGAGCTGCCGCCCATGGTGGAGCACAACTCCGCGCGCCGCGGCACCGCCTTCACCGTCTCCATCGAGGCGAAGGAGGGGATCGACACCGGCATCAGCGCCGCCGACCGCGCCACCACCATCCGCACCGCCGTGGCGGCCGGCACCACCGCCGCCGACCTGGCGCGCCCCGGCCACGTGTTCCCGCTGCGCGCCAAGCCCGGCGGGGTGCTGCGCCGCGCCGGCCACACCGAGGCGAGCGTCGACCTCTGCCGCCTGGCCGGCCTCACCCCCGCGGCCGCCATCTCCGAGGTGATGGACGACGACGGCCGCATGCTGCGTCTGCCGCAGCTGCGCCGCTTCGCCGCCGAGCACGGCCTCAAGATCGGCACCATCGCCGACCTGATCGCCCACCGCCTGCGCCACGACGCCTTCGTGAAGCGCGCGGCGGTGGCCGAGCTGCCCACCGACATGGGGGAGTTCCTCATCCACGGCTACGTCGACGAGGTGAGCGGCGACGAGCACGTGGCGCTGGTGATGGGCGACGTGACCGGAAGCGAGCCGGTGCTGGTGCGCCTCCACTCGGAGTGCCTCACCGGCGACGCGCTGCACAGCCTGCGCTGCGACTGCGGCGCTCAGCGCGACGCCGCCCTGGCCGCCATCGCCGAGGAGGGGCGCGGGGTGCTCGTCTACCTGCGCCAAGAGGGGCGCGGCATCGGGCTGATCAACAAGCTGCGCGCCTACCAGCTGCAGGACCAGGGCGCCGACACGGTGGAGGCCAACGAGCAGCTCGGCTTCGAGGCCGACCTGCGCGACTACG
>Ga0123328_1002394_pt1 | contig 16939 bp, 15 predicted proteins | sample BioC12SIPDNA_2_FD_89702 | JGI IMG/M metagenome (GOLD analysis project Ga0123328, IMG submission 89702) | Anaerobic biogas reactor microbial communites from Washington, USA - Biogas_R1_A C12 SIP DNA | ecosystem: Engineered > Bioreactor > Anaerobic > Unclassified | place: Washington, USA...
CGTGAATCTGGAATCACAACGGACGGTTATTGTCCCGGCGGTGAAGTCGAACCAATCCCAGGACGCCGCCGCCACTTCCCCGGCCCGGAGGCCCGCGAGGCCCGCGAGGTGGACCGCAATGTCCATGTCCCCGCCCATGTCCCGCGCCATGTCCAGAACCGCCCGGAGGCCCCCGGCGTCAAGCGTTGCGCGCTCTGTCTTGGGGACTCGGATTGCCTTTACCTTCTGGAAAGGATTCTCCGCTATCCAGCCGCAGGAAACCGCCACATTGAACGCGGCCCGCAGGGTGCGCAAGTCGCCGTTTGCGGTAATGGGGGACACGTCCCGCGCCCGTGCTGAAATGAAGTCTTGCGCGTCACGGTCTGCGGGAAGCACGTCCGCGCGCATGAACCGGGACAAGGCAAGAAATGCGTATCCCGTCCGCAGTCTACTTTTTGGGGTGTGGCGCGTTGCCGCCCATTCCGCGTGCCTTGCCTCCAACTGGGAGAGGGAGACGCCGGGACGGCGCGCGGGCCGGAGGCCGTCCTGTTCCAGCCCCGCGACAATGCGCAAGGCCGCAAGCTCCGCCCTTCCCTTGTCCCCTTCCCCGGTACTGCGGCGCATGTCGAGGCCGCTTGAAAGCCGCAGACGAAACCACCACGCCCCGCCCCGCCTGAATAGAGTCAACATGCCTTTTCCCTTTCGCGTTGTGGCGCGATTCTTGGGCATTATTGGCTACTGGGAGTAGAACAGGGGGGAGAGTACCGCGCAACGTGAAAGAGCTGTAAACCGTTACGCTGTGGGGGGATAAGAAATGGTGCCCGAGGCGAGACTTGAACTCGCACCCCGTGAGGGACTAGATCCTTAGTCTAGCGTGTCTGCCAATTCCACCACCCGGGCACGGGGGTTGACACCCGCTATCATACCCGAAAAGCCCCCATTTGTGCAACTGCACTGCGGCCCGTTCATTCGTCGGATGGAAGCGCGCGCACCGCGCAGTCCACGGCGAAGGGCAGCAGCACCTCCAACGTTTCCGGGCCGCGCGGCAGGGAGATGCCGGACACCCTCTCCCCTTTCACAGGGTCCCATACCTCCACCCTCACCGCGCCGGGCGCGGGCGTCATGGGCAGCGACAGCCGCGCGCGCACCGGTGCCGGATCTGTTGCCGTCGCCCCGTTCGGATAGTGGCAGGCGGGGTCCACCACATACGCCAAGGCGCTTGCGCCGTTGGCCAGGGCGAACACGTCACATGGCGCCCCCGGCGTTCCGTCCGGCCCCACGATGACCGCCGTGGCCCCCTCCACCGGTGCCCAGCCGGGGCCGCCCACCCCGGTCCCCTCCAGGAAACGGGCGAGGGCCGCCCATGTCCCCCATCCCCCGCGCGGGTGAAGATGGTTCCACCACCACGGAAACACGGTGCCCGCGCTGCCCGAAAGCAGCGCGCTCCATACCCCCTGCCGGACGCCACGCAGAAGCGGATCCTCCTCCGTGCCCGGTCCGCGGAAGCTCACGCCGTACTCTCCGAAAAGCATGGGTTTGTCGTACCGCTCATGAAACCGCCGCACGATCTCCCGGATTCGCAGCCCCGCGGGGGCGCTCTTTTCGCCCAGATACAGGTGGTACTGGGCAATGTCCAGTCCGGGCAACGCCCACAGGCCCTGGTCCTCCAACGACCCGGTGAGGCTGGTGGTCACCGGCCGCGGCCAGGGGTCTGTCCTCTTGAGAAACGCCGCCATGTCCCCGTGCCACTGGATCACGTCGGGCCGCCGCAGCTTGGGGAAGACATTGTCGTACTCGTTGAAGAACTCCCAGGCGAAAACCGCCGGAGAGGCCCCCCACCGCGCCACGATGTACCGGAGCCGCTTCTGGTAGAGCGCCCGCGCCTCCGGGTGGGTGAAAAAGTCGTTCTGCTCTTCGCACGGCCCCCCGTTTGCGGCATTGTACGGGTGCGAGGGCCAGAAGTCGTTGCCGCCCCACATGTCGGGGGCATCCTGGAAGATGCCGTGGAAATCCAGACAGAGCATGACATAAATGCCCCGCGCCGCAGCCAAGCGCAGCACCGCGTCCAGTGCCGTCGCCCTGTCCTGATCGTAGTTCAGCCGGGAGCCGGGCCGGTCCTCAATCCCGAAGCCGAAGGGGCACATCCAGAGGCGCGTGCAGTTCATGCGGGCGGCGGCCATGCCGTCCAGCCAGGTCTCGTAGTCCTCCAGCCGCCCCCAGCACACATTGGCCCCCAGCAGGACCAGCGGGGTGCCGTCGTCCCGCTGGAACCAGCGCCTCTTCGTGGGCTCCACCCGGACGCGCCGCATCGCCGGACGCTCTCCGGAGGCCACCGTGAACTCCCCGGTGCCGACAGTGGCCGAGGCCGCCCCATCCAGGCCGGCGTGGACCGTGTACGCCACCCGTCCCGGCGACTCGGCCTGCCACCGCACCCGCCAACTGCCGGGATTCTCGCCCATCCGCATCCAGAACGCGGGCACACGCAGCGTCGGCGCGCCTTCAGGGGAAAACACCACGTCAACGGCAATTTGGTCCGGATCGCAGGGGTTCTGCTCCCCCGCCTCCACGCCGCCAACCTCGAATTCCGTCCAGCCCCCGGCTTTCGGGGGATCCAACGGCGTCAGGGCGCCGTTTCCCAGCGCAACGACACACAGCAACAACGCTCCGACCATGCAAGCCTCCGTCAACGGGTTCGGTCCGTTTCCCGCCCCCCTTTCTGACCCACCGGAACGGTTTCCGGTGACAGCCGGCCGCCGCGCGCCGCCAATGTCCTATACTATCCGCATGGAGAAACGAAAAACGCACACCTATTCCTGGCCCCGGCCCAACGTCACGGTGGACGCGGTGGTGTTCCGCCCGGGAGCGGGGGGGTGCCCGGAGATTCTGCTGATCCGCCGGGACCGGGCCCCCTTCGCCGGGCGCTGGGCCCTGCCGGGCGGGTTTGTGGAGGAGCACGAGCCCCTCGAAACGGCGGCGGCCCGGGAACTGGCGGAAGAAACGGGGTTGGAGGGCGTGGCGCTGCGCCAGCTGCACGCCTTCGGCGACCCGGGCCGCGACCCGCGCGGCCACACCATCTCGGTTGTCTACACCGGCGAAGCCCCTCCGGAGGCCCGGGTTCGCGGGGGCGACGACGCCCGTGAGGCGGCGTGGTTTCCCGTGGACACGCTCCCTCCGCTGGCGTTCGACCATCTCAAAATTGTAGAGTATGCCCTTGCATGCCGCAGTGAGGAGCCCCAGATTTGAAACCCCTCGAGACAGACGCTTTGCTGGTGGTGGACGTTCAGAACGACTTTTGCACGGGCGGCGCGCTGGCCGTGCCCCGGGGCGAAACGGTGGTCGGCCCCATCAACCGGCTGGTGGACAAGTTCCGCCATGTGACCTTCACCCGCGACTGGCACCCCTCCGACCACTGCAGTTTCGGGTTCCCGCCGGAGTTCCGCGATGGGAGCTGGCCCGTCCACTGCGTGCAGGACACGCCCGGCGCGGAGTTCCGCGGCGACCTGCGCGTGCCGCTGGACGCCATCTTCATCAACAAGGGCGACGATCCCGGCAGCGAGGCGTACAGCGCCTTCGAGGGAACCCGCCTGGCCGACGAGCTGCGCAGGCGCGGCGTGACCCGGGTGTACGTGGCGGGTCTGACACTGGACTACTGCGTGCGGTCCACGGCCCTCGACGCGGTGCGCCTCGGATTCTCCGCGGCGGTGGTGCGGGACGCGGTGCAGGCGGTGAACCCGGACCAGTCCGACGCGGTGTTTGCGGAACTCACGGCGGCGGGCGTGGACCTGCCGGTGACGGAAGACCTGCTATGAACGACCCCTCCGCGGGATGGTTCCGGCGCGAGGGCACGGCCCTCCTCACGGATTTCTACCAGCTGACCATGATGGCCGGCCAGTGGCGCGAGGGGCGCACGGGCCAGCGGGTGAGTTTCGACTACTTCTTCCGCGCGCTGCCCCCCCACACGGGGTTCGCGGTGACCGCCGGCCTCGAAGTCTTCCTCGACTTTCTCGAACACCTCCGCTTCACGGACTCGGACATCGCGTATCTGCGCTCGCTGGGCGTGTTCGGCGACGACTTCCTGGAGTACCTCGGCGCGTTCTCCCCGCAGTGCGCGGTGCGCGCCCTGCCCGAGGGCACGCTGGCCTTCCCCTTTGAGCCCGTCGTCCAGGTGGAGGGAAACATCCTGGAGGCCCAGCTGCTTGAGACGGCCCTCCTCAACTTCATGAACTACCCCACCCTCATCGCCACCAAGGCGGCGCGGGTGTGCCAGGCGGCCGGGGGCGAGCCGGTCATGGAGTTCGGCCTGCGCCGCGCCCACGGCCCCGACGGCGGGGTGCTCGGCGCGCGCGCCGCCTGCATTGGCGGCTGCGCCTCGACGTCCAACGTCCTCGCGGGCAAGGTGTACGGCGTCCCCGTGGCGGGCACCCACGCCCACAGCTGGGTCATGAGCTTCCCGTCGGAGCTGGAGGCGTTCCGCGCCTTCGCCCGGCAGTACCCGGACCGCTGCATCCTGCTGGTGGACACCTACGACCCCGTGAAAAGCGGCATTCCCAGCGCCATCACGGTTTTCAGGGAACTCCGGGAACAGGGCGTGAACGCGCGCCCGGCCATCCGGCTCGACTCAGGGGACCTGGCGAAGCTCAGCAAGACGGCGCACCGCATGATGGCCGAGGCGGGGCTGAACGACCCGCTTATCGTCGCGTCCAACGACCTCGACGAGGATCTCATCGCCGACCTCAAGCGCCAGGGCGCGAAGATCAACGCGTGGGGCGTGGGCACCCACCTCATCACGGCCTTCGACTGCCCCGCCCTCGGCGGGGTCTACAAGCTGACGGCGATTATGAACGCCGACAGCGGGTGGCAGCCGCGCATGAAGCTGAGCTCCAACGCGGACAAGGCCACGGACCCCGGCCGCAAGCAGATCCTGCGCTGTTTTGACGCCGAGGGCCGCCCGCTGGGCGACGTGCTCGCGTTGGAGGACGAGTGTCTGCCGGGCTCCGGCACCGTTGCCGGACGCCGGCAGAAGAATCCGCACCTCCCCGCGGCCATTGAGGGCGTGGCGCGGACCGAGCCGCTGCTGGAGACCGTCTTCTCGGAGGGGCGCCGCACCGCCCCCGCCGGGGGGTACCAGGCGGCCCGCGACCGGGCACAGCGGGAGATGGCCGCCCTGCCGGAGGAGCACAAGCGCCTGCGGAACCCGGAGATCTACCGGGTGCTGCTTTCGGAGAAACTGGGCGCCCTCAAAGAGCACATGATGACGCATCCGGAACTGGCCTGACCGCCGGCGCGCGCACGGGAGCACGGACACGATGAGATTGGTAAAGATCGGCGTCGCCTCGGTTTCGGTCAAGGTGGGCGACTTCTCCGGAAACGCCCGGCGGCTGCGCGAGATCGTCAGGCAGGCGAAGGCCTGCGGCACCCACCTGCTGGCGCTGCCCGAACTGTGCATCTCCGGCTACAGCCTGGAGGACCGCATCTACTGGCCCGACGTGGCGCGGTGCAGCTGGGCCTCCCTGGCGGAGCTGGCCGAGGAGTGCGCGGGCATCAGCGTCTTCTTCGGCCTCCCGGTCCGCGTCGGGGCGATGAACTTCAACGCCGCCGCCCTCGTGGGCGACCGCCGCATCCGCGGGCTGGTCCTTAAGAAGTACCTGCCCACGTACAGCATCTTCTACGAGGGCCGCAACTGGACCGCCTGGCCGGGCGGCGTCACCGAGATCAACGGCGTGCCCGCCGGGGACCTCGTGTTCCGCATGCCCTTCGGGCTGGTCTCGGCGGAGATCTGCGAGGACCTGTGGAGCTCCGACTCCCCCGGCCGCGAGCGGGCGCGCCTCGGCGCGGAGGTCATCTGCAACCCCAGCGCCTCCCCCTTCACCCCCCTGAAGAACGAGGCCCGCAAGCGCCTCGTGCTCGGCGCGGCGGACACGCTGAAGGTGGTGTACGCCTACGCCAACCTGCTCGGCTGCGACTCCAGCCGCATGGTCTTCGACGGCGGCGGCCTGGTCGCCACCCCGGAGGGCCTCGTCTGCGAGGGCCCCGTCCTCTCCTCCGACTACCACACGCTGGCGACCGGCGTGGTGGACCTCGACGATGTGGTCCGCGCCCGCGCCGAGAACACCACCTGGCGCCAGGACGCCGTCAAGGGACTGACCTGCGCCAACGGACACCTCGTGGACTGCACGGACATTCCCCACAGGCCGGCACCGGTGGACGAGTATGCCGCGCAGATGCCCCGCGCGTTCTATTTCCCCGCCCTCCCCGCGAGCCGGCCCTGCGGCAGGGAGGCGGCCCTCGACGAGCTGTTTGACGCGCTCTCGCTGGGGTTGCGCGACTATTTCGAGAAGGTCGGCGCATTCGAGCGGTTCCTGATCGCCCTTTCCGGCGGCCGCGACAGCGCGCTGTGCCTGCTGATGGCCGTGCGCGCCGCCAAGCTCCTCAAGGGCGGCGCCGAGGCCGCGCGCTTCGCCGGGCGGGTGGCCACGGTCTATCTGCCGAACAAGGCCTTCAGCAGCGGCGCGACCCTCGACGCGGCCCGCTCCCTTGCGGAGGAGCTCGGGGTGCCGTTCAAAGTGGTCAGCATCAACTCCGAGGCCGACCTTGCGCTGCGCAAGGCGGCGGAAATGGCGGGGGACGAGGACCGCGTGACGCCCATGGCCAGGCAGAACCTCCAGGCCCGCGTGCGCGGGGCGATGATGCTCAACTGGGGCAACAGCGCGGGCGGCCTCCTGCTGGTCACCTCCAACCTCAGCGAGGCGGCCGTGGGCTACAGCACCACGGGCGGCGACAACCAGGGCGGCTACTCCCCCATCGCCAACGTGCCCAAGACCGTCGTGTCGGAGCTGCTGGAGCACCTTGCAAAACGGGACGGCATCCAGGCGCTGGCGAAGGTGCTGGCCATTCCGCCCAGTGCCGAACTCGCCCCGGACCAGCAGGACGAGAAGGACCTCATGCCCTACGCCGTTCTGGACGACCTCCTGTACCTCTACGCGCGCAAGCGCCTTTCCCTCGCCGACTGCTGGCGCATTGTCTGCCGCAGGCACCCGGACCACACACCGGCCCAGCTTCGGGCCTGGACGGCGGACTTCGGGCGGCGCTTTGTGCAGAGCCAGTGGAAGCGGGACCAGCACCCCGTGGCCATGAAAGTGCTGGAGCTGGACCTCGACCCGAAGACGGGGTTCCGGTTCCCGGTGACCCAAAGCATTCAGGACGAGCTGGACGACCTCGCGCAGGCCGAACTGCGTCCCTGACCCAACCCCTCCGGAAGTGACCATGCTGCTTGACCCCACCCCTGTGAAGGCTGTTGTCTTTGACTATGGGAACACCCTCATCGCCTTCGGGCGGGAGCAGGTGGACCAGTTTGACGCCCTGCTGCTGGAGGCGGTCACGGCCGAATTCGGGCCGCCCGACCCGGCGCAGTACAAGGCCCGCCGGGATGCCGACCGCATGTTCCCCTATCAGGGCGACCCGCCGTCCTACCGCGAAAACGATGTCCGCGAGATGACCGCCGGGCTCATCCGGGAGGTCTACGGCAGGGAGCCCTCCGCCGAAACACTGGACCGCCTGATCGCCGTGCGCCAGGAGGCGTTTGTGCGCGTGGTGCGGGGGGAGCCCCAAGTGCTGGACGTGCTGGCCCGGCTTTCCGCCCGCTACCGTCTGGCCCTGCTGTCCAATTACCCCGATGGCGACGCCATCCGCGCCAGTCTGGACGACACCGGCATCGCCCCCTTTCTGAAGCATGCGCTGGTCTCCGGCGACCTGGGCCTGTGCAAGCCCCACCCCGATGTCTTCCGGGCCGCGCTCGACGCGCTGGCCCTGCCGCCGGAAGCGGTGCTGTTCGTGGGGGACAACTGGCTGGCGGACGTGCAGGGCGCGCGCCGCGCGGGCATGCAGGCCGTTCATTTCCGCCGGTGGATTCCCCCGGAGCATTTTCCCGAGCAGCCCGGCGACCTCACGCCGCATGCGACCATCACGGCCCTTGAGGAACTGGCCTCCCTGCTTGGGGTATGATCCCAACGGCGGCGGCACGGTGACCTCCGCCCGCGCGGGGGTGAACCGATGACCGCAGAGAACGCCCTAGACAGCACCGTTTCCTGTCCCGTTTGCGGGGCGCGAACCTTCTACGTGAACCAGAACGGCACCATGATCTTCTTTTCCCTAGACAGTACCGGGCGCCCCGCAGGGGTCGCCCCGCCCGACGCCGCGCCCGCCCTGTCCGCTGACACCCTCATCAACTGCGCCCACTGTTCCTGGTCCGGCACGGTCGCCGGACTCCTTGCAGAACTCCGGGCGAAGGAGTAGGCTTTGCCGCCCCAATGCGTCCATTTCGGCCTCTGCGGCGGCTGCGCCGCGCAGGACGTCCCCTATCCCGAACAGGTGGAAGCCAAACAGGCCGCCCTGCGGGAGCTGCTGCTCCCCCATTACGACGGGGAACTCCCCGTGACGCCCTCGCCCGTGGTGTGGCACTACCGGAACAAGATAGACCCGGTGTTCACGCCGCAATGGTACGAGACGCCGCCCGAAGAAAGCTTCGTCCGCGAGACGGTGCTGGGATACAAGCGCCGGGGCAAGTGGTTCTGGCCCATGCAGGTGGACGAGTGCCTGATCGGGCCTGAGGGCACGGCGCCGCTCTTCGCCGCCGCGCGGGAGTGGGCCGCGGGCTCCGGGTTGCAGGCCTTTGACACGCGCCGGGGCGGCGGGTTCCTGAAGACCCTGCTGGTCCGCGACGCCAAGCGGTCGGGCGAGCGCATGGTGGTGCTCATCACCGCCTCCGGCCCGATGGACACCGCCCCCTTTGTGGAGGCGGTCCTCGGGGCCTTCGGCCCGTGCTCGGTCTGGCGGGGCACCCGCGAGGGCACCGCCGACAACGCGCAGGCGGACACCTTGGAGCTGCTCCACGGGGCGCCGCACATCACGGAAACGCTGGAGATCGCCGAGTCTCCGGGTCACGGGACCTGCACCACGCCGGCCGAGCATCTTTCCGGCCCGTGCGCGCCCGGACCGCTTCGGCGGCTGGACTTCCGCATCTCCCCCATGAGTTTCTTCCAGACCAACCCGCTGGGCGCGGAGCGCCTCTATGGGCGCATCCGGGCGCGGGTGCGCCGGCTGGCCCCCGGGGTGCTGTACGACCTCTACGGCGGCATGGGCAGCATCGCCCTCGTCTGCGCCGACCTGGTGAGCGGGGTGCGCTCGGTGGAGAATGTGCCCGCCGCCTCCGAGGACGGACGCGTCAACTGCGCCGAGAACGGCGTGGACAATGTGGACTTTATCACGGAGTCCGTGCCGGACCACCTGCGCCGGCTCCGCGAGGACGGCGGACTGCCGTTGGGCGCGCTGGTGGTCACCGACCCGCCGCGCTGCGGCATGAACCCCAAGACCATCCGCCGCCTGCTGGAGCTTGCCCCGGAGCGCCTGGTCTATGTGTCCTGCAACCCCCGCGTGCTGGCTTCGGAGCTGGCCCTCCTCGCGCCCGCCTACGGGGTGGTGGACGCCGAGGCTGTGGACCTTTTCCCGCACACGCCGCACCTTGAAACCATCGTGGAACTTGCCCGTGTCTAACAAGGCCGCTTTCCTCCCAACATCGGAGATGAGAACATGAAAAACATGCCGATTCCTGTGGCCCTCCTGCTGGCAGCAGCCCTGTTGCTGCTCCAGCCCCTCGCCACGGCCCTGGACCCGCAGGAGGAGGCCGTCCTTGCGGCCCCCGAACCGCCCGCCGTGCCCACGGGGTTCACGGACGACAAGCAGCTCATGCTGGCGGCGGCGGGCGGTCTCCTGACGCTGCTCGACATCAACGGGGAGATTCCCGTGCCCGACTCTGTGGAGATGATTCCGGATGTCGAGTACGGGCGCGTGGGCGACCGGCCCCTCCTGCTCGACCTGTATCTGCCGAAGAACCTGGACAAGCCCGCGCCCGGCCTCCTGTTCATCCACGGCGGCGGCTGGAAGAACGGCGGCAAGAAGGACTACAAGTACTACTGCGTCCGCTTCGCCGCGCGCGGCTACGTGGTTGTGTCCATCTCCTACCGGCTGATCGGCGAGGCCGTCTTCCCCGCCTGCGTGCAGGACGCCAAGTGCGCCGTCCGCTGGATGCGCGCCAACGCCGAAAAATACACCATTGACCCCAACCGCATCGCCGCCATCGGCGGGTCGGCGGGGGGCCACCTCTCCATGATGCTCGGCTACTCCGCCGGCGTGCCGGAACTGGAGGGGAACGGCGGCCACGCGGAGTTCAGCAGCGCGGTGAACGCCGTGGTGGACCTCTACGGCCCCGTGGACATCACCCTGCCCGAACACCGCGGCAACCCCACCGTGCTCGGCTTTTTCGGGGGCAAGACCTACGATGAAATCCCCGACCAGTACAAGCTGGCCTCGCCGTGGTTCCATCTCGACCCCAAAGACCCGCCCACGCTCATCCTCCACGGGACCATAGACACCACCGTGCCCGTCTCCCAGAGCGACATCCTCTTTGAAAAGCTCAAGGAGTTGAAGGTGCCCGTGACCTATGACCGGCTGGACGGCTACCCCCACACCATGGACATCGCCAAGGAGGTTAACCTCCGCTGCCAGTGGTTCATGCTCCGCTTCTTCGAGGAGCACTTCAAGACGAAGGCGGAAAAGTAGGCGGGGGGCAGAGAGTCACGGATCCCGCACCAATCGGATGCCCACATCATCGGGGAGTGTCAGTTCGCCGGGGGAATAGAGGCCCCGGGCGGCGCAGCGGCACTGGGTTCCCGTGCTTTTCCAGCTCCCGCCCCGGTACACCTGCGCTCCGGCCAGGATGGGAACGCACCATTCTGCGGCGTTCCCGTGCATGTCCCGCAGGTTCCAGGCGTTTGGTTTGAGCCCGCCCACCTCTTTGGGGCCGTCCCCGCTGTTCCCCTGGTACCAGGCGTATTCCCCCAGAACGCTCGGGAAATGACCGAACGAATAGGCGCTTCTCGCGTCCGCCCTGCATGCATGCTCCCACTCATCCTCCCGGGGAATGCGGCAGCTCCCCCCGCCTTTTTGGGAGAGCCTGCGCGCGAATTCCTCCGCCTGTTCAAACGTCAAGCCGATGGCCGGAAACTGCTCCCGGCCGGGAACAAGGCTTTCCCCGCTCTCGGGACACATCTGGCAGTATTGCTCCCAGGTGATTTCGTCCCGGCTCATCCAGAATCCGCGCCTGAACGAGACGGGCCTCTGCGTCTCCTCCGGCTGGCGTCCCGTCTCGTCCGGCGGGCTTCCCACCACCGCGCCTTCCAGCGGGGAGGGCACCCAGACGAACATGATTCCGTCAAATTCGCGGAGCGTGCCCGGCGCGCGCCGGGAGTCCGCCCGCCACCAGGGCCCCCTCGGCGATTCGCGCTCGGGATTGAGGGAATGAAACAGGGGGAGCGCGATGAAATAGAGCACCAGCAGCGCAAGCCCCGCCGCGCCCACGGCGCGCTGCTGCCCCCGGCTGAAGTGGCGCGCCTCCCACATGAAGAAGTGGGCGAAGGCGCCGATTGCCAGTCCGACCAGTGCCCAGGAGACAAAGGCCGGAAAGGGGGTCAGGAACGCGAGGACGCGGTCCACCGTGGCCAGCACGGACAGGGCGTAGTTCCCCGCGTTGTCCAGTCCCGCGGTGAAAATGGTCAGCACACCGGTCAGCACCAGCAATCCCCCGGTGATCAGCAGATGCGCTAGAAGGCGGGAGGAGTTCATCCGCCGCCCTCCCCGCCGTCGCCGGACCGGTTCAGGCGGATCACAGAGATCAGACACAGCCCCCCCACGATGACCGCGTTGGTCAGCAGCATCAGGAGCACGAGATACGCAAGAACCCTGTCCCCCCGAAGAACCTCATCACCGCGCGGCCAGGGGACGACCATCAGGTTCCGCGCGGGGTCCACCGCGGCGACGGTAAGCCGGAACAGGCCCATGACCGCCGCAACGACCAGGCCGGACCGCAGCGTTCTTCCCAGGGCGCGCCAGCCGGGCCGGGCCACCTCGAAATGGACGGGGATGACGAGACGTCCCCCGTTGGTTTCGGCGACAATACGCGCGTCCTGCCGGGATCCGGGCTCCAACCCCTGCCCCGTCAAATGCACCACCGCCGTGACGGCGTTGCCCTCGATGGTCACATCGGCCATGGCGAACCCGGCGGAGACCGTCTCGAGGATGACCGTGCCGGAGAGGTGGCCGCGGCCGCCGTTGAAAATGTTCACCCGGACAGTCCCCGTGTCCTCCACCGTGAGCCGCCCGCCGTCCAGCTCCTCCGCGTCGGCCAGCACGACGGGCCCCCCCATGTCGGGGTTGAGCAGCTTGAGCACCGCCTCCAGCTTCCGGCTCCACGAGGAGACGGGATCGGCGATCACCTCGTCAAAGGCCGCTGTGTCCTTCATGCGCCCCGTATCAACAAGCCAGGCGCGGATCCAGCCGCGGGACAGCATCCGCGCGCCGTCCTGCATGCTCTGGGGCGTGCGCGCGATGACGGCGGAGAGCTCGGCGGGCGTGGCGGCGGTGGAAATGCCCAGACGGAAAGGGGTCTCCGGGTCGAAATGGCAGCAGAAGCGGAAGACCGCCAGTTCCGCGTCGGCCCGGGTGTGCTCCCGGACGCAGCGGTCCAAAAACGCCGCATCCTCGGCGCGGTCCGGAAACACCGCGCGCATCCACTCGGCGAGGCGTCCGCTGAACAGGTGGTTGACCAGCCTGCCGGTTTGCGCGGGATTGCCCTGAATCAGCCCCGGAAGCTCCTCGGGGGCCTTGACGCGCGCGGGTCCGAAGGCCATCGGCCGGGCGGGGTCCAGGGTGTGCATGAGGGCGAACAGGGCGACATCGGAATCCTTCACGCGGACCCGGACGTCCCGGATGCGCCGGGCGAGGGTTTCAACCGCCGCCGGGTCGCCCCCCAGGGCCTTCACCCAGATTTCGATGCATCCCGCGCGGAACAGTTTCACCAGCTCGTCCCGGCTGGACAGGAAGGGGGCGGCCAGCAGGGTGACCAGCTGCTCAATGTTCACCGCCTGGCTGTCGCCAAACTCCAGGGGGAGCGTCGGGTCGAGCAGGTACTTCAGCTTGAAGGCGCCGAGGTCCAGGTGGTCGGCGTACTGCTCCTCGATGCGGGCGACCTCTTTCCCGAGGCCGGTGTCGAAGAGCATGACCCACTGGGAGACAAATCCGCGCAACATGTCCCGCTTCACGTCGAAGTCGCCCATCCGCCGGGCCATTTCCCGGGGCGTGGTGATTTCGGGCAGGCTGCGGTAGGGAACGCGGCGGCCGGCGGCCACCTCCTCGCGGTCGGGAACCCCCTCGTCCGTGAAGACGGGCTCGCCCTTGACCCACGCACGCACCTGGGCGTAGCCCCAGCGCGATTCGGGGCTCACGCGCAGCAGGCCGCTGATGAGCCGCGCGAAGGCGGGGGACATGCCCTCGGGCCGCGGCACCCGGCCCCGGAAATGCGCGCCGAGCACGGCGGTGCGGTCCATGCCCTGAAAGGGCGACCGCCCCGCCCGCAGGTGCAGCAGCGTGACGCCCAGGGCGTAGTAGTCCGTCTTGGGGCCGACCTCCTTGCCGTCGAGCAGTTCGGGGGCGGCGTAGTCCAGGGTGAAGAAGTGCGCGCTGGCCGTCTTGCGCACGCGCTCGCCGGACTCCATCATGGAGCTCACGCCGAAATCGCCGATGACGATGTCGGTCCGGCCGGCGTCGAGGAAAAACAGGTTCGTGGGCTTGATGTCCCGGTGGATGATCCCGTTCTGGTGCAGGTGGTGCAGCCCGCGCACCACACTGCGGCACACCCGCCGCAGCGTCTCCTCGTCAAAAGGCATGAAGTCCGCCAGGCTTCCCCCCTCGCAGTAGTCCATGACCTCGTAGGCCCGCCCGGCCCACACGCCCCATCCGCGGATGGCCACTATGTCCCGGTGCCGGATGGACAAAAGCTGCGTGACGACAGAGGCCTTGGGGGACATCTTCTCGTGGTAGTGCTTCAGCGCGACCGCGCCCCCGCCCTCGAGGTCGGCGCAGCGGTAGACCATGGCCTCCCCCGACGGATCGCCGACGGGGCCCTCCTCCACCCGGTACCGCCCGTCCACCGTCTCTCCCGGAACAAGCGCGCCGGGTGCGGGCGCGGACCGGGGAACGGCGTCTGCGGAGGCCGCCTCCTCGAACCGCGCGGTCGCGCGCGGCTCGTCAAACCGCTCGGTGGCGCGTTCTTCGGGGAAACGCTCCGTCAACCTGGGTTCCTCCCCGTTTCCCCTCTTGTCGGCGCCGTCGGTCACGATTCAGGCTCCGGTTCCGGCTCGCCGCCGCTGTACTCCACCAGGACAATGGAGATGTTGTCCGGACCCCCGGCGTCCAGGGCGAGGTTCTTGAGGCGGTTCGCCCGGTCCAGAAGAGGGGCCCGCTCCGACAGCACCCGCTCCGTGTCCTCAATGGACACCACATCGTGGAGCCCGTCGGAACTGACCAGCAGCACGTCGCCCGACCGCGCGGTCTGCGGCTCGGACACGTGCATGGTGAAGGACGCCGTGCCGATCCCGTTGGTCACGACATGCCGCATCGTGCTGGAGGAAGCCTGCTCCGGCGTAAGCTGTCCCTCCCGGACTGCCATGCCGACCACCGTGTCGTCCTCCGTGAGCTGGCGCAGCACGCCCCGCCGGAACCGGCACACCCGGCTGTCGCCTGCGTGAAAGACCACATACTCCGCCCCCAGCATGCACACCCCGGCGATCACGCACCCCATGCCGGCGTGCTCCGGCTTCGCCCCGGACACCTGCCGGACCATGAAATTGCCCCGGTCGCCCCCCTGGCGCAGGGCGGCGAGCGTCGGGGGCCACTGCCCGTTCTTCTCGGCGCCGTAGAACTGCTGGTCCATGCCGCGCAGGGCGATGCGGGCGGCCAGGGCGCCCGAGGCGTGGCCCCCCAGCCCGTCGGCCACGGCGGCGAGAAACCCGTAGCGGACCATGAAGTCGTCGTTATCCGCGAAGGACATCTCCAGGTACCCCGCGTTCTTCACCACGCGCCCGAGCAGGAGCATGTCCTGGTTTTCGGAGCGCTTCACGCCCGGATCCGTCACACCGCACAGGCGCACTGTCTTCATGGGGCGATGATCCTCACCGTGAACTGGACCCCCGAAAGGGCGAGACTGTCCCCGTTGCGCAGCGCCATCCGCCCGCCCGCGGGCACGCGCCGCCGGTTGACCAGGGTGGGGTTCGTGTAGTCCGGCTGCTCCAGCGCCTCCACCTCCCACACGCCCCCCCCGTGAAGAAACCGGCAGTGCCTGCGGTGAACATACTGAATGCCCGGCCGCTCCCCGAGCTGCACCTCCGCCATGTTTTCAGGATGCTCCTGCCCGACCACCCACCCCGGCCGCAGCAGATAACACTCGCCCGTGGCGGCGTTCTCCAGGTACAGCACAATATCCTCGCCGTCCGCGCGGGCGGCTTCCACGGCGGGCGCCGCGGGGGCGGGGGGCGCGGCTTCCGGCCGCGGGGGCGCCGCGGGGGTCGCGGGCACCATGCCGAGGAACTCGCCGTCCCTCAGGCAGATCTCCGCCATCTCGTCGTTCTCCGCCCCGCAGCGCGGGCAGACTTTCACATAGCGCATCGAAATCGTCCCCGATTCGGGCCCTGGCCGCGGGCAGTCCTTCCGCCGCGCCCGCAGACATTATGCAGAAAACCGGCGCCCGGGGAAAATCACTGAACAAGGGGGGGGACTTGACATCGGGCGGTGCCTGCGGAATAATGCCGGTCGCTGGTCCGCACGTTCCGCCAAAGGAACGCCGGCGGCCATAGGAGGGTTGTCTTCGTGGAGCCAAAGCAGCGAAAAGACCGGGAACCGGCGGCGGCGCCTCCGGGCAGGACCATACCGCCGGAGGGAACCCCCTATCTGACTCAGAAGTTCTGGCGGCGCGCCGCCCTGGGTTGCCTGACCGCCGCGGGGATCATGGCCTGGTACGGCGGCATGATAATGGACCCGAAACAGCACTGGCTCTGGCTCGCCGGGTACTGGGGAGTCTTCCTGTTCCTGCTGCTGGCGGCCCTCTACGCCGCTGTGCTCGACCTGCGCTTCATCCGTCTGCACTACGCCCTTGGCGCGCGGGACATCTACCAGGAGACCGTGGGCGACCCCGCCTTCCGCGAGGCCCTGCGCAAGGCGCTGGAGGAGGAGCGGCGCAACCCCACGGCGCCGCCCCGGCCGCGCGGCGGCGGCAACGGCGGCGCCCCCTGACACGCGGCCGCGTGAACCGCGCCGTCCCGCCGCGCTATAGTATGGCGTCCGCCAACCCCCGGAGGAACGGCCATGAAAGTCCACGATTTCGCCTGGCAGGTCGCGGAGCGCACCATGGAGCTGCTTGAGCAGAACCAGCACTACAAGGTCGCCGACAACCACCGCAGGGAGATTCACGCCACCATCCTGAAGGAGGTGGACGAGATCATCCGGAAGGCGACGGAAAGCGGAAGCGCGCCCAAGGGCGGAAAACACAAGAAATAAGCGCGTCCCGCGCGCGGGACCGCACGACCAGGGAAGGCATCTCATGTCCAAGCTTTGGGGCGGACGTTTCGAGGGAAAAACGCACGCGCTGGTGGAGACGCTCGGCGAGTCGGTGTCGTTTGACGCCCGGCTGGCCCCGTGGGACATCACGGCCAGCATCGCCCACGCGCGCATGCTCGGCGACTGCGGCATCATCCAGAAGGGGGACGCGGCAAAAATCATCCGCGGTCTCAAGGAGATCGCCGCCGACATCGCCGCCGGGCGCATGGCGTGGTCCGCCGCCCTGGAGGACGTGCACACCAACATCGAGGCGGCCCTCGTGGCCAAGATTGGCGACGCGGGAAAACGCCTGCACACGGGCCGCAGCCGGAACGACCAGATCGCCACCGACGTCCGCCTGTGGCTCCGCGACCAGACCGACGCCGTCGTCGCCCTCCTGCGGGAACTGCGCCTGGCCCTGGCCCGGTTCGCCGAGGCGAACCTCGACGTCATCCTGCCCGGATTCACCCACCTCCAGCAC
>Ga0123328_1002397_pt1 | contig 16929 bp, 21 predicted proteins | sample BioC12SIPDNA_2_FD_89702 | JGI IMG/M metagenome (GOLD analysis project Ga0123328, IMG submission 89702) | Anaerobic biogas reactor microbial communites from Washington, USA - Biogas_R1_A C12 SIP DNA | ecosystem: Engineered > Bioreactor > Anaerobic > Unclassified | place: Washington, USA...
AGACGGTAGTCGGGGATGTAGACGCAGGGGCAAGTCGGGCAGTTCCACCACCCGCACAGGTGGGTGAGACGGTAGTCGGGGATGTAGACGCAGGTGATGGCTAAGGCTATTATTCCAAAGGTACTACTTGGAGGATAAAACGGCCGATGGGGCATAGGGAACCATCAAATTAAGCTGCAAAGTCTAGCCCGTGACGGTATAATCTGTCCATGACGTGGTCATACGAGAAACAGCTTGGGTACACGGGCCGGAAAAACAGGGACTATTCCGCCTCCGTGCGTGATATCGGCGAGATCCCCAAGCCGGCCAACCCACGCCGCCGCAAGGCTGCCGTCCGCGACTTCCGCAAGTTCTGCGAATCGTACTTCCGGCAGACGTTCAGCCTCGAGTGGTGTGACGACCACCTGAAGATCATCGGAAAGATCGAGTCGGCCGTCCTGAAAGGCGGGTTGTTCGCGCTGGCCATGCCGCGCGGTTCTGGCAAGACCACGCTGTGCGAGTGTGCATGTATCTGGGCCGTGCTCTACGGCCATCATTCGTTCGTGTGCCTGATAGGCTCGGACACCGGCAGCGCCAGGTCCATGCTGGACAGCATCAAGGTCGAGTGCGAAACGAACGAACGGCTGGCGGAGGACTTCCCGGAGGCTATTTATCCGGTACTGAAACTGGAGCGAATCCACAACCGGGCAAGCGGCCAGACATACCGAGGTAGGCCTACGCGGATTATGTGGACCGCGGACGAGATCCGCTTCCCGACAATCCCGAAGAGCAGTGCGTCCGGTTCGATCATCCGGGTGTCTGGGATTGAGGCCCGTATCCGTGGAATGAAAGCCAAGCTGCCAAGCGGCAAGTCAGTAAGGCCGTCACTGGTAGTTCTTGACGATCCGCAGACTGACGAATCCGCCAGGAGCGTGGAGCAGGTCCACACGCGGCTCAAGACGTTGAATGGGGCCATCCTCAACCTTGCCGGCCCGGGCCAGAAGATCAGCGGCATCATGCCATGCACGGTGATCGAGCCGGACGATATGGCCGATCAGATCCTTGACCGCACTAAGCATCCGGTATGGCAGGGCGAGCGGTGCAAACTTGTATACCAGTTCCCAACGGAAATGTCTTTGTGGGATGAGTATGCCACCTTGCGGGCGGACAGCTTCGTTAACGACGGAGACGGCTCGGAGGCGACTGAGTTCTACCGCGAGAATCGCGATGCGATGGACGCCGGGTGTCAGGTGGCGTGGGCTGAGCGGCACAACGAGGACGAGATATCGGCGATTCAGAATGCAATGAACCTGCTATACAGGGACAAGCGGGCATTCTTCGCCGAGTACCAAAACGACCCCATGCCGACCAATGCGGAGGCAGAATCAGAGCTGAAGGCAGCAGACATTCTAAAGAAGTTGAACGGCATAGGACGCGGCGTGGTGCCTCTCGGCTGTACGGCGTTGACGGCGTTTATCGACGTTCAGGCCAAGCTACTCTACTGGTGCGTTTGCGGCTGGTCGGACGGATTCACAGGATACGTCTTGGCATACGGAACGGAGCCGGAGCAGAAGGCCCACAGGTTTACGCTGCGTGATGCCCGGCATACGCTGGATCGTGCCTATCCTGGAAAAGGATTGGAGGCTGGCATTTATGCCGGCCTGGAATCGCTGACCGCCCGCATACTCGCCAGCGAGTGGCCGGTAGAGGATGGCCGGCGTGTGCGGGTTGACCGCTGCCTGATAGACGCTAACTGGGGTCAGACCACGGACCTCATTTATCAGTTCTGCCGGGCATCGGTACATGCTGCGATTCTGATTCCCTCGCATGGCAAGTACATCGGGGCGGCTTCGACTCCGATGCGAGAGTATCGCCGGAAGCCTGGTGATCGGATCGGTCCGGGGTGGCGTGTATCGTCGGGCGTGGCCAGTGGCCGTGCGATCAAGCACGTCGTGTATGATACCAACCACTGGAAGAGCCACGTAGCTGCCAGGCTTGTCCAGGGCATTGGATCTACTGGGTGCTTGTCTCTGTTTGGCCGCGATCCGGGCGTGCACGATCTGTTTGCAGACCACCTCGCAAGCGAGTACAGGGTAAAGACCTCAGGCCGTGGCAGGGAGGTCGACGAATGGAAGCTGCGGGCGAATGGTCTGGATAACCACTGGCTCGACTGTCTTGTTGGGTGTGCGGTTGGTGCGTCAATCGCTGGCGTGACGATGAGTGGCGACCAGGGTGCGGCGAGGACTAGGAAAAGGTATACCCAGGACGACTTTAGGCTGAAGTGATGAGCAGAAAGAAGTGGCCTGACCCTGATACTGCTGATCCACGCGGGCTCGAATGTCGCAAGTGTGGATGCCATGACCTGCGCGTGCTCAACACCACGCCGACCGCCAGAGGCATGATTGTGAGGTATAGAGTCTGCCGCCATTGTGGTTCAAAGTTGACAACTTACGAAGTGCCACCTGCCGGGCTGGATACCACATATGGTAGCACCTGACATTTACTTCATTTCTTAGTTGCATTTCACAAACGGCGTGCGTTACCTTTGGTGCTGGAGGTAACGTGTATGCCGACAGACGAAGAACTCGAATCCCTCGACGAAGCCATGCTGGCGAACGCCACCGGTCCGGCTTCGGCGAGCGTTGACGGCGTCTCCACCAATCAGCATTCCATCCGCGACCAGATCGAGCTGAGGAAGTTCCTGGGGGCGAAGGATGCCATGGCTACACCTCTCCGTGCGTTGCGATTCGTCAAAATTGTACCACCGGGGGCGTCTTGAATGTGGCCGTTTCGTAGCCGCAGAATACCGCGCCGCGTAGTCGTGCAGGCGAAATACGACTCAGCCCAGACTACCGCCGAAAACCGGAAGCATTGGGCAAACGCAGACAGTCTTTCCGCGGATGCTGCTGGCCAAAAGGAAATCCGCCAAACGCTTCGCGATCGGGCACGCTATGAGGTGGCGAACAACTCGTATGCCAGGGGCATCGTTGAGACGTTGGCTAATGATACCATCGGAACCGGCCCGCGGCTCCAGTTGATCGCTGATGGCGTAGATGATCTTGAAGATGAGTTTCACGAGTGGTCACAAGAGGTAGGGCTGGCTGCCAAGCTAAGGACGATGCGGAAGGCAAAGGTGGTAGACGGCGAGGCGTTTGCCCAGCTTGTCACGAATCCCAGCTTGGCCAGCCGCGTCAAGCTCGATTTGCAACCTATCGAAGCCGACCGCGTGACTGACCCTACTCCGCGGTTGATGGCCGGCCCGGTCTCTGATGGAATTCAGTATGACGAGTACGGCAACCCGACAAGTTACCGCGTGCTGAAGTATCACCCCGGCGGGGTTCAGATTGCGGCTACTGCCGAGTATGCCGACGTGCCATCCAGTGCGATGATCCACTGGTTCCGTGTGGACCGACCAGGCCAGCTTCGAGGCTTGCCTGAGATCATGCCAGCCCTGCCGCTCTTCTCACAGCTCCGTCGTTACACTCTTGCCGTAATTGCCGCAGCGGAGACGGCGGCGAACATCTCATTCATCATGGAGACGAATGCACCACCCGAAGAGGGTGCCGCAGAAGTTGAGCCCATGACCGAAATGGAGTTTCGGCCGAACATGGGCCTTTTTGGCCCCGAGGGCTGGTCAGCAAAGCAGTTCAAGTCAGAGCAGCCTACGAACACTTACGAAATGTTCAAGGGCGAAATCCTCAACGAGATTGCCCGTTGCCTGAACATGCCGTTCAATGTTGCGGCCGGAAACAGTTCTAAGTACAACTACGCCAGCGGTCGACTTGACCACCAGGTCTATTACAAGGCCATCGACATCGAGCAGTCTGACTGTGAGTTGGTGGTATTGGAGCGAATCCTTGAAGCGTGGATATTGGAGCGTGACCGCTCGCGCTGGCCGATTGACCGTGAGTGGTTCTGGGACGGAACAGAACACGTGGACCCCGCAAAGGAAGCGTCCGCTCAGGCCCAGCGACTCGCCAGTCTCACGACCACGCTGGCCGCGGAATACGCACGTCAGGGGCGCGATTGGGAGCGAGAGCTTCGTCAGGTGGCCCGCGAGCGTGCATTGATGACAAAGCTGGGAATCCAGCCAGGAGACTTGAAAAATGAAAAGACAAGCGAAGAAGAAGAGCGAGACTGACTCGCCGACGCCTGACGCTATCGAGTTGTCGGCGGTCGTGGTAGATATTGAAGCAGCCGCGGACGGCGAGAAGTTGCCGACGTTCAAGATGGTCGGCTACACCGGGGCGGTCATGAATCTCGGCTGGATGGGTCAGGTGGTGGTGGACCTTGCTGGTTTGAAGCTTCCGGCCCGCAGTGTTCCGATCCGTCTCGGCCATGAAAGCGCCAACGGCGTTGGTCATACAACCAAAGTTTCGGTCAAGGACGGCAAGCTTGTCGCTGAGGGTGTGGTGAGTCGAGACACGGAAGCCGCACGCGAGGTTGTGGCGGCGGCGAAAAAGGGCTTCCCATGGCAGGCATCTATCGGCGCTTCTATCGAGAAACTGGAGCGGCTTTCAGAAAGGGAAACGGCCACGGTTAACGGGAAAGTTTTCAAGGGGCCGCTCACGATTGTTCGCAATTCCACGTTGGGCGAGATCAGCTTTGTTGACCTGGGCGCTGACTCTCGGACCACTGTAAAGGTCGCTGCCCAGGCCAGAGAGGAGGCCGACATGGCCGAACCCATTATCGATACGACGGCGGAAGACACCCCGCCCGCCACCCCGCAGGATCCGGATCGGATCGCCCTGGAGCGGGAGCGCATGGCCGCGGAGCTGGATCGTCAGTCGGCAATTCAGCTTGTGTGCAAGGGGCATCTCGCCATCGCCGCCCAGGCCATTCGCGACGGCTGGACGGTCGAAAAGGCGGAGGTCGAGGTGCTCAAGGCAGAACGGCCGAAACAGGTTGACAACAACGTCACCACGAACCAGGTGCCGAAAGCCGACGTGCTCGCTGCGGCGGCGGTCATGTCGATTGATTCTTCGCTAGCGGAAAAGCAGTTTGACGCTCCGACCCTGGATGCGGCGCATTCTGGCTTCCGTCACGGGCTCGGGCTCCAGGAGCTGTTGATTCTTCAGGCTCAGGCCAACGGCTACGCGGGTCGTGGACGTATCACTACTGGCAACGCCCGCGAGGTATTGCGGGCCGCGTTCAGTACGATCAGCCTGCCTGGCATTCTGAGTACCGTCGCGAACAAGTTCTTGCTGGAATCATTCATGGCTGTGGAGGATACATGGCGTCAGATTTGCAGTACGCGACCTGTTAACGACTTCAAGACGAGCACGAGCTACCGGCTGACAGGCGATCTGACTTTCGAGAAGGTCTCCCCGGCCGGCGAGATCACCCACGGCAAGGTGGACGAGGAATCGTTTACCAACAAGGCGGATACTTATGCCAGGATGCTGGCCATTACGCGGACGGACATCATCAACGATGACCTTGGCGCGTTGCAGGCTGTCCCCCGCAAGATCGGACGCGGCGCAGCTTTGGCGCTGAACAAAGTGTTCTGGACTGAGTTCATGGACATCTCTTCGTTCTTCACGAGCGAGCTTGGTGCGTATGCGGAAGGCTCAGCTACGGCACTTGGCATCAACGGATTGACCGCCGCAGAGTTGCTGTTCCTGACTCAGACTGACGCAGACGGTGATCCGCTTGCACTGACCCCGAGAATTCTTCTGGTGCCTCCGGCCTTGCTCGTGACGGCCTCTCAGATAATGAACAGCACAGAGATTCGGGACACAACTTCCACCACTAAGTATGCGACCTCGAATCCTCACGCCGGCAAGTTCACTGTTGCGATGTCGCGGTATTTGAGCGACGCCAACATCACAGGTTACTCTGCTGCGGCGTGGTATCTTTTGGCCAATCCAGCCGATCTGTCGACCATCGAAGTCGCATTCTTGAACGGCGTGCAAACGCCGGTGGTGGAGTCTGCCGACGCGGACTTCAACGTGCTCGGCATCCAGATGCGTGGTTACTTCGACTTCGGCGTATCCAAGCAGGACTATCGGGCCGGTGTCAAGATGAAGGGCAGCGCGTAACAGTACCGTTGCGTGACGACAAACACAAGGAGCTTAGTTATGGCAATGGCAACTCGGATTTCAGAAGGCAAAACAATTCCGTACACGCCAGGTGCAGCTGTCGAGGCTGGCGACGTGATTCGGCAGGTCGATCTGATCGGTGTTGCGCCGTCTGATATTGCAGCCAACGTCGAGGGCTCAATTGACGTTTCTGGCGTTTTCGATTTTCCGAAGGACACGGGCAGCAGTAGCGCCATCCCGGCCGGCACGATCGTTTATTGGAATTACGGCGACGAGGTCGCCACGGCATCCAGCAGCAGCGCCGTTCAGATGGGTAAGACCATCCAGGCCGCTACTGACGATGACGCAACCGTCCGAGTTCTATTGATTCCGTGAGTCGCATGGGGCCCCGGCCGGGTGGGGTAAGACCATCCCGGCCGGGTGGCTCGCTATGGGTGACATGATCGCAAACGCCGTTAGGTGGTTGAACGATCAGCGTTCCAAACACGCTTCGTTCACGGCGATCTATTCGCGCGGCGGTATCGAGATCGAGCTTCCTGTTACGGTAGGTAACACGGCGTTCGAGTTCAGTTCGGATGAGTCCGTGACAACACAAAGCAAGGTCATCGACTTTCTTGTTGAGGCTGGTCTTTTATTGCTGGATGGCATTCCGATGGATCCTGAACGTGGCGACCGGATCTCATTTGTGATTGGAGGGAATCTGCGCGCTTACGAAGTGCTGGACTTTGCAGGCACTGGCTGCTATTCCGAGAGCGATCCCTATGGCGTGGTGTTGCGATTGCATACCAAGCTTGTAAGCGTGGTTCCTGTTAAGGCGTTGTGATGATTGTGCTTTCTGTATTCAGTCGCGATTCTGTAACGCAAAGCGTGATTGAGTCGCACAACGCACTTATGGACGTTACCTACCGCGTGGTTGTGCTGAATCACGTTCCGCCGCATATCCGGTCGGTATTGATGGAGCGGCTTGGCAAGAAGAATACGACGTTTATCGAAACGCCGTACATGCTCCCGATTGCCAGGGCTCATAACGTCGGGCTCCGTGTGGTGCCGGATAACTCCGACGTAATCGAGTTGCAAGACGACGTAGTTGTGCCGCAGGATATGGTGACGCGGCTAGTTGCTAGCGAGTATGACCTGCCTGCCGGATGGGGTATCAGGAAGTCGTGGGGCGACTGGTGCGAGCGATTCGAGAATCGGTTCGCGGTCCGCAATCTGCCATATAGCTACGTGGACGGCAAGTGCATTTTGCTTCGTTCGCGGGTCCGCGAAAAGGTCGGATATCACAACGAGCTATTCGTCAAAGGCGTCGATGCCGACTACGGCATCCGGGCGTCTGCGATGGGCTTCAGTTGTGGCCACCTGCCGGAGCCGTATCTGGTGGACGTCGGGACAACGACGGCGATGGGCAACGATGCGTTCGCCCAGCGGCTGCACGAGCATGCCCGCGTTCTTGCTGAGTTTCTCCACGAGCACGGGCTGATCCGGCGGCGGTGCGAGCCGCTGACCGACGATTGGAGCAAGTGCGAGGTAACGCATAGCGATGGGCTATAGCATCATCATCTTGGGTCACGAGCGGCCTGACGAGCTTCGCAAGTCGGTCAAGTGTGCCATGCTCCAGCGTCCGCGCGCCGATGTGGTGGCCGTCTGGCAGAACGCCCCGTCTGCCATGGAGCTACCCGCCGGCGTTCTCGATGTTCGATGCAACGTCAACAGCGGGTGCATCTCGCGGTATGCGTTGGCAACGCTGCTCAAGTCGCGTGCGTATGTGTTTTGTGACGACGACGTGTACATGACCTATCCGTCTATCGCCCGCACGATGGTCGAGAAGCTGGACGAATCGCCAGTCGTGGGTCCGCGCTCGCGGCAGGTGTACACTGACGGCAACGATGCGCCCTACAGTTCTGCTCCCGACTTCGAGGGCACCGGCCCGACCGGTGTGGTCAAGGGGCTGCTACACGCGGCGACAGCCGAAATGATGCCGAGGGTGTTGGAGTTGTATCGCGTATTCCCGGATTGCGGCAACTCGGATGACATTCTGCTATCTGCTGCATGCGGCCTGTCCGGCGAGCCGCCGCGTCAAGTATGGTTGCCTGGCGTCGAGTACGTTTACACCAAGGGCGTTGGCCTCTGCCAGACAGCAGGCCATTACAGGAAACGTGACGAAGTGTGTGTTCGACTTGCTCAGAAAATGGGCTGGGAGCCTGAAAGGTGGTACCGTGCCTGAGTATTTTGGTGATTCATTGTTGAAGCATCCACAGGAGCCCGCATTCCTGTGTGCTGCTGTCAAGCCTGGAATGCGAGTTCTCGAAATTGGTACTTGGCATGGTCGCACAGCCGCCTACATGGCGGATGCCTGCCCGGAAGCGACGATCCTCTCGATCGACGTGATGACCTGGCCGCCATTGTGTGCGAACGATGTGAACTGGTTCAAAAACCGCCGGCCGAATATGCGGCTGCTCGTTGGAACCGTGCAGCAGCTTGAGGCGTTTGGTATCGGGAAGTTCGACATGATTCTCGTGGACGCCGACCACAGCTACCACAAGGTGAAGCCGGATCTTGAGTCGGCATTGCGTCTGCTCGCACCAGGAGGCAGGCTGTTTGCTCACGATCATTGCGAAGATTATCCAGGCGTTGTGCAAGCAGTATCGGAGGTGTGTCCAGGTTGGAAGATCATTCGTGCTGGTGATGGGTGTAGCCTTGTGGAGTTACTGAAGCCATGAAGCAACCAATTGGGGGTCTTATGGAGAAGCTAACAGGCACGACATGGGTGCCCATTGGTCTAGCATCGGCTGTTATGGTTGCCGCGTTGAGTCTTGCCGTCTCTCTGGCTAATGACAGGCAGGCCGCATTGTCTCGAATCAGTTCGCTGGAGACATACGTAAGCGAGCAAAAGAGGCTGAATCAGAAGTTGGTCGAAGGGCTTGACGCGATCAATCGAAGCGTACTTAGGCTGGAAGTGCTCATACAGAAGGAGAGCAAACCATGATTCGATCTTTTGTATTCTCCGCACTCGCCATATTTTGCGGGTGTTCTGCGGCTCACTGGGGCGGCGATGCGGCTGGCAGCTCGCCGGGCGTGCGGGTGACCGCTGGCAATCTCTGGTATCCGGCCGAGATCCAGGTCACCGCGGACATCGAGGCGAGCCTGGACGAGTTCACCTACGACCAGGCCGGCGGGCTGCGCATGGTCAACGCCAAGTTTGGCCAGGATGCGACCACCGTGACCACGGCCCAGCCGGCCAAGATCCAGGCGATTGCTGACCTTCAGGAGGTCCAGGTCCGATACGTTGGCGAGATGTGGCGGGGCATCGTCGGCGTAGTAGCCGAGATTGCTCCGGTCTTGAGACTGCTAGCAGAGGCCGGGATGGTGCCGACGGATACCGGGTACTCGCTGACGTTGCCGTCGGGAATCCAGGTAGGCCGGCATACGATTACCAGCGGTGTTGACCTCCAGGCCCTGCTCGGCAACGCCGCGGCGGCTCTGGAGAAGCTGGCGACAACTCCGGCACCAGAGGTCCAGCCATGACCACCCGCCGAACGCGCCCGTTAACGACGTTAACTCGCCCCAGGAGGCGGGCTTGGGGGTGTGTTCGGCTCGGAACACCCCGGAAAGCGCCTGCGGCCCTCCTGGCCTCTTTCACCGCCTGCTGCCTGCTCCTGTATGGCTGTATCGCTACCGCAGACCAGAGAGTCGAGCGACCCACCGACGCCGGCGACCTCTCTCCCGTCGGCGCGGTGGTGCAGCAGGCAGGAGGGGGCATCGCGGCCCCGGTTGATGCGACCGTCGAGGTCGATGCGCCCGTCAACGCACCCGGCTGGACGGGCGTCGCGGTCAGTGAGGCCATGCCGGTCGGGCTGGCGGTCCTGCTCGTTCTGATTGTGGTATTGAGCCATCGACGTGAAATGACTCGTATCCGTTGTGAAAGACACTGAAAGGCCAAGGCCCCTCATGATTCCAAAGATCATCCATTGCGTCTGGATAGGTCCACCGATGCCCGAATGGGCACGGCGCAACGTGCAGCGATACCGCGACCTCAATCCAGGCTGGGAATTGCGGATTCACGATGAGTCGGCCCTGCTACCCAACCTGCGAACGAGGTACGACGCAATTGACGATCCGTCCGCCAAGAGCGACCTGATCCGCTATTCGGCATTGGCCGGCGTTGGCGGCGTGTATCTGGATACGGACTTCATGCTACTCAGGCCGCTGGAAGATGCGATCCGCGCATATTGTCTTGATGGGTCGCGGCTTTATTTAGGTCGCCAGAGAAATGACAAGGGACACCCAGAAGAGTTCAATGGTGCAGTTCTGTTCGCAGGCGATGATTGCCAGGGGATACGATGGCTGATCGAGCAGGCAGAACAGACCGCGTGGAATGTCCGATGTGCTTACGGGCCGCGTCTGATTACTCGGCTCGTTCGTGAGCGCCATGATCTTGTCGAGGTTGCAGAAACTGGCTGGTGGTACGGACCATCCACAACATGGGCGGCGAAAATCTGCAGGGCCTGTGAGCGAGGAAACAATGGTCCTGCCCGTATGTACAGCGTGCATACCAACAGGCAGCTACCGTACGGAATTCACGAGTGGGCGAAGTTTCACGGCGATAAGCTGCGTGAATCGACAGACTCCGGAAAGCGGGCCTTGATTTGCTGCACAAAGTTAAGCGATACAGACCCGAAGTCGACTCCATTGCGAGCAATCGGCGTTGGTCTAGAGAAAATTGGGATTGTATGCGAATACCTGCCGACCGGGCACGCAGGGTGCCCGCTCGAAAGCGCTTCTGACCTCCCTGATATCATGGTCGTATGGAACGGCCGAAGAGATTCTCTGGCGAGAAGCGTTCAGCGGGCGCGCGATATGGGTATCATTGTTCTGCAAGTCGAGCACGGCTTCTTTGATAGGTCGAAATATTCTCAAGTCGATCACAAGGGGATTTCGCACGGTTCGTCGTGGGCTAGAAACGTGTCTGAGCCTGCGCCACCCGAGGGTGCTGCGCGGCTGGCAAGGTTTTATCCCAGCGGGCTGACGCCGATCGGGAAGCGCCATGGCTATGTTCTAGTTTGCGGTCAAGTGCCGCGCGATACGCAACTCATGGACAGTGAAATCACTGGATGGCGTCCGCTACTTAGGCAGGTTACTGCTGCTGTCAACAGTAGAGCGGAGGTTGTGTTCCGTCCGCATCCGTTGGATATATCGTCCGGCTCCACCAACGGGCGTCGTGCTGCGTACAAGATGTCAAAACACGGTGCCGACCTTGCATCGGATCTTGCTGGTGCCGCATTTGCTGTAGCAATCAATTCCAACGCACTCCGTGAGGCTCTAGCGCTTGGCGTTCCTTGCCTTGCATACGGGCCAGATATTGGGATCAATGCCCAGGCTGTTAAACAAGCCACACCTCGTACGATTGGCAGTTCAATCGATGCCATGTTGTCAGGATGGAAGCCAAAGCAAGAGGCGGTCCAAAATTACATGGAATGGCTTTCCGCAAGGCAATGGACGGCCGAAGAGTTGGCTAATCCTGAAGTGTTGGCTGGGATTCTCAAAAGGGCGCAGACATGAGCACAAGCCAGTCAATCGAGCTTGCAGACGCCGTTGTCGCGGCGCTGAACGAAGCGGATATCAGTATGCCATTTGTTGCAGTTCGTGCCTATACGCCTCAGTTCAAGCTGGAGGATATGGGAGTTCTGCATGTAACGGTTGTGCCCGTAGCCCGTGAGACGGTCATGGCCAATCGCGGATTTGCCCAGAATGATATCGACGTTGACATTGCCATACAGAAGCATATTGAGTTGGAGTCCGAAGTGGATGCGTTGATTGGGCTTGTCGAAGAGGTAGAGGCCGTGCTGCGGGTCGCACGGGCTGCCGGATCGTTTCACTGGCGGTCATCTGAAAACGCCCCAATCTTTTCGCGTGAACACCTGTTGGAATATAGGCAGTTCACCAGTGTACTGCGGGTGACGTATACGGCGTTGAAGCAATGAAGATGGGCATGAAAGTAACCCGAACGTTCTTCGATTCAGACGCTATTACGGCGGCGGTCGATGTTGGTACGCGCCGGGTGCTTTCGCGGTTTGGTGCGTTCGTGCGCCAGGTGGCTCGCGGAAGCATGAGGCGCACGACACACAACAAGAGCAGTAAGCCGGGCCAGCCGCCGTACGCACACGTGGGTCTGCTCAAAAAGTTGTTGTTCTTTGGCTACGACACTCAATCCAAAAGCGTGGCCATTGGACCAGAGCCACTAAGTAGTCAGAACGATGCACCGTTGTTGGAATATGGTGGTACTGCGGTTCGTCAACGAACGGACACGGGAAAACGATACCTTGCCACGTATAAAGAGCGGCCGTTTATGCGGCCCGCGTTGGCCAAGGAACTACCAAAGCTGCCCCCAATGTGGCGGGACAGCGTGAAACGCTAGGAGGTATATCATGGCAGATCCTGTACTCGGAATGAATGCCCAGCTGTTTTACGGGACTTCAGGAACTAGGGCTTTGAACGAGATGACAAATGTTCGCGAAGTGACCATCACTATGTCGGCCGGTGAGGCCGACGTAACAACGCGAGCCAACAATGGATGGCGAGCGACCCAGGCGACGCTCCGCGAGGCTACTGTTGAGTTCGAAATGATGTGGCTGGAGGATGATGCTGGCTTTATCGCCATCAAAAATGCATTTCTCTCGAGTGGCCAAATTGCCTTGCTTGCGTTGAGTGGCGATGGCGGTGAAGGCATCGACGGAGATTTCAGCATTACCAATTTCACCCGATCCGAGCCGTTGGAGGAAGCTCAATCAGTGAGCGTGACAGCGAAGCTTGTAACGTTCAGGTCCTGGTATGGGGGTGCGTCGTGAGATCGTTTACAGACATGCAGGGCAGACAATGGAATATGGCAATCACCCTTGACGCGATCAGGCGACTCAAGGGTACACTTGGAGTTGATCTGTTTGCCATGCTTGAGGGCGATCCGCCGCTGTTGACAAAGCTCGCTACCGATATTGGCCTGTTGTGCGATATCATCTTCGTCATCATCAAGCCGCAGGCCGACGCCTCCAGCGTGACCGATGAGCAATTCGGATCGTCGCTCGGTGGCGAAAGCATCAAAGCCGCACTTGATTCCTTCTATAGCGAGCTTGAAGATTTTTTCCAGAAGATGGGTCGCGCCGATCTGGCAAAAGCTGTCGCGGCCCAGAGGCGGGTAATCGATCTGGCAGTGGCCAAGGTGACGACCGATATCGAGCGGCTGAACCTCGAAGCTCTGGTCAGGGACTCTGGCAAGTTGTCTATGAACTAGCCGGCTTTGTCGGGGTTGACCCTGGACCGTTTACGCTTCGGGAGCTTTGTTGGATGGCTGAAGGTCGGAACAAGACGATGTGGCAGCACACGTCGGCGATGCTTTGCCTTGCGGCAAATGTCGCCCGCGACCCGAAGAAGTCGCGTCCGTTTAGGCCTGCCGACTTCGACCCGTACGCAGCGAAAGCGAAGCGGATACCGATGAGCAAGGCCGACGTAATCCGAAAGTTGGGGATGTCCGATGGCAAAAAGCAGCGCGAAGGGAATCCGAGCGGGTAGGGCGTTTGTCGAGGTATTCGCCGATACCTCTCCGCTCGTGCGCGGACTGAGGCAGGCACAAGCTTCTATCCGCAACTTCGGTAGCGCGGTGCAGCATATTGGGCTTCAGGCGACAGCCGTAGGTGCATCTATCACGGTACCTCTTCTATCTGCGGCTCAGCAGTTCTCCAACTTCGTAGACAGTATTGCCAAGATGGCCCGGCGTACTGGTCTTAGTGCCGAGTCTGTTTCCGCATTATCTTTCGCTGCCCAGCAATCTGGAGCCGATGTTGCCAGTCTTGAGGTTGCATTGCGGATGATGCAGAGGCAGATTGGTGACGCGGCAGCTGGAATGAAGGAAGCGTCTGATTCATTCGCGCGCGTCGGTATTAGTGTTCGAGATCTGGCAGGGCTCAAGCCTGAAGATCAGCTCAAGCTGATTGCGGAGCGCATGTCGGCAATCGCCGACCCTGCCTTGCGGGCGTCTGCGGCCATGCGAATCTTCGGGCGGTCAGGGACTTCGGTACTCCCGTTACTGGAGGGTGGCGCGGCAGGAATCGAAGAGTTGACACGGCAAGCGGGCGACTTCGGATTGACGATCTCTGGCGAGTCTGCGGCCGCTGCCGAAAAGCTGAACGATACGTTATCGCTGCTGTCTGCCACTATTCGCAGGACCGTGGCCATAATTGGCGAATCTCTGGCTCCGATTGTTGAACGGTGGGCATTGTCGTTTGCCCGAGCGACTGTCCAGGTACGTGAGTGGATCTCGTCGAACGGACGATTGATCGTTTCGGCGTTAAAGGTTGGGGCAGCGGCGACAGCCTTGGGCGCGTCATTGGTTGGCGTGGCCGTGGCTATCAAGGTGGTAGCGTTTGCGTTGACTGGTCCTATCGTCGCACTAAATGCACTTGGTCTTGCGGCCGCGTTGGCTTTCGGCGTTATCGCCAAGCTCGCCGCTCTGGCCGCGTTCCTTGCTCCGCTGGTGGCTGTTGCTGGCTCGCTTGCTGCGGCTGGTTATGTGGTGTATCGCAACTGGCAGAGCATCCCCAAAGTGATGACAGAGGCTGCCACGCGAGCCCGTGCTGCGTTCTCCGGATTAGTGTCATTTGTTGGCCGTGCGTTTGGCAACATTGCCGACGGCATCGGCAGTATTGTCACGTGGGTCGGTGGAAGCTTTGGATGGATGCGTGACGAGTTTGGACGTGCGATTAGCTCGATTGTCAATGCACTCCAGCAAGGCGACCTTGAGGCGGCTGCTAAGGTGGCGATTGAATCCGTAAAGGTGGTGTGGCTTGCGGGGAAGAGCGCGCTGGTCACGATCTGGCAAGACTTCAAGCGTTCCGTCCTGACCATTACTGTCGGAATAGTCGAAGATATTGCCAAGATTCTAGCTGGTGGTTCAATCCAAAAAGTATGGATTGATGTCATGGGCGGGATTGTCGGTATCAGCGACAGGGCTGGCGCGGCGTTGCGCAAACAGTGGACCAGAGAGATATCGTCCCTAACGAAGCTGATACTAGCGTGGCAACGGATACTTGGAATTATATCTGACGATGAGTATGTCGCTACGCTCAAACTGGAAATCGAAGACACTCGATCAAAGCTGGCTGCTGTCGATAATCAGTTGAAGGCCCAGAAGGATGAGCTTCAGGCGGCAACAAATCTTGCCAAGAGTGGAATAGAGACCGAGTCCGCCGACCGCTTGAAGGGCATAACTGCGGCCTTTGATGCAGCTCGCAAGGCGATGGATGCTGCGGCCGCTACTGCCACGAACAAAGCGGCAGACGATCTGGCGGAGGCCCGCCAAGAGCTTGATGCTGCCATCGCTGCGGCCAACGCTGCACAAGGCGTGCCGGGTCCGAAGCTCGGCAGTCGGCCTGGCGCCTTTGATGGCCTGGAGGAATTACTCTCTGGCGGAGGATTGGCGGACAAGATTCGGCAATCGGTGGCCGGCACGTTCAATGTACAAGCGGCGTTCGGACTCGGTGCGCAGAACCCAATGGAGCGCACAGCGAAGGCAACGGAGAGTATAGACCGAAACGTCAGGCGATTGGTACAGGGTGGCGGAGTGTTCGACTAATGGCCATTGCCGTAACAGAGCTGCATGACGGTATTAGAGTTCGTACTGCCGACAACTATTCGACGGTTGCGGAGGTGAGGTACAAGATCACCGGTGTGAGCGAGTCAGAAGACGAGCATGATATTCTCGCTGCGCTTCGCGACCAGACGCCAACGTCATTCGATGTATACGGCGATGCAAGCGTTATCTGTTTTCGCTCTGGAATCCACCTTGACGAAGAGCATTTGCACGACTTGTGGAAAGCGACGATCCTGTATGCCCAGGCTGCACCAGCAACTGGCTCCATATCATTCGATACAACGGGCGGCGTTCACCACATTACGCAAAGTCGGACAACTGTCTCGCGGACTAGCGCATCGGATGGCTCTTCCGACGATTCTGCTCCAGACTTCAACGGCGCTATTGGCGTCACGGAAGATGGGGAAGTGCAGGGCGTCGACATTGTTGTGCCATCGCTGACGTGGACGGAAACCTACCCAATAGAGCCAGCACTGATAACCAACAACTACGTTAAGAGGCTGGCCGATCTTACTGGAACCGTGAACAACGCCACGTTCAGGACGCACCCGCGTGGTTCTGTGCGCTTTGATGGCGCTGTCGGCAATAGGCGCGGAACTGGATTGTGGGAGGTATCGTTCAAGTTCACCGCATCGGCCAATGCTACCGATATCCCTGTTGGCGATATCACAGTCCCTGCCAAGGCTGGCTGGGAATATATGTGGGTTCTTTATGAGGCGGTAGAAGACGAGGCATCAAAGACACTGGTAAGGAAGCCGAGAGCTGCGTACGTTGAAGAAGTCTATCCGTACAGTAATTTCAGCACGTTGGGTTTGCCATGAAAAAGGTGTCGCCTGGAGATAGACTGAGTATTCCTGCATCAACCTACAACGCCTTTATCGACGCCGCGCAAGCTAACAGAGGCAGCCAGGCAGATATCATGTCTGCCTCCGGCCGGGTGAATACCGCAGGTCTTGTCTATATTCGCAACGACTCATTAGCGAACATCCCACGGTTCGGCGTCCTTGGCATTGATAAGCCAATCTTCGCACCAGAGGAAGCACCAAACTCATTCTTCAATCGCATTGTGTTGTCAGGTGTGTTCCCTGTAGAGGGTGTTCACGAGGGGCGATTCGTTATCCTGTCCGAGCCGCTTGCTGCTGGCAAGATCGGCAGAGGGTATGCGGCGGGGTGTTGTGTTGCAAAGGTAAACGTCGTCACAGAATCTGCCGCATTGTATGCAGACATAGCCGACGACGAAACGGAGTTTCTTTCGTGTGGTCCACACGG
>Ga0123328_1002403_pt1 | contig 16907 bp, 22 predicted proteins | sample BioC12SIPDNA_2_FD_89702 | JGI IMG/M metagenome (GOLD analysis project Ga0123328, IMG submission 89702) | Anaerobic biogas reactor microbial communites from Washington, USA - Biogas_R1_A C12 SIP DNA | ecosystem: Engineered > Bioreactor > Anaerobic > Unclassified | place: Washington, USA...
ACCCACCAGCCCCGCCGGCACCTCCACCTCCTGGCCGTGTACCAGGTCCACCCCCGGCAGCGCCGCCATCCGCGTGGACTTGCCCAGCGCCGCGGGGTTCTCATACACCAACCTCATCGCCTACCTCCCCCGCCGGTACCAGAAATTGAACTCGAGCTGCTCATCGTCGCCGGCCGCGTCGTTCAGCGCCGTCGCCGACGTGAGCTTGAACGCGAAATAGAGGGTCGAGAGCGCGTGGAACGGGATCGGCTCGGTCAACAGCAGATAGGCCGTCCCGCCGTTGGCGTCGGTCTCCCAGTCGGCGCTGGCCACCTTCACCCGGCCCAGGATCGTCAGGCGCGCCGCCGCCGTCATGGCCGTCGCGCCGCTGGCGATCTCCGGGTTGGCGTCGAACACGTACAGCCAGCCCTCGGGCTGCTGCACCGCCCCGCTGCCGTCCTCGGTGCTGTACAGGCAGACCGCCCCGATCTCGCCACTAATGGTAGCGCCCAGCGCCACCCCCACCGACGCGCAATAGTCGTTTTGGTCGACCTGCTCGTTGATCCCGATCAGCTCGGTCAGTCCGCCCTCTCCCCAGCCTGCCATCGCCATAGTATCCCTCCGTTATGCCTCATACGCCCGGAACGACCGCAGCGTCAGCGCCTCCTCCCGGCTGAGCGTGCCGCCGACCAGCCGGGCGTAGAGCCACTTGGCCCGGTGCAGCGCCTTGGCCGCCTCCCATCCCCCCAGCCAGAAGGCGATCACCAGGCAGGTGACCAGCAGGTCCGCCTCGCCCAGTCGCCGGCCCTCCCGGCCAAAAACCTCCGCGTCGGCGCCCACAAACACCCGCGCGCCCGCGTCCCTGAAGGCCGCGCGCATCGCCCCGCCGGCGCCCGTCGCCCCATGGCACACCTGGGCCAGCACCACGCAGCCGTCCAGCTTCTGCGCCGCCACCTGCTCTGGCCCCAGCGCCTCCACCCGCTCGCCCCGGATCGTCTCCCCGTCCCACCTGGCTTTATCCGGATAACCGTGCAGGCGGAAAAAGAGCAGCGCGCCTCTCACGTCCTGCCCCGGCCAGGGCCAGCCCGTGACCGGGGGGCAGGTCACGGGCCGAGCCATTACCGCCCGGTGTACGTTTTCCGCGTAGGGGAGCGCGCAATAGGCCAGCCGGCGCATCGTTCAGTCCAGCCGATACCAGAGGATGAACTTCCCCGCGCCGGCGCTGGCGTTGGCGTTCTGCCCGGTGTAGATGCAGTTGACCGTGATCGCCGCAGCCCCCACATCCCCGTAGGTGCTCTCGTCGTTCTGCATGTCGGCCGCGTCTAGCGCCAGGTTGCGCCCGGCAGAGCTGAGATCCAGCCCGTCGACGTACTTGTCCTGGTCGGTGGCCGTCCCGCAGTTCATCAGGTCCGTCCCGCTGTCATTGTAGGCCGTCAGGACCACGAACGACCAGTCGATCACGTCGGCGTTGGCCGGAATAACGACCGATGTCACCGACGTGGTGATCGAGTAGGTGGTGGTGATAGACGTCGCAAATACGACCCCTTCCTCGGTCCCGGTCGACGTCTGGATCGTATCCCCGTCGTCCAGCACCAGGTCGCCCGAGGCGTCGCCCGACCAGTCCAGATTGCCGCGCACCACCAGCGACCGATACCCGATGTCGCTGCCCATCACTCCCGGCCCGTCCTCGATCACGATCCAGTCCGGCAGCCCGGCGGGCATGGCCACATAGATCAAAATCGCCGACAGCACTGCGGCCAGGGCCGCAATGACGGCGAACGCTCCCAACTGTTTCTTGTCCACGTTTGACCTCCTCGCCTAGCGCCGGAGTTCCGTCGCCAGGCCGTACTCTAGCAGAATCTCGTACACGATCTCCCGGTCGCCGCGCCTGTGGGCCACCAGCGTCCAGCGGTCGATCCAGGGCTTGCCGCTGATCTCGCCAAACGTCGCATCCGCCACCGACGGCTTGAACTCCAGAAGCGTCTTGCGCAGCCGCCGCGCTAGCGTGTCAGCGCTGGCCTGGGCGTACTTGAGAAAGGTGGAATAGTCGTCGCCGTCGTAACCCAGAATCTCGGGCGTCAGCAGGAGCACCGCGCCGATGTTCCACTCCTCGCGGTTCATCTGGAGGCCGATCCCGCCCTCGCGCCGGCTGCCGCTGACGTACTGCATCAGCAGCCCGGGCAGCTTGGCCTCGTTGATCTCCAGGCGCGGCACGACCTCGCCCCGGTCGGCGAACGCCAGCCACAGGTACTCGGGCGTGGGGTAGGTGGTCGAGTCCTCGCCCAGCTCGGAGAGGATCTCCGCCAGGACCGCCTCCTCGACGTCGACCAAAAACGAGCTGCTCAGGGGTAGATCGGCCATCAGTCACCCACCTCGTGATAGCCCTCCTCGAACCAGGGCAGCCCGGTGTCGATCCCCGAGTCGGCGAATTCGCGCGTCAGGTCGTCGGCGTCATCGATCTCCAGCACGTCGGCCACTGAGGCCGCCTCCGCGTCGGTATCCAGCCGGCGGCCGATGGCCGCCAGGACCTCGCTGTACTCGCCCCGGAGATCCTCCAGCCGCTTGCGGATCACCGACAACAGCGTGTTCCACTCCACCGACTGGCTGGCCGTGCGGTTGGACACATCCACCGACCGCCGCCAGAACAGCCGCTGCGCGGCGTGGTACTCGGTGCCCACCAGCACCGCCCGGATCTTGGCGTGAGTATCGGCGTCGGTGATCGCGTCGAATCCGCAATCCCGCAGCGCGTCGTCGAGCGGATAGGTATAGTCGCCCTCCGCTCGCCCTCCGCTGGCCGCCGTGCTCAGGTCGCTGGCCAGTTTGTCCAGCTTCTCGTCGACCCGCGCCGCTACCTCCGCCCGCGTGATGCTGGCCATGGCCGCCTAGTCCTGCCGGCCGGGCTGGGCGGCGATCTCCTGCCGCTGCGCCTGGCGTGCCTGCTCCCGCGCCGCCTTGGCCTCCTCGCACCGCGCCCGGTGGGCGGCCAGCGCCTTGGCCGGGTCCGGCGCGTCATAGCGGGGCGTCCAACCGCACTCGCACTCGTAGGCGTGGCGCCGGTCGCCGTGCACCTCTCGGGCGTGCTCGTCGACGAACAGCCGGCCGCACTGGCCGCACTCGACCAGCTCCTGTCCGGGCGCACACGGGGCCAGGTATCGCAGCGCGAGCAGCTTCTGATCGTTGCGATGACCTCTCAGCTCGATGACCTGGCCCCGGTCCAGCGTCCCGGTCTGCTCGTCATAGTCGAACTCGCGCAGCGCAAACACGTGCACGTCGCGTTTTGCCTTCATACCCGTACCTCCTTCGGTCAACTTCCCAGGCTGGGGAGCCCGCAGCTCCCCGTTCCCCGACGCTCCGCGCCGGGCCTAGTCCACCGCGTCCGAGAGGAACAGACCGGCCGCCGTCGCGGTCGCCTTCATGTCCCAGTTCTCGAACAGCTCCAGCAAGTCCGCGCGGGCGCCCAGTGGCTCGCGCCGGCTGCGGATGTAGCGCGGCCCGCCCAGCACGGTCTTCCAGATAAAGGTATAGCCGGCGGCTGGTCGGCGCAGCGACGGCGTAGGCGGCACGTACAGCAGCAGCCCGTCGTCGTCCCAGTTGGCGCTGTAGGTCACCGACGATTCGGCCGTGCCTTCCTCGTCGGCGGTATAGATGCTGGTGCCCACCAGGACCTCGTTGAGGCCCAGGAGCTGGGCCACCAGGTTCGGCGACACCATCGCCGGCGATGCCTGGCTGGCGCCGTACTTGATGCGGTCCAGCAGGTCCGGGTGGTCCTCCAGCCGGTCCCAGGCCAGGTCGCCCAGCACCAGCTTGTTGGGGTTACGGGCGATCTTGCGGCGCACCGTGCGCTTGTACTCGCGCAGGTTCTCGATGGGCGTCGACGTGGCATAGGTCGACCACTTTTCAAAGTCCGACCCGCCGGTCTTGTCCGCGCCCCACACGCTGGTCTTGAAGAAATCGCTCACGAACGAGCGCTCCTTGCGCATCAGCATGCGGTCCACCAGCCACTCGACGCCGTCGCGGTCGGCGTCGAACGGGCTGTCCTGGTTCGCCCGCCGGCCGTCCGGGATCAAATGGCCGATGCCGTACTCGTCGCAAAAGTAGGTGTCCGAGGTATCGACCTCGTACCCACCCGTGGGCGGCGCGTCGGTCGGCCCGAGTTTCTTGGCCTCGTCGCGGAACCAGTGGCTCTGGTCGTATTTCGGCACGATGTCGCTCTGCTTGTTGACCAGAACGGGCGGAAAGATCCGCTCCGCGATGTACATTTCGTTCTGATAGGCGATGCTCAGTTTCGTCAACAGTGCATTGACATGAACGTCGCCCTGCCCTGGCTGGTCTGCCATAATTTCACCTCCTGCGGTTGTCTGCGTTTAGCAGAGTAAATCCAAAGACGGTAGTCCGCCGCTAGGCCGCTCGCGCCGGGTTGATGCAGTTGACGGCGCAGCGGATGATATCCCCGGCGGCGCCGGCGGTCTCCAGGGCGCGACCCAGGATGTACTTGGTCGTGTCCGATCCCGGCGTGACCGTCACCGCCCGCCCGCTGGTGTCGGTCGTGATCAGCGCCCCGGCCGTGGTGATCGCGGCCCCGGCTACCAGCTTGGTCTCACCTACGACTACCAGCTCGGCCGCCCGACCCTGCGCCGCCGGCGCATTTTGCAGCACGCCGCAGCAGGCGTCAGTGACGGCCGTCGCGGTCGTGACCTGGCCAGACGAGAACTTCATGAACTTGAACTGTACGGCGCTCAGATCCCCCGCTGCCTCCAGCGACATGGTGAGCGCCTGTCCTGCTACTGCCATTGTTCACCTCCTGTGGTCCCTGTCCGCGGCGCTCCTAGCGCGCGGGCAGAAAGGCCTGCTGGTACAGGCTCGGATTTTCCCGGGCGACTGCCGCTACAGCATCGCCGTGGGCTAGGCCGCCTTCCATCTTTTGGGCGACCAGGTTGTTGAACTGCGCCTGTGGCCCGCTGGCAATCGGCCCCTGGCCACCCTGGCCCCGCTCGCTGAACGCCTCGCCGGCAGCCAGGCTCTCGTCGGTGCTGGCCAGCAGCGCCTCGAACCAGGCAAAGTGCGCCCGGTTCTCGCTGGTGTCGGCGGTGTACAGCCACTGCAACTGCCCGGCCAGCTCGTCCACGTCGGCGCCCAGCGCCCGGTAGCTCTGCGCTTGGCGGCTAAACCGCTCCGCCAACTGGCGGCTCTGCTCGCCAGAGAGCTGGCCCTCCAACGATTCCACGCGCCCCCGCAGCTCGTCGCGCTCCGCGGCCACCGCCGCGAACTGCTCCAGTTGCTGGGCCTGTCGCTGCATCTGCGCTCGCAGCTCGTCCATCTGCCGGCCGAACTCCTCGCCCCCGCCGTCAGCGTTCCCCGGCTCGGTTCCCTGGCCCCCGCCGTCAGCGTTCCCCGGCTCGGTTCCCTGGCCCTGGCGCCCAAACAGGAACCCCAACGGGTCGTGCATGAACCGCTGCAGGCCGGTTTGCTCCTCCGGCGTCAATACCAATTCCTCAGACATGCGGTTACCTCCTGTATCGCGGGGCGTTGGCCCCGTATTGTCCGGCGACCCGCTTGTCGCCGGTTGTCCACTCAAACGACTGTACAAATCAGGCAGCGCCCCGGCTGCCTCGGCCAGGGCCAGCACCAGCCCCTTTCGAGGTTCGTCCAGATCCGCGTCCAGGGTGACCACGCCCCGCTCGTTGAGCCAGCGAATGTCCTGGGCCGTCCAGCCAAGCTCTTGTACCAAATTCAGTAGCCCGCCCACCAACTCAGTGAGCATCGAGCGCGCCCAGACCCGCTCCTCCTCCGTCGCCGGCTCATTGTCGCTGTAGCGACTGAGGATTCGGTCGATGACTCTCCTGCTGTACATCGCTGTCGCCTCCCCGAAAAACGGATCGTTGGTAAAGGCCGCGCCGCTCAGCACCGGGCCGATGGCCTGCCCGGTCGTGGGCAGCTCGTACTCCCAGTACACCTCGGCGCTCAGATAGGCAAAGCTGTCGTCCTCCAACAGCTCGCGCCCGCGCTTGGTCGGCTCGATGCGCACATAGCCGCCGTCGGCCCGCGCCTCAAAATCGACGATCCAGCCAAAGGCCCCGCCGGTCGAGTCGTGCTCGGCGTTGACGGCCAATCGCGCCGGCAGGCCCAGCTCCGCCCGCTGCTTGAAAATCCGCTCCATCTCCTGGAGCATTTCCGCCGTCAGCGGGTGGAAAAAGCCGCCGCGCCAGTAGCCCTCCCCCTGAAAGAGGGGAAACAGCCGCACCCAGTCGCCGGCCAGCACCCGGCCGGCGGCCTCGGCAGAAAACAGATCAACGATGCGTGAAGGTGTTATTCCCATGGAAACGTATCCGATATCCAGCGCCGCGTGCCATCGTCCCCAATGAGGTTCAGTTGACACCGGCAGTTGCCGTCGCATTCGGTCCCCGCGCCCGGCAGAATTCCGCCCGTGGCCGCCAGCAGCTCGTCGCAGCTCTCATAGACCCCGGCAAAGGCCAGGCAGTCGCGGCAGTGCTTGGCCGCCGAATCCAGCACCCAGGCGATCCGCTGCCTCTGCGCCGGGTCCTCTTGCTCGATCTCGCGCACTCGCTCCACCGCGCCGGCCGCAACCGCGTGCCAGAACTGCCCGGCATACAGCCCCACCCGGGCGCGAAAGGCGCCCAGTTGCGCCGCTACCGTCTGCTGGATTGCGGCCACGTTGCCCGCCGCAATCAGCACCAGCAGCTCGTCGATCCAGTCGCTCAGCCGCTTGCTGATGGCCGGCACCAGCGACGTTTCGAGATAAAAGTCGTTGGCCTCCAGCTCGGCGTCCACCTGCTTGCGCGCCGCCGGCCCCGGCGCCCCACCATAGCCCATCTCGAACGCCCGGGCCAGGCCGGCATAGCCCCGACGTTTCAGCAGCAGGAGCAGCGCCGCCAGCGCCGCCGCGATCTCGTCCCGCAGGTCGTCCTCCGTCTCGGCGTGGGAGAGGGTCTCCGCCGTCTCGGCGGCCCACTCGTCGAAAATCGCCTGCAGCTCGACTTGGTAGGTGTCCGTCGCCTCTTCCGCCGCGCGCTGCCCGCTCCGACGGGCAAAGGTCTCGCGTCCGCGCCGGCTAGAGCGCTCCGGATCCTCGTCGCCGCCCTCCTCGGGCTCTAGTTGGCCGTCCGGTTCATCATCGCCGGGCTCCTCGTCACCCGGCCGGCCCCCCGGCCACACCTGCGCCAGGCGCTTGCGCGCCGTCTCGGGGGCGGCCTCGGGCAGCTCCGCCAGCTCGCGGATGTGCCGCTCCAGCTCGTCGTCGGGCGTCAGCACCTGGGCGTTGACCAGGCCGTTGATCATGGTGGCCAGCGCCGCCAGGTCGATCCGCCGGTTGACCGAGGCGGCGATCTCGGGCCAGCCGCTGAGGCCGGGAAAGGCGTTGTAGCGCATCAGCACCGGCACGGCGTAGCGATTGAGCACGTCGGCGATGGAGCCCAGGTAGCCCTCGACGGCCAGAAAGAACAGATCGCCCAGCTCGCGCGAGAGCGCCCAGGAGCCCGTGTCGTTGGAGCCCAGCAGGATCCACATGGCCAGCGCGGCGCGGACGATCCCCTGGTCCTTGCGCTGGATCACCCGGTCGCTGTCGCCCGTGATGCCGCTCATGTCGGGCGACTCGAACCGGAATGTGGTCCGGTCGGTCTCGATGACGCCCAGCGCCTTGTTGGAATGGAGCTTGGCGATGATGTTCTCAGCGTGCGCCTCGTCGGACCCGGCGCCGGCCTCGGCGGTCCGCGTGGCGCCCTGTTCCAGCTTGACCACGGGCAGTCCCATCAGCGCCCGCTGGAGGCCGATGCCCTCGATGCGCTCCATGTTGCGCTTGTAGGTCCAGTCGCGGTAGGCCGGCCGCAGAACCGAGAGCCCTTCGGGGTTGTTGGCCTCCTTGCTCGTGCGGAAGAGCAGGCACTTTTCGATCGGCAGCAGCACCGGGCGCGGCTGGGTCAGACTCATTTGCCACATGCCCTGGATGCCGCCCCAGTCGTCGATCTCCCAGCGGTGGAGGCTCGTCTGCGCCCGGAGGGCGATCTTGCGAAATCCGATCCGGCCGTCGTCGTACCGGCTGCTGGGCCTGGCCGCGCCGAGGGACTGGTAGCCGGCCCGGCGCTTGAGCACCCACTCGAAATAGGACCAGCCAAAGGCAAACATCGAGCAGATGTCACTCAGCAGGTCGTCAAACGTGCTCGTCATATCGTCCAGGCAACTCTCGACGAACTCGGCCGCCTGTCGGTCGGCGGCCTTGTCGCTGGCCGGCTGCACCGTCCAGGCCGCGCGTCGCACGGGCAGCGAGAGCGCCCCCAGGACCGCCGCCACCGTCGGGTCCTCGAGCCGCATCAGGTCGTACTGGTCGACGCCCCGCGTCCCCTGGAGCTTGAGCTCCGGGTCGCGGGTCACATAGCCCGACCAGATGTCGAGTCCGGTCACGCCCAGCTCGCCGTAGGTTGTCGCGTTCCGTCGGACCTCGCCCTCGGCCATTGTCCTCCGCTGTACACACAAAAACGCCCCGTTGGCGCTCTTGGCGCTCAACAGGGCGTTCTCAGACGCTCTCGATTCTATCACGGCTGGCGGGGTTTCCCCCGGGCGCCTACCGTTTTGGCAGCCGGCCCCGCCAGCCCATTGATCTCACTCGGGTGAGGGAGGGGATCCCCCCGTTCGGGCCGCGATGCGGGCGGCCACCGCCACGATGATCCACGGGCCTCCCTCACCCATCACACATAAGGCATCCACCTACAGACCCATTCTACCACACAACAGTGCAACTGTCAACACCCACAGCTACACTATAAGGATCAGGCGAACGGATCGCCCTCCGGCGCCGCGCCCCAGGGGTCGGCGCCCTCCAGCACCCCGGCGGTGCGAGGCTGAGGCAACAGCCCGGCCCGCCGCGCCAGCTCTGCAATCGATACCACGGTCACGTGCCGCTGGCCATGGTGCCGGCCAACGTGCACCAGGTACTCGCCCTGGATCTCGGCCCAGGGCGTGCCGCACTGCGCGCAGCGCAAATAGTCTCGGTCCGGTCGTTGCCCATTGTTTGCCATTATCGGTCTAACTCCAAATATCCTCGCCATCCCAAATGCCGCCGCCGACGGATGGCCCGCCGTCCCACGGGTCCTCACCGTCCAGAATCTCGGTGCCCACGACGCCCCCCACCGAGCCGGTGCCCAGCAGCCAGACAATCGCCTGGCTCGCGCTGTCGATCCGGTCCCAGTAGGCGCCGTCGGGGCACTGCTCCAGCTCGTACTCGAACCCCTGGAGCCACGGCGCAAACTTGGGATGCCAGACCTGGCCGCTGTTGTACCAGACCGCTGCATCCTCGGCTCGAGCCTGCTTGTCCGAGTCCGTACCGACCTTGATGCCGATCACCGGCACATGGATCACCCGAGGCAGGCTCCAGGCCATAGCCGAGCACAGATCCCGCAGCCCTGCCCGGTCGCTGGCCGCCGGCAGATCCTGCCCCCGCCGCACCGGCGCCCCGGCGTCGATGCCTCGGCCGATGAGCTCCCGTATCATCCGCACAATCGTCGGCTTGGGCTCGCCCCGCTCCAGGTAGCGCTCGCACTCGCGGATAAAGTCGGTGTGCACTACCCCCGTCTGCCAGGCCTGGATCGCGCTCTGGCCGCTGGCCTTGTCCTCAATCAGCACCGCCTGCGGCCGCTCCTCAGCCAACAGGTAGGTCAGCCCGATGGCCAGGTACAGCTCTGGCCAGCTCAGCTTTTCGCGCAGCTCGTCGAGCAGCATCGCCCCCGCCGGCCCGTGCGCCCAGGTGGTGCACACCGAAAACGCGGCGCCCGGCGTCTCTTTGAACGCCGTGTCCCAGCTCTGGACGATACGGTGATGCGCCGGCCGGGCGGCCGGGTCGTAGTAGCGAAAGGCGTCCCGCTGAAAGATCCGCCCCTCTTCCGGCGTGGGGTTGCCCTGGTACATCTTGCCAAAGTCGCGCGGGTTGCGCTTTTGCACCGCCACCAGGTCGGCGGCGCTGACCCGCTCCGGCCACAGCGCCGGCCCCCGTTGGTGCACCAACACGCGCAGGCAGCGGCCGGTGAGCCCCGTCTCCCGGGGCGCCTCCTCCAGCACCTCTGCCCGGTCGCGGTAGGTGGCCCGCGCCCACCGGACCGCCCGCTCCCACAGCTCTGCCGGCGGCTGAACCGTCGCCCACACCTGTGGCCCGTCGCTCAGCGCCGGCATGTGACAGATCGTGTACTCGCCGCTGCGGATCATCGTCGCCAGGAGGTCGTCCTCATGCCAGCGCGTGGCCACACAGCAGATCCGGTTGTTGGCCATGCCCTCCAGGCGCGAGGTCAGTGTTGGGTCGTAGGCCGCCTTGATCCGTTCCCGCTGGCCCTCGGTCCGCGAGTTGTCCTTGTCGTGGGGGTCGTCGATGATGGCTTCCTGCCCGCGCCGGCCAATGACCGGGCCGTCGAACCCAAAGGCCGCCAGGTTGGCATCCTTGCGGGCCAGGCGCCGGCGCCGCTCCTCGGGCGTCTCGCCGACCGGCTTGATGAACCACTCGTTCTCGGCCCAGCCTTTCTCAAACGCCGGCACGACCCCGGGAAAGGTCGCATGCCAGCGCTCGTTGCCGCGGATCGTGTCGCGGTCGGCGACGCTGAACAGGTAAGCCTGCGTGGCGGTCACCGACGCCAGGAGGATCAGTGTCTCGGGCTCGTTCCCGAGCCGCCAGGTGACGTAGGACTGGGAGAAGGTGATCGATTTGCCGTGGCCTGGCGGGGTCACGGCCAGGATCCGGCCAAACATCCGCTGCTGGAGCAGGTCGCACCAGATCCCCATGTGATCCCCCCAGGGCAGGCCCATCACCCAGCGGTGATAGTACGCCAGGTCGTTGCGCGCCCGCTCGGCCCGCTGGGCCAGCTCCCGCCGGCTCAGCTCCTCCCGGGCCGCGGCCTGGAGCTCAGCGATCAGTTCCGGCGTCGGCGAGAGCCCGGAGGAGATCAGGAGGGACTCTGCCAAAGTCGAACTGGATGACTTGTTCACTGCGCGCCTCCTCCCGAACAACCGACTTGCTGGCCGTGGCCTCGTCGGCCCGGTCCAGAATGTCGTTGGCCGCCTTGCGGGCGGTCTCTGGATTCTCCGAGCCGAGCAGCGCGCCCAGTTTCAGGGCGGCGGTAAAGGACAGCTCGGACAGTTTGTCGCGCGCCCGGGCCACCAACTCCTGGCGCTGGGAAATGCGCCGCGCCTCCGCCTGATCCTGCCACCACTGCGCCCGCTTTGTGGCCGCGGCCAGCGCCACCTGAATGTCCGGATCGTCCTTCCAGCCCGGCAGCTTGACCCGGTTTCGGTACTGGCCGTCCCAGGTTTTGGGGGAGCAGGTTTCTTTGAGCCTAAACGTCGCCTGCCGGGGCCGGCCGATGGCCGCGCCCTCCGCCAGCCGCAGCACCGTGGCCCGCTTTTTGCGCGCCTGGGAACCGGTGATCCGCGCCAGAAGCGCGCTCACTTCGTCGGTCAACCATTCGGGCTGAAACGTCGGGTTTTCCATGGGTTCTCCCTGGGTTCATGCGGCCAAGCCTGCCGGGACGCCCATGCTCACACGCCCCGGCCGGGAACCGAACCCGCCCGGATCACCGAGAAATCCTCCAGCCCGGTCCCCAGCATCGGCAGGTCCGGCCGGTAAAGGGGCGGGCGCTCCCAAGACGGCTCCCAGGTCGCCACCTCCTCGTCCTGGGGGACCGAATACAGCCGGCCGGCGGCGAGGTCCTTGAGCGCCTGGCGAAAGAGCCGCACCCCCATCGGGAACAGGTCCCGCCGCCAGAGCAGCTCCGCTGTGTCCCCGGGCCGCACAAAACAGTAATCCTGGGCCGCGATGGGGCCGGCGTCAATGGTGTCGGTCAGCCAGTACACCGTTCCCCCCGTCACGGGGTCCCCCATCTTGAGGGTCCAGCGGATCGCATCCCGCCCCCGATGCCGTGGCAAAAGAGACGGATGATAGCCGATGCCCCCAATTCGGCAGCGGGCCAGAACCCGCTTGCTGATAAAGTCAAAGGAGTGGGCGGCGATAATCACGTCGACCCCCGCCGGAAACACGGCCTCGCGAAGCTGCCCGGCCTCGAGCCAGGGGATCCCTTTCAGCTCGGCAAAGCTCCGGGCGCGATCGTGGCGCATCGTCCCATCGTCGGCGTAGGAGGGCAGCGACTCGTTGGGACTGGCAAACGCCGGCGTGCACACGCCCACCACCTCGTGACCCGATTCGAAACAGGCCCTCAGAACCTCGGCCCCAAACATCTTGCGGCCGGCAACGTAGAGTTTTAGCTTCATCGTACCCCCAGATACCGAAAACCCTGCACGGCGCGAAAATGTCCCCCATAGCCGGCTGCCGCGCCTCCCGAACGGGCGATTGTGGCCCGCGACTTGGCCTTGTTGCCGCCATAGAGATTGGCGCTGACCTGGACCCACTTTTTGTCTCGCCGTAGCGCCGCGCACAGGCCCGGATGCGACGTGTGAAAGAGGGTAGGCATTCGCTTGTGGTAGCGGTTCTCTCCCTCGAGCCACATCTGGGCCACAGCGTTCAGGAACCGCATGCCGATGCCGGCCCCCTGCCACTCGGGCATAATGACCAGCCGGCAGGCCCGCGCCTCCCGAAGTCCCTGGCGGGTGCTCACCGCAACGTGGGCGACGAGCTCCCCGTCAACCACGCCCACATAGTTGGTCGCCGCGATCATCTTGGGCAGCTTTAGATAGTGATGCGGCTCAAATAGGTGCCAATAACGCCAGTTCGTCTGCCAAATTTCGAGCTCAAATCTTGGTCTGCGCCAAAGACCCCTCCCGGCGTATTTGCCCGTTGCAGTATCCAGAACCCAATCAGGCTCCAGCCAGTCGATGATATCATAGTGGCAGGAGAGCAAGACACATTGGTGGGCGCCGCCCGAGGCGAGTCGCTTCCAGCTCTTGCCAAAGGCCAGGGCGCCGAACTTGGCGATCTGCCGGTCGACGACGCTGGTAAACTCGTCGATGACCACCCGCTCCGGCGCCTCGCAAAGGACCCGGGCAAGATTCGCCCGGAACTTTTCGCCGTTTGACAGAACGGGATAGGGCCGGAGCCACGTAGGAACCGTACCCAGCCCCACCGCTGCCAAGGCTGCGGTGACACTGTTGAAATCGCCGCCCTGGGCGATGGCGTCGACGATCGGGCGGTCTCCCGGCCAGTCGTCAAAATCATAGAACGCGCTCCCGCCCCATAGCAGCCGGCCGATGCTGGTCTTGCCGCTGCCGCTCGGTCCGACCACCAGGCCCAGGGACCAGTCCGGGTCCTCGATCGGCAGTTCGACCGCGAGATCGAAATTGGCGCCCGTCTCGGCGTTGAACAGACTCTTGACGCGGGCCGCCCGGTAACTGGCATAGTCGGAGCACCGGTTCGCTACCACGATTTTCATGTGACCACCACCTTGCACTCAAAGCCCAGGCCCGTCAGCTCTTCGTACACCGACTCCTGGTGCTCCTCGTCCTGGCAGATGACGATAACCCCGTACTGCTCTTGGTACCGCTCCTCGCCCGGATCGAGGCCGGCCAGGGGATCCTCTGCCTCTGCCTGGGCCGCAAGCAGCCGCTCCAGCTCTTGCGCGCTGCCGGCTGCCAGCCTGGCCAGCTCCTCGTCGGCCTCCTCCTGCACCCGGACGAGCAACGCCGCGAGCTGAGCCTCGTCGGGCGCGCCCCGGCGAGCCAGCTCGTTATCCGCGGCCAGATAGGCCACCACCTTGACCGGCGGCCACTCGGGCGGGATCACGTCGGCCCGCAGCTCGGTCAGGCCCTCCAGCCGGGCGGCCTGGTGCAGCCCGTGGCCGGCCACCAGCAGAAACCCCCCGGCTCCGTCCTCCTGCACCACGATGGAGCGCACCTGCCCGAACCGCCTCAGGCTCGCGCGCAGATCCGCGATCTGCGCCTCGTCGTGCCGGTTATAGTTCATCGGGTGGGGCTTGCACAACGCTACGTCAATGGAACGGTTTGTCACGATCATGTTGTCCATCGTTTCCCTCTTCCGGCAAAAAGTGCGCCGCCGGTCCGGCGGCCTGGCAACCGAGCTGCCTATCGCAGCCTAGCCACCGATTGCGGTATCGGTGATGGACCCGAGGAGATGGGCGGGGACTCCGCTAAGGTCGAATTTGATGACTTGTTCACCCTCGTCTTTGACCGTGCCCTTGGCCGCCGTCTTGAGGTCGGCCCGGTCGAGCACGCCGGTCGCGGCCTTCTGTCGGTCGGGGTCCAGCCCCCGGGCGATGTGGGCCAGGGCGTGGGCCACGGCTCCATACACGCGCAGGTCGTCGCCGGCCTCGGCCCCGCTCCAGTCTGCTTCCAACGCGCCGACCAGCGCCGGCCGGGCCGCGCTCAGGCCCGTGGCGCCCAGGCTCTCGGCCAGTACAATCACCAGGGCGACGTTTCTGTCGCGCACGGCCCCGGACATTTTGCGGCTGAGCGCCTCCACTGCCTCCAGGTCGCCGGTCACCTGCCGGCGGAGCTCCTGCCCGGCCTTGGGGCTGGCCTCGGCGAGGATGGTCAGCGCGTCGGCTGTGCCGTTCTCCATCAGCCAGGCGCGATAGGCGCTCCGGGCCTGTTTCAGCGCCTCGACGAATGCCGGCTTTTGCAGCCAGCCGCTGTGCGTCGTCCCGCTGCCATAGTAGGTCGTCGAGGTGCAGATCTTGTCCCGTCCGGTCAGCAGGCTGCTGATGCTCCGGCCCTCCAGTTCGGCCTGGACGATCCGCACGACGCCCCGCGCCTGCTGGGCCGACAACTGCCCCAGCAGCGCCTGCAACTCCCCGTGGACCCACGGCTCGCTAACCTGCGCCATACCCTCGACCTACCCTAGACAACTCGCGCTCATTTCTGGCGCTCTTTTTCCGCCGCTCAAGCGGCGGACTATGCGCAATCGCCGGACGCGCCGGCGAATCCTGGCCATCAGCCGCTCCGCGACTCGCGGGCCGCCAGCAGCTCCTCGTGCCGGGTTTCCGCCATGCGCAGCGCCTCCTCGTGCCAGGTGACCTGCCACTGGTCGTGGGCTCGGAGCTGGCCCGAGAGCTGCTCGAGCAAGTCGGCCGTTTTGCGCTGCGCCTCCACGGCCTGGGTCGAGATCTCGGTGATAGCCCGGATCGTCGCCTGCTGTTCCGCCCGGCCGCCCTCCACCAGCTGCCGCATCCATTCGTCCTGATGCGCCCGCCGCTCCTGCTCCTGCAGGTCGAGCTGCTCCCGGTGGATCTGTGTCCGCTCGGCCAACTGGGCCTCGCGCGCATCCCGGTCGGCCAGGCGCTGGACCAGCCGCCGGATGACCCACCCGGCCAGGGCGCCGATGAGCGTCAGCACCCCGGCCAGCAGCCCCAACGCCCCGTACTGGAGGTCCATCGGCATGTCGATCATGGCTCGATGCCTCCTGTCCGAGGGAACCACAAATACAGCGCCGTGGGCGCCGCAGCCAGCAGGGCCGCGTTGACGGTCAGCAGCGCATCGCGCCAGGGAGGGGCCTCGGCCCCGGTGGTCAGGACGTACAGCAGCACCAGCAGCGACGCGCAATTGACGGCCCAGGCGATCATCACGGCGCCGAACAATCGCGCCAGCCGCTGGCGGATGCAGAGCAATTGGCCGGCCATCACTACTGAAAAGACGATGCCGGCCAGATACAGCAACAGGCGGAACATTTCCATCGCGGGTCTCCTATGCGGGCTTGATCGACGCTTTCCACTCCTCGAAAAGCTCCTCGTAGCGGTCGGCAAATTGAACGAAATGCCGGTCGAACCGGTCGAACACGTCCTGCACCAGCTCCTCGAATCGCGCCGGCGGTACCGCCCGCTTGATCACGGCGATGTCGAACCCGGCGATCTCGTCGGGCAGCAGGCCGTACAGGCTCTTGGCGATCCGCTTCTTGTCCAACCCGGTCAGTCGCTCGCCCAGCTCGTCCACCGCCCATTCGCTGACGCGATACGCGGCGCAGATTCCGGAGAAAATCACCGGCACCAGCGCCGCCTCGACCTCGGCCTCCCACGGGTAGCCCTGCTCCTCGTTCTTGAGCCGGGGCAGCCCCCAGGATCCCAGCGCCACCAACCCGGCCCCCAGGGCCAGCGCGGCCAACACCCAGATCAGCTCGTCCATGTCACACTCCCTTCTGTGGAACGGCCGCCGCAGCGGCCAACACCTCCGCCAGCTCATTGGCTTGTTGAGAGATCTCGTGCAACCATTGGCAAAGGTCGCCTACACCGAATTGACGGTTGCACTCGCCGCAGACCAACAAGCCCCGGTCAAACTGCTCCGTCAACCGCGTCCCATCCTCGGCGCAGCGCAGGGCAAACCCCTGGTCATCGTTGTCCTGCCACACAATCACCCCGTCCATACTCCCCCCCTTGGCAACAAAAAAAAGACGGCAGGGCTGTATAGCCGCTGCCGCCCGGTGGTCCGTGGTCGGCGTTACGTCAGAGGCCGGATGGTCTACGCGCTGCGGGTCAGCAATTCCAGGCTGTTGCCATACGGAGGCTTGTCGAACCGGCCCTGCAAGTGCGCCTCAAACGAGATCGGCTTGCCATGCTGGATCAACAGCGTGACGTTGCCGAATCCCATCTGCCGCCACAGGTGCACAGCCCGGACCTCCTCACTGCTCAGTTGGATACTGGCCGCATCGTTTTCCATCGTCTCGCTATCGAGATAGCTCGCCTCACTAGGTATTATACACCACATCGAACATAAGGTCAAGTTCCCTGCGCGGATCCTGGTGCCCCGCGCCGCCTCTATGGCGTTACCCGTCTAAAACCACAGGCGCCGGGGGGCCAGCGCGCCCCCAAAACCCCACAAACCTGTTGACGCCACGCGTACCTTGTGGTACTATGGATTTATCAATCATGGCTATCGACCGAAAGGAGGATCAGCAATGCCCACAGTGGAAATCGGTTCCGAGACCGTTCGGCGCGAGTTTGCCGATCTCACCCACCGGATCATGACCGGCGACGAGCGGT
>Ga0123328_1002405_pt1 | contig 16905 bp, 14 predicted proteins | sample BioC12SIPDNA_2_FD_89702 | JGI IMG/M metagenome (GOLD analysis project Ga0123328, IMG submission 89702) | Anaerobic biogas reactor microbial communites from Washington, USA - Biogas_R1_A C12 SIP DNA | ecosystem: Engineered > Bioreactor > Anaerobic > Unclassified | place: Washington, USA...
CATGGCATACGCGGTGGCGCCCACGTCGCTGAAGTAGCCCTCGTAGCACGCCTGAGATCGCGGCGCTCGCGAGGGCCGAGGCCACAGCAGCAGAGGGGCGTACTCCCGGGTGTGATCAGTACCCGGCGTGGTGGGATCGCAGCCGTGGTCGGCGGTGATGAGGAGGAGATCACCCGTCCCCAGACGAGACATCAGTACTGGTAGCTCTCGGTCAAACTCCATCAGGCCGTGCGCGAAAAGCTCGGCATCGTTGCGGTGGCCCCAGTCCATATCGAAGTCGATGAGATTGGCCAGGAGGAGGCCGTGGGTGCCGCCGTCCAGGATCTCGGCTATCGCCTTCAGACCCGCTCTATTGCCCTGCGTAGGAACCACCGTGCTGAAGCCGCGGTGGGCGAATAGGTCACCCACCTTTCCCACTCCCGTCACCGTGACACCTTGCTCCAGCAGGAGGTCGAGATAGGTGGGGGTGGGGGGTTCCAGGGAGAAGTCCCTGCGACCGGGCACGCGTTCGATGGCCCGCAAACCTCCGCCGAAAGGGCGGGCAATGACCCGCGCCACCGCATGGCGTCCGCGCAACAGCCTGCGCGCCGTGCGACACCATGCATAAAGCGTCTCGCGCGGCGCCACATCCACGTGGACCGCCAACTGGAACACGCTGTCTTGCGAAGTGTAGAGTACGGGGCTCCCGGTCCGCAGGTGCTCTTCCCCCAATTCCTGGATGATCTCGGTGCCTGATGCAACCTTGTTCCCGATCACTCTTCGTCCGATGGCACGCTCGAAGGGCTCAACCACATCCGGGGGAAAGCCGTGGGGATAGGTGGGAAACGATTCCTCTCTCACGATCCCCATGTGCTCCCAATGGCCGGTGGTGCTGTCCTTTCCCGCCGACTTCTCCGCCAGCCGCGCCGGTAGCCCCTCGGGGGCGGCGGCGGCCGGCACGCCCCGCACCGGCAAGATGTTCCCCAAGCCGAGTGTTTGGAGCACAGGGAGTCGCAGGTGCAACAACTCCGCCACGTGCCCAATGGTGCAGGCCCGGGCGTCTCCGTAGGTGGGGGCGTCGGGAAGTGCCCCCGCCCCCACCCCGTCCAGGACTATGACCACCACGCGGCTTGAGCCCGAGTTGCTCATGCGTGCCGCGCCCGGGGGTGCGCATCGTTGTACACGTGGCGCAGATAGGCATTGCTGAGATGGGTGTAGATCTGCGTGGTGGAAAGATCGGCGTGCCCCAGCATTTCCTGCACTGCCCGCAGGTCAGCCCCACCCTCCAGCAGGTGGGTGGCAAAGGAATGCCTCAGGGTATGGGCGGATACCCAGTCCCCCGCTCCGGCTTCGTGTGCGTAGCGCTTCACGATCAAGTGCACTGCCTGGCGGCTGAGTTGGTGACCCCGATGATTCAGGAAGAGAAACGGCGCCCTTATCGCCCCGGGCCTGCCCAGATTCCCGCGACCTCGCCCCAGGTAGGCGCTGATCGCCTCCACGGCCTTCCGTCCCAGCGGGACCACCCTCTCCTTGCCGCCCTTGCCGATGGTGCGCAAGAAACCGATCTCCAGGTCAACCTCCTCCGGTCGAAGCCCCACGGCCTCCGAAGCCCGCAGCCCTGCCCCGTAGAGTGTCTCCAGCAGGGCACGATCTCGCAGACCAAGCGGTGTGGCCGGCGGGAGAACCAGCATATGCTCGACATCATGAACTGAAAGCGCCCGCGGAAGGCGGAGGGAGCCGCGAGGAGAGGCCAGTCGCGCGCCGGGATCGCGCACCACCCTGCCTGTCAGCACCAGGAACTCGTAGAAGGAGCGGATGGCGGCGGTCTTGCGGGCCCGGGTGGCGGGACTCCATTCTTCAAGCGAGAGAAAGAGGCGCAAATCCTCGGTCAGCGCGGCGCCCGGCAACAGTCCACGCTCCGAGAGGAAACTCAGCAATTGCTCCAGATCCCTGCGATACGCGGCGATGGTGTTGTCGGCCAATCCCCTCTCCAGTCGCAGCGAGGTCAGGAAGGCCTGTAGCTCAGGTGAGGAGGAGGCGCGATCGCCGGATGACATGGGGCTACGGACCGCCGGCCGCTTCCCGCCGCAGAAAGTCCTCAACCAGGAAGAGAGTGGCCAACGTCTTGGAGTCCATCACCGACTGCCTGCCCACCGGCGACGTGGCCAGCGGCATCCAGCTTACCTCGATGTCTTCATCATCCTCGGGTTGGGGCGGCACTTCTCTCAGGTCTCGAGCGAGATACGCGTGGAGTTCCTCGCAAAGGAAACCCGGCGAAGAGTAGAAGGAGCCCAGCGCGTCCCAGCGTGCGGCCTCCACACCGGTCTCCTCTCGCAGCTCGCGGACGGCCGCCGCCGCCGGGTCCTCGCCGTTCTCCAGCGTACCGGCCGGCAACTCAAACAGCTCCCGCCCGACAGCCGGACGATACTGCTCAACCACGGCCACCCGCCCTCGCTCATCAAGAGCCGCCACCACCACCGCGCCCGGATGATCGATGATCTCGCGTTTCACCTCCTGCCCGTTCGGGTAGCGCAAGGTGTCCACCCGCAGCGTGACCACGTGGCCCTGGTAAACGGGACGGGAGTCTACATTGACCGGACGGCGCGCGGCCAAAGGTGGGTTCCGCGACACGGCTATGCTCCTTTCCCGGCCTTCCGAGTGCGTAAGGTGATCTCAGAACTGCGGCCGACCAAGGCCATGATGACCCTCGTCAGCAGGATCAGATCGTTAAGCGCGATCCGCTCCTCCGGCGTGTGCATGTCCAGCATGCCGGTGCTGAGGTTCACCGTGGGGATACCCCAGGCGTTGAGGATGTTGGAATCAGCTCCACCCCCGGCCACTTTGAGCTCCGGCTTCAACCCCACGTCACGCAAGGCACGGCAGGCCAGACGCACCACCCCGCCCCTCTCGGACAGCCGATAGCACCGGTATTCCGGTCCCGATGCCACGCGGACGTCGGCTCCCACCTGAGTAGCCCCATACTGGATGGCATCGAGCATGGAGGCAACCGCCCGTGCCAGCTTGTCCTCATTGTGACTGCGGCACTCGCACTCGATGAAGCATTGCTCTGCCACTATGTTGCGGGCGGTGCCGCCTTGGATCAGGCCCACGTTGGCCGTGGTCTCCTCGTCAAGCCGTCCCAGTTCCATGCGCGACACTGCCGTGGCCGCCGCTAGGATGGCATTGCAGCCCTTCTCCGGTTCCACCCCCGCGTGCGCCGCACGGCCCTGGAACCACGCCCGCACCGTCGTCTGCGTGGGCGCGGCGAGCACCACCCCCCCCACGGGGCCCGAGGAGTCGAACACCGCCCCCGCGCCGCTGCGCAAACGAGCCGGGTTGAACTGCTTAATGCCGGTGAGAGCCGTCTCCTCACTGACCGTGAACAACAACTCGTACGCCGGGTACGCCATACCGCTGGAACGGAGTATCTCCGTGGCATGGAGAAGGGCGGCCAAGGCGGACTTGTCGTCCGCCCCCAGGATCGTGGGCCGAGCGTTGCGGAACACGCCCTCCTCCAGCACCGGTTCAATGGAGTCGGTGGGAACCACGGTGTCCATATGCCCGCTGAGAACGATGTGGGGACCGCCCCTGTCCGTGCCGGGAACCAGGCAGTAGAGGTTTCCCGCCTGCCCTCCAGTGGCGGTGGCGGCCGCGTCCTCCTCGGGCTCCAATCCCATCCCCCTCAAAGCGGCCACGATAAAGTCGGCTACCCCCCTCTCCGCACCGGGCGGACTGGGGATGCAGGCCAGATCACTGAAGAGCCTGGCGAGACTCTCCGCCTGCGGCTCCGGATACGGCGGGCCTTGGACTGCCTGGGGCATCACAGCCACGTCCTTGCCACTAGTGGGAGGAATCGAGGACTGCCTCGGCCGCGTCGGCTTGAGGCTGCCCGCCTTTGCCACAAGCGCACCGAATGGCGGCTCCCACAAAGTCGCGGAAGAGAGGTTGCGACCGAGTGGGCCGGCTCTTGAATTCCGGATGGAATTGGCAGCCGAGAAACCACGGATGCCCACGCAGTTCCACGATCTCCGCCAAGCGGTCGTCCGGCGACAGACCCGAGATCACCAGCCCCTTCTCCGTCATCTGGCTGCGGAAAGTGTTGTTGAACTCATAGCGATGGCGGTGCCGTTCGTAGATGACTTCCTCGTCGTAGGCGGTACCCGCCAGCGTGTCGGAGACGATTCTGGTGGGGTAGGATCCCAGGCGCATAGTGCCGCCCTTGTCCTCCAAGTCCTTCTGCTCCGGCAGCAGGTCTATCACGGCGTAGCCGGTGGAGGGATCGAACTCCGAGGAGTTGGCTCCCACCATCCCGCAGATGTTGCGCGCAAACTCCACCACCGCCACCTGCATGCCCAGACAGATGCCAAAGAAGGGAACGTTGTTCTCCCGGGCGTAGCGCACGGCCATCACCTTGCCCTCGATGCCTCGAACCCCGAAACAACCGGGGACCAGGATGCCGTCTGCTGCCTCCAGCTTCTGCCGTATCTCCTCCGGTCGCAGGGACTCCGCATCCACCCACACAATCTCCACCTCTCGACCGTGGTGAATGCCCGCATGGCGCAAGGCCTCCACCACCGAGAGGTATGCATCCTGCAGTTGCACGTATTTGCCCACCAGCGCGATGCGCACCACGCCCTCCGTGGCATGGATGCGATCGATCACCCCATTCCACTCCGAAAGGTCCAGCGGGCCCGCGTTCAGACCCAGCTTGTCTATGACCAAGCGATCCAGGCCCTCGTCGCGCAGATTGAGCGGTACGTGGTAGATGTCCGGCGCATCGATGCAGGCCACCACCGCACGCGGCTCCACGTCCGTGAAGAGCGCGATCTTGTCCTTGAGCTCCTGCGAGATGGGCTTCTCCACCCGGCAGACAATGATGCCCGGCTGGATGCCGATGCTGCGCAGTTCGCTGACGCTATGCTGCGTGGGCTTGGTCTTGAGCTCGCCGGAGGTGGCCAGGTAAGGAATGAGGGTCACGTGGACGTACACCACGTTCTCGCGGCCCACGTCCTTGCGAAACTGGCGGATGGCCTCCAAGAATGGCAGGCTCTCGATGTCCCCCACCGTGCCGCCGATCTCCGTGATCACCACGTCCACGTCCAGCGTGCGCGCCACCCGCGCGATGCGCTCCTTGATCTCGTTGGTGATGTGGGGGATGACCTGCACCGTCCCACCCAGGTAGTCTCCTCGGCGCTCCTTGCGAATCACGTTGTAGTAGACGGAGCCGGAGGTGACGTTGGCGTCACGCGTGAGGTTGACGTCGATAAAGCGTTCATAGTGACCCAGATCCAGGTCGGTCTCAGCGCCGTCGTCCGTGACGAATACCTCGCCGTGCTGAAAAGGGCTCATGGTTCCGGGATCAACGTTGAGGTAGGGATCGAACTTCTGCATGACCACGCGCAGACCGCGGCTCTTGAGCAGGCGTCCCAGCGAGGCTCCGGTGATGCCCTTACCCAGGGAAGAGACGACCCCCCCGGTGATGAAAACATGCTTGGCCATGTTCTCTCCTGACCCCTCTCTACGGGATGACGGTTCCGGGGGCTAGAGGCGCCCTTCCAATTCTAGCAGGGAACGGCGGGTATCGGCCTCTCACGCCTGCAGACCCCGCCGGCGCAGCGCTGCCGCATGTGCCATGGCTCCCGGTTCCTCCGGGCTCCCGCCCATCATGCGGCAGAGCTCAACCAGAACCGCTTCCTCCTCCAGTGGCACCAGCCGGGTACGAGCACCGTGACTGTCCGACACCTTCTCGATGACGTAGTGTCGATCGGCGAAGGCCGCCACTTGTGGCAGGTGAGTGATCACCACCAGCTGGGTATCCCGCGACAGCCGTCTCAGCTTCTCGCCCACGGCCAGGGCCGTCTGCCCTCCGATCCCGGCGTCGATCTCATCAAAAACCAGCGTCTCCGCACTCTCCAGACCGGCCAGCGCGCACTTGACGGCCAGCAGGGTACGCGAGAGCTCTCCTCCCGAGGCCACTCTGGCAAGCGGCCGAGGTGGCAATCCCGGGTTGGAGAGCAGCTGGAACTCCACCGCGTCGCCGCCGGCCTCCCCCAGCGCCTCCCACTCCAGCGACGTGTCCACCACCACCGACACCTCTGCCGTTTCCATGCCCAAGCCGGCCAACTCCTGGGCCACCGCCTGCTCAAACTGAGGCACCGCCTCTCGCCGCACCTGCGACAAGGCGGTCGCCAGCTCCACTGCTTCGTGCCGCGCGGCCAGAGATGTCTGCTCCAGTCCCGACACTTCCTCCTCCAGGCCGCTGAGCTTCTCCAGCCGGCCACGCATGCGCTCCGAGAACGCCACCAACTGCTGTGGACCCTCTTGTCCGTACTTGCGCGCCAGGTCCAGATAGAGACGCAGCCTGCGATCAACCTCTTCGCGACGGCCTGGATCGGCGTTCACCTTCTCCACAAAGCGCCTCAGATCCCGCGCCGTGTCCGTCAGCGTGTACAGGGCCTCGCTCAGTGCCTCGAAGCTGCGATCTACCACCGTGTCCAGTCCCTGGACTCCGGATAGTGCTGCGCGGGCGGCGCCGGCCATTGAGACCGCGTCCGGCGCCTCCCGCTCGCCGCTGAGCAGATCGGCGGCTCGGGCACACCCCAGCCTCAATTCCTCCGCACGGGCCAGCACCGCCTGCTCGTGCCGCAACTCCTCCTCTTCGCCCACCGACAGCGCCGCTTCCTCCAGCTCCGCTACTTGGAAGGCCAACAGCTCGCGTTCCCGCCGTCTCTCTTCCCCTCTCGCCCCGGCCTCGCGCAGCCGGGCGGTCAGCTCCCGGGCCAGCGACCACTGCTCGCGATAGCGCTTGAGCAGCCTCTGTGCGCCTTCGCCGGAGAAGGCATCGAGGACCACGCGCTGATATCCCGGCTCCAGCAGTCGGCGATGCTCCTGCTGCCCGGTGAAGGCCACCAAACCGGTCAAAGCCCTACCCAGCGTGGCCACATTCACCGCCGTCCCGTTGAGAAAACAGCGGTTGCGGCCCCCGGCCGCCAAACGCCGGGTCACGATCAACCCGCCGGCGGCGTCCGCTCCCCACAGTGCCGCAAGCTCCGTTGCATCCGCCCAGCGGCGCTGAGGGGGCTCCAACACCGCCTGTATGACGGCCTCCTCCGCCGCGGGCCCCACCAGGCCCTCCACGGCCCTCTCGCCCAGCAGCAGCCCCAAGGCTTGGGTCAGCAGGGTCTTGCCCGCCCCGGTCTCCCCTGTGAGCACGGTGAGGCCTGGGGCGAACTCCAAAGTGGCCTCCTCAATCAACACGAAGTTACGGATGGCAAGCTCCAGCAGCATGGGCAGCTACAGAAAGCGGTCGCGGAAGTTCCGGTACAGGCTGTCTTCCGGCAGGAGGGCCAGGCGCGCCGCATCCGGGATGAGTTGTACCTCCACGCGATCCTCCGGCGCCAACTGCCCAACTGGTTCCCCGTCGAGGACCAAGTGGGCCGGCTCCATGGAGGAGAGGTTGGTCACGGTGAGACGGTCTGCGCCGGCGGCCACCACGGAGCGTGCCGTCAGAGTATGCGCCGCCACGAAGGTGATGGCATAGGCCTCTGCACCCAGACCGAGCAGAGGACCGCCCACCGAGAGATTGTAGGCGGAGGAGCCGGCAGGGGTAGCGACCACCAAGCCGTCGCAGCGCACATCGTACATGGCGTCGCGGTTGAGATGGTACGCCAGATGGCAGATGGTCGACTCATGCCGCCGACCGATGAAGACATCGTTGAGAGCGAGGCGCCGCCGGCCGACCAAACCATCGCCACCCCCACCGCTGACGCGCAACCCCGGCAGTCTGTGCACGGTCACGTCACCCGACAGCGCACGCTCCAGATCCCTCTCGATCATCTGCTTGTCCATGGTAGAGAGGAAGCCGACACGCCCCAGATTGACTCCAGCCACGGGCAGACGGTTGCCCATGCGGCGAAAGGCGCGCAGGGTGGTTCCGTCACCGCCCAGCACCAGGCAGAGCTGAGCGCGGGGAACGGCTTCCTGCAGTCCAGCCGGGGCCAATGCTTCCCATGGCGCCCTTGTGGTGGAGAGCATCTCCCGGTGTTTCTCCACCTCTGTGGCCGGCAACAGACAGGTCACCTGGCGGCGCTCCAGTACTTTCAGTACCCTGCGCAGAGCATCGTCGGCGACGTTGGCCACCAGATGGCTCATAACAATGACTGCCTCAACCGGCTCCATCGCGCCCTTCCACCGCCTCGTCTATCAACTGCGCAAGGGTAGCAGGCGAGAGGCACTCGGCTCCACCACGACCGGCCCACAGAAAGAACTCTCTATTGCCCCCCACTCCGGGAAGACCGGAGGGGCACACCCCCCACACCTGCAGCCCCACCTTGGCCGTAAGCGCGCGAGCCACGGAGGCCACCACTTGGCGGTGCACAAGCGCATCGCGCACGATGCCCCCCTTCCCCACCTTGGAGGGACCGGCCTCAAACTGTGGCTTCACCAGTATCAGTCCGTTGAAGGCCTCCGTCAGACAGGCAACGACCGCGGGCAGTACCTTGGTCACAGAGATGAAGGACACATCCATGGTCAGCATATCTGCAGTGAAAGGAAGCTGATCAGGAGTTAGATAGCGGGCATTCACCCCCTCGCGCACTACCACGCGCTCGTCCACGCGTAGACGGTAGTCGAGTTGCCCTTTGCCCACGTCCAGTGCGATGACCTGTGTCGCGCCGCGCTGCAGCACGCAGTCCACAAAGCCACCGGTGGAAGCCCCCACATCCAACACACTGCGGCCGGTCACGGTCACGCCAAACACATCGAGGGCGTGAGCCAGCTTGGCCCCCGCGCGCGACACGAATCGAGGACCGGGGACCACTTCCACCCTAGCCTGCGCCGATACGGCGCTACCGGCTTTGTCTACCACTCGGCCGTCCACCAGCACTCGGCCGGCCATGATGAGACCGCGGGCCTCACTGCGGGTGGAAGCCAGTGCCCGCGTCACCACGGCTTCGTCCAAACGGGCTCGACGGATCCCAGCGGTCACGTTCCGGAAAGCACAGCCAGAAGCCGGGTGGCCTGCTCGGCAATGGCTTGGCCGGTGAGGCCCACCAGACGATGCAACTCGGCCGGTGCGCCGTGCCCCACAAACCGGTCGGGGAGGCCCACGCGCTCAAGGGGCCGGTACAGCTTCCGTTGCTGCATGACCTCAAGCACCGCAGAACCGAATCCGCCCACCAGTGCATTCTCCTCCACCGTGACCACCGCCGAGTGAGTGGCCACCAGCTCTGCGATAGCCTCGTCCGGCAGCGGCTTGATGCGACGCACGTTCGCAACCGTGGCCGAGATACCTTGCTCGCCCAGAAGGGCGGCCGCCTCCTCCGCCTTTCGCACCCCCGTGCCGCAGGCCAGCAGCAGGGCATCGTGTCCGCTGCGCCTCACCTCCACCCACGGCCCGGTCAGCGGCCGCAAGGGGTACGGTAGCGGAACGCCTATCCCCGACCCCCGCGGATAGCGAATGGCGCAGGGCGCCTCCAGCGCAAAGGCACTGGCCAGCAACTGCTGCAACTCAGCCTCGTCAGCGGGGCAGAAAATGGTCAGGTTGGGGATGATGCGCAGGAAACTGAGATCGAAGGCGCCGTGGTGAGTGGGGCCATCCTCTCCCACCAGCCCGGCGCGGTCTATTGCGAATACCACGGGCAGGTTCTGCAGGCACACATCGTGGATGACTTGGTCGAAGGCACGTTGCAGAAACGTGGAGTACAGAGCCACCACCGGACGCTTGCCCGCCGCTGCCAAGCCGGCGGCAAAGCCCACGGCGTGCTGTTCGGCTATCCCCACATCATAGAAACGCCCGGGCAATGCCTCCTCCAGCAGATCCAAGCCGGTGCCTCCCGCCATGGCCGCCGTGATCCCCATGATGCGCTCGTCGGCCCGCGCCAATTCCACCAGGGCCCGTCCGAAGGCCTCCGTGTAGCTCACCGCCTTCGCCGGCGGAGCCGTGGGCCGGCCGGTCTCGATGCAAAACGCCCCGCAGCCGTGAAAACGGTCGGGAGCACGTTCCGCCGGCACGTACCCTTTGCCCTTGACCGTTCGCACGTGGAGCAGTACCGGCCCAGGCACGGCCAGCGCACGCCGCAGATTGGCGCGAACGGCCGCGATGTCGTGGCCGTTGACGACGCCCAAGTACGTGAAGCCCATTTCTTCGAAGAGCATGCCGGAGACCAACGCCGCCTTCACGCCTTCCTTCAGTTGGCCGCCCACCGCGTACATGCGCTCACCGATCCCGGGTACCTGCTGCACCAGGCGCTCCAAATCCCGACGCATCTTGAACAGAGTGGGGTCCGTGCGCAGGCGGGCGAGGTACTCAGACAACGCCCCCACATTCTTCTTGATGGACATTTCGTTATCATTCAGCACCACTACCAGCGGGGTGCGCAGATGACCTGCCTGGTTCAGCCCTTCGAACGCCATTCCCCCGGTGAGAGCGCCATCGCCCACCACGGCCACCACCCTGCCCGGGCGACCCTCGCTGCGCATCCCCTCGGCCAAGCCCACGGCAGCGCTCACGGAGGTGCTGCTGTGGCCCGTTCCGAAAGCATCGTGCTGGCTCTCCTCACGCTTGGGAAAGCCGGAGATACCATGCAGTGTGCGAATGCCGGCGAAGGCCCGCAGGCGCCCGGTGAGGATCTTGTGCGCGTAGGATTGGTGGCCTACGTCCCAGACGATCTTGTCAACGGGCGATTCCAGTTCCGCATGTAGAGCCACAGTGAGTTCCACCACACCCAGGCTGGCGCCCAAGTGCCCGCCTGTGCGCGAGATGACCTCGATGATCTCGGCGCGGACTTCGTCTGCCACCTGCTGCAGCCTGACCGAATCCAAGTCATGCAGGCCGTGTGGCAGAGGGATCTGTTCAATGAGTCTCATGCCGCCTCGATATCGGACATGATGCCGCCCAAGACCCCGTTCACCAGCCCGGCGGCTTCGTCAGAACAGTACCTTTTCGCCAAACCCACCGCTTCGTCCAAGGCCACTGATACCGGAACGTCCGCCGTCTCCCCGATCTCCACCAAGGCAACGCGCATGATGTTGCGTTCCAACGGGGCCAGGCGCTCAACCGACCAGCCCTGGAGGTGCCGCCCGATGAGCTCGTCCAGAGCCGCTCGGCGCCGGAAGACCTCCAGCACCAAGAGACGCGTGTAGGCATCTATCAGGTTTCCGGCCAGCTCAGCACGCTCGAGCACCTGGGGTGCCGTCAACCCCATGAGGTCACACTGATAGAGAAGGAAGATTGCTTCCTTCCGGGCTCGGCGCCTACCTATGGCCACGGGTTACTCGCCGACAGAGGGCGCGTACACGCCCTCGAACACCACGTCAACCGCCGCCACGGCACAGCCGGTCATCCGGGTGAGGGCGCGGGCGATCTTGCCCTGGATCTCCGTACCTACCTGGATGAGGTCCTCGCCCAGGCTTCCATCCAAGTGCACGATGGCGTGGTAGGACAGGCCCTCCATCGACACGTCGATGTTGCGTCCCCGGCCTATACCTCCGGCATGCAGGCGAGCCCGCTTCTCCCCTTCCAGCGCCCGACGGGCTATGGCCTCCAAGACGCTCTCCGCGATCTGGTAGCTGGATTCCAATTCTTCTCCGCTCATCCCTTGCTACTCCTCGCGAGCGTGGGCAATTCGTCTCTGGCCTCTTCCAAGAAGGCGGTAGAGAACCTGCCCTCTCTGAAGGCTGTGTGTTCCAGGATATCAAGATGCAGGTCTCTCGTGGTGGGTATGCCCTCGATACTCAACTCCTTGAGCGCTCTGCGGCCACGGGCCACGCAGGACGGGCGATCGGGAGCCCACACCACGAGCTTGGCCAACAACGAGTCGTAGTTGGGAGGAACGGTGTAACCCTGGTACAGGTGGGTGTCCACGCGCACGCCCGGACCGCCGGGAAGAAGCAGCCGGTCAATGCGGCCGGCGCGGGGCAGGAAGTTGTGGGAAGGGTCCTCGGCATTGATGCGAAACTCCATGGCATGCCCGCGCGGGGCAACCGCGCCCGTGTACGGCAGTGGGCCGCCGGCGGCGATCCGGATCTGCTCTTGGATAATGTCGACGCCACTCACCATCTCGGTGACGGGGTGCTCCACCTGCACCCTGGTGTTCATCTCCATGAAATAGAGATTCCTCTTGTCATCCGCCAAGAACTCAAGAGTGCCGGCGCTGGCATACGCCACGTGGGAGCAGGCAGCGGTGACGTGCTCCTGCAGGGTCTGGCGCGTCTTGGGATCCAGCAGCGGAGAGGGCGATTCCTCCACTATCTTCTGATGCCGGCGTTGGATGGAGCAATCCCGCTCTCCCATGGTCAGCACCCGTCCCCGACCGTCGCCCAGAACCTGCACTTCGATGTGGTGCGGGTTGACGATAACCTTCTCCACGTAGAGGTCACCGTTGCCAAAGGCACCCTGCGCTTCGGCCGCGGCGGCCAGGAATGCCCGCTCCAACTGATCCGACGCATCGACCAGCCGCATGCCCCGGCCGCCTCCCCCCGCCACCGCCTTCAGCATGACGGGGTAACCGAGCTTGCCGGCCACTCTTTCCGCTTCCCTGATCCCCCCCACCGTTCCGCGACTGCCGGGGATGGTGGGCAGGCCGGCCTCCGCCATGAGTTGCTTGGCCAGGGACTTGTCGCCCAGATCATCCATGCTCTTCGGCGTGGGGCCTATGAACACGAGGTCCTGCTGCTCGCAGCTGCGGGCGAAGGTGGTGTTCTCGGCCAGAAAGCCATACCCGGGATGGACAGCCTCGCAACCGCTGATCCTGGCCGCGGAGATGACATTGGCGATGGACAGGTAGCTGCTCACCGGTGGCGGAGGGCCGATGCACACCGCGTGATCCGCCTCCAGCACGTGGGCGCACGAGGCATCTGCCGTGGAATACACGGCGACGGCCTCTATACCCAACTCATGGCACGCCCGCACGATGCGCAGGGCGATCTCGCCCCGGTTGGCAATCAGAATGCGGCGGAACATCCGGTCTAGGCGTCCAGTTCTATGGCAAACAGCGGCTGACCGTACTCCACGGCCGCACCGCTGGCCACCAGAATGTCGCGCACCACGCCGCTGACTTCCGATCCCACTTCGTTCATGAGCTTCATGGCCTCCAAGATGCACAGCACGTCTCCCTCGGCCACATGCTGACCGAGGGCCACGTACGGTGGCATCCCCGGGGAAGGAGCTGTGTAGAAGGTCCCCACCATGGGCGCCACCACCTTGTGGTAGCCGTTGCAGCCGGCGCGGTTCCCTCTCGCTTCAAATGGCGAATGGGCAGCGACCGCTGGGGCGGGTTGCGACTGGGCGGCCGGCAACGGTTCGACCGGCAGCGGGGCCTCAGGGAAGGCGCGGGATGCGCTCTTGCGAATAGTCACCCGACTGCCGCCATCCTCCACCGTGATCTCATCCACTCCCGAGCTCTCCACCAGCGCCACCAGCTCGCGCACACGATCGGTGGCAATGGGGGCGACTGCTGAGACCGGCTCCTCATCGGCGGGGGCGGTGAGGAAGACATCCTGGTCGGCCCCCTCGTGCCGGCGCTCGAAGAAACCACGCGCGGCGTTGGGGAAGAGCGCGTAGCTCAGCACGTCTTCCTCGCTCCGAGCCAGCGCTCCGATCTCCAGCCGGAATTGCTCCACGGTCTCCGTGAGCAGATCTGCGGGGCGACCCTGAATGGGCTTCTCATCGCCCAGGACCCGCGTCAGCAGATCGGGGTTGATGGGCGCCGGGGGGCGCCCGTACTTGCCGCGGAAGTAGGATTTCATTTCGTCCGGCACCAGCTGCCAGCGTTTCCCCGTGAGCACGTTGATGACGGCCTGGGTGCCCACGATCTGGCTCAAGGGCGTCACCAGCGGTGGATAGCCCACTTCCGCCCGCACGCGGGGGATCTCCTCCAGCACCTCGCGCAGCCGCTCTTCCGCCTTCTGTTCCTTGAGCTGAGAGATGAGATTGGAGATCATGCCCCCGGGAACCTGATGAGAGTAGACGCGCATATGGTCCAGAGAGGTCACTCCACGCTCATATCCGCCTTCTTCGCGCACCTTCTCGAAGTATTCGGCGATATCGAATAGCGCCTCCAGGTCCAGTTCCGTGTCGTAGGGCGTACCCTTGAGGGCGGTGACAACCATTTCCGTGGCCGGCTGACTGGTTCCGAAAGCCAGAGGCACAGTGGCCGTGTCCACGACGTCCACGCCGGCTTCGATGGCCTTGAGGTAGGTCATGGGAGCCAGCCCGCCAATGTAGTGGCAGTGCAGCTGCAGGGGGAGGTTGATCTCATCCTTGAGGGTCTTGACCAGGCGCTCGGCGAAATAGGGCGACAGCAGCGCCGCCATGTCCTTGATGCAGATACTGTCGGCGCCCATCTCCGCCAGCTCGTGAGCAACTTCCACATAGTGGTCCAACGTGTGCACGGGGCTTATGGTGTAGACCACTGCGCCCTGGAAATGCTTGCCCGCAGCCTTGATGGCCTCGCCGGCCACTCGGATGTTGCGCGTGTCGTTCAGTGCGTCAAAAACGCGGAAGATGTCAATTCCGGAGTCGGCCGCCAAGCGAACGAAGTCTCTGACGATCTCGTCCCCGTAGTGGCGATACCCCACCAGGTTCTGGCCGCGCAGCAGCATCTGCAGCGGCGTGCGGCGCACGTGGTGCTTTATGGTGCGCAGAGTCTCCCATGGGTTCTCATCCAGGAACCGCAGGCAGGAGTCAAATGTGGCCCCGCCCCAGCATTCCAGGGACTGGAAGCCAACACGGTCCAAGGCAGGCAGCACCGGTACGATATGGCCCACACGCATCCGCGTTGCCCACAGCGACTGATGAGCGTCACGCAGTGTGGTGTCGGTTACGGCTATACGTCGAGCCTTCATGGCCGGATTCCTCTGTTCGAGCGGAGTGTAAGGGGACGGACCCGCCTAGACGCGCGAGTTATACGCGCCCGTTCGCGTGTCCACCCTGATGGTCTCCCCCTGTTCGATGAACAGGGGGACCTGGATGGTAGCCCCAGTTTCCAGAACGGCGGTCTTGCTGCCACCGCTCACAGTGTCTCCTTTGACACCAGGGGCGGTCTCCACGATCTCCAACTCGACCAAGATGGGCAGTTCCACGTCAAAGGGAGCTTCGTCCACGTAGACCACATCCACCGGCATGTCAACCTTCATGAACTCGATCTTCCCACCGAGGGATTCCTTCGACAGGGAGAGCTGATCGTAGGTCTCTTTGTCCATGAAGACCAGGTCATCTCCATCCTCGTACAGATACACCATGGGCCGTTTCTCGGTCCGAACCTGATCGTATTTCTGCTCCGGGCGCAGAGTGCGCTCCATGGCGCCGCCCGTGTTGAGATTGCGCAGCTTGGTTCGAACGAACGCCCCGCCTTTGCCCGGTTTGACGTGCTGGTACTCGACGACCTGGTACAGGTCACCCTCGAATCGCACCACCATTCCCGCGCGAAAGTCGTTGGCCGAAATCACAAGTACACTCTCCTCCTCAGGCGCCTCCGGCGATGCCGGAAAATGCCGTATCCCCAACCGAGGCCATTCGCTCACAGCAGGCGAATTTTACACTATTGGCTTCGCACCCGTTCACGACACGCTTCCCGAAACAGCCCGGCCTCGCCTCAATGCAGAAATGCCAACTCGCGCGTGGTTTCCGTAAGCACCGTCGCCCCGTTGTCTCCCAGGACCACCGTGTCCTCTATCCTCACTCCGCCCAGCCCTGGATCGTAGACTCCCGGCTCCACTGTCACCACGTTGCCTACCTCCAGCAGGTCCTCGGATTTAGGACCCAAACGCGGAGCCTCGTGTACGTCCAGCCCTACGCCGTGACCCAAGCTGTGCTCGAACAGACTGCCCATCCCTCCCGACTCCACCACGTCACGCACGAGCCGGTCGGCCTCCATACCCGACATGCCGGGCCGAATCCCCGCACGGCCGATGGCCTGCGCTTCCTTTACCACCTCATACATCTCCAACTCCCGCTCCGAGAGGGGCCCGGTGGCGAAGGTGCGGGTGATATCGCTGGCGTAGCCTTGGACGACAGCCCCCAGGTCCACGACGAGCAGCCGTCCCGCGGCGATGACCTCATTCCGAGGCACGGCATGCGGCCGGGCCCCGTGCTCACCGTGGGCCACGATGAAGGGGAAGGGCAATCCCTCGGACCCCCGCCGGCGCAGCCAGACCTCAAGATCCAGGGCGACTTCCACTTCCGTTCTCCCCACCACACGGATGCCGGCCAGGTACTCCATGACAGCAGTGGCAAGCGCACCGGAGGCCCGCATGAGCTCGATCTCCTCTGCGTCCTTCACACGACGCAGCTTGGAGACCAACCCTTCCACAGGATGATAGAAGTCGTCGCGGGGTGCCTCCTGCTGAAAAGCCTGCCACTGTGCCAGCGTGAGATGCTCGGCTTCCAACCCCACGGCTCCCTCCACCCCCGCCACCAGGCCGGGCACCGCTTGGGACAGCTTCTCCGCCGGCTCAACTATCCGCAAATGGACAGATTCCTCCTGCGCCTGCAGCCTGAACCGCGAGTCTGTCAGCAGCAACCCCTCGTCCGGGAGGACAAGCACAACCGCATCCTCACCACTGAAACCTGACAGGTAGCGCACATTCTTAGCGCCCACCACAAGCAGCGCTCCCAGGCCGGAATCCTTCATGCCGCCTCGCAGGCGGTCTATCCTGGCCGCATAGGTGTCAGGCTTCACAGTGCTTCATCCTTTCCTCCCGCCAACCCGACCAGCCGGCGCACGGCCTCCCGGTAGCCGTCTGCACCTTTTCCGGACACTCTCACGCTTGCCACGTCTGCGAGCACGGACACCTGCCTCCAAGGCTCTCGTTGCTCCACAGCCGAGAGGTGGACCTCAGCCACCGGGCCTTGAGCCATCTCCAATGCGTCACGAATGGCATAGCTGTAGTGCGTCCACGCGCCTGGGTTGACCAAGAGCGCATCCG
>Ga0123328_1002406_pt1 | contig 16903 bp, 26 predicted proteins | sample BioC12SIPDNA_2_FD_89702 | JGI IMG/M metagenome (GOLD analysis project Ga0123328, IMG submission 89702) | Anaerobic biogas reactor microbial communites from Washington, USA - Biogas_R1_A C12 SIP DNA | ecosystem: Engineered > Bioreactor > Anaerobic > Unclassified | place: Washington, USA...
CAAAAGCAAACCAGTTTGCTGAAGGGGTCGAGCAATTTGACGATATCACCTTGATGGCGGTGAAGCGAAAGATTTGAGCAGCAAAGCAAGAGTCAAGACGGACAAAGGTCGTGGTCCACTCCCACACACTGCGTATGCGGGATCTGCGACCTTCTCCAAGGAGAAGGATGAGGTTAAATAAAAAGTAGGCGCTAGAGGACTGTGCGCAGCCCCCTGAAAGGGCGTAACCTCTGAACTATCCTTTTAAAACAAAAGTGGGCGCTAGAGGACTGTGCGCATCCCCCTGGAAGGGCGTAACCTCCGAACTATCCTTTTAAAACAAAAGTGGGCGCTAGAGAAATTGAAATTCCCAACCTGTGCGCAGCCCCCTGTCAAGGGCACGGTGTGAATCGTTTTTCTGAATTGGATTAATGGTTTTAAAAAGAAAAGTGGGCGCTAGAGGACTGTGCGCAGCCCCCTGTAAGGGCGTAACCTCCGAACTAACCTTTTAAAAACAAAAGTGGGCGCTAGAGAAATTGAAATTCCCAACCTGTGCGCAGCCCCCTGTCAAGGGCACGGTGTGAATCGTTTTTCTGAATTGGATTAATGGTTTTAAAAACAAAAGTGGGCGCTAGAGGACTCGAACCTCCGAACCTCACGGATGTGAACCCTATGGCCGTTATTACGGGGTTCGGATAGCAAGGCTCTCTTTTTCCGTGAGATGTGAGGTCTTTTGGCATCTTTATCCGTAATGCCTGGAGAGCACACCAGTATGTTGATAGATTATGTCAAAGTGCTAATTAAAGCGAGCCATAAAGGTAAAGGATCAAGACAATCACCAGAATGATGATCCAGGTCCTTGTTTTCTTGGGGAGGGATTCCCAGCGTTGTCTCAGGTTGAGTTTTACTCTTGGGGTTGAAAGGGGGATTACCTTACCTGGTGTAGAGGCAGATACAGCAGATTCTGTCCATTCTGGAGGAGTCGTTTTGGGTTCTGCAGTGTCCGGCTTTGGGGCTTCTTTGACAGGCTTGCTCGCTTTCGCTGCTTCGATTAACTCCCTGGTTTCTTCGAGGGTGTATTTAGTAACCTGGACATTGACGCCCCTGGTTTGATCGTAGTCCCCAGTGATCTCTGCAACCTGGCAAGTAACCAGCTGCCCGCGATCCATAAGCGGAGCGAGCTCTTCCGAGACTTCGCTTTTCAGATAACCGACCTGATCGCCATATTCTGAAGCGAAAACTGCGATTGCGTTGGGATCGTAAGGATTTTCTGGTTCCCGCTCGAGGTAGAGGTCCAGCCCTTCATAGAGATCTTCTTCAATAACCTCTTGCCTGCGGCGGCCGTCTTCATTTTTCTTGCTAACGCCGGCAAGTTTGGAATAAAAGTTATCTGACATCAGAGCCTCCTGCGGATTTCGATGACCTTCCCAATGATTGTGACCGGAAGTGTAGCGACCTGGTCGGAATCGAAGAAGACCGGATCATAGGCGGGGTTGCTGGGAATAAGCATGAGCCCCTTGTTGGTCAATTTCACTCGTTTGAGGGTGACATCTTCACCATTGACACGAACAACGGCGACATCACCATTCTCTACGAATTCTTGTTTTTCGACGATAACAATATCTCCATTACGAAGATCGGGCTCCATGCTATCACCCTGGACACGAAGAGCGAACAGCTCGCCGTGTTTGACAAAGCGGGGGTAGATATCAATGTACTCTTCGACATCTTCAATGGCTTCGATGGGTACGCCGGCAGGAACGGCTCCAAGTAAAGGGATCAGACGCGTCTCCCCGTGCTCGATTTGGGGTTTATTACCTAATAGGTAATCTACACTGACTTCTAATACGGTAGCTAACTTAAGTAATTTGTCGTTGTCAGGTTGAGTCATACCGTTTTCATAGCGGTTGTATGTTGTACGGTCGATTCCTACCAATTCCGCAACATCCTTCTGGGTCAATCTTTTCAACTTTCGCGCTGTTCGAAGATTATTCATGCAACACCTCCTGAATAATAATGTGCCTTTAATGCACCTGCAAGATTTACACCAGCAAATGTGAATAATCTCCACTTTTCTTTCCAATATCCCTTGACAACGTGCATTATTTGCACTATCATATGTGCAGAAAGTGCACATGGAGTAAAAAATGGATGATTGGTTACGCGAGAAACGAAAAGAAATCGGCTTGACTCAAGATGATGTAGCCGAAAAAGTCGGAATCAATAGGGCAACTCTTTCCAAATTGGAGAGGGGGGAAACGAATCCCTCTGTCAAGCTTGCCCAAAAGCTAGGAGCTGCACTCGACTTTGACTGGACCCGATTTTACGAACCCGAAAAAGAAGCCATTAAGTAGTACGAAAGGATTGCCATGTTACGCGATGCATTAGTGCTCATATCCCCATTTTTAGTTTTTGTCATTCCAATGGTCCTGCATGCTTTTTGGCAGGAAGAGATTGAACCGAGGATCCAGGGAACAGGAAAATAATGGCGCAGACACTCGGAATTATCGCAGCTATCCTTGTAACCTTTGGCGTCCTGGTAGGACTGCCTTATTACCTATACAAGTCCAAGCGGATCTGGTGGGAAGACATGCTCACTTGGTTGTTAGTCGAGCTCTGTCTGCTTGCGCTTGCTCTAATAGTGCTTTTGATACTGCGAGTTTTTTAGTATGAAAAGTTCTTCCAGGTTCGAGGGTTACTTCAACCCAGATGTGAAGGTCAGACAAGGCGATATGCTGCTGCTCGGTCTTTTCGAGAAGGTCGATCATGCTGACAGAGCTTTTGACTTTCCTGCGAGGGTCGATGAGGAAACTCTCACCGCCACTCCAACCGTGCCCAATGAATGTCATCTTGGAATGAAAACGGACCTGGATATTGTCTTCCCATTCTTCTGCACACAGATAGACGGATTCAATATAGAGAGGTTGTTTTCCAGGGTTAATCACAGCGATCTCATAACCAGGAACCTCTGTTTCCACCCAGAACCCCCCACCATCAGCTACATTGAAATTTCCGAAGCCTTTATAGAACCTAATCTGACAATGTTCTTTTCGATCTTTGAGGGTGATAAACAGCGTGTAAAGAGCGACCAGGAAGGTCAGACCGGCAATAACGAGAGTAAGAACATCGAGCCAGTTCATATAACCGATTGTATCAGTATTTCGAGGGTTTCCTATGTCAACTGACGAAGCAAAGCAGATCGCCTGGAGAGAAGCGGAGCAGCTGTGGTTGAGCCGGCAGAACAGCCGGAACACAGCGCAGTCATACCGATCGAGCCTGACTGGGTTGCTGGCATTTTGTGGGAAAGCAGCCTGGGAGATCAGCCGGAAGGATATCGCTGCTTTCCTGGCAGATCTACACCAGGCGGGCAGGTCGGATGCAACGATTGCGAGCCGTATCAGCGGGATCAAGAGCTTCTACAACTTTGTGATCAGAGAGTATGTGACCCTGGACATGGACGGCGAAGAGTACCGGCTGAGAGAAGACAACCCGGCAGCGTCTTTCAAGCTGCCGAGGGTGGAACGATATGGAAAAGCGATGTGCTGGGACGAGGAGCAGGCAGGGGCATTCCTGCGGGCGATCGACACCAGTAACCTGCCCGGGATGCGAAACAAGGCACTATTTACAGGATACCTACTGACTGGACTGCGCAATTCTGAGCTCCGGCAGCTCCGGTACGAGGATCTTGAAGTGCTGCCAGGTGGGATAGTAATTATGAGGTACCAGGGCAAAGGCAAGCCAAACCAGACCAAAGAAGTGTATCCACCAGTGTACGAAGCGATCATGGCGTTTGCCGATGCAGAGCAGAAATACACTGGTTTCGTATTCCATCGGTATACGAACATGGGGGAAGTTATTGACCTGCCTATCTCGGACCAGACAGTCAGAGACAGCCTGAAGTATTACGCCAGAAAAGCAGGGCTGCGCACCAGAGGCTTGAAAGTGCATAGTCTGCGGCATACAGCTGCATACCTAAGAGCCCAGGCAGGAGATGATGAGGACACGATAAGGAGGTTTTTAAAGCAGAGCAACGTAGAAACTACCAGATTGTATTTGCAAAAGCTCATGCCAAATCCGGATAAAACCTGGATGACAGTGAGCGAAATGTTGGGACTGTCAGCTGAGAGCCGATAGTTGAAAAAGAGTGGTTGGGATAATACACATTATCCCAAGCAATGAGAGAAATTTAATGAAAAACTTGGAAAAACCCTTTGCTTTGAGAGACATCCATTATCAACTTTTAAGGTGCATTGAGACCTTCATTCAGTGGAACGGTTACTCTCCTTCCGTTCGTGAGCTGGTGGCGATAATGGGCAGAACAAGTACATCCCACATTCATGGCCTTCTACATGATTTGGAAAGTAAGGGGTTGATCAGGCAGACGCCAGGCATAGCAAGAAGTATTGTTCTTGTGCGCCTGCCTGATGGTAATAACAGACCTGGCCAACGGTCAGGAGCCGTTGGCCAGGATTAGTTCAGAGTTCCTCATGGAACTCTCTAATTATAGCAGAGGAATTCATGGATATACAAATTTTAACTGAGCTTGAATATCACATTTTGGAGCAACTCGAGAACCGCAGGTATGAATATCCCCTGAGTCGGGAAGATCTAGCGGGAAGACTGCGCTGGAGGGGGTTGATCAGCAAGAAAGATGACCGGGCGATGCGGAAGGCGATTGAAAACCTTCGCAAACAGGGATACCTGATCTGCCACCGAAAAGATTCGGATGGCTGTTATGGTGGCTATTATATTGCGGCCAGTAAAGCAGAATACGAGGATTTTAGGACGCGGGAGTACAAGTCCCGGATTATCAGCCTGGCTGACACTTTGCGCGGGATGGATAAAGCAGCTGAAGTCAAATTCGGCGAAGAAATTCAATTAGATCTGTTCAAAATTTAGACATGGCACGCCCACTACTGCCACCCAAGTTCGTTGCCGTCCCTGCTGACATTGTCTATGACACGAGCGTTCCAGCTGGTGTGTTCAGGACTTATGTGCAGCTGCGTGGGCTTTTATGGGGTATGGAAGAAGAATCCCAAGATTTTACGATCAAGCAACTTATGGAGGTGACGGGACTATCGAGATCCGCACTATACGGGCACCTGGGGATATTGAGAGATTGCGGCTGGCTGCTGTCCAGCAGTACTCACTATTCTCGGATCACCATCTATCTGCATGGAGGTGCTCAAGACGCGGAAGAAACGAACAATGAAACTGTGGATAAAGCTGTGGATAAACCTGTGGATAACTTGTCCAGAAATCTGGACAGCTCTATTAAGGAGGATGTTAAAGATTTTAAGTCTTTACCCCCTGAATTTAACCTACCTCCTGATTATCTTGATAATCCGCGCGAGGAAGCTGTCCAAAAATCTGGACAACCAGTCCAGAAATCTGGACGAGTGTCCAAAAATCTGGACAAGAATAACGGCTGGCATGATGTGATTGACCGCCCGCTGGAAGGCAAGCTGGAACGGCTGGGAGTATTCCCGCAAGTTTATGGCCAGGTGGCTGAAGCTGTGCGGTCGGGAGAATGGACCTTGGAAAAGGTCAAAGAGCTCGCGGATGACATTCTCGACCTGGGCGATTCTGCCGGACCAGGTGTGTTTGTATTCCGGTTGAAAAACAAGATCAGGCAGGAATCAGCAGCTGAAAAGCAAGAAAAGGCGAGGGATCGTTTCAGACAACTCTACAGGAATCATAGCGAGGTGATAAGTGGCGCGTAAAGAAGATGTGATTATTCGTGTTTTAGTGGACAGTGCGGCTGAGATCGGGATCGTGAAAGGGTTGCAGGCGTTCGCGGCAAAAATGGCACCAAATATCATGCGGATTGAGCGGGAAGGCAAGTTGAACGAGTTCCAAATTGCCTTAGCGCTTGGTTGGGATGGACCGTTTATCTACGGCAACCGGATCAACCGGAAAAAGTTTGCAAAGATCATCCTGGACAAGTTGCAGTTGGCGCTCATTGCCAACGCAAACCCGGGAAGCGCACTGGCACGTGATCAGCGTGAGAAGCAGATGCAGCTATGGTGACCCTGGCGCAGCTTGCAGGTCGTTTGGTTTGTTCCGTGCTGGCAGTCGCGGTGATCTGGATGGTTTTGATTATCACGGTTCAGGTTGGAGTGTTGCTTTGGCGGGTGAATCATGAGGAAGTTGAGGAAAATGGTGAGTGAATCGATGGACATCAAATTTGAATTTGTTGCGAGGGATATATATTTCGTCTCTCGAAAAAGCGGCAGAGAACAAGGGAGGTTGAGACTGACCGATCTGGGGTGGCGATATAAGGACACGAGCGTTTTTTATCTTACCGCCCTCGAACTACGAGCTATAGCCGATAAGCTGGACCAGCTGAATGACAAGGAAAGCAGAGCGACCGATGAGCATAGCTAAGAAAGTGCCATTGGATGCTGCTCGGTATCAAGCTCATAGATTGCTGGATCTGCTGGAGCCGGTGTGTGAGCGGATTGAGATTGCGGGATCCATCAGACGGCAATGCCTGGAGGTGGGGGACATCGAGCTCGTAGCTATCCCCAAACCTACCCGGGGCTTGTTTTTCCATAAATGGGACACCCAGATAATCATTGACAGGATTTTTGAGATTGATAAGCTGAGTTTTCTACGAGAGCCTGACGAACCGGTGTTTACCAAACGCGGTGAGTGGTACGCCCAGTTTACGATTTTTGGCATGAAGGTCGACCTTTTCATGACTACACCCGAGAAATGGGGCTGCATCTACATGATCAGGACCGGATCAGCAGATTTCTCGAAGCGGATGATGACAAAAAAATCGTGGGGTGGTTATTGCCCGGACAATATTTATTTCAAAGAAGGTCGCTTGTGGGATGGCGAAGAGGTTCTGGATACACCTGAAGAGGATGATGTTTTCAGGCTGTTAGGCGTTCCCTGGATGGATCCGGTTGAGAGGTTCGAATGATAGCAGGCACTGGAATTGAGCAAATTTATGGCTAAGAAATACCAAGCAGTCAAGCGCACAGATATGAGCGAAGATGATCTCACGGAATTCTACAGGCTGCTCTATGCCTGGGAAGATGCCAGGGACGAGTACATGAAGACTCTTGGTGGGATGACATTTGATCAGGAGGATGTGAAGGCAAAGGCAGCAGCTTCGGTAGAAGCCAAAGCGCAGCTGGAAGATTTCGTAAAGGGATTATGCAAAAGAGAAGAGGTAACTGAATGAAAGCAATAAGCATTAAGCAACCCTGGGCGTGGTTGATCGCCAGTGGATACATGACAGTGGAAAACCGGAAGTGGTATACCGGGCACCGTGGCGATATTCTGATCCATGCGAGCAAGAGCAAGGCTGACCTGGAACGGGATCTCGAATATGTGAGGCGTGTTTTCAGGATTGGGATTGACCAGGAACAGTTGCTCTTTGGGCAGGTGTTGGCTGTGGCTGACTTGACTGCTTGTACCAAGATTCCAGAGGCAAGGGTCGACCAGTACTGGCATTTCGTAGGGCATTACGCCTGGATCCTGCGCAGGATCCGGCCGATTGATCCATTTGAAGTTCGGGGAAAGCTGAATATTTTTGAGATCCCATTCAGCTGGGAAGAGTATCCTGAACAGATCGGGCAGCCTATCACGTTTGTTAGGGCGCAGTTGGCGATGTTTGAAAAAGAGGTCGTGGACGTGTTTGCTGGTGCCAACGATGGACCGGCGTATCTACGGCGAAACAAGTCCTGAGAAAGAGGGTTACATGCCAGAAGAGATAGTGATCATTGAGTGTCAGAAGTGCGGCCGGGAGGTCGGTAGGTTGAGCGACTTCCAGGGGCGGCAAATGCTGATCGTGAACGGGATTGCAACCACCTTCTGGCGGGGTGTTTGCGTGGAATGCGGTAGGGAGTTCCACTGGGACATGGGGACAAAGGCACTGGCAGAGTTGATCAACCAGAAGCTTCAAAAATAGCGGGGGATCCGGCGTTGGAATAGATTTGGCAAAAAATTTAAGATTGTTAACATGATTTTTCATGGAAAAATGTATCCTGACGTTGTAGAATATTCGTAGTGCTTGCCCCCATAGCTTAATGGACAGAGTTTATCATTCGGAATGATTAAGATGGGAGTTCGAGTCTCCCTGGGGGCACTCACTCTTTACTATCCCTTGACAGTTTATAAAGAAATCTTTATACTCTTAGTATCATTCCGAATGATTGACGTGCCCATTAAGCAACTCGGTTAAAGGAGAAGGAAGAATTTACTTTCTCGTCTCCGCCGTCAAGCCGCCGCCTCAGTTCCCCCGCTGAGGCGGTGTGCTTTAAATCGCTGCATTCCAATTTCCTGCCAAAATTGTTGAATTTACATCCCCAACTCCAGTTGACCAGCATCTTTTTCCGTCGGCAAGCAATGCCGGAAAAGCAGGGATAGCGTGCCCGAAAAGTCATACGGATTATTGTAGCGGATTGCGGAAAGTTGTTGGAAAAAGTGTGAATGTCAATAAATAGACAAAATCCGTGAGCATTGTATATAGAATGCCAAGACGGGTAAATGAGGGAGTACTAGTCTCAGCAAATATGATGTATACTTTTATTACATTCAGGTATCGTCTGAGAGGAGTTGGTTCTATGGATGACATTAATTACATTCGAATGTGTGCCGAATTAACGAAGAAACTTGAAAAAGTATCAATTCAAAAGCGATTGCCAAAAGACATTAGGTTTGAAGATTTTGGGGCAGAAAGAGTTGAGAAAGTAGTTTTTATTCGGGCAAGTGGAAGCACGAAAGATTTACAGGGAAAAAAGAATGGGAAATTGGGCTGAAATACTCGAAGAGTTAGGTGCGGCTCCAAATCCACTTGATGCAATTCGCAGGAAATATCTAGATGAGTTGTTTACTCTAACAGGAAGAAACGTTATTGTCTATTATTCTGGTTGGCTACAAAAGCCTAATAGTTCTGGTTCTGAGCTTAATGATTCTGACAAAACCGGATTCATGAATTGTGTTCATAGACTTAATAAAGCTGAAGGACTTGATTTAATTCTTCATACTCCAGGTGGGGAAACTGCGGCCACAGAATCGTTGATTGATTATCTAAAGTCCATATTTGGTAACAATATTCGTGCTATTATCCCACAACTGGCCATGTCAGCTGGTACTGTTGTTGCCTGTGCTTGTAAAGAAATTATTATGGGCAAACACTCAAGCTTAGGTCCTATCGATCCGCAATATCAGGGGGTGGCCGCACATGGAATTGTGGAAGAATTCGAAAGAGCTTATAAGGAAATAAAGGCAGATAATGTTAAGGCTGCTGTTTGGCAACCAATAATCAGCAAGTATCCTCCAACCTTTGTTGGTGAATGTGATAAAGCTATAAAATGGACAGAGCAAATGGTAAAAGATTTGTTGCTATCTAATATGTTTTCAGAAGATGAACCCAGTCATGCGAAATCTCAAGTAGAGAGAATAGTAAAAGAACTCGGAGATCATGCCTTGACAAAATCACATTCACGTCACCTTTCAATCGATAAATGTAGGGATATTGGATTAAAAGTAACATCACTAGAGTCTGACCAAAAACTACAGGAAGCCGTTCTTTCTGTTCATCATGCATGCATCCATACATTAGCTTCATCTGCAGCGGTCAAAATAATTGAAAACCACTTGGGAAAAGCTTATATCTTGTCAGCGCAAATCCCGACAATGCAATAATCGATTTTAGTTAATCCGTCAACTAGCGGATCTGTAGTATGGGCGCAGGATGTGAAATACCGTATCCAACATCCCAAATTCCAGCTTCCAGCGTCTTCCTCGACATTAATTCTGTTTACATATGACTCTGAAAGGACCTTGAAGAGTATAATCACTTTCTCACATACGATTTATGCCCAGGAGGGATGGCATGGTGTTTCAGAACAGAACGCTCTATTTTGGGGACAATCTGCAGGTTATAGAGGAGAGATTTCCCGACAACTTTTTTGACTTGATCTACCTGGACCCGCCGTTCAATTCCAACCGTAATTACAACGTGCTGTTCAAAGAGGGACAGGTGGATGCTTCAGCGCAGATCCGGGCGTTTGAGGATACCTGGGAATGGTCCCCTCCGACCATACGTCTGTTTGAAGCATTGAAGGAAAACCCGAATCCGCAGATCGCGATCATGATGCAGAGCTTGTTTGAGATCATGAGAGATACCCCAATGATGGCCTATCTGGTTAACATGACCGCCAGGCTGATTCCACTCAGGCGAGTATTGAAGGAGACAGGCTCGATCTATTTGCACTGCGATCCGACGGCCAGCCATTATCTGAAGATGATCATGGATGTGGTGTTTGGAAAACAGAATTTCAGAAATGAGTTGATATGGTGCTACACCCGTCCTTCCTCACCGATAAAGCAATTCCCGCGAACCCACGATGTAATTTTGTTCTATACAAAAACAGATGATGCGCCATTCTATCGGGACGCAATTAGAGTGCCCTATGATGAGGAAACAATAGCTCGCACAAATCGCAATCCAGGCGAGAAAAGTGTTATGGGAACAAAGGGGAAAGATAGGTTAAATCCATTAGGTAAGATTCCTGAAAGCTGGTGGCGAATTCCGATGTTGCAAGGAAACTCCAGAGAGCGTCTCGGTTATCCAACTCAGAAACCAGAAGCACTATTAGAGAGAATAATAAACGCCTCCTCAAAAGAAGGTGACTGGGTTCTTGATCCATTCTGCGGTTGCGGAACGACAGTAGCAGTTAGCGAGCGACTTCATCGGAACTGGGTCGGAATTGACATAAGTATGCAAGCAGTAAACGTAATCAGGGAAAGAATGGAAAACCACTTTCCTGGAATTAAAGTCAGTGTTGACGGGATCCCAATGGATTACGAATCAGCTGCGGCACTGGCTGAAAAGGATAAGTTTGCCTTCCAGGACTGGGCAATAACCCTCGTAGGCGCAAACCCACCTAGCGGTGTGTCAAAAAAAGGCGCAGACAGAGGAATCGATGGGATCATCCTTTTCAGAGAAAAAGTCGATTATTCCAACCCAAAACTGCGCAAGATCATTGTCCAGGTAAAAGGCGGAGGGACTAACAGGGGAGACGTCGCCAGGCTGAAAGGCGACCTGGAGAGAGAGGATGCCTCGATGGGAATCCTGATCACACTCAAGGATGCAACATCTGAGATGAAACGTGAAGCGGCTTTGTCTGGAGAATATCAGTACACCCAGGCGACCGCATTCCCACGGATCCAACTGTTATCGATCCGAGAATGGTTTGACGGAAAGGAACTGAAACAGCCTGCAGACACGGTGAACCCGTTCAAAAAAGCGGAAGCAAAAAAGGGCAAGGATGTCGGGCAGCTGGATATCGGTTTAGAATAATTTAAGATTTCTCACTGGTGTTTTTGTAGAAAATGATTTTGCGATGTAGTAGAATGAATTTCAGTATGGGCCCGCTTGTGGGAAGTATTCGGTCTCCTAAACTGAAGATACGGGTTCGAGTCCCGTCGGGTCCATACCCTGTATATTTCGACTTGACTTTTCTTTAGAAACCCTTTATAACATAAGTGGAGACCGAATACACACCGTATCGATATTGACAAAAAGCCCCCCCGCCGCTTGTCAGCCGCCGTCCCCTGAACCCCTTTCAGGGGCGGTGTGTTTTAAGGGGTGTTTCCATCCAATTAATTACTTGCAATAAACCCCCATATCTGGTATTATTTTAGGTAGAAAACCGTATATCTGGCGTTTGTTGGCTTCCAACCAACCATTGATCTTGAGAGAGATCGCATGGTTGGTTTTTCTTTTTAATTCCTGGTAGACCAGGAGAAGGATGGAGTTGATGCAACCAATAGAATTTACCCCTGAGATGATCATTAATATCATCGCTGTGATTGCCAGTTTGCTGGCCTCTTATTTCCCAGCGCTCTCGACCTGGTATGCAGGATTGAGATCTGAAGTGAAGAGCGGGATCATGATCGGCGCAATGGTGGTCGTTACAGTAACGATCTTCCTACTGGTCAACAACGGACTGATCCCATCCACAGCAGGCCCGATAACGTTGGTCCAAGCCGTTTACGCATTTATCCAGGCCTTGATCTTTAATGCTGGCACTTACATCGTTTCACCACAAACCAGCAAGATCAAGCAAATCAAGGCTTCGCGGGGCTACATTATCTAATGGACTGGGGCGCTGTCATAGCTGGGTTGTTGACCGGTGGCGTAATCGTTGAGATTGTCCGCGCTATTGCGGCCCGAAAGCATGTGCACTCTGTCGCTCAAAAGGTGGCAAACGAGGCAAGCTCTTTGCTTTACCAGGAGTACAAAGACCGCCTTGAGCAGCTGGACAGTAAGGCAGATAAGCAAGACGTGAAAATTGAAAAGCAAAGCACAAAGATCTCGGAGCTGACATGCGAGGTCGATGTGTTGCGAGCAGAAGTCAGAAGCCGTGACCAAAAGATCCAGGAGCTTGAAAATTTGAAAAGCGCACAACAACACGAAATCGAAAAGCTCCAGTTGGATGTAGCGGAGCGTGATCGGAAGATCGCAGAACAAACCGTAACCATAGCAAGCTTAGCCAACCGGATCACAGTGTTGGAGGCAGAGCTGAAACAGCTGAAGGGTTGTTGAGATGTACAAACCACTACGACCGTGCTCGTATCCTGGGTGCCCCAACCTTGTGACGGGTGGCCGGTGCCAGGTACATGCGGTAGCTTCAACGGCAAGTGGATGGACACGAGACCGGAGCCGGCAGAAGTTGTACGATCGACGGTGGCAGAAATTTCGGGCAGCGTTCCTGGCGGAGCACCCCTGGTGCGCTTCGTGTGAGCGCATAGGCATAACAACACCAGCAGAACACGTGGACCATGTTACGCCGCACAAAGGCGATCCAAAAATGTTCTGGGAAGGCCCTTTCCAGGCGTTGTGCGCGAGCTGTCACTCGAAGAAGACAGTCGAAGAGATGGGGAGGGGGGGATGAAAAAGTTTTTAGTCGGAGGGTGTCGAGCGCGGGTGGTCAACAGCACGAAAAAAAATCCCAATGTGGAGAATTCCAATGCCTGCTAAAAAACCAGCTGATTTGGTGGTCAGACACGAAACTTTGGAAGAAAAAAATCAGCGAATTTCAGCAGAAATCGCGAATAAAACGGGCAGAAATCTGCCTGCTTCAGCACCCAAAGAACTCAAAGGTCACACTTATGCGAGGGAAAGCTGGCGAAGGTTGATGCGCGAGTTTGAAAGCCTGAAAGCTGAGCGGGTAGACAGTCAGGACCGGGATCTGCTGATCGCTTACTGCCTTACCCTGGAAGAAGAACAGGATCTGCTGACCATGCGCGCGGCTGCACTGTCAGATTGGAAGGACCGACGCGAGGATGTGCTGATGCACCGGCGTCATATGGTTGATTACAAAGAAAATGAAGACGACTCCTGGGATGTACTGGCAAAGCAGCTTGTTCAAATTGTGAACAAGGTGCAGCTTGCCTATAAGACCGTGTTGGATATCGATGCCAGACTAGACCGTAAGCGGTCGAGCTTACTTGGTTATCAGCAGCAGATGTATCTGACCCCACGATCCAGGGCTGGGGTGGTTCCAGAGCGAGCGGATGAAGAGGATCAGCTGGATGAGATGGAAAAGTTGTTAGGTGACCCAACAGTCCAGTTTGAAGCCATCGTGAACAAGGGGAGCCATGCCGTTTGATCAGGCGAAAGCAGACCGCGCTTGCGCGTTCTTTTCCATGTTGAAACACACCGACGGGAAGTTCTATGGGCAGCCATTCAAGCTGCTGCCCTGGGAAGAGAAGATCCTGCGGGATGTTTATGGAACAGTCAAAGAGGATGGCACCCGCCAGTACCGGTACATTTGGGTCGAGGTCCCCAAGAAAAATGGGAAGAGCGAGCTGGGAGCCGGGGTTGCCTTATATCACCTGTATGCAGACGGTGAGATCAATGGCGAGGTATATGGCTGTGCTGCCGACCGGGAGCAGGCGTCGATCATTTACGACGTAGCCAGTAAGATGCTCGAGCTGGTCCCAGCGCTTCTGAGACGCTCCAAGATCCTGCCATCCTACAAGAAAATCACAGATAAGGTCAGCGGATCACGGTACAAAGTCATGTCCTCAGAAGCATACACAAAGCACGGGTACAAACCGAGCGCGGTGCTGTTTGATGAGATCCACGCGCAGCCGAACCGCGAGCTGTGGGATGTAATGACGCACGGATCCGGCGCAAGCAGAGCCCAACCGATCTGGTGGAACTTCACCACGGCGGGCAAGGATCCTGACCGGGTGAGCATTGGTTGGGAGCTGCACGATTATGCCATGAAGGTTGCTTCAGGAGAGATCTCGGATCCGTCCTGGTATGTGGCGATCTACTCCTACGAGGGAGAAGATATCTTCAACGAGGCGAACTGGTATGAAGCCAATCCCTCTCTGGGCGTGGCAAAAGATATCGAGTCGATGCGGGACGCAGCCAACCGGGCAAAGAACAGCCCGGAAGTGGAATTGAACTTCCGCTGGCTGGATCTGAACCAGTGGGTGACCACCAAACTCACCAGCTGGATTGACCTGAGCGTGTACGACCAGACCGAGGAGCATATCCCGGATGAGCAGTTGCTTGGTAAGAAATGCTTCATTGGGCAGGACGCTTCAACAACCACCGACCTTTCGGCGATCGTGCGGTTGTTCCCACCCCAACCAGGGCTGGATCACTGGCATTTCAAAAGTGATGCCTTTATTCCGCGCAATACGCTGCTCGAGCGGGTACGGACGGACCATGTCCCTTACAACAAGTGGGAGATGGGTGGATATGTACAGGTGACAGATGGCGATACGATCGACCACTGGGCAATCCTGGACAAGGTGCTCGAATACAAAGAAATGTACGAAGTGGTTGAGCTGGTGTCCGACCCGGCGTTTGCAGTCATGCTGACCCAGGCTGAAATAAAGGAAGGGGTCAATGTAGTAACTCAGCAAGGCACTTTTGCGGTCCTGACCGACCCGATGAACACGGTTGAAACCCTGATGCGATCCGGGCAACTGACCCATGAGCACAATCCGCTCTTGCGATGGACCTTCGGAAACGCCTCGATCGCAACTAACGGATCAGGCCTGAAAAAACTGGTCAAAGAGACCAAAGGAAAGAGCGTGATCCGGACCAAACGAATCGACCCAGTTATGGCGTTGGTGTTGGCAATGTGCAGAGCGCGGTTTTACGACCAGGCCAACAACCTTGAGGAACGGATCCTCTCGGAAGGATGGGGTATGTGAGCAAGAAACAAGTGATCAATAAAGCAGTGATAACCCAGATTCCAACTGAGATGCAGCCGGGTGACAACAACTTTGTACTCTATTGGCCACCAATGGCGACGATTGGAACCATTAGCGCGGAAACTGCAAAGAAACTGTCTACCGTTTACCGTTGCATGAATATCTTGAGTGATGACATTGCCGCTTTGCCCTTTCAGCAGTTCGAGAGGCTGGAAAGAGGCTCCAGAAGGGTCAAGCCCGACGGAGACAGTCGAAATGTGGCTTATTTGATTGAAATTGAGCCTAATAGATGGCAAACGCCTTTCGTGTTCAAAAAACGGCTTATTTTAGACTTGTTGAGCATGGGCAATGCCTATGCTTGGAGACCGGTAAGCACCTACCCAGAGATTTATCACCTGGAGGCAAGCAAGGTGCGACCAGTGTTTGATAGAAAGGGCAACCGCTATTTCCAGGTATTGTTTGACAACGGGGAAGTCAAAGACATCCCGGATCCCGAAATCCTGCAACTGATGATCAACCCGGATAAGCGGGGAATGTTTGGCAGGTCAGTGCTTGGATATGCATCTGACACGATAAACCGACAGATCGGAGCCAACACTTCTCGCAATACCCTAATGGGTAACGGACTGCTACCTACTGCCATTTTGAAGGTGAATGGCGCAATCGGAGAAGAAGCCAGGCAGAAGGTCAAGGAAAGTTATCTAAAATCAGCCACAGATGGTGTGATGGTGCAGGACAATGCCATCGTCGATTTCAAACAGATCACGATGAACGCATCGGATGTGCAATTCTTAGAGAGCATTCAGGCGACAGAAGTTGAAATCGCTAACTATTTTGGCTTGCCACAGTATAAGCTCAATTTGGGAAAGCAGTCTTATCAATCGAACGAACAACAGCAGCTGGATTATCTGGGAACCACTCTCAATCCCTACCTGGTGCAGTTTGAACAGAGTGCCAGGCTGAAATGGTTGGCAACTGAGGAGCAAGATGAAGGATTCTTCCGCTTTGAGCGCAAAGCCCTGATGCAGCTGGACACTAAAACACAAGCTGAATTTCTGCACACCCAAATTTTGGATGGCATTTATTCACCCAACGAAGCCCGGGCTATCAACGATCTGGAACCCTACCCGGGTGGAGATCAGCACTACTTCCCTGGAAACATGGCGGTAATCACTGAAAAGGGGCTAACCATGCCCGGCAAGGAGACGGAATGAAATTGAACAGATCTGCAGTACAAGAGAACTTCATTGAAACCAGGAAAACCCTGGCATTTGATGCCGTGGGGAACGGTGAGGTGGAGATCTACTGCTATGGCGACATTATGGACAGCTATTGGTTTTATGACCCGATCCACCCGCCTTTGGGTTATGTTACCCAGGACGCGATGAAGGAGGCATTGGATCAGGCTGGCGGGAAACCAGTTCTGCTGCGGATCCATTCATCGGGTGGAGACATGATGACAGCAAGCACGATCCGGTCCATGCTAATGTCTTACCCTGGCAAGGTAACCTGCCAGATCGATGGGTTGTGCGCAAGCGCTGCGACCTACATCGCCACAGCAGGGGAAAAGGTGACCATGCAGGACAGCGCATTTTTCATGATCCACGACCCCTGGACGATCACGATTGGCAATGTGGACGACCACCGGGTGACGATCAGCATGCTAAAAGAGCTGAAAAAGGGGATTGTTGAAGCGTATATGGCAAAGAGCACGCTAGAG
>Ga0123328_1002408_pt1 | contig 16891 bp, 10 predicted proteins | sample BioC12SIPDNA_2_FD_89702 | JGI IMG/M metagenome (GOLD analysis project Ga0123328, IMG submission 89702) | Anaerobic biogas reactor microbial communites from Washington, USA - Biogas_R1_A C12 SIP DNA | ecosystem: Engineered > Bioreactor > Anaerobic > Unclassified | place: Washington, USA...
GGCGGCCTCCTCGCCGTCGAAGCCCCGCAGGCCGTAGGCGACCCGCTGCGCCACTGGTACTTCTACGACAGCAACGGCAACGTCGGCCAACTCCTCGCCTACGACGCCACCGGCCCGACGGTCAACGCCACTCCCGCCGCCCACTACGAGTACGACCCGTACGGCCAACTCGTCAACTGGACGGACACCATCGCCAACCCCTTCCGCTTCTCCACCAAGTGGTTCGACGCGGAAACGGGACTGGGGTACTGGGGCCACCGCTACTACTCGCCGCGGCTGGGGCGGTGGATGAGTAGGGATCCGATCGACGAAGCGGATGAGCTGCTACTCTTCTCCTATGTGGGGAATGCAGCGGTGATTTGGATAGACCCCGTAGGTCTACAGGCCACACAGCCTTCTGGGGACGATGAAGACCCCTACGGCTGGTGTGAAGAGGGATGGGTGCTTGTTGCTGGTCCGACCGCTCCGCCCACGTATTCCGACTGGGGGGACGACCGCATGGGCTATATTGTTTTTACGCTCGTTCAGTTTCAACGGCGCACCAAGAAGTCTTGGGAGCTGGTACGAGGGGGCGTCCAGGGGGGCTGTGGCCGTGGCCTCAGCGGTAACTCCGCAGTATCCTTTTACCGGGAGTGGTCCACTACGGCTGGGCTCGGGTATATATTCCAGTTCGGGAAAAGCTGGACGCACGGCAAGAGCGTTACGCACACAGTGAACTTCAATGAAGCAGCTGATCCACAATACGAGTATATTGGCAAGATAGCAGCCGAAACCGTTGAGTTACAGGAGCATTGGAGAAAGGCTTTTGATTTTAAGGGCCCCTTCTCAACCCCTAAGACCCTTCACCATGGTTACACAGCCGTTGTTCAGGCGGTGGTATGCAGAAGGAAGTGTTGTCCGGCGACGAGCTCGGCCCCATCATAGGGGATGTTTCTGAAAACAGGATAGACACAACCCCCATGTGGCGACAATGTCGTAGGGACCGTTAGGGTTTACTGGAATCTTGATGCAGGGGTCCAACACAATGCCAGGCTCGAAGAACGTGAAGCTCACGCTGGTATGGGCCCTGTGGATGACGCTTCTTGTGGTGCTCTGGTGCAAGTACGACACAGAGCCTGGGCTTCTCTTCTTCCAGGGGGACGATCGAATTTCGACCATTCTAGCGTCACGCTGTGACTGTGATCTGACTACCTATCTGCGTGACTTTCGGCGACCGGGGAGGCGGGGGCTTCTTGTCTTGCCCTATGTAGAACGCGCCCCCATGCCCTCGTGGGGGATCGATACTCCTCCACAGAGGGACGCTCCGGCGAGTGGTAGTAAGGGCATGTTGATTGGGGTATCTGACAATCAGTTGGTCATGGCGCAAGTCAAGGTTACATTGTCTGGGTTACTGTGGATCAAGAGGGACTGGGCTCTGTTTATACCTCTGAGCTTCTGTGCGATCGCCGCAACGGTACCGCTGGTGGGCTATGTAGCATGGAGTCGACGCCTCCTTGCATCCCGCAGAAGGTCTGGGCGATGCGTTCAGTGCGGCTACGATCTTCGTGGAAATACATCCGGCAGATGTCCCGAGTGCGGGGGAACCGAACGATAAAACGGAACGGTAAAACGGCTGGGGGACGGCAAAAAGGCGGAGAAAAGGGGTTTGCGCCAAGCAGCCTGGGAAAGGGGGATGTGAATGAGCGGAGTCACTGAAACCTTTCATTGAGGCCCTGTGGACTGAGCCCACGCAGGAGAGCGTCGCCTGCCCGTCGAGCGCCGCTGGGTCGAACGACACCTGGAAGCGAGTCTTGGAAGAGTTGGGAACCACAGATCCGGCTCCGCCTTGCTACGTCGAGACGAGTAAACGCGGATGAACGCGGATGAATGCCGATGCGAGGTGGACCGCCCGGCTGGCGCTATTGAGTGCACCACGGAGTCACCGAGAACACAGAGAAAAGACCGGCGTGTGTTCTTCTCCGTAAAAGGGGCCAGCACTGATTAGTGGCATTCGTTGTGGTCGATGATATGTTCCTGGCCATGCCTCGAACTGCCAGAGCGATTGAGATTGGGAACCGGACAGGTTCGTTTCTGGAATGCGACATCGCCGATCCCGTGGAGCAGATGGTTTGGCGAGGGGCGCCACCCGGGGACTTGCGTCCCCGGCTCGCTTGCAGGATTCGCGGGACAGAAGCAGGGTCAGACGCTAATTGACGGTGGACCCGGGCGAGGGCAAGGGCGAAGGACGGGATGAGTCCAATGATTGACGTATGGCGGCGTCTCTGACAGCCTGCGGCCGTGCTTCGAGCGGATCGAATTGTACAGGGCGGCGCTTGGACGCTCGAAGCATTCGTGGCGATCGGATGAATCCAGGCATCGAGAAGCTCGCCAAGGCGAGCTGGACGATAGGGGCAGGCGATCCCGACCCACCCGGCATGAATGCCGGGCCTAGCGCAGACGAAGCAGTATCCAGGAGGGACGCCAAACACATCGCAGGTCGAAGGACTGGGACGAGATCACGCCCGCCTGGTCGGTCCTGAAGGGACCGTTCATGCCATGGCCTCGTTCGGCACACGTGGCGCTACTTTGCGATGCGACATGAACGAGCCTTGCAGGCTCGCCTCGAATGCAGGGTGACCGCTTCCCCAGGGCTTCACCCTGGGCTGTCAGAACGACGCCGTTGGGGTCGGCAGGGGAATGAGAAAACGGACCAGGGGGATGGGCAAACGGGCCAGGCGCGTTTGTGGTGGCTTCCCAGTGAAGAAGAACCGCTTCCTGACGGGCGCGGCTCCGCTTGTTGCCGTCGATGGGAACCCGACAGGTTCGTTTGTGAGATGCGATATGAACGAGCCTTACAGGCTCGCCTCGAATGCAAGGTGACCGCTTCCCCAGGGCTTCACCCTGGGCTGTCAGAGCGACCCCGTTGGGGTCAGCGGGACAATGGGAAAACGGGCTGGGGGGATGGGCAAACGGACCAGGCGCGTTTGTGGTGGCTTCCCAGTAAAGAAGAACCGCTTCCTGACGGGCGCGGCTCTGCTTGTTGCCGTCGATGGGAACCCGACAGGTTCGTTTGTGCGATGCGACATCGCTGATCCCGTGGAGCGGATGGTTTGCGAGGGGCGCCACCCGGGGACTCGCGTCCCCGGCTCGCTTGCATGATCCGCGACCAGCTAGGGGAGCAGATTCGTCACTCTCGCGACTCGCGTCCCCGGCTCGCTTGCAGGATTCCCGACCGGCTACGAGAGCAGATTCGTCACTCTCGCGACTTGCGTCCCCGGCTCGCTTGCATGATCCGCGACCGGCTACGATGGGAAAATGGGCCGGGTTCGTTGTTGTGACCTGCCGGCCAGCCACGACACGCGGGGTGGGAGGCGCGTTTGGCTCCGTCGGGCGGCCGAGGAAGCAACAGGAGTCACACTGGCAAGTGAGCGCATTTCCGTCTTCAGGCGGTTGTGACGATCCACTATTTGTACGGCTGGCTCCAGGCGGCGGGCTTTGATTGCCAGTCGTCCTGCAGCTTGTCGCTCACTTTGACGATTTTGGCCCGAACGTAGAGATCGTCCGGTTTGAGCGTATACGAGCCTTGCGTGCCTTCTACTGTGTCGAGGATGCGGCCGATGCTGTCGGAGTAGACGTCGATCTTTCGGGCCGGACAGCGAGGGCCTTCGGCCACTTCGATGACGCGGCTTGTCGGATCGTAGTCTTTCTTTGTTCCGAGGAACTGGATTCGGTATTTGCCTTCCTCGCGCACGTCGATTTTCACTGAAAGCGTCTTGCCGTCGAACTGGATGTCTTCGAAATCCAGCCCATTGGAGGCATAGAAATCGCCAGCGCGAATGGCGTGGAGCAGGTCCTCCACGCACAGGCTCACCGCGCGTACGACGCTCCAGCCTTCGGCTGGCCCTGCGTAGGAATGCCGGTCGTCGGACCCCATTCCGAGCAGCAGTGGCTGGTCGTGTGAGGCTCGGTAGGCGTTGACGACGTCCCAGAATTGTCCCGGTTTCCAGCCCTGCGGATGGGCCTCGTACTTCCCGTCGATGGCATTGTTATTCAATTCGAACAGCCGGATCTGCGGCAGCGCGATCAGGTCGTTGGGCGAAAAATCGTAGTAGCGCCATAGGGGATGGTTCGCGGTGAAGAGGTAGTCTGGGCGGTACATCTCCCGGCCTTTTTCAAATGTTCGTTCGAGAATGTCCTTCGGTTCTTTCGCCGAGATGTACGGAAACACCTCGCGGACATTGATGAAGTTCACATGCACCTGCTGGCCGTTAGGGCAGCCGCCGGTCTGCTCGTATCCGGGAATCATGAGGAACCTGCTCGGCTCGACGAATTGCTTCTCGAGTTCGGCGAAGGGCTTCATACGAACGTATGTCTCTTCATCGACGGTGATCATCCGGACAGAGTCGTCGCCGAACTTCTCGATTGCCTCGTCTACGTGTTTCCGCGTCAGTTTTGGCCAGCCGGCCGTCGGCGAGATGGGTTTCCAAAGGGAAGTCTCGCCCTTGAACGCGGCAATATCGGAAGGCTTGTTCTTGAACCCGAAACCATCGAACCGAAGCTCATCCGACTGGAAGATGTTGTGGTCGGACGGGCAGATGAAGTGATAGCCGTGGGACTTGTACCAGTCGACGGCCCACTCCGGGAGCGGGTGGCCGTCGGACCACTGGTTATGCATGTGCAGGTTGCCTTTGAACCAGCGTTTCTGTTGGGCGGTATTGCCCACCGCGGCAGAGACGGGGTTTCGGATGCCAACGGACACGGACGCCGCGAACGCGGCTGACGTCTTGAGAAAATCACGGCGGGAAACGTGCTTCGGCATAATCATGCGTTCCTTTCCCCTCTTCGGGAAGCGTCCTGCATGCGCGTCGCATGGTCAGGGTCGTACTGAATGTTCGATTGGTTACCCTACCACAAATGCCATGCCGGGACAAACCTGCAGCGGTGCCTGACTCACAAAGGGGTGCATCCACCGAACCGCGGCGGCTGGCGGGGCTGGCGCGGGCCGTTGTGTGCCGCCGCTGTGTCAGCGGGTCTCTCTGGCGAAGAACACTGCATACAGAGTACTGCCACACGGATGAGGCTTGCCGTTAGAGCATTTCACGCAATGGCGTAGCGGCCGCCGCCCCGGTGGCCGGTGAACTCGCAAGGAATGCGCCGGTCGCCACGGGGGGCGACCGCTACGATACGTCGTGAGATGCTCCAGACAGAAGATGCACCGCTCACAAGGGCTGGACGTTCTTATGTCGCCGGCGGGCGAACCAAGCGGGGTGCTTTCGATAGGTCTGGGTGATTGCGGGCTTGCGTGGTTGCGGTGCGGCTGTGATCGGAGCGGGAGGTTGTGATCGTACGACTTAGCGGGTCCAGGCTTCGATGATCGCTTGTCGAAAGAGGGGGAGCATGATCTCATGGTGGCCGGCGAGGTCGTGGCCGTGGCCGGCGGCGACGGGGCGGCCGACCACGTTCTGGCCTGTGCGGTATTGCCGCAGCATGTCGAGGTTGACGGTGTTGAGGTTGTCGAGGCGGGCCCCGAGGTTGCGGGCCACGGAGAGGGCTTTCAGAAAAACCTCGGGCAGGATGACGGCCGAGCCGATGTTGCACCAGACGCCGCAGGGGCCGGTGTCGGTGGCCGCACCCATGTCTCGGACTACGCTGCACAGGAGGCGGAAATCGGTGAGTGTCGCCTGGCCGATGCGGGCTCCGTCGGCGAGGGCGGGCATGTGTACGGTGTCGGTGCCGATGGCGACGTGGACGGTCGCGGGCAGGCCCAACCGGATGGCCGAGGCGAGAAGGCTGACGTTGGCGTGAGGCAACTGACGTTCCAGGATGAGCCTGCCCAGGGCTTGGCCGTAGCCGAGGTCGTGTTGCTCGGCGAGGGTGGCTGCGGCGGCGAAGAACTCGGCGGTCTCGCGGACCATGCCGAACCGACCATCGCGGATGGTATCGCCCACGTCCTCGCTGGTGGCCCCGAGCATGGCCAGCTCGACGTCGTGAATGGCGGTCGCGCCGTGCATGGCGATGCCGTTGGCGAGTCCGCGCTGCATGAGGTCGATGACCACGGGTCCGCAACCGACCTTGACGACGTGCCCGCCCATGGCGAACACCACGGGTCGATCGGATTGCCGGGCGGCGACCACGGCGTCGACGGCGGCCCGGAGCCTGCGTACGCCCAGGAAGCCGGGCAGCGAGGCAAGCCAGTCGGTGAAAGTTGCCCCAGCGGCAGGCGTGCCGGCCAACGAACTGACCGCCGCCAGGTGGCTGCGTTGGTGGGCCGAGTAGAGGGTCAACCCGGCCATGTCGAGCGGCTGGTAACGCGAGGCCGGTCGGGTCTGGGGGTTGGGGCTGCGTTGGGACTCAGGGTTCTTGGCCAAGGTCGTCGGACTCCGTTGCGGGGGCCATGTCGTAATCGGCCAGCACGCGGTCGATCATCTCGTCGAGTATCTTACCGCCATCTGCGAGCAGGGCGAGATCGATCCGCAGGGCGGCGACCGGCACCGGCCAGTCGGCGTCGAGCCGGGTTAGCTTGACGGCGTCTTTCTCGGTTGTGACCAGGGCGTCCAGCCGCGATTCCAGTACCCATCGTCTGAGAGCGGCCAGGTCGGCTTCCGTGTAAATGTGGTGGTCCGGCCACCAGCGGGTCGCGGCGGGTGTGCAGCCGAGATCGGCCAGGGTGCGGGCGAAGGCTGCCGGCCGGGCGATACCCGCAAAAGCCCCCACACGGCCGGTCGGTGGGTTGGGCATGAGTTGCCCGGCGAGATCCGCGAATCCCGCGGGCTGATGCACCGCGTGCAGCAGGGGCATCTGGGGGGCGATTGCCCGCACTGCCGCTTCGATCTGATCGAGAGTTTCGGACGGCACCTGGTCGCATCGGGTGATGACCACGACGTCGGCCCGCCGCAGGTTCTGCACCGGTTCGCGCAGCAGGCCGCGGGGCAGCACGTGCCCGAAGCCGAACGGTTCGGTCGCGTCGATCAGCAGGAGGTCGAGATCGCGGGCCAGGCGGCGATGCTGGAATCCGTCGTCCAGGACGCCGGCGTCGGCTCCATATTGCTCGACCGCCAGTTCGCCGGCCGCGACGCGGTTGGGGTTGGCGATGGCCACCGCCCGCGGACAACGGCGGCTGACGAGCAGCAGTTCATCGGCGAGCCCCTCCGCTGAGGCTTTGTAGCCGCGGCTGAGCACGGCGGGCCGGCGGCCACGCTCCACGAGTCGTTGGCAGAGGTGCAGGGTCATCGGCGTCTTGCCCGTGCCGCCGACCGTCAGGTTGCCCACCGAGAAGACCGGGATGCCCAGCCACGCGGGTAGGGCCAGACTGTCGTAGTAGTGGTTCCGCACAGCCAGGACGCAGCGATAGGCGTACGACGCCGACCACAGGGCCGCCCGTTGAGCCGCAGCCATCGGCCGCCTCGCTCGCCGCCGATCAGGCCCATGTAGCTCGACAGCTCATCCGCAGAGGTGACGGTCTGGGTATGCGTGCGGTGGTCGCTGTCGGATAAGCTCATCACGATCTCCACGAACAAGTTCGCTCGGTCCTCCACGAACGACCTCGCACGAACGACCTCGCTTGGTCCTTTGCGGACACGTTCGCTCGGTCCTGTCTTCGTAGCGTCGGCCCCCCGTGGCCGACGGGTCAGCGTGCGATCCCGTGGCGTCGAAAGACCTCGCTTGGTCCTGTTGGCGGTCACGGTTCCCAGAACAGCGCGGAGCAGCAGGATACGCACAGTCCGTGTTCCCAGTTCACCGCTTGGTGGTATCTCAACAACTCGCGGCGCGTGTCGGGCAATGCGGCGGCCAGCGTGAAGATGCTGCCGGCGCTGCAGATATGCGTGCTGTTCTGGTCGGTCGCCAATAGCCGCACGAACTCGTCATGGTTGCCGTCGAGGATGGCCTGCAGGGCCGCCTGATCGCTGTGGGCGACCTCGTCGAGCCAAGCCTCGTTCAGGTCGCGGTCGTCGCCAAAGGGCCGGCCGACGTGGCTCAAGTCGGCGGCGGCGATGATGACCGTCGGGACGGGGTCGTCGGTCAGCAAGTCGCGGAGGACGCGGGCGAGCACGCGCAGGTCGACGCCGCGTCCATCCGGCGGAGCCGTGCCGCAAGGAGCGCATGGGTCAGGGCACAGGAGGGGCACGATCTCGAAAGCGTCTGCGCCCAGGACATGCTGGAGCATGAGGACCTGCAATTCGACGGAGTGCTCGTGCAGGTGGTCCAGCTCGTACTCGCAGAGGTCGGCGCCACATCGATCGGCGAGGGCCGCGAGGAAGGCTCGATCGGTTCGTGTGGTGCCGAGTGGAGTCTGAAAGTCCTTGTCGGTCGCGACGACGGAAGGTCCGAGTCCGCGGTGGTTGGTGCCGAGGATGACGAATCGTTGGGCCGGCGGCAACTCGCCCAGCAGACCGTACACATCCGCGTAGCAGTTCTGCCCGCGGGCGAAGTCCAGGTGCGGCGCGATCAAGCCCGCCAATCGTCCGGTCGCGCGTTGAGGCTTGACCCGTTCGTTTTCCTCCAAGAGTCTATCCAGCGTCGCGGCGAGGCCGTCGTCGCCGGCACCAAAGGCCTGTTCGTGATCCGAGACCCTTGCGGGCGCGGTCCGGTACGTCTCCCGTTGGGCGGCCACATGGGCGGCGAAGCGGTCGTTCTCCAGGTAGAGGGCGACATCCAGTTGATCGAGGAGGCGATCGAGTTGCTCGGCCGGCAGGCGGGCTTTGAACTGGGCCTCGAACAGATCGCGAATCTGTTGGGGACTGTGCTCACCGTCAAGCAGGGAGAAGATGAACAAGGCGGGGCCGGAGACCGCGATGGGCCCGACCGCCAGGCCACAGGGATCCTGGACCACAAGGATGGGGCGGCCGGCGTGCTCAGCGGGGTGGACCTCGATCGCTCGGAGTCGGGGATAGGGATGCTCTGCCGCCATGCGAACCTCCCGGGCGAGCAGTTCAGGTTGGGCGGCAGTGCCCACCTGCCGGCTACCGCGCATCACTCCGCGTCGATCCCTGGCCGTCAGGGGTTCGCGTGGGCGGCGGAATCGGGGGGCGGCGGCGTTTGCGAGACCGCTTCGCCCGGAGCATACCGCGTTTGCTCCGCGGTCAACTGGCGGATCCGTGTATACGCGAACGCGGTGTTGGTTCCGTCCAGATCACCCTCCTCGTCGATCACCCGCTGATACCACTGCAGAGCGTTTTCGCGTTCGTGCAGCCGGTAGTCGTAGACCACGGCAATCTCGAACCGAGCGGGGTTGGTGGTCTGGGGGTTCCAGTCGATGGATCGCTTGTACCACTCGATGGCCAGTGTGTTGTCCTTCTCCTGGAAGTACTCTTTGTGAATTTTCCCGATCCAGAAGGCCGCGTCGTCGATCTTGTCACTGGTCGGGTACTGGTCGATCAGGTTTTTGAACTTGACCAGTGCCTGCTTCATGACCGCTTCGTTGTAGAAGATCGCCACGCCATGCCCGCCTTTTCGCATCAAGGCCCAGGCTTCGTCGTAGAGCTTGTTGGCCTCGGCGATGGATTCGGTCGGCCGCAGAGTGGCTGCCGGAACCTCGGCGTCCAAGATGTACCGGTAGGGCTTGACGTATCGGCGCAGGTCGTGCAGCTCGGTCCGGGCCCAAGCGGCTTTGATGTCGTTGCCGCGCTCCGTGTAGTACGTTGCCAGGGCCTCCAGCAGCCGCGTGTACATCGCTCGGTGCAGCAGCAGTTCCTCGACCAGGTCGACCTCGGTGCGGTCGGCGACCGGGATGTTGGGCACATCAATGCCCGCGGGGCTGTCGAAGCTGGTGACCGGGACTTCCTCGGTCTGTCGCTGCGGACTGCTCAGGGCATCGGTTTTGCACCCTGCAAGCAAAACAACGCTCAAGAGAGAGATCCAGACGAGGATCATCGGTCGACGGAGCTGGCATGCGGACAATGTCATGACGGTCGCCTCCTTGCGAAGTGCGTCGCTTTCGCGTCAGGCCTCGAGGCTTGTTCTCATCAGCGATCCGCCGGGATGAAGCCTGCCAGGCACGGTTCACAACCCGGCGATCGTACACCATCGGGGGGAGAATGCGGACGCACAAGCGAAGCACTCTCTCACCGAAACACCGTCACTCTAAGCAAGAACACCGGCAATCGTCAAGATCGACGGGGGAGCGGCATCAACCCGCCGGTGCCGGGCGTGTCGCGGCGAGGTCCGGTCGGTACGCCCCGGCCGCGTACAGGTCGCTCCACGCCTGGCGCAGGCGAACGCGGGCCTCGGCCAGATCCGCTTCGGTCTGCACGTAATCGCGGTGGGCCTCGTTGAGCCGGACGAGCGAGGTTTTGCCCGAGGTGTATTCAGTACGCACGACGCGGCGGTTCTCCTCGGCCGCAACGAGGTTGAGCTGCTGGAGTTTGACCTCCTCCTGGGCGTTGGCGAGATCGACCGCCGCCCGGCGAACCTGAGCGGCGATCTCGAGTCGCTTCTTCTGGACGACGGCGGCCGCCTCCCACCATTGGGCTCGAGCCTTGCGAAGCTGTGCCGTCCGGAACCCGCCAGTCGTGATTGCCCAGCGGAACTCCAAGCCCACGGCGGATGATTGGTCTTCGGATGTATACGCCAACGTGTTCATACGCTCGAAGCCCCAAGTGCCGCTCAGTTTGAGATCCGGTCCGAATTGCCTTTTCGCCAGATTGATGCCTTCCGCCCGGGCTTTCAGCGTGTATTCCGCCGCGGCGAGGTCCGGCCGGGCAGGCACGGCTCGCTCGATCCACTGCTCCACGTCGGGAACGGACAGCTCCTGTTCGGTCTCCGGTTGCAGGTCGGCTATCTCCACGCCATCCGGCAGCCGAGCCCCTGGCAGGCCCATCAACTCTGCCAGCACGACCCGCCCGGTATCGATCAAACCTCGGGCGGCGATGACATTCGCCTGAGCGGCACGCAGCCGGACCTCAAAATTCAGTACGCCCGCCTTGGTGATTTTCTGGGCGTCGTATCGTTTTTTGGCGTCCTCCCACTGCTCGCGGCTGAACTGCTCGTCCGCCCGGGCGATTCGCAGGTGTTCGATGCCCAACTGCACCTGGTAGTAGGCGGTGTCCACGGCATGGGTCAGCAGGCGCTCCACGTCCGCCAGAGTCATGACCGACGCCCGGTAGCCGTGCTTGGTGCTCATCAGACGGGCCTCGCGCACGAAACTGTCGAACAGAGTCCACGAGGCCGACATCGCGGTGGTGTGATCGCTGTAGGAGTTGGTCTCGCCGGTCCTGATCCTCCATGAGCGAGCCATGAGCGGGCCGCGGACCAGCTTGTACAGATCGATCAGAGACGGATCCTCTGTGAGAATGGGCAAGGCGGTATCCATCGGATACGAGTAGTATGGCGAAGGCAGACGCGTCACCCGGTTGGGACTCTGCATCACACGGTGCGACTTCTGAGCGATGGAAAGCTCAGGGAAGTAGAAAGAACGGGCCTCGGTGATCTGGGCCAGCGAGGACTCCAGATGTGCCCGGGCGGAGTGGATGTCCGGGTTGGCCAGCAGGGTGATCTCGCGGGCACGCCCAAGGGTCAGCAGGCCAGGCTCGATGGCCTGCTCACCGTTCATCTCCTCCGGTAGGGCGGCAGATAGGGCCCCGTCGGAGCGGTTCTCCGCGGGCAGCTTGGCCAGGGCCTCGTGCTGCCGGGTGAGCATGGCGTCAATCGAGTCATGCGGGGCCTCGCATCCCCAGCCCACCACAAGCAACAGGCCCGCCAGGATGAGCTTACGTTGGCATGTCGCCATACTGAGTCCTCTCCGTCCGTTCGTCTGCCGGTTTTGCCAAGCCGTGGCGGCAAGATGCAGCCGGCGGCTTGCAGGACAAGCCCGGGGATTGCCGATGAAGCCGGTCCCTCGCAGGTGGGGGGCGACCGGTCTCAATGTCACTCATATGTGACGGTGGCCGCGCCCGCCGCCACGGTCTCCGCGGAGGGATACGGCCCGCCGCGACGCAACCAATGCACGAATCGCTGTACATCATTGAGCGCCAAACTCATCGCCGGTATCACCACCAGCGTCAACACCGTGGCCCAAGTCAAGCCAAAGGCCAAGGCGATGGCCATCGGTACCAGCGACTCCGCCTGAGTGTTTCGCTCGACCAGCAGGGGGGTCAGCCCGGCCACCGTCGTCGCGGTCGTGAGGAACACCGCCCGGAACCGCGTCTCTCCTGTGCCGACAACAGCCTCGAATACCGGCTTGCCCTCACGTATGGCGTCGTTGATCTGGCCCAACAGCACCAGCGCGTCGTTCACCACCACGCCCGACAGAGCCACAATCCCGAAGATGCTCATCATCGTCAGCTCGTAGCCCATGAGCAAATGCCCTGCCGCCGCGCCCACGAATCCCAGCGGAATGGTGGCCATGATGACTATCGGCTGCACATAGGACCCCAGAGACGACGCCAGGATGCCGTACATGGCCACCAAGGCCAGTGCAAAGGCCCACAGCAGACTGCGCAGCGATTCGACGATCTGTGCGTGTTGCCCCTCAATACGGTACCAGATGCCCGGATAACGCGCGGTCAGTTTGCGGAGGAAGTCCTTCTCGAAGGTGGCCAGGATCCGCTCGGCGTTGGTGACCCGTTTGTCCACGTCGGCCACGATACGCACACGGCGCTGCCCGTCCTGGTGCCGGATCACCGCGTGACCGCGTTCGATGTGATATTCCGCTAACTCGCGGAAGGGAATCTCGTTGCCGCCCGGGCCGGCGATCAGCAGGTTCTCGATATCCGCGATGCTGCCCCGCTCGTGGTCCGGCAAACGCACCTGGACACGCACATCCTCGCGACCCCGCTGGATTCGCACCGCCTCGCCGCCGTGGAAGCTGCTACGGATTTGGCGTGCAAGATCTTCCACCGTGACACCCAGCGTGCGAGCCAACGGCTTGAGCGTGATCCGCATCTCCCGCTTGCCGGGCTGCAAGTCCCGCTCCACACCGGATACCCCCGCAAACGCCAGTAGTCCCTCGCTCACCTCGATTGCCGCGGCATCCAACTGCTCGAGGTCATCGCCCAGGAGGCGGATTTCGAGCGGCTTCTCCGTGGGCCCGCGTTGAACCCGGTCGAAGGTGACATGCAGAGCGTCCGGTACCTGGCCGGTCGCTTGGGCCCATTTCGCCAGCAATGTGGCGTTATCCACCCGCCGGTGTTCACCCGGAGTCAGTTCGATCACCACCTCGCACAGATGCCCACCATGCTGGGTAACCCAGCCGGACCATTCCCCTACGGTTGTGAACGTGCGAATGACCAAGTCCTCCTTGCCCGGGTTGGGCAGGAAGTCGCGGTTGTTCAGTTGGTTGGCGGCGGCCTCCAGTCGCTGTGCGGCCCGTTCAGTCTGGGAGGGGGGGATACCCGGTGGAAACTCCACTCGCGCTCGAAGGGTGTCGCTGTCGATTTCCGGCAGCAACATGAAGGGAATACGCCACCCGGCGACAAGCCCGATCGCCACCAGCAGGCAGGCCAACGCACCGGCCAGCGTCAGCCAGCGGGCTCGTACCGCCGCCATCGCCACCGGCCGATATCGCCGAGTCAGCATGCGGTCGATCCAACCCTCCACCGCCGATCGGTAACGCCGCCGCCAAGCCGCCAGACGCCCCGCCGCTTGGCCCGGGTGCAGGCAGTGTTGCAGGTGCGACGGGAAGACACAGAAAACCTCGATTCCCGAGAAGAAAATCGCCGAAATCACCACCACCGGCAGCACGCTGATGAACTTGCCCAGAATGCCAACCACGAACAGCAGGGGGACAAAGGCGACGATCGTCGTGCCCGAAGAGAGCAGCACCGGCAAAGCAACATGCATGGATCCGTTGAGGGCGGCCAGCTGCGGCGATTCACCGGCCGAGACGTGCAGCCGGTAACTGTCCGCCACCACGATCGCATCATCCACGATGATGCCCGTCACCATGATCAGCCCGAACAAGGAAATCATGTTCAGTGTCTGGCCGGTGAAGTGCATCACGACGAAGGCACCGGCTACCGACAGGGGCACGCCGATCGCGACATAGAACGAGATCCGGAGGTCCATGAATACGGTCAGCAGCAACACGACCAGAGCCATCCCCTGCAAGGCGTTGGAGACGAGCATGTCGATGCGGGCGTCCACCTCTCGGGAAGTGTCCGCCCAAGTGTCGAGGTGTAGTCGCTCGGGAAGTTGCCCTCGCTTCCAGGTCACGTAGTCGCGCACCGTGCGGGCGATGCTGCTGGTGTCTTGGCCGGGTGTTTTGAAGATATCCAGCACCGCGGCGGGGTGGCCCTGGAACCGGCCCAGACGAAAATCATCCGCGAACCCATCGGTGACCTTGGCAAGGTGCCCCAATCTGACCAGCGTACCGTCCGGGCGGGCGATGATGACCAAGTCTTCGAACTCGCGGGCGCTGTAACGTTGCCCCGTGGTACGCAGAGCCAGCTCCTCCCGGTCCGTTCGCAGTGTGCCTGCCGGAATGTCCACGCAATTCCGAGCCACCACGGTCGCCACGGCATCCAGCGTCAAACCGTATTGCAGGAGGGCCTCACGCGATACCTGGATCGAGATCTCATCGTCACGCGCGCCGCGGACTCGGATCTGAGAAACCTTGCCGCCGCTGAGCAGCTCGTTCTTGATCTCGTTGGCGTATTCCTTGATCGTGCGCTCGGAGACTTCCCCGTGCACCGCCACGTTGATCACCTGCTCGCGCGCGAGCATCTCAGAGACCAACGGACGCTCAACCTCGGGCGGAAAGGTATCGATGCGATCGATCCGGTCCTTGATGTCGAGCATCATCAGCCGGGCATCAACGCGATCATGCAGCTCGACCACCACGAGAGCGGTGTTCTCCTCCGCTTGAGACCAGACGAGCTTGATGTTCGCCAGTCCTCGCAGAGCCTCCTCGATTCTGGTGCAGACACCCTGCTCGACCTCGATCGGGCTGGCCCCCGGATAGAGAACGCTGATCGAGATGCGGTCCAGGGAGAACTCAGGATAGGTTTCGCGCACCAGTGTCCGAGCGGCGACCAGACCGCCGGCCGCCAGGACCACCATCAGCATGTTCGCGTAAACGGGGTTCCGGACCCCGGTCGCAATGAGGGTCCGCAGCCAGGACATGTTACTGCACTCCGCAGCGCACCCCGCACGCCCGAGCGGAGAGGTGGCCGGTCAGGCCCGGGAACAACTCGCCGGGTGCCCCCGCTCGGCGGGCGAGCCAAGCATCCGCCGAGCGGCGGTTGAGAAGCATTCCCGGAACAGCCTTGGGCAGCGGGGAGACAATCAACTCGTCGCCGGGCTGCAGTTCGCAGGCCGCCTCGCCATTCCGGGGTACGCCATCCTGTGCTTCGGCGCCCCCGAAGGCGACCAGGACCTTGTCCCCCACATTTCGCAGCACCGGTACCCGGCGAAGCGCCAATCGGCCCTGGTCGGACGAACCCGGCTCGGCCTCGAAGACATAGACGAATTGGCCTTCCTGTAACGCGTGCCGCGGAATGACCAGTGCATCTTCCAGCGGTTGCGTCGGCAGCTTGGCCCGGCAGAACATCCCCGCCGATAGCGGAGGCTGACTGAAGCCTGACACGGACGCCGATGTGCGGGTTACGTCCCGCAGTTCGACCACCACATGAGCTGTCCGGGTGACATCGTCCAGCCGTTCCAGCCGGACCACTTGGCCCTTCCAACTGAACTCCTGGCCGAGCATGGTCCAGGTCACTTCCGCCTCGGCGACAGGGGGCGCGTCCTCGGTACGGTGGTTCGTCAGGATCGTCCGCTCCGACCATTTCAGCTCGCGAGGATCCACCACGACGGCCAACTCCATCGCCTCCAGATCCGTCAAAACCGCGATCTGGAAATGGGCCGTCACCACCTGCGAATCCTGCGCACTCAGACTATCCACCCGTGCGTCGAACGGGCAGAGGATACGCGTCTTCTCAACGCTGAGCTTCACTTCGTCATGTTGGGCTTGCCTCGTCTGCAGTAGGGCGGTGGTCTCTTCGATCTGCAGGGGGATCAGGTCAAGCTGGTTCCTGTAGGTTAAAACCGCTTCCTGCTGTCGAAGGTAGCGATCTTCCGCCGCTTCGAGCTCCGGGGCCGTGCCCGATTCCTGGCTGACCAGCCGCCGCTCGCGCTCCAGGCTCTGATGAGCCAGTTGCTCCTGCCGCTGAGCCAATGCAAGCCGGTCCTTCAGGTTCAACTGCTGCGCTTCAAGCCGCCGTAACTGCACCTCAAGACCTCTGATCTCCGAACGGATCTGGGCCACCCTTGCCTCATAGGCCCGTGCGTCGATTTGGAACAGCAGCTCGTCCTTGGAGATCACGTTGCCCACCGCCAGCCGCGGATGCACATATACAAGCCGGCCCGTCACCTCGGGGTTGATTTTGACCTGCCGTTTGGGGCGGACTGTTCCATAGCCCACGATGGGTGCGTCGAAGACCACCGGCTGAACCGTGAGCACCTCCACCCGAGGAATATCCGGCGCCGCTTCCTGGGCCGCCGGTCGGGGGCGGGTCGCGGTCAGCCATACGGCAATGCCCGCACCGCCGCCAATTAACCCAACGGCGAAAACCGCGCGCACCAACAGGCGGATAATGTCGCTTATTCCTTGCATGGTGTGATGAGGTATCTCCAGGCGCCGGATGCTGTCCAACCGGCAAGGTCGGCCCACCTCGTCCCGGCCCAAGGAAGGGAGCTAGACCCGCCGCGGGACACCGCCACGAGGCACGCAACCCATCCTGTGGTTGGAAATCCAGCCCAAGGACGGCGCTGCATCCCTCGGACGCCGGAACCCTAGCCATGCGATTATCGTCTTGGCAGACGAGCTGTCAAGGTGACCTGTGGCGTTGTCGCACGCGCTGGGTGCATCCGCCGTTCAGTGGCAAGTTGCCAAAGGCGAAGTATCGAGGGTGGCATGGGTCGGTACTCCGACCCGTGGCCCAATGCGGACAGCCACTGGTCTGGGTACAGACCAGTGCCA
>Ga0123328_1002410_pt1 | contig 16885 bp, 12 predicted proteins | sample BioC12SIPDNA_2_FD_89702 | JGI IMG/M metagenome (GOLD analysis project Ga0123328, IMG submission 89702) | Anaerobic biogas reactor microbial communites from Washington, USA - Biogas_R1_A C12 SIP DNA | ecosystem: Engineered > Bioreactor > Anaerobic > Unclassified | place: Washington, USA...
ACACGGGCCGCGGCTTCGGCTATCCTCCTGCGAACCTCCCCGTCCTCCTCTCCGTAACGGGAGCGGAAGGAGACGGGGTCGGACTCCATCTCGATGCGCCTCCTGACCACCTCCCCCCTGAATGACTCGTCGGAGGAGTTCGATGTGAAGACGCATATGTCGAAGCGGTCCAGAAGGTGGTCGGACAGGGTGCCGCCCTCGGGGTTCATGGTGGCCACCAGGAGGAACTCGCACCCGTGGGTGACCGATATGCCCTCCCGCTCCACCGTGTTGGAGCGCGTCCCGGCCGCATTCAGTATCTGGTGCGTCATATGCTCCGGCATCAGGTTTATGTCCTCCACCAGGAGGATGTTCCCGTCGGAGCGGACGAGTATGCTGTCGGACATCGCCCTCTTTCCGGACCTGATGGTCCTCTCGGCGTCCATCCCTCCGAAGATCTGGTCCTCGGTGGCGTTCAGGGGGAGGACTATTACCTCCCTGTCCCCCGATATGGAGGCCACCGACCTGGCGATCACGGACTTCCCGGAGCCGGTGGGCCCGCATATCAGCACCGAGCTTATGTTGGGTGATACCAGGGCGCACTCCAGCGCCCTCTTCGCATCCTCGTTTCCCACCACGGAGGAGAACGGGACCGCGGGCCTCAGTCCTTTCCGAAAGTCGTCTGCAGCCATGCTCCGAGTTCCTCCGTGTCGAGCCTGGAATCCTGGAAGGGGTTCCTCCTCATGCGGTGGGGCATCACCAGCTTGGAGACGTGGGCCACGTCCGAGGGGGTCACCTCCCTGCGTCTGCAGAGGGCCGCGTAGGCCACGGCGGCCTTGACCAGCGTGAGGTCCGCACGGTGCCCGTCCACCTCCAGATGCAGAGGAATGCGCACCGCCGCCCTGATCACGTCCTCTCCCGGCTGTATCCTCCCCACCAGCTCCCGGGCCGCGGTTATCTCGTCCCTTATGCTCTGCTGCTCCAGGGCGCGGTCCTCCCTGAATCCCTCCGGGTCCTTCTCGAACTCCATGCGCCTCTGGATGATGCTCATCCTGCGCTCCTCGTCCCGCTCCGCCTCCACATCCACGATCAGACCGAACCTGTCCAGAAGCTGGGGCCTGAGGTCCCCCTCCTCGGGGTTCATGGTCCCCACCAGTATGAATCTGGAAGGGTGGGAGTAGGAGATGCCCTCCCTCTCGATGAAATTGACACCCATGGCCGCGGCATCCAGCAGCAGATCCACTATGTGATCGTCCAGCAGGTTCACCTCGTCCACGTAGAGTATGTTTCCGTTCGCCTTCGCCAGCACCCCGGGCTCGAACTTCTTCTTCCCGGTGCTTATGGCGTACTCTATATCCAGAGTGCCCGCCACCCTGTCCTCCGTCGAGCTGAGTGGGAGTTCGACCACTCTCATCGGGACGGTCTCCCCCTTCAGATCCTCGGATCCGCTCCTCTCACGGCAGGACGGACAGGGATCGCTGCGGTCATCCCAGCTGCACCCGCAGGGGCAGCCCGCCACCACCCTCCTCTCCGGGAGGAGGTCCGCCAGAGCCCTGACGGCCGTCGACTTCGCCGTGCCTTTCTCCCCCCTTATCAGCACCCCGCCTATGGAGGGGTTCACCGTGTTCAGCAGGAGGGCTTCCTTCATGTTCTCCTGTCCCACTATCGCCGCGAAAGGGTATACCGATCTTTTCTTCACGCACTCACCATTTCCTGCAGAAGGTAAGTGCAGAGTTGGCATATAAAGCCAACTATTAATTTTGTCATCTTTGGGCACCGCGCCTTTATAAAACAAGGGTGGAAAATCACGTGAAAACGATGCTTCTACCACATATGAAGTGGTCGGAACCCCCAACAAGCTATAAATACAGAACATCCGATTAGCAGTTGGAATATACATCCAGGTGATAGATTCAATGGACAGAATTAAGATATTCGCGATAGTGGCGGTCATCGCATTGCTGGCGGCCGGCGCGGCCGCCGTGATGGCGATGAACGGCGGCGAAGAGGACAAAGAAGAGCATACCGTGACGGATGCGCTCGGCAGGGAGGTCACCATAACCTCCGTGGACAGGATAACCTCGGTGTCCGCCTGCCCGACGGCGATACTCTGCGGCCTGGGGGTCAGCTCCGACCTAGTGGCCGTATCCAGTGACAGTGGCATACTGAATGAGGATCCCCGGATCATCGGGCTAACGGACGACGACTTCCCGGTGTCCGTGGCCGACGGGATCGCCGACGGAACGATAACCGCCCTGGGCCCAATGTGGGGCATGTCGGCGGAGACCATTGTCTCCGTCGAGACGGACCTCGTGGTCTTCGGAGGATACGGGTACAACCAGGCGACCCTGGATGCCCTGGACTCCCTCGGCGTGACTTACATAGTCACCTATAACGAGAGTTCCATAGACGACATATACAACAACATAACCCTGATAGGAGAGGCCGTGGGCAGGAGCCAGGAGGCCGAGGCACTGGTCTCCGAGATGCAATACGTGATAGGGAAGATAACGGACTGGTGCGAATCCATCGTCGAGAACGAACGCGGTGGGGAGAAGTACGATGTCGCCCTCATGCTCACCTCCACCTACGCCGTGGGCGGGGACTACCTGAGCGGCCGCATGCTGGAGTCCCTCTGCGCTTCCAACGTGTACCAGGACGTGGGGATGTACGCTGAGGTGACGATGGAGTCCATGGCCCAGGAGGATCCCGACACGATAGTCTTCCTGAGCATAGGCATGGGCGACGGCCTGGACGATCCCGATGCATACATCGAGTCTATGTACACCGACCCGGTCCTGGGAGGCATAAGGGCTTCCCAGGAGCAGAGGATATCCGGAGCTACGGGGGCGGCGAAGAACGTCATGACCTACGCAGACCAGGGGATCGTGGGCGCCTACGCCATGTGCGCCATGTTCATCTACGCGGACTATCTGGACTTCGAGGTCCCGACGGTGCTGGGCACCGACGACTACTACGGGTACCTGTCCATGTTCTGGGAAGTGGTCAACTCATGACGGACGGTCTGCCGACCGCGGCATCCGATACGGCGCTTGCGCCCGAGGATGTGCAAGGGGAGCAGAGCGGATGGAACAGGAGACATGCCAGACAGAAACTCGGGATCATACTTGCGGCCGGTATGGCCGGTATGGTCCTCCTTTTCATTTACTCTCTGACCATGGGGATATACCAGATCTCATTCTCCGAGGCCCTGGAGGACCTTTGGTCGATAATAACCCATTTCGGCCCGTCCTTCGACATGAGCGAGAGGGTGATCTACTACCTCAGGATGCCCAGGTCCGTGGCCGTCCTGTGCGTGGGGGCCGGGCTGGCCACCGCCGGCGCCGTGATGCAGGCCCTGATAAGGAACCCCCTTGTGGATCCCTACATAACGGGAGTGTCCACCGGGGCATCCTTCCTGGTGGTCCTCGTGACCCTGGGGGGACTCACGCTCGGGGCGGCCGCGGTATCGGTTCCGATAGCCGCCATAGCAGGGGCCTGCGCCGCGTTCGGGATCACCATGGCCATAGCCGAGCTGGCCGGAGGGAGGGCCATGAGCTATGTGCTCGGAGGGGTGATAATATCCACCGGGCTGTCGGCGGCCATGACCCTGGTCATATACTACAACTCCCAGGACTACTCGGAGATCATGCGCTGGATGTTCGGGTCCTTCGCGGACCTGTCGTGGGACAACGCCATCGTGATAGCGGCCGGCACCGTGGTGCCGGTGTTGCTGGCCTTCTGCTTCTCCAAGAAGCTTAACATAATGCTGCTCGGAGAGGAGCAGGCCCAGTACCTGGGCGTGGACGTGCGCGGGCTGAAGCGCGGGCTGATGGTCCTGGTGGCGATACTCACGGCCTTCTGCGTCGCGTACTGCGGGGTCATCGGATTCATAGGCCTGATCGTGCCGCATGTGTGCAGGATGCTCATCGGCGGGGACCACCGGCTGCTCATACCGGCGTCCGCCGTGGTGGGGGCCCTGGCCCTTCTGATAGCGGATGTGTTCTGCAAGACCGTGGCGGCCCCTTCGGAGCTTCCCATAGGGGCGGTGGTCGCCGTCATCGGAGTGCCGTTCTTCCTGTTCCTGATGGTCAAGGAGGGGAAGAGATATGCCATGTGAGGCCGATTCCCAGAGGAAGGATGCCACAGGAGGCCGCGGACGGATGGCGATACTCAACGTGTCCGGGCTCACGTTCGGATACAGCTCCGTGGACACCCTGAAAGGGGTCAGCATAGAGGTCGGACAGGGGGAGTTCGTGGCGCTCCTGGGGCCCAACGGATCCGGGAAGACGACGCTGATGCGCTGCATAAACCGCATACTTACCTGCCGTGAGGGGACCATCGACCTGGACGGCAGGGATGTCGGTAAGATGAGCAGGGACGAGATGTCCCGCCTCTGCACAACCGTTCCCGCGGACATACCCACGGACTTCTCCCTGACGACGCGGGAGTTCGTAACCCTGGGCAGGTCTCCGTACGTAACCAGCTGGTGGTGGGAATCCGAGAAGGACACCGAGATGGTCAAGAAGGCCATGTGGGACTTCGGGATACTCCATTATTCCTCCAGGAAGCTCCACGAGCTGAGCAGCGGGGAGCGCGCACGCGCCCTCCTGGCGAAGGGCGTCGTGCAGGAGCCGAAGCTAATGATGGTCGACGAGCCCAGCGCCCATCTGGATATAAAGTACAAGATACAGGTCATGGAGATGCTGAGAGGTCTCTCCAAGAAGGGGATAACCGTGATCATGGCCTCTCACGACATAAACCTGGTCACCAGGTACTGCGACAAGATAATGCTCCTGAGCCAGGGAGTGATAACGGACTACGGCAGACCCAACGACGTGATAACGGAGGAGTCGGCCAAGAAGGTGTTCGACATAGATGTGAGGGTCATCCAGGACGGCGGAGTGAACTACGTGCTCCCGCGGCCCCCCAGCGATGACGAGATTGTTTTCAAGGTGAACATATGAAGAAGGATTGGAGAACCGTGCTTAGAGAGGAGAGGATCGGGGAGAGGGTGCACCTGTGCGACCTGCCGGGAGGCGTCAAGGTCCACAGGCAGGGGAGGTCTCTGATCGTGATGCCCCCCAACGCCGCGGTGCTGTCCTCGGCGAACTTCAACGGGGGGGTCTTCGAGGGACCGGACGCCGTCATGAACACCACGGGCCTCGGCGGGGATGCCGAGGCCTCCATGATGGAGGGCGGCCACGCGGTCCACGCCGAGTACTACGCCGAGTGCGCCAGGAAGATAGGTTTCGACCCCGCGAGGATCGTGGGTCTGGGAACCGCGGTCACCATGGACAAGGCGGCCATCGTGACGAAGACCTCCGGCAGGACGTCGGTCTCCGCGATAGTGACCGCGGGGGTGGAGGGGAACGGCGGAAGGGCCGGGGACCCGGCATCCTACGACCAGCTGGAAGGATACAAGGGCAGGAACGGCACCATCGTCATAATCCTGCTGATAGACGCGGACCTGCCGGAGGCCTCGATGGCCAGAGCCATGATCACAGCGACCGAGGCGAAGACCTGCGCCCTCCAGCAGCTCATGGCCGCCAGCCTGTACTCGACCGGCATAGCCTCCGGCTCCGGCACCGACCAGGTGGCGGTGGTCTGCAACCGGGGCAGCGGGATACATCTCACAGACGCGGGGAAGCACTCGCTGCTAGGGGAGCTCATAGGGAGATGCGTCATGGAAGGCGTCCTGAGAGCCCTTGACAACTGGGCGGGCCTCACCCCCCTGTCCCAGAGAAACGCCCTCAGACGCCTGAAGCGGTACAGAGTGGGCACCGAGGAATTCCTGCAGCACGCGGCGGGGGCCGACAGGGATGCCTTCCTCGGAAGCCTGGAGGAGACCGCGGCCGACGGCGAGGTCGTGGCCGCCGCCGCTGCCGCCATACACATACAGGACGAGATCGGATGGGGGCTGCTGGACAGTGCCGAGGGCAGGAGAGCGGGAAACATCCTGATACAGGGCGCAATGGTCCGCCGCTGCGGTGCGTGCCCGGAGAGGCTCGACCCGGAAGGGGACCTGATCGGGAACCTGGTCCGGGCCCTGTCCCTCATGGCCCTATGCGGATGCGCCGGCAAGGGGGGATCGGCCTGATACAGATCGCCGTGTACGGCAAGGGGGGCATTGGCAAATCCACGGTATCCGCCAACATATCCTACGCCCTGGCCGGCATGGGCAAACGCGTGCTGCAGATCGGCTGCGACCCGAAGCACGACTCCACCCGGGCCCTGCTGGACGGTAAGGCGCAGACCACCGTTCTCAGTTACATACGGGACACCCCGCCGTACGAGAGGCGCCTGGAGGACGTGGTCCTGGAGGGCGTCAGGGGGATAGGATGCGTGGAGGCCGGCGGACCAGAGCCCGGCATAGGGTGCGCCGGGAGGGGCATACTGAGCACCTTCGACACGCTTAAGAGGCTTGGCCTGGACGACATGGGGTTCGACGTCAAGCTGTACGACGTCCTGGGAGACGTGGTATGCGGGGGGTTCGCCGTCCCCCTCAGGAACGAGTACGCGGACGGGGTGTACCTGGTCACCTCCGGCGAGTTCATGTCCATCTACGCAGCAAACAACATCCTGAAGGGGCTGAGGAACTTCGACAAGGGGGTCCCCAGGGTTGCCGGCATAATACTGAACTGCCGCGGGATGGAGGGGGAGTACGAGAGCGTGGGGAGGTTCGCGGACGCCGTGGGGCTGCCGATCGTGGCCTGCATACCCAGGAGCCGGCTGTTCTCGAATGCCGAGGCGGCCGGACGCACCGTGGCCGACATGTTCCCGGACTCCGACGTCGCCCGGGAGCTCCGCAGGGTGTCCGACCATGTCGTGGGGATAATGGAGGGCCGGACCGAGCTCCTCCGCTCCCGGCCGCTGAACGACGACGGCATGGCCTTGATAGCCGGCGGCCGGAATGTGCCCGGAACGGATGCCTTCCGCGAAGAGGCCCGCACCTCGGGCTGCCGATCCTGCGCGGAATCCCCGAAGAAGATAACGACGGAGGACCGGATAATCCCGTCCTGCGCCGCGGCGGGGGCCGTGCACGGATGCTCCTCTATCACAGATTCCGTGACGATAGTCCATGGTCCGCGCAGCTGTGCGCACATAATGACCTCTTCGAAGAACCTGACGGAGATAGGGAGGAGACGGACCATCGGTGCGGGTAGGATTCCACAGGGTATGAGGATAGCCTCCACCGACATGGACGACACCGTGTCGGTATTCGGGGGAGCGGGTCTCCTGGAGCAGAAGATCCGCGATCTGATATCCGAGGGGCACAGAAGCTTCTTCGTGGTGACCACCTGCGTCTCTGGGATAATCGGCGACAACACCATAGACATCGTGAACGCCATCAGCAACGAGCATCCGGACCTTTACTTCCGGGTCGTGGAGGCGGACGGCAACATCCTGGGTGACTGGGAGGAGGGGTATATCGAGTCGGCCAACGCCCTGTTGGACATGGTGGACGAAACGATCGGGCCGGAGGATGACGCGGTCAATCTGGTGGCCGAGAGATACTTCTTCAAGAGGGGGGAGCGCCTGGACAACGAGGTGTTCGACCTGTTCTCCTCCTTCGGACTAAGGGTGAACTGCAGATTCATGTATGAATCCACGATGGACTCCGTGGTCGGATTCAAGCGTGGCGGGATGAACTTCGTCTCCAACAGTGACCGGGCATCCAGAGGCGTGTCCGGACTGATCGAGTCCAAGCTGGGGGTCCGGGTGGAGCGGGAGCCCCTGCCTGTGGGCGTGCGCGAGTACGCGGCCTTCTCGGAGAGGATCGGGAGGGAGTTCGGCATGGAGGGACGGGCCGCGGAGGTCTGCGAGAGAGAGGTCTCCGCATACCGTTCGGAGACGGAGGCTCTGCGCGAAAGACTCGAGGGCAGGACCGTGCTCGTGGAGAACAGGTTCTCCCAGAACACGGACTGGCTCCTGGAGCTGCTGCTGGACCTCGGAACGGAGATCGTAGCCGTGGACAGCGGCCCCGTCCATCGCTGGAGGGAGAGGCGTCCGGCATCCCGCTACGCCTCCTCGGGCATAAGGTTCAGGCAGAACTGCTGTCGGGAGGACGTCCTTGCGGACATGGACCGTCATTCACCGGACATTGTGCTCACCGACAGCGTGATCTCCTGCGCTGACGGCGTCCGCAACACCACATATTCCCGCCCGGCACCGGGGCTCAGGGGGGTTCTGGGTTACGCCCGCAGGTTCGCGGACCTGACCCTGCTGCCGGCGACGGAGGGATGGAGGAACATATCATGACATTCAACAGGATACATCTGGACGGCTTCTCCGGCGCGTTGCTCGCGGCGGAGAGCTTCGGGGACGGCCGTGCCGTGCTGCATGGGCCGGGAGGGTGCAGAAGCTACCACACGTTCCTGTCATCCCAGTGCTACCCCCGGGCGGACATCGGGGACCGGGAAAGATTCTCGGGACAGTACTTCTTCGGACAGGACCGCATACCATGCACCTACATCGACGAGGACGACTACATAAACGGCTCCGAGGACAAGATAGAGGAGTGCCTGCCCATCGTCTGCGGCATCGACGACGGCTTCGAGGTCTTCATAAAGTCCCCGGGGTCCTCCCTGATCGGTGACAACGTCACCGATGCCATCGAGAGGTCCGGCTACTCCGGGAAGGCCATGGCCATCGAGGAATCCCTGATATCCCAGCCCTTCTCCCGCGGATACGACCGCACGGTCATGACCGTATCCGAATGGATGGACCCGCCGGTCCGGGAGACCCGCAAGGGCACCGTCAACATACTGGGACTACCGATATCCAGTAACGACTGGCGGGAGGCCCTCGCGGATCTGGGATCCCTGCTCGCAATGGCGGGCATAGAGGTGATATCCTCCCCCGGGGCCGGATGCGGGGCCGAGGGCATAAGGGAGTCCGCGGCGGCGGAGTACAACGTGATCGTCAGCCCCGAGTACTGCAGGGATACCGCCCAGTATTACGAGAAGGAGCACGGCATACCGGCCATATACCCGGATGCCGGGGCCCCGGTGGGGTTCGATGCAACGGAGAGCTGGGCGGAGAGCATCGCCATCCGCATGGGGAAGGACCCGTCCGCGGTCAGGAGGCACATCACGGAACGCAGGAGAGACGCTTACCGGAAGATAAGCGGCACGCTCTACTCCCAGAGGGTGAAATGCGACAGATTCTCGATTCTTACCGACAGCTCCGTGCTCTACCCCCTTGCCGTCTGGCTCTACGGGTACCTAGGGATGGTGCCGACGTGCCTGTGCCCCGACCCGGGGGAGGATGCCGGGATGGTTTCCTCCACGCTGTCTTTCCTCGATAGGATGGGCATGAGGTCGGTTTGGAACTCCGACCCATCGGCGGCGGAGGCTGACTTCCTCTTCACGGACGGTCACACCGCAGGGGTCCAGACGCTCATGGGCGGGTGCACCAAGGGCGTGGATATAGCCCTTCCGAGCCTTTCGAGGGTCAACTTCATACCCCGCCCCGTCTACGGAGTCGCGGGCTCCATGTACCTCCTGGATGAGATATTCAACGCAGCGTGATAGGACACCGTCAATATACCGGGCCTCCCGACATCAAGTAACGAATGGCGGGAGGCCCTCGCCGATCCGATGCCCCTGCTCGAGATGGAGGGCATAGCAATCATCTCCTCCCCGGAGAGCCGGATGCGGGGCCGAGGGCATCGGGGAGTCCGCGGCGGCGAGTATCACCATCCGCACGAGGAAGGGCCCGTCCGCGGCCAGGAGGCACATCGCGGAAAGCAGGAGATACGCCTACAGGAAGAAAAGCGGCACGCTCTGCCCACTTGCCATATGAATCTGCAGATACCTGGAGATGCTCCCGACGTGCCTGTGCCCCGACCGGGGGGGGGGAACGCCATCCCGGCGTCCTCCGCACTGTCCTCCCTCGGCGAAAGGTAACACCGCAGGAGTCGGGGCGCTGATGGGCGGATGCGCCGAGGATGTGCATATCCCCCTTTAAAGGGTCGACTTCATACCTCGTCCTGTCTACGGGGTCGCAGACCCCATATGGATCCCGGACGAGACATTCAACGCCGCATGATTCATCCGCGGTTGCTCCCCAGGTCCTCCATTGTGCCCTCGGTCTCCAGATACAGATCCCTCAGCTTCTCCCGCATCTCCTCAGGGGCGTCCCAGAGCCCCCTCTCTATCGTTTCCAGCATATCCTCCGCCATCTCCCTCAGGGCGTAGGGGTTGCTCTCCTCCAGCCATCTGCGGTTTTCCTCGTCGAAGAGGAACCTCTCAGCCACCGAGTTGTACATCCAATCCTCTATGTTCCCGGAGGTTGCATCCCAGCCCAGCATATACTCTGTAAGCTTGGACAGCTCCATGGCGCCGCGGAAGCCATGAGGCTTGAGACCTTCCACCCACTTGGGGTTCAGAACCCTGCTCCTCATCACGTATGCCGTCTCCTCCTCCAGAGTGCGCAGCTTCAGGCGGTCGGTGTCCGAGCTGTCCCCCATCACGCAGTAGGGCATCCGCCCGCCGTAGGCCCTGACCACGGCGTTCAGCCCGCCCAGTATCTCATAGTCGTCGTCGATGTCGAGGAGATCGAACTCGCGGTCGTTGTGGTTCTTGACGGTGACGTCCATAGATGCCATCCTGTTCTTGAACACCTCCGGCATCTTCTCCCCCTTCCACTTCCTGCCGTAGGCGTAGCACCCCCATGTGGTGTAGATCTCCGCCAGGTCCTCCAGGGAATCCCATTGGGAGGACTCTATCAGTATCCCTGTGCCGCATCCATGCTCTCCGGGGGGATCCCCGAATATACGTATCATGGAGCGAATCTCGGCATCCGCCGGGGAGAGGCCTTCCTTTATGTACTTGTTTATGTCCTCCCTCAGATGCTTCCTGAGGTAGTTCGATTCCTCGGATTCGTCCAGGGCCGCGATCGTCTCCACGCCCTCGTCTATGAGCTGCACCAGATTGGGGAAGGAGTCTCTGAACATCCCGCTTATCCTGAGCGTGACGTCTATCCTTGGCCTTCCGAGCTCCTCCAGCGGGATGACCTCCAGGCCGACCACCCTTCCGCCGTAGGAGCCCCACTTCGGCCTCAGCCCCATGAGGTAGAGTATGTAGGCTATGTCGTCCCCTCCGGTCTTCATGGTGTCGGTGGCCCAGATTATGATCCCTACGTTCTCTGGGTAGCATCCGCGTTCCTCCACGTGCCTGCGTATCATCTCCTCGGCCATGTTCGTCCCGATGCGCCAGCATGCGTCCCCGGGGACCGTGTCGGGATCCATGGAATAGTAGTTCCTGCCCGTGGGCAGGAGATGCGCGTTACCCCTGGTGGGGGAGCCCGACGGACCGGGAGTGACGTAACCGCCCCGGGTCCCCCTGAGGAGGAGGCCCATCTCCTCTGATATGCCCAGGATGTCCGGGCAGAGCCTGTCGCATATGAACGATACCGTCTCCTCGGCGGCGGCCCAGCCTTCGCCCAGCAGCTCCTCCGCCAGCCTCAGGCAGCCCTCCTTCCCGAAGTCCAGTGCGTACATGCCGTCGATCAGCGAGCATGTGAGGGCGTCCAGATCGTCCACTGTGGCGCCGTTGAGGCATCCGTCGGAAGGGTTCGTGCCCGAAGGGTTGTCCAGAAGACGGTCCAGATCGAAACCCCTGGCTGACGATACCGATGCCCTCAGCGAAGGGACCGGTCCGTTCCTCAGACGGGTCATGGAGTACACCATCTCCTTCATCCTGTCCCCTTCCGGCGGACGTCCGAGCACGTGCAGGCCGTCCTTTATCACGGCGTCCTTGAGGTCGGCTATGTAGTCGTATATCAGCTCGGCCCTCTCCCTGACCTCCTCCTCCGATGCGTCCTCCGGGAGCCCGATCTCCCTGAAAAGATCCAGCTGGCGGACCAGCTCGTACATCCTTCCGGAAAGGTACTCCGACTTCTCCGGCTGCGCCGTCGTCTCGGAGCCCAGGTAGCTCTGGAGACAGGCATCGAGATCCGCGAGCTCGTCGTATCCCTCCGCGCGCGTCATGGCGGCGACCATGTACCCTATCAGTACGGAGTTCGTCCTCCTCTTGGCCTCCATGCCCTCCCCCGGATCGTCTATTATGTAAGGGTAGACGTTCGGCATGGTGTCCAGCACGACATCGGGATAGCAGTCCTTCGAGAGGGCGTTCCCCTTTCCGGGCAGCCATTCCAGCGTCCCGTGGGTGCCCATGTGCACTATCAGGTCGGCCCCGAACTCGTCCCTGATCCACCTGTAATACGCCAGGTACTGATGGGGCATGACCACGTCCGTGCTATGGTACAGCTGCTCCGCGTGGGCGTGGTGGCCCCTGTTCGGCTGTATGCCTATGAACAGATTTCCGTTCCTGACCCCGGGTATTATGAACCTGCCGTCCAGAGTGGTTATCTCTCCCGGGGGGTCCCCCCAGTTCCTGCACATGGCCTCCCTGGGGACCTTGGGCACGGAGAAGAACCACTCCATGTAGCGCTCCAGGCCCACCATGTCCGCGGCGCGTCCGGGTATCTCCTCCGGCGGCACCCATTCCAGGTCGTTCGTCACACCGGCCATGAGCTCGTCGACTATCTCCTGGGCCGTCTCAGGGATATGGTCTATGACATATCCTTTGTCCTTCATGGCCATCATCATGGATCTGATGCTCTCGAATGTGTCCAGGCCGCCCGCTCCCCCCAGCCTGTCGTTGGAAGGGGGGTACATATTCAGCATCACCACGGCCCTGACCTCCGATGGGGGCAGGGATCTGAGCCTGGCCCAGCTCACCGCCAGGGATGCGATCCTGTCGACGCGGTCGGGCACGAAGGCGTTCCTGTAGCTCCCCTGCCCGTCCTTCTCCATGAAGGACAGGGGCACGGTTATTATCTGGCCGTCGAACTCGGGCCATATGACCGAGGTGGAGAGCTCCACGGGCCCCATCCCCACGGTGTCCTCCTCCCATACGGAACGCGGCCTCGACAGGGCGGTGGCCTGCAGAACGGCTATGTCGAGGTCCTCGAAGAAATTGTACATGGCCCTGGAGCCCTCCCCCTCCCCGGGGTTGGCCAGGGATATCTGGGAGAATCCCATGTTGACTATCACCGAGCCTATCCTCGGCCTGCCGTCCCTGACGAAATACCTCTTAACCGTCTCAATTATCCCGTCGGACCCCGTTATGGCGCTGGGGGAGGTTATCGCGAAGACGGGTATCACGTTCGCGCCCTTCGATTCAAGGGCGCCTATCAGCGCATCGATGTGGTCCGTGTTGCCCTCCACCCAGTACTTCTGATGGAAGATCACGCCCACGGAGGGCCTGGACGGGTCCAGGGATTCCAGGTAGCCCTCCTCGTCGGAACCCGGTCCGAGGGACGGATGGTATATGCCCTGGGCCCGGGGGGCCTCCGGCTCCGGAACGGCCACCCCGTCCATCCCGCAAAGCCTGCTGCAGGCCCACAACAGGATCCCCCGGCTGTTGGACTCGCCTCCGAGCTTCACATACCTGCAAAGGAGGTCATAGTCCTCATCGGGGTATCCGAAGCAGTCCCTGAAATCCTTCATGACCTCGGGCGCATTGCATTCCAGGAAGAACGGCACCCCTGCCTTCTCCACGGCTGTTCTGAACCTGTCGAACTTCTTGAAGTACGAGGGGTCGCTGTGTATCTTCATCATGGCGATGTCGCAGCGCCTGACCGCGTTCAGGACGTCCATGAAGGACTCCTCGTCCTCGTCAAGGCCCTCCGAGTTCGCGGTCACCACACCTATATGGGCATCAACGCCGCCCAGGGAGATGCATGCCCTCTCCAGGACGTCGGCGTCCATACATCCCGCGGATATGCTGACCGCCGTCAATTTTCTATCGCAATCGCTCCTTCCGTTGTCACAGTGTACAGTCAACATCCGATCAGCACCAGCCAATATATTGGAATATACATCCAACTATGTAACCGTTATCTTCGGATCTTTCCGCGGAACGGAGGTGACGGGGACCTGCAACGGATTCAGACATTCCTGCATCTGAGTATGTAGTATGAGAGAACGAAGAACACCAGGGCGAAACCTCCCAGGGCCGCAGCGGATCCCCAGGGGAATGCCCAGTCCAGGGCCGTGGCGCGTATTATCGATGACGAGTGTGTGAGAGGCAGTGCGTTGACCGCGTACTGGAACCAGTCGGGCATCCTTGATATGTCGAAGACCGTCCCGCAGAGGAACGTCATGGGGATTATCACCGTGCTCGTGAAGAGGTTCATCTTGGACATGGAGTCCGCCAGCAGGCCGGCGAGCACCCCCAGGAGGGAGAACGTCAGGCATGAGAGCAGCAACGCCGCGGCCAGAGCGGGGCCGGGATGGAAATCTGGGGCCACGATCGAACCCAGGACTATCAGTATAATGCTGCATATGGCTCCCCGGGCCATCCCCAGCAGGGACTTGCCGAGAACCAGTGAAGCCGTGGACACCGGGCAGAGCCTGAGCTCATCGAAACTGGAGTAGAACTTCCTCTGGACGAGGATCTTGTTGCCCACGGAGGAGAAGCTCGACGACAGGGTCGAGAGCGCGATGATGCCGGGTATGAGGTACGCGATGTACGGGACTCCGGCGACGGACTGCCCCTCACCCATGCCGTAACCGAATGCCACCAGGTACAGCAGAGGCGTTACGAGGCTGGAGAGGACCACAGTGGGCAGGTTCCTGCGCAGGTAGCACATGTCCGACCAGGCGACGTTCCATGACTCCAGGGCTATGTTGTGCTTCATTCCGCCGGGCCTCCCGGACCGGTCCCCGCCATGCGGCCGGTCATCTCGAGGAACACATCCTCCAGACGGGTCTTCCTTATGCTGACGGAATCCTCCTCGGCCCCCAGGGTGTCCGCGAACGCCTTCGCCTCGGTCCTGGTGTCGAAGAACCTGTAATCCCTGCCTGCCGCGGATGCATGGATGACCGCGATGTTGCCGAGACCGGCGCACAGGTTGCGAGGGGTGTCGTCGGCCACGATCCTGCCCCTGCTTATGAGGGCCACACGATCGCAGAGCGCCTCCGCCTCCTCCATGTAGTGGGTGGTGAGTATTATCGTGGTGCCCTCCCTGTTAAGGTCCTGAATTATGTCCCAGAGAAGATGTCTGGACTGGGTGTCCAGCCCCGTCGTCGGTTCATCCAGGAACAGGACGGAGGGTGCGTGGATGAGGGAGCAGGCTATCGCCGTCCTCTTCTTCCACCCTCCCGACAGATCCGAGACCAGCTTGCCGAGGTACGGTTCCAGGCCGAGCAGCGAGATGATGCCGTCCATCCTGGGGGCCCTCTCGGGGCGCGGGACCTTGTGGAGCTTCGCATGGTGCATCAGGTTCTCCCGGACGGATATGTCCTTGTCGAGGCTGATGTGCTGTTGCACCACGCCTATCCGCCCCCTTATCCCGTATACCTGCGAAGAGGCGTCCATCCCCTCCACCTTTATTCTGCCGGAGTCCGGATGCAGCAGCGTCGTCAGCATCCTTATGGTGGTGGTCTTCCCAGCGCCGTTGGGTCCCAGCAGGCCGAAGAGCTCGCCTCTGGCAACCTTCAGGTCGATGCCGTCCACCGCCTTCACGTCGCCGAAGCTCATGGACAGCCCCTCTGCCTCTATGGCGTACTCCGGGTAGCCGCTGTCCGTGCGCTGGTCCGGCAGCCGCCGCTCCGCCCGTCCCTTCCCGGAACCGCACACCCCCGTGCTCAGCATGATGTCACCGCGGCACCCTCTCCGATTTCAGAGGTCGCATGGCACGGTCCCGATGTAGTCGTAGGGCTGGATGTACCTGCCGCGCTCGTTCTCCACGATGTCCGCCCTCACGCCGTAGACCTCGGCGATCATCCTCGGGGTTATGACCTCGGAAACCGGCCCGAAATCGTACACGTGGCTGTCTTTCAGGACCAGCACCTTGTCGGAGAACCTCAGGGCGAGGTTCAGGTCATGGAGCGCGACGATCAGGCAGGATCCCCTCTCCTTCACCATCGATCTCATTATGTTCATGGACTCCAGCTGGAACTTCAGGTCCAGGGAGCTCGTGGGCTCGTCGAACAGGTAGAACTCGGGATCCTGGGCCAGAGACCGGGCTATGAAGACCCTCTGCATCTGGCCCCCTGACAGGTTGGAGACGTAACGGTCGTGCAGGCCGTCCACGCTCATCACCTTCATCGCGTCTATGGCCTTCTTTATGTCGTCCTCGGAGTAGGACCACTCGGAATACGGGCGGCGGCCCATGAGCACGGTCTCGAAGACCGTGGTGTACCCGAAGGACGCGCATGTCTGGGGGACGTAGCTGACGATCCTGGCCAGCTCCTTCCTGTCCATCCCCCCGACGGCCCTGCCATCGATCTCCAGGCTCCCCTGTCTCGGGGACATCACGTTGCATATGGTCCTGATGAGCGTGGATTTGCCGCTGCCGTTGGGGCCCAGGACGGTTATGAACTCGCCCGACTCGGCGGAGAGGGATACGTCCTCCAGGACCGTCCTGTCGCCGTATCCTTGGCCCAGACCCTTTATCTCGAACCTCATGCCCTGTCCCCCAGCTTCTTCCCGCAGACCAGCCAGATAAAGAATATGCCGCCTATTATGTACATGATTATCCCTACCGGGAGCTCCTCCGGGCGCATGACCACCCGCGAGAAGGTGTCGGAGATCAGCAGTATGGCCGCGCCCATCAGCGCGGAAGCCGGGAGCAGATAGCGTGAGTCGTTGCCTATCAGCATCCTGCAGATGTGGGGGGCCATAAGCCCGATGAAGCCTATGATGCCCGTGAACGCGATGCAGACTGTGGTTATCAGAGTGCTGAAAACCAGACCGCGGTTCCTGAGTTTGCGGACATCGATGCCCAGGTTGCGGGCCACATCGTCGCCGGAGGAGAGCACGTTGATGTCGGAGGAGAGCTTCTCCAGGTATATCCCGCACACCAGGACCACCGGCAGAACGATAACTAT
>Ga0123328_1002416_pt1 | contig 16874 bp, 12 predicted proteins | sample BioC12SIPDNA_2_FD_89702 | JGI IMG/M metagenome (GOLD analysis project Ga0123328, IMG submission 89702) | Anaerobic biogas reactor microbial communites from Washington, USA - Biogas_R1_A C12 SIP DNA | ecosystem: Engineered > Bioreactor > Anaerobic > Unclassified | place: Washington, USA...
CATCTGTCCGTTCAGACGCTTCAACTCGGCCTGCATCTCGGGCGTGGGGGCGAATTCCGTTTCCGACGGCCTCCAGGCATGTGTGAAGTACCCAATGCCGGTCGCCCCGTTGATCAGCGCTCCCCACACCTCGAACCGGGTGTGCATGGGCAAGACGTCGGGCTGCTTCTCGTAGGTCATCCACCGGCTTCCCTTGTGGGTCTCGATCCACGCGTAGACCGGTCGCGGGCCGGCCATCTCGCACAACTGCTTCACGGCGTCCGCCGGCTGGTTGAGCCAGCCCGGACGACCATGACCGTACACGGGATAGATATCGAATCCCACCACGTCGGCCGCCTTGATGTAGGCCGGATAGAGCTTGTCCTGCATCTCGGCGGTGTAATGCGTCTGGATGCCGCGATAGAAATGGCCCGTAAACGTCATCAAGACCGGTCGCGTCTTGTCGGCGGCCTTCACCTGCTTGTAGTAGGCCATCGTCTCGGCCGGGGGATGCCTGGGCTCGAAGCTGGCCGACTGGCCACGGCCCCCCTTGCGGCCCTCGATCTGGTCGGGCGTGGCCGCCTGTTTGCTCTTCTGGGGCATGTCGGGCTCGTCGCCGTGGATCCATGCAAGAACATAGGCGTGATTAGTCAGATCCGGCGTAAAACCGGGAATCAGATAACCGCCGGCCGCCTGTGCCGCCGCAGCCGCTTCCTTGGCCTTGCCCGTTCCGCAGAACGTGTTGAACTCCATGCCACGAAGCGTCGCGTATCGGCTCGGGGACTGGAGCCACGACATGATCGGCAGGAACGGCTTGCCGTTGACCACGAACTCGCGGTTCTCGCCAATCTTGACGCTCTTGATCGGGTCGAGCTTCTCCTGGGCCGCCGCGCCGCCGGCCAGCACCAGCACGGCCACACCGGCCGCAGCCAGCTTCACACAAGACAGGGTTCCCATGGTCGCCTCTCCTTCCGTATCCACAGGGCGACAGAGTCGATCCGCCGCCAACGTCTGGTTCAACACCGGCCGCAGCCAGCGGCGACGCCCAATCAGCGGACCATCTTGTACACGTGCTCAGCCAACGGCTTGAACTCGTCGCTGAACGAGCCGTCGTCGGCCGTGATCGTGCGGCCCTCGTCCACGACCTCGATGGTCGCTCCGGCTTTGAGCCCTTCGACGGTGATCGTGGCCTTGCCGCCGCGAGGCGTGATGTCCTGGCCCTGCTTCATCTTCGCCGCGTCGGCGCCGAGGTCGATGTTCTGGGCGAAAATGTAGAGGGCGCCGTCCAGCTCCGTGGCCTTGACATGGCAGGCCATGTCATCGGACAACGTCATCGCGACCTTCGCCTTGGCCGCCGGGGCGAGGATGGCCGGAGCCAGGCGCGTCAGTTGTGCGTTCAGGCGGGCCAGTTCCTTGAGCATCTCGCCCTTGGGCGCGAACTGCGTGTACTCGGGCTGCCAGGCGTGCGTGAAGTAGGCGATGCCCGTGGCGCCGCGGATCAGGGCCATCCAGACCTCGGCCCGGGTGTACTCGGGACGCACGTCGATCTGCTTGCTGTAGTCCTTGATCCACGGGCTGCCCCTGTTGGTCTCGATCCAGGCATAGACGGGCTTCTTCGGACCGGCCAGGGCCCGCAACTCCGTCACGCCGTCAGCCACCCAGTAGATCTTGTTCGGCATGTTGTAGCCGTACACGGGATAGATGTCGAAGCCCACGAGGTCGCAGTGGGCGATGTAACCGGGGTACATGGCCTGCTTGGCCTCATCGGCGTACTCCTGCCGCTCCTTCATGAACTTGGCCGTCAGGTTCATCATCACCGGCCGCGAGGGGTCCGTCTGCTTGATGAGCTGGTAGTCGCGCGCCACCTCCTCGACGGTCATCTTCGGCACGGTGCGCGGCTTGCTGAGCAGGAGATTCCTGCCCTCGGCGTCGAACCCCTCCACCTCGCTGATCGAGCCCCAGCCCTGGGCGCCCGGGTACTCCGAAAGCACTTTCACCGTCAGTTCCTTGAAGGTCGCCGGCTCGGGCAGTGAGAACTTCTGCTGTCCCTTCTTGTTCTCAAGCGTCACCTTCAGCAGCAACTTCCCGTCACCCAGGAATTCCATCTCCTTGGCCACAGCCAGCCCCTCGGAGATCGTCGGCCAGACAGCCAGGCTGACGACGGTCACCGGCTCCTTGGGGACGATCGTGAATTCGCCGCCGGCCAACGGTTGCAGGACCGTCCAACTGTGATTCACGCCGTCCACGATGCGGGCAAAGGGCGTGCCGGCGTTGACCTTCATCTGCTTGCCGGGGGCAACGTTGGCGTCGGTCTCCGTGCGCGGCAGGTCGGGCTCGTCGTCGTGAATCCACGCCAGCAGGCCGGGCAAAGCCTTCAGGTCGTCGGCCGATCCCAGATGGTCCACCATGTGCGACGCCACAAAGTAGAAGCCCGCCTCCCAGACCTTGGCGCCGTACTCGCTGACGCTCTTGGTGCCGCCGAGGCCGCTGTCTTCGTCCTTGCTCCAGTAGTACCCCCCAACGACGTTGATGTTGGCCTCGCGAACAGCCGGGAAGTTCTTCGGGTCCTGGAGCCAGACGGCAATCGGCAGAAACGGCTTGCCGTTGACGCGAAGCTCGCAGTTGTCGCCGATTTCCACCTTCTGGATCGGTTCAAGCTTCTCCTGGGCCGCCGCGCAGCCGGACCATACCCCCACAGACACAAGAGCCATCAGCAACGTCGTCAGAATCCTCATGGAACGGGCCTCCGGTAAGAGTGCGTGTCGCTCTGCAATACGATTCTCGTGGCGCATGGTACCCCCCTGCCCCCCGGACACAATGCGACCGGAGAAAAGAGCAACTGGGCCGTACGATTGTGCAACAACGCATGTGCCCGCGAAGTGCCTGCCGAGGAACCGTCTATGGCTTGTCGGCGGCAACGTCCATGGCGTAGAGGTGAAGCCCGAGGGGGCCGAAGTCGTCGCTGAAACTGCCGTCGCGCTCGACCGTAATCGTCCGGTGCTCATCGATCACCTCGACGCTCTGCCCCGGGCGCAGCCCCTCGGCGGCGATGGACACGCGGCCGCTACGGCGGCTCATGTCGGCGTTCAGCACGAAAAGGTACAGGCGGCCGCCGTACTCGCGGGCGGTCCAACTGGCCTCCAGTCCGCCGACGAAAGCGACGACCACCGGCCGCTCGGTCGGCCCGCTGAGCAGGACCGGCGCCTGCCGCGCGATCTGCGCGTTGATGGCCCGGATGCCCGCCTGCTTGGCCGCGTCGGGCGCAAATTCCGAAAAGGCGGGCACGAACTGGTGCGTGAAGTAGACGATCCCCGTGGCCCCGTGGGTCAGGGCCATCCAGACCTCGGCGCGAATCTCGTCGATTGACACGTCGCGCTGCTGGTCCACAGGCACGGCCTTGGACCCCTTGCCGGTCTCGATCATGGCGAAGAAGGGCTTCTGCGGACCGACGATGGTGCGCAGGTCGTCGGCCGCCTCGGCCACCCAGTCGATCCGCTCGGGCCGGTTGTGCAGCCAGATCGGGTAGACGTTATACGTCAGGATGTCGCCGCCGCGGGCATAAGCCGCATAGTCGTCGCGCTTCTGTTGCTCGGTGCGGTCCGTGGCGAATTCGGCCCTGAGCATGAACTGTGGCGAGAGGTCGAGGACGACGGACCTGGACGGGTCGGCCTTGCCAATGGCCTCAAGGGCCGCGGCCACCTCGTCGGGCGTGCTTCGCGGCTTGCCGTCGACCAGGGCGTCCGGCTCGTGAGGCTGGAGCCAGGCGACGAGGGCCTCGTGGCCAACGACCTCGGCATCGAACGGAACCATGCCGTAGAGCTTCCTGGCGGCCAGGGCGTCCAGGTACTCGCGGGACGCCGTCTTGCCGGGCATCAGGTACCCGTTCAGACCCATGGCCGCGGCATGGTCGAAGCTCTTGGGCGACTGGTAGAATCCCATCAGGGGCAGGACCGGCCGGCCGTTGACCAGGAGCCCTCCGTGCGGCCCGACGGCCGAGGTCTTGACGGGCTGCCACCCAATCGAGGCGCCGGGGTCGGCGCACCCTCCGATCAGAATGACGGCAATGCCCAGCAGCACCATCCTCGCGGCAAGCCCGGCCATGCGTCGCATCGTTTCTCCTTTCGCCCCTGGACCATCGACCCGTCGCCTCGGGCCTATGATACCCGGGGCGAGGGCGAGCGGCGGCGCGTTTTTGCTTGAAAAAACCCGGTTCTGCCCGTAGTCTGTCGGGTTCACAACACGAAGCCAACCCGAACAGAGGCCGTTCAGAACCTATGGAATCCGTCAACGTTGCAGTCATCGGTTTTGGGACCGTGGGCACAGGGGTCGCCCGCATTCTGCTGGAGGGCGGCGACGCCCTGGCGGCGCGGGCCGGAGTGCGTCTGAACCTGAAGTACATCTGCGATACGGACCTGACGCGTCCGCGCGGACTCCAGACGCCTCCAGACGTGCTGACGGATTCGCTCGACCGCGTGCTGTCCGACGGCAGCGTGCAGATCGTGTGTGAACTGGTCGGCGGCACGAGAATCGCATTCGACATCGTCGAGAAGGCTCTGCGCGCCGGCAAGAACGTGGTCACCGCCAACAAGGCGCTGCTGGCCGAGCGCGGGATGCCGCTGCTGAAGCTGGCCGCCGAGTGCGACCGGTCCATCGCCTTCGAAGCGTCCGTCGCCGGGGGCATCCCCCTGCTGCTGTCGGTCCGGGACGGCCTGGTGGCCAACCGGATTTCGTCGGTCACGGGCATCGTCAACGGCACGTGCAACTACATCCTCACCCACATGACCGACGGCGGGCTCTCCTATGAGCAGGCCCTGGCCGAGGCCCAGCAGAAGGGCTACGCCGAGGCCGATCCGACGCTGGACGTCGGCGGCGGCGACAGCGCCCACAAGCTGACGATCCTGTCGTGGCTGGCTTTCGGCTCGCCCGTCGGCTTCGAGGACGTGTACTGCGAAGGCATCGACCGAATTCAGCCGGCCGACATCCGTTTCGGACTCGAGCTGGGCTACCGGATCAAGCTCCTGGCCATCGGCCGCCGCAACGGCGGCGGATGCCTGTCGCTGCGCGTTCACCCGGCCTTCGTGCCCCGGAGCAACCCGCTGGCCCACGTGTCGGGCGCGTACAACGCCGTCATGGTCCGCGGCGACGCGGTGGGCGACACGCTGTACTACGGCCTCGGCGCCGGGCAGATGCCCACGGCCTCGGCCGTCGTGGCCGACCTGGTGGACACCGCCCTGGGGCGCATGGGCATCACGTTCAAGCGTCGGCAGCTGTTCTGCGACGCCGCGGCGACCGTGCGCGGCATCGACGAGATCAGTTCGCGCTACTATCTGCGGTTCGAGGTGCTGGACCGGCCGGGCGTCCTGGCGGCGATCACCGGCGTGCTCGGGCGGCACGACATCAGCATCGCGAGCTGTCTTCAGCACGAGCCGATCGACGCGACGCACGTGCCGTTGATCATCATGACGCACCTGGCCCGCGAGGGCAACCTCCGTCGCGCCCTGGCCGAGATCGGGTCGCTCGACACGGTCCGGCCCGATCCGGCGACCATTCGCGTCATCGACGACGAGGAGAGGCCGCAATGAAATACGCCATCGTGATTCCCGACGGGGCGGGCGACCTGCCGCAGGAGTCGCTCCAGGGCCGCACCCCCTTCGAACTGGCCGATTGCCCGACGTTCGACCGCGTCGCCACGGAAGGCCGCTTCGGCACCACGCGCAACGTGCCCGACGGGCTGCCGTGCGGCAGCGACGTGGCCATTCTGAGCGTCGTGGGCTACGACCCGCGGACAGTCTACACCGGCCGCGCGCCGCTGGAGGCCCTCGCCCAGGACATACCGCTGGGCAAGAACGACCTCGTGTTCCGCTGCAACCTCGTCACCGTGACCGACGAGACGATGATCGACAACTCGGCCGGCGGCATCTCGACCGAGGAAGGCGCCGCCCTGATCCGCGACCTCGCCGAAGCCCTCGGCGACGAGCACTGGGAGTTCCATCCCGGCGTGGGCTACCGGCATCTGCTGATTCATCGCGGCCACGGCAAGAGCGGCCTGCGGACCACCGCGCCGCACGACATCCTCGGACAGCCGATCAAGGGCCACCTGCCCGCGGGCGAAGGGGCGGACGAATTGTTGCGGCTCATGGAGGCCAGCCGCGGCATCCTGGCCGATCACGAGATCAATCGCGTCCGCCAGGACCTCGGCGAGCATCCGGCCACGCAGATCTGGCTCTGGGGCGAGGGTCTGCGGCCGAAGCTCCAGCCGTTCCACGAGCGATTCGCCGTGCATGGGGCCGCCATCACCGCCGTGGACCTGGTCCGCGGCATCGCGCGGGCCATCGGCTGGAAGGTGATCGAGGTCGAGGGCGCCAACGCCTATCTGAACACCAACTATCGCGGCAAGGGCCAGGCGGCCATCCGGGCCCTGGACGACGTGGACCTGGTGTGCGTCCACATCGAGGCGCCCGACGAGAGCGGCCACGAAGGCAATGCCGCCCACAAGATTCAGGCCATCGAAGAGATCGACCGCCACATCCTGGCGCCGCTGCTGGCACACATGGAATCGACCTACGATGCCTGGCGCCTGATGGTCCTGCCGGATCACCTGACGCCGATCAACGTCCGCACCCACACGTCCGACCCGGTTCCGGTCGGCATCATCGGCACGGGCATGGAGCCCATCCACCCGGGCCCGTTCACGGAAAAGCATGCCGCCACGAGCGGCTTCCGGATTCCCGTCGGCCACGAGCTGATGGAGTACTTCCTGAGACGATAGAGAGGCTGGATCCCATGGCAACGGTCGTACAGAAGTTTGGCGGCACGAGCGTCGCGACCGCCGACAAGATACGCAGGGCGGCGGGCCGCGCGATTGCGGCTCGGGAGGCCGGTCACCACGTGATCGTCGTGGTCTCGGCTCGCGGGCAGACCACCGACGAACTGGTGGACCTGGCCCACGAAATCACCAGCCGCCCCTCGGCCCGCGAAATGGACCAGCTCCTGTCCACGGGCGAGCAGATTTCAATCGCCCTGGTGGCCATGGCCATTCACGCCATGGGCCACGGCGCCATCAGCTTCACGGGCGGCCAGGTCGGCCTGGTGACCGACAGCGTCCACACGAAGGCCCGCATCCAGAAGGTGGACGTGGAGCGCCTGAAGGAGCAGTTCGCCCAGGGCAAGATCGTGATCGTGGCGGGATTCCAGGGCGTAGACGCCCACCAGAACATCACGACCCTGGGCCGCGGCGGCAGCGACACAACGGCGGTGGCCCTGGCCGCGGCGATGAAGATGGCCGGCGAGAAGGAAATCGTCTGCGAGATCTACACCGACGTGGACGGCGTCTACACGGCCGATCCGCGGAAGGTGCCGACGGCCCGCAAGCTCGACGTGATCAGTTACGAGGAGATGCTCGAGCTGGCGTCGCTCGGCGCGGGCGTCATGCACAGCCGGGCCGTGGAGTTCGGCAAGAAATTCGACATCCCCATTCACGTGCGATCCAGTCTGAACGACTCGAAGGGCACGATGATTACCAAGGAGGCAGCGAGCATGGAAGGCATCGTCGTACGAGGCGCCGCACTGACCCGGGAACTGGCCAAGGTGACCATCCGCGCGGTGCCCGACACCCCGGGCGTCGCCGCGAAGATCTTCCATGAGATTGCCGCGGCGAACATCGTCGTGGACGACATCATCCAGAACATCTCCAGCGACGGCCAGACCGACCTGTCGTTCACCGTGGCCGAGACCGACGCCGACGACGTGGCCGACGTGGCCCACCGCCTGGCCAAGGAAATCGGCGCCGGGGCCGTCGAGTTCGACAAGAACATCTCCAAGGTCTCGATCGTCGGCGTCGGCATGAGGAGCCACACCGGCGTCGCCGAGAAGATGTTCAAGGCCCTGGCCAACGCCCGCATCAACATTCAGATGATCACGACGTCGGAGATCAAGATTTCGTGTATCATCAGGCGTCAGGACGCCGAAGCCTCCCTGAAGGCCGTTCACGACGCCTTCCAGTTGAACGACGAGGCCTGACGGCGAGCCCGGCCTCGCGATCACCGCGTCCTTCCGTCGCCCGAGGAGCCGCGCGAATGACGACGCCGAACGAGAAAATCCGACTCGGCATCAGCACGTGCCTGCTCGGCGAACCCGTCCGCTACGACGGCGGGCAGAAGCGCGACGATTTCCTCGTGGACACGCTCGGGCAATACGTCCAGTGGGTGCCGATCTGCCCGGAGGTCGAGTGCGGCCTGCCGGTGCCGCGCGAGGCCATGCGCCTGGTCGGCGACGCCGAGTCTCCTCGCCTGTTGACGATCCGCACGAAGATCGACCACACGGACCGGATGCTCGGCTGGGCTGCGCGGCGCGTCGGCGAGTTGGAGCGCGAGGGGCTTTGCGGTTTCGTCTTCAAGAGCAAGTCGCCCAGCTCCGGCATGGAGCGCGTGAAGATCTACGACGACGCCGGCAACAGCCGCAAGGTCGGCGTCGGCCTGTTCGCCCGGACCTTCATGCAGCGGTTCCCCCTGCTGCCGGTCGAGGACGAGGGACGGCTGCACGATCCCCTGCTTCGCGAGAACTTCATCGAGCGCGTGTTCTGCCTGAAACGGTATCGCGACATGCTGGCCCAGGGCGGCGGTCGTCGCCGGCTGGTCGAGTTTCAGACCGATCACAAGATTCTGCTGATGTCGCACAGCGCCGAGCTGATGCGCCGCATGGGGCACCTCGTGGGCCGCGCCGACCAGTTCAGCCCGGCCGACCTGACGGCCGAGTACGAGCGGCTGATGCTCCAGGCCCTGAAGCTCACGGCCACGGTCCGCAAGCACGTCAACGCCCTTCAGCACATGATGGGCCACCTGCGCCATGGCCTCTCGGCCGACGAGAAACAGGAACTGCTCGATGTGATCGGCCGGTATCATGCGGGCCTCGTGCCCCTGGTGGTGCCGATCACGCTGCTTCAGCACCACGTCCGCAGGCACAAGGTCGAGTACCTGAGCCGCCAGGTCTATCTGAATCCCCATCCGCTGGAACTGAAGCTGCGCAACCACGCCTGACGGCCGCGTGTGTCACGCTTACAAGACGCGGCGCCACACGTGGGGCCGGTGCGGCAGTCGTCAATTGGACGACGGGGCGGGCGACGGGGAGGCCGGAGGGGCCTTGTCCAGCAGGCGCACGAGCAGACCACGACCGGCAGCGCGCAGGAGCCCTGCGGCGGCTTCGGCCTTCGTGGCGGCGGCCCCCAGATCGCCCGTAGCCTCGGTCGCCAGCACGTGTCCGGTGCGACCGTCCAGGAGCCGCATCTCGACGCTGCCGCGGAAGAGGGCCAGCTCCGGCGACGCCGATTCCATGACCGCGGCCCGTGCGTCGCCGATCACGCAGTAATCCACCGTGTCGCCGTCGAGAACGTCGCTCAGGGTCTTGCGTCCCGTGGCCAGGGCCTCGGCCGCCGAATCGCTCAGCACACGGACTTTCTGGCCGGCGGCCGTCAGCAGCCGCTCCATCTCACTCTTCAGCGCCGCCGACTCCGCCTCGACGCCTTCGCACCGCTGCACGGCCGCGACGCACCAGTGCCGGGCCGTTGTGCCGAACCGCCGGCGAATCGCCTCCACCGCCCCAAAGGTCGGATGCGACGCCGACCGGAGGTCCTCCAGCTTGGCCGGCAGTTGCGCGATCAGCTTGTCGCACGCCTCGGCGAGCATGCTGCCCTGGGGCGCCTCGGCGGCGAACTCAACGACCAGGCCGCGCACTTCGCCGGTCTCAACGTCGAGCAACTCGTTGGCGATCATGACTTTGCCGTCCATCCGGAATCCGCGGCCCGAAAGCACGAACCTCGCCCCCAGCCGCTTGCCCACCGCCCGGCGGTCCAGCGGCCGGCCCTCTTCCCGGACCCCCTTGATGGCCTCGACCACGCGCGGCCGTTCGACCATGACCCACTCGTCCATCGCTCCCAGACGGGTGGCCACATACGTCGGCCAGACCTCGGCCATGCGACCGGCCGCCTGGGCGTCGTCGATCCAGGCCGCCTCGTAGTCCAAGACCGCCAGCGTCCTCAGCACCGGCGGCGCCGGGGTCGGGGTCGGCTCAGACGGGGCGGCCGCGGCGTCGCGCGGAGCGGTCGCGCCGGCCTGCGATGCCGGCCCGGCGGGTGGCTCCGCCTGCTGGGCATGGCCGGCCGCGGCGGCAACGATCCACAGTCCCACGGATGCGATGGCGATGTGTCTGGCGTTCATGACAAGCCCCTCTTCCCTGCTGTCACATGGCCTGACGACCGGGGGCCATGCGTTCGGCCTGCACGAAGATTTCGTACCGGGCAGCGCCCACCTGGAGATTGCCGACCGAGACGGCTTCGGTCGCCGGCACGTCGGCCGTCAGGTGCATGTCGGACGACTCGCCGCGCACCAACTGAGCCTGGAGGCTCACCGGCACCACGGTATCCCCATTCGCAGCGACGCTGACGCGGATGCTCGCCGGCCACGCGGTCTGGTCGTTGGTCACCATTTCGATGGTTTCGCCCTGCGGCACCACGGCGTCGGCCGTCCAGTGCGTTTGCTCCTGGGCATCGGTGCGGACCACGGTGACGCGCACCACCACGGGCCGCTGGGTCTGGCCGGAGACGGGTTTGTAGGTGCCGGCATTGTCTCGCCAGATGATGGCGACGTTCTCGCCGAGCTTCTCGCGGAGTGCGGCATAATGGGCCACACGATCGGAACTGAGCGGAATCACGGACGCGCGACTGTCGAGCCCCCTGGGGCCCAGCAGTCGCGGCCCTGCCCAGATCGACAGGCCCACGGCCACGAACAGTGCCGCCGCAATCCCCCACGGAAGACGCGGAAACCGGACCGTGTGCCGGCGGCCTCGGAGAATGGCCGCCTCGTGAATCCGGCCGACGATCTCGTCCATGTGCTCCAGGCGGCGGTCGTCGTGCGGGACGCGGAGCGACGCCTCGCCCTCTCCCGGCGGCGCGGCGCCGTCGGCCCGGTGCTGGAGGTACGCCTCGCGCACCAGGGCGTCCACCTCCTGGAGTCGCTCGTACTCGGCCCGCAGATCGGCGTCCTGGAGCATCCGATTCTGGATCGCCAGCGACTCGTCGTCGGACAACTCGCCGCTGACCAGGCGGTTCAACTCCACCAGTTCCTCATTGTCATCCATCTCAAGGCCCTTATGTAACGGCGCGAGGTTCTCTCAGGCATCCAGATCACGGTATTTCCGGGCCAGGGCATTGCGTGTGCGAGCCACGCGCGAGGCGATGGTGCCTTCGCTGACGCCCTCGATCTCAGCGGCCTGACGATAACTGTAACCAAGAACCACGGTCTGTTCGAAAGCCCGTCGCATCGGCGGGCTGATCTCGTCCAGTGCCTCGCGGAGTACGCGGCACAAGTGCTTGCGGTGAACCACTTCCGGCGGGTGAGGGTCGGCGTCGGAGGTCTCGTGGGCTTCGGACAACTCGGCGTGACTGCGCACGTTCTCGCGGCGCAGGACGTCGCGGCTCAGGTTGACGGCAATCCGGTGGAGCCACGCCCCGAGCGCCCCCTGGCCGTCGAACTGGTGATGACGCTCGAAGGCCCGGACAAACGTCTCCTGGGCCACTTCCTCAGCCAGGCTGCGGCGGCGAGTCTGGCTCAGGGCCGCCCGGAGGACGCCGTCGTAGTGCTCGCGGACGATCTCCGCCCAGGACGCGGGGTCGCTGAGGTCGTACTGCACGGAGTCGTTCTCGTGGTCTTCGCTCATCAGCACGTGGTCCGGATTCATCTTCAACGGACGATCCTCGCCTCAGAGGCCCCGGCGCGACACGCCGGACACCCGGCAGACGCCGGAGGCAACCCGCGCAGCTCCAGCTCAGCGGCTCCCTGACTGTAACGACGAGGGGCGCCCGCGGCTTCCCCGAATTGTCGCGATTTCCGGGCAGACGCCGCCCGGGACGGTCAGCCCACGCCGCCGGCGCGAGGCGCCTCCCGGACGCGTCGGACGAGGTTAAACTGAATGCTGCTGCGCGAATCGGTGGGAATATCGGGCGTTTCCTCTGCGTCTTCCACTTTCAGCTTCGTGCCCCGATAGATCCCCAGGTGCGACAGGATGATACGCCCACGGGCATCCACCCCGCGCTCCTTGACGTGGCGAAGCAGCACCGGCAACGCCCGTGGCCTCATGCTGAACACCGGCGTTTCGGGATAGACCTTCGTGTCGCGCCATAGCCGCACAAACTGGATGTCGCGGTTGTAGAATTCCAGGCTCCACCTGCTATTGTGGTTCAGCACGGTCGCCCGCTCGCGTTCTTCCTTGGTCATGGCGCTCGTGAGGGGCGGCTTGTCCACGACGACCACCCGTTCCAGCTGGGGATTCTCCCGGAAATGCTTCTCCAGGACGGCCGTGGCCTGGCGGGCAAACTCGTGGAAGTCCTGGGCCCGGTTCCGGGCCATGAACACCATCGACTGGTGGTAGGCGATGGCCGAACTGGTCGTCAGCAGGAGAATCAGGCCGACGCCCGCGGCACGAGGTTGCCTCCAGGCCAGCCAACACAGAATCGCCAGCAGCGGAGTCAGGATAATGGCAATGAGTTCGGCTCCGTGCCCCGGTCTGAACATCACTTCCTTGCCATACCCCAGCATCCAATCATTGATCGCCTGGCTCAGTTGGCCGCCGATCTGGGCGGCGTAGTTGGTGCCCAGGTTGGCCGAGAAGATGATCTTGATGTTCTTCGGCAGCGTGACCACGGCAATCACCGTCACGATGAACGCCACGACGAAGAGCGTGACACAGGCCGAGGCCTCGCCGCGCTGCTCGGGGGCGCCGCGTTTGCGAGCGCGCCGCACTTCGCGGGCCGACGGCGTCCGGCCGAGCGAGAGCAACGATTCCCGCAAGATCAGCCCGTCGGCCAGATACGCCGACCCCAGGCCGACACAGATCATGACGATCACGTCCAGGTAGCGGCCGTACATCGACTCGATCGTGGCCGACTCGGACAACCCCAGCCGCAGAACAATCCCGCCAAACGTGAACAGGCATGCCAGCATCATGTACAGCACGCCCGGATCGACGGTCCGGCGGAGATCCCGACCGGCGGCCGGCCGGAACCAGCGGCGGATCAGGGCAAAACGCACGGCCAGCACCACCGGCAGGACCATGCCCGCCAACAGGATGTAGTTCAACGCCCAAAGAACGACCATGCTGAAGTTCTTCTTGGCCGTGGTATCGCTCAACAGATGGCGAATCAGATTGGTGTACTCTCGCCGGGTAGGGCTGTAGGAATAGAGCTGTTCCTTCTCCTTGGAAATGGCCGACCCGGCTGCGCGGGCAGGAGTCGCCGGGGTGGCCTCTGCCGAGGCCGCAGAACCTGCGGCAGTCGCTTCGCCGGACGGTTGCCCGCTCAGGGTCCCGGCCCCGACCTCGATGCCCACGTCGGGGGCGGATTCCAGGCGCGGACGGTTGAGCAGGGCAATGGGCCCGAGGAGAACCGCGATGCCCGCCAGCAGACAGGCCAGATGGCCCACGGCAGCCCGGTTGCGATAATGGACCAGGTGGACGATGCCGACGACGACGGCGGCCGCCACGAAGGCGAAGCCCGTCACGCGGGCCACCTGCGATGCCGCCGTGGCCAGCCCCAGGGCGAGCCACCAGGGCCAGCGGCCGGTGTCCGCAACGCGCTGGGCCGCCCAGACGGTGACCACGAACAGGAAGAAAAAGAGCGGCTCACCCAGGAAGGTGTATCCGTAGATGAAGATCGGCCCGTAGATCGCCATGGCGACCGCGCCGAGCAGCGCGGCCCAATGGTCGAACCAGCGGCGAAACGCGGCGTAGCCGACGATCACGATGCCGCACGCCAGGAGGCTGTTGACGATGTAGGTCAACTGGACGAACAGGTCGGTGTCGTCGCCCGCCAGGAGCCACGTCAGGGACATCAGGATCGGCGCCCCCGGAGCCCCGGCCGGGCGGTTCGGATGGCGCCAGGACAGGCCGTCGCCCTGGGCCAGATGGTAAGCCCGCAGAGCGTACGTGCTCTCATCGGGTTCGTACCACGGGCTACTGAACGGCCACCCGGCCACGAAGCGCAGCACGAGCAGCGCCAGGGCCACGGAGAGAACAATCCCCCACTGACGACGCCGACTGGATGATTGCGGCTCCGAAGAGGGATCCGCTTCAGGCTGATTCACCGCGAGTCTCCCGAGAACGCCGAAGAAACGACGCCCTCAATGTTAATAAGCCCGACATTATGGCATTCCGTGGCGTTCAATGCAAGGGGTAGCTTGCACGGCGACCCTAGAAGAACTACCAGTGCCCTTCCGAGAACAAACCGGGCGTGTCCCCTCACCGAGGAGAACCCACGGCTGAAGACACCACGGAGATTGCCCGGCGACAGGACCCGGCCAACCGCCGGGCAGAGCGTCACGTTTGCCCTATGCCGGCTGTGTCCCCGGGGACAGCACCAGCGTGCATCCGTGGTGCCGCACCCGTCCCCCGAACTCCATGGGCACGGGAATCAGCCACCCGGCCGGCAACGTCCGGGCGGACCGATGCTATCGGTAAGGCGAATCTGCGGCACCAGACGCAGACTGGGCGGGTGCAGGTCGCCGGCGAGGAGTTTCTCCAGGAGTTCCATGGAGCACTCGCCGACGCGGCGCATGTCCAGGTCGATGCTGGTGATCGCCGGTCGCCACGGCAGAATGGGCACGGCGTCGGTGGAATCGAAGGCGGCGACGCTCAGGTCCTGCGGCACGCGGAGTCGGCGGAGTCGTGGATCGTCGAGCAACTGCCTGGTTTGGCCGACCGACACCAGGACGCCCGTGGGGCCATCAGGGGCTTGGAGAATCGAGGTCAGGTGGCGGTAGGGATCGGCGCCCTCGGCCAGAGGACAGACCGACACGGGACAGGACGCGCCAAGGCCGAATTCGTTGATTGCCGCCTTCCAGAAGCGGACCCGGTTCTGCACGTGCGACACGGGCTGATAGTAGTGTTCGATGATAAGGCAGAGACTGCGGTGTCCCTGTTCGAAGAAGGTCTGGACGATGCGGCGAATGGCCATGGCCTCGTCACGAATGACGGCGGGCAGGCCGGGGAAGTGGCCGACCATGTTGTGCATGAGGACGGGGAACTTCAACTCTTCGAGCCGGTGCAGGACGATGGGCGACGAGTCGGTCAGTCCATGCGCCAGGGCGGCGCCGCAGGGGCCGCAGGCCAGGCGTTCGGCGAACTGTTTGAAGTCGGTGGATGGCCAGGGGACATACGTGAGCGTGATGCCGTGGGCCCGAGCGGCCTCCTGCACGGCGGCATTCACGCGGTGCCAGTAGGTGCCCGGCGGCGGATGCATGCGGCGCGGCGATTCGAGAATGGCGACGCGGCGTGAGGGCCGGCGACCGGCCAGATGGGCCAGTCGAGCCTGGGCGCGAGCGGGGGCCTCGGGCTGAACAACGGCCGGGTGGTTGGGGCGAACCTGGATCAGGCGCAGCCGGTCCAGGTGGGCGAAGGCGTCGCGGATGACCGGGGGCGAGACGCCGAGCTCCCGGGCCAGGGTCCGCGTGGAGGGCATGACGGCGCCGGGCATCCACTGGCCGCCAGCCAGGCGTCGGAGCAACCCGCAGACGATGCCATCAACGATACGAGGTCGGCCCATGACGGTCCCCAACGGCGACGACGCGGCGAAGCCGCAAGAATTGGTGCGCAAGAAACAGTATGGCGATCCGGCGGGCGGATGTCAAGGGGGGCCTCGTCGCGGCACGGGGAATCGGAGCTGCGGCGACGGCGGCGCAACGCAAGCGTCTTGTCCGTAATGGGTTGCGGCAGAAGCAGTGGCATGCGTGCAAGTCGATGAAATGAGGGGAATGCCGTTGGCCCGTCAGCCGCCGCCAGGGACAATGGTAGTGGTCACATCTCACGTGCTTTTGGAGAAGATGCTGCCAAATCCATCTCGACGAGCAGCCACGAGGCAACGCATGGCAGGTCGGACGAGTCTCGGTCGGACGGAGGTCCGCGGCGCGTCTGCGGTCGCGGACACGTCCTTGGCGATTGGTCATGTCTCACTGAAGACGTTTCGGATTCCACTTACGGAAGGAGCGAGCCATGAGAAAGCGAGTGGCGATCGGCGTGTGGTTGATCCTGTTGGCCAGTGCGTCGCCCGTGTGGGCCGCGGCGACGTTGACCGTGACCGACGATGCCGCGAACGACTGTTATGTGATCACGGCGCACGAGGCGGGCGACATGAACGACGCCTACTGGGAGGTGAAGGTTGACAAGCTGTCGGGAAGCCTGTACTCGTTCAAGGACCTGACCGACGCGGGCGACGGTCAGGGCGGGCACACCAACTACATGGGCACCAACGGCTACGGTCGGAGTTGCTCGATGGTCTACTTCGACGGTCGCGGCGGCAACGTGATGACGCGGATCAGCATGCTGAGCGGCCTGGCCGACCGGTTGACGTTCACGACGGCGCCGGACAACTCGTCGTTCACGATCACGTACACGGAGACGGCGGAGGCGGCGAGTTTCTTCCACAACGCGTACTCCAGCGGCGCCGTGAGCCTGGCGCCTGGGGAACTGCTGACCACGATCTCATTCGTCATCCGTCCGCCGACGACCGAGGGCACGGCGTGGGACTGGTCGATGTCGTTTCATAATGTATCGGCTCATGCCATCACCAGCCTCGTCTGGGCGGCAGAGTGGGTGTTCTGCTACGATGAGGACTACGTGCCCAAGACGCTGGTCAGTGAGACGTCGCGGACCGACGGGACGTGGAACGCGCAAAACCCGGTGAGCTACATGAAGTGGACCGTGGGCTCGAATGCCCTGGGTCTGACCGAGGGTCGGCAGTTCATCATGGATTACCAGGCCGGACTGTCGGGCGAAAGCGTCGGTGGCGCGGTGGCGAGCGGCGCGTGGGCCGGATTCGATTACTGCCGGTACGCCTCCGCCTTCAGCTATAGCGG
>Ga0123328_1002417_pt1 | contig 16870 bp, 8 predicted proteins | sample BioC12SIPDNA_2_FD_89702 | JGI IMG/M metagenome (GOLD analysis project Ga0123328, IMG submission 89702) | Anaerobic biogas reactor microbial communites from Washington, USA - Biogas_R1_A C12 SIP DNA | ecosystem: Engineered > Bioreactor > Anaerobic > Unclassified | place: Washington, USA...
ATCCGAGCTGTTTCAGACGCGGGAGTTCTTTCACGACGGCCGACACCCCGCCGACACCCCACTGCACGACCGGCATGCGGTCCGGTACTGGCCGCGCCACCAGGCGGATCGGGTAAGTTGTGACAAGGCTGTCAGGGAGGCTGCCCGGCTGTGCCGCTTCGCCGCGCGCGAGGGTGGCGCGGATCTGCAAATCGTACAGGTCCGGCCGAAGACTGGTGTCGAGCGGGAATGTAATTGTCTGCGGCTTGCCTGGCAGCAGATCGCTCAGCTCAAAGTCACCGGCAGGCAGACCCGAGAGCGCCGCCGAGACCGTCACGGCCGCGAGTGGTTCGCTCCGCAGGTTCAGAACGTGGACGGTCGCCGTCGGCGGTGGCTCCTGCCGCACAAACACGCGGCGCTCCAAATCCAGCTCCACCCGCAGCTGGGCGAACTCGCGTACGCCCTGACTGAGGCGGATCTGGTCGAGAATGCCGGCGAAGCCAGAGTACAGACTCCCGGTACGTTCGCCCAGTGACAGCGGCAGCGGACCGGGGGAGATCGCCCGTCGACCGGGCGCCGTGCGCCCCCCCAGCGACTGACCGTTGCGGTAGAACCGAACCGTGCCGGCGCCGTCGTAGGTGACCGCAATGTGCTGCCACTCGTCTGCCGGCCACGCGACGGCGTCGGAGTAGAAGTGTTCCGAGTCGGACCCGAAACCCAGGCAGCAGTGCAGCCGGCGCGCGCCCCCTGCGGCCGCCGTCAGCAGCAGCTGGTAGTCGTGGTGTGAGACGTATTTCTTGCACAGCAGGTAACAGTTGCCGCCCGGCGGCAGGTCGGGCGACGGCTTGAGCCACAGGTCGATGCTGAACGCGCCAGCCGGTGACAGATCGGGATGTGCGGGTGCCACGGCCGCATGGCGCACGTCCTCGATGGGCCAGCCGGGGAAGGACTGCAAGCCACCACCGAATCGTCCTTCGGCACAGGTTTGAGCCCCTGCCAGCTCCAGGGTGTGGCCGTGTCCGGACGAGTCCTCCAGTTCCGCACCCGCATGGAACTGCCAGAGGGCGATCACGTGCGCGCTCTGGGCCTCCGCGGACGTGTACTCGCGCTGCCAGGGATCAGCCAGCGGCACGGTGGCCAGTGCCGTCAGCGCGAGACTCCAACTGCTCAATAGTGACATCATGGGTTCTCGATCCTGTAAAGGTGGGTGCGGGTTCGGATGATCAGCGCGCGACCAGCAACGGCCGGACTCGCTTTCACTTCTCCGTCCAGAAGGTTCCGGGCCAGGACCTGATACTCGAGGCCCGGCGCGAGCACCGTCGTCCGGCCATCCTGTGCGAAACAGTAGATCCGCCCGTCGGCGTACAGGGGTGAGGCCGCGTAGTTGCCCCCCACACGATGCCTCCAGATGACCTTGCCAGTCTGCGCTTCGATGCAGGAGGCGATGCCGGAATCGGCAATCGTGTACAGACATTCGTCGATCAACAGCAGGGACGGCTGCGCCGGCACCGACTGATCGATCGTCCAGACCATGTGGCTGCCGGTGACGTCCCCCGCGCCGCCCGGGCGGATCGCCCACAACTCCGGACGTTCGAAGTCATTCACGAAGAACACCAGGCCATGGCCGGCCACGGGGCGTGGCACCAGCGACCATCCGTCGTGCCGGATTTTCCACAGTTCCTCACCCGTCCGAGGATCGTATCCCAGGATGGCCTTGGCCGCGGGACTGATCAGCTCCATGCGCGGGCCGGCATTGATCACCACGGGTGTGCAGAACGCTTTGCGCGAATTGTCCGAGAACTGGCTGTAGTCGATCGAGCGGTCCGTCTTCCAGACGGTCTGCCCCGTAGCCCGGTCCAGCGCGACGACGTATTGGACGTCGCGACCGTCGACGTGGACGATCAACAGGTTCTCGTAGAGCATCGGCGAGGAGCCGGGGCCTTCGTGATGGTCGCAATTCAGATCGCGGCGCGTCCACAGCACCTGGCCGGATCCGGTGTCCAGGCAGGCGGTACCGTAGGTGCCGTAGTGGACGTACAGGCGCCCGGCCTCGATCGCGGGAGTGGGTGAGGCGTAGCTGTTGACCGAGGCAACATGCTCGGGTTTGTCGACATCAAAGACCTTCACGTCGTGCACGATGTGACCGGTATCGCTGTCCACGCAGACCGCGAACAGCTGCGTGCCGTCCTCGGTCCCGGTCGTGACCCAGATCTGGTTCTGCCAGACGACGGGCGACGACCAGCCGTGATCGTGAATGGGAGTCTTCCAGGTGACGTTCTCGGTTTCGCTCCAGGTAAGTGGCAGGCCGGGCGCACCCGCATGTCCATTGGAAGCCGGCCCGCGGAATTCCGGCCAGTTCGTTCCCGCGGCGTGCTGTGCGAGCGCTTGCCAGATGCCATCGGCGATCGCCTGCATGCCCTGATCGCCCGGATGCGCTGCGACGCCGGCATGCTCGAACGAGCGTTCGGCCCGGGCGAAGTTCGCTTCCACCTGGTCCAGATTCTGCAGCGCCACAAACGTGGCCCCCGTTTCCCGGCAGGCCTGCGCCATGAGTCCATTCCGGATCGGTTCTGCCCAGAATGTGCCGCGCACGAAAATCGCCGGCCGGCCGCGTTGGCTCAGCGTCTGGAGCAGATTGACGAAGGCCGTTCGATACGCCGCCTGCTGCTCCTCGGTCTCCAGCGCCGGGACGTTTTCACCCACCGCGATGATGATCAGGTCTGCTTGAAAGTCCAGCGCGTCCTTCAGACCGGTGGTCAGGTCGTACGTCGCATACTGCCGCTCGAAATCCGCCACGTTCCTGACCAGCAGCTGCGGCTCGCACCCGGTCGCTTGCCGGAGGCGTTCAGCCAGCAGATGGACGTAGTCCTTCTCCGCCGCACTGGCGGCCATGCCCCAGTTGCCGGACCAGCCGATATGTTCGGCCGGGCCATGCAACGTGATACTGTTGCCCAGAAACAGGACCTTCTCGGCGCGCGGATTCTTCAGGTGCGGATCGGTGGCAGCGCCGGCGGGATCCTCCGCAGCTCCCGCGGCACGGAGCGCCAGCAGGAGCACCAGCATGGACAGGTTCAGGCTGCGGTTGCGTCGGTGTGTCATAGAGGTCGGTTCCCCATGGTTGTGCAGTATTGCAGTATTGTTGGCGCGGCGGGCAGTGACACAGGTGTGACCCTTGAGGCTGGATGAACGTCCGGGCAGCGCACCGGACTGTCCCCATTGTGCCACATTCTACCTGGGCCGTGCCCCCTCCTCACCCCCGCGAACGGCACCGGGCATGGAATTCCGCGCCGTGCGTGCTCCGGCGGGGCAGTCGCCGCGCGGCTGTTGCACCGGGTCAGACAGCGGACTAGACTGGCGCGAAAGTCGCGCGAAAGTCGCGCGACGTCGAGCCGCTGTGCTAGAGAGCCCTGCTCGTTTACCGCCCTGTTTGATCTACCAAGGAGCACATATATGAGTCGCACGTCGTCCACCCGACGGGATTTTTTGAAGCATTCGGCAGCCGCTGCCGGCACGCTGGCCGCGCTGCAGGCCAGCGCGGTGCGCTACGCGCATGCCGCAGCCGACAGCACCTGCAAGATCGCCTTGATTGGCTGCGGCGGGCGCGGCACGGGCGCCGTGGACAACTGCCTGGATGCGGCCAAGATCGTGGGTCAGCCCATGAAACTGGTGGCGGTCGCGGATGCCTTCGCGGATCGTGCGAACAACGCCTTGAAAGCGATCCAGGAGAAGTGGCAGGATAGCGTCGATGTCCCGGCCGAACGCATCTTCACCGGACTGGACGGCTACCAGAAGGCCATTGACTGCGGGGTCGACCTGGTGCTCATGGCCTCCCCTCCCGGCTTCCGCCCGATGCAGTATGCGGCCGCCGTCAAAGCCGGCAAGAATGTCTTCATGGAGAAGCCGCTGTGCACCGATGCGCCCGGATTCCGGCAGCTGGTGGAGGCCAACGAGCTGGCGGACAAGAAAGGGCTCAAGGTGGTGGTCGGGCTGCAACGGCACCACCAGGGTCCGTACATCCAGGGGATTCAGGAGATTCACGACGGCAAGCTCGGCGAGATCGAACTCCTGCGCATCTACTGGAACGGATCGGGCGGCGGCGCCCGGGACCTCGGCCCACGCCCGCAGAACGATCCTGAGGAGATGATGTTCCAGATTCGCAACTGGGGCTGCTTCCGCTGGCTCTACGGTGACAACATTGTGGAACAGCACGTCCACAACATCGATATCGCCAACTGGGTCATGGCCAAGGACGGCAATCCGAAGAATGCCCATCCGGTGGAGGCTAACGGGATGGGCGGCCGCGTCGATCGTGGCAACTACGGTGATATCTTCGACCACCACTTCGTCGAGTTCACCTACGCCGACGGCGTGAAGGTGTTCAGCCAGAGCCGCCATCAGCCGGGGACGTGGGACCAGGTGGACGAGTTCGCGCATGGGACGAAGGGCCGCCGCAAAGTGGCCAACGGCAGCGGCCCCAAACTCGAGAGCGACAACCCCTACGTCCAGGAACACGTGGATCTGATGAAGGCGATCGCCGCCGACACCTATCTGAATGAAGGCTGGTTCGGCGCGGTGAGCAGCATGACGGCCGTGCTCGGCCGCATGGCCACGTACTCCGGCAAGGTCGTCAAGTGGGACGACGCGGTGGCCCATGGCCAGCAGGAGTCCCCGGAGACGATTGCCTGGGACGCCACGCCACGCAGCCTGCCGGACGACAAGGGATTCTACCCGTTCCCCATCCCGGGTATCTCGCCCCCGTTCTAAGCCGAGATGCGGCCGGCTGTCCTCTTACGTCCCGTCCGATCAGGCGGACGGGACAGGACGGACGGGACCCGTACTTCAGTCCAGATAGCCCCACGCGCGGAGCTGCACGTCGAAGTCGGGTGGCTCCGCGGCTGCCGGTGGACTGTCCTCGGCATGGCCGGGCGGCCGGCTGCTCGCAAACCGCAGCAGATTGACTAGCAGTCGGCCGGCCACCGGATGCCGCGGGAGCTGCTCGCGGATCCGCAGCGTATTGAGCACGAACCGGCCCGCGCCCAGATTGTAGACGGCGACGGTCAGCCCGGACGCATAGTCCTGCGACGCCTTGATGGCGCCGGCCACCGCCTCGTCCGGCTGATCCTGCCCCGACCAGACGGCGTCGGGGATGAGTTCCCGGTAGTAGGCATAGTCCATCAGGCCGCCGGCCGGCAGCGCATCGAAGATGGGATGCCGCTTGCACCATTCGTCCTTCAGGTACAGCCAGCCATGGATGGCGGTGAGTGTTCCCTTGTTCGCCAGCGGCAACCAGCCCGTGGGGTCGCTGCCGCGCTGGAAAACTTCCGGTGCGAGGAAGACGACGGTCTGGCCGCGCACCATGCGACGCGCCAGGTCACAGAACAGGTCGCGTTTGGGTTCGGCGATGGTGCCGGAGACCAGCACCACCTCCTGCTTGGGTGGCGCTCCGACAGTCAACGGCCGGGCGTTGATCTTGTGGTCGGTGAGCCAGGCCAGCAGTTCGGGATCGTGGCCGGCGAGCAGGACATCCGTTTCCACCGGTGGCAGTTGCGCCCGGTCGCTCACATGGAATGACACGTCGCCGCCCGTGGCGGCGGCCCCTTCGAGAAACGTGGCCAGCAGCCGATATTGGCCGGGCGGCCCGTCCAGCACGACATCTTCCTCCCACACCAGTTGCGCCAAGGGGGGCTCCGGCGACGCGCCCGGCTCGGGAATCGTGACCGTCAGCGAGCGATCGAGCACGCGCGCCAGGTCGGGGCCGACCACCTGGATCCGCACCGGGTACGCGCCCGGCCGCAGTGCATCCTCGTTGGCCAGCACGGCCTCCAGGTGGATGGTGTCGCCGCACGCCGCGTGTACCGGTTCGGCAAACAGGCACCAGCGCAGTGGAGCCCAGGCCTCGTAGAGCGCGTCGATCGTGCCCGGTTTGAGTTCGCGGAACAGCGTCGTGAGTCCTTCACCACACATGACGTGATCGATCGCGCCGGTCAGGCTGTGCCCCACCAGGTGCGGATTCGAACGGATGGCGTTGAGTCCCAGGGTGCGCTGGGGGGCCATCTTCCGGAGACTCTCGGCAAAGAAATCCTCCGGCCGCGCATAGATGTCGTCGAGTCGCCACTGGGCCCAGTCTGCCAGGAACCGATTCAGCTTGTCACGGAAGAACTGGGCATCCTCCACCTCCGGCGCACCCGCCTGCTCGAAATGCCGGACGGCACGCCACAGATCGACGGCGCTGCCGATCCCGTACTCGGTCAGGAAGACCGGTTTTTCCGGGTTGGACATCGTGCGGAGTGACTGAATAATGTCACCCGTGTGCGGCACGCGCGGATAGTAGTGCCGATCGTCGAGGGTATCTTCCCAGACGCTGGAACCGGGATTCGCCAGGCTGCCGATCCGAGCGCTGGCGGCATCCGCGCTGTAGAGCGCAAACGTCGCCGCGTCGGGTGTGGCACCGGGTGCCAGCTGGCCGTAGCACCACGCACCGCGGGGATTCTCCTCTGCGGAAAAGTCAGCCGTGGCATCGCTGCCGCGCCCGGTGTCGTACGTGACCGTGGCGGACAGCCCGGTCGTGTCGGCTCCGTAGTTGCCGTTGCCGACGCCGACGACCCAGTCCAACGTGTCGTGGCGCGCGACCGCCAGCTCCTGCAGATGCTCGACGGAGTTGCCCCCGCCGCGCAGATTGAGCAACTCAGTGAACAGCGCGCGGCCGTTGTGCAGCAGGTGCACGTCGGTCGTGGCGGACTCGGCCAGTCCGGTGAAACGTGTCGCAACCCGCACGGTGCCATCCTCGGGCGCCGTCCACCGCACCACGCTGTATTCGCCTTGCGGGCCGGGGTGCAGCGCCAGGTGCCCTGCCGGCCAGGTGATCCCCAAGGCGCGGATGACCTCCGCGGTCTTGTTGATGGCAACCCATGGCTCCGTCGGCACAACACGCGGCCAGATGGCCAGACCCGCAACGCCGCCGATCCCACCGAACCCGGCGAAGTCGTACCGGCCGCTGTTGAGCATCACCAGCCGCGTGTCATCCAGCTGCCGCACGAGCGGCAGCATCTCCACTGCGTGGCGAAAGGCCGGCCCGTCCGGCGCCTCGTTCAGCAAGCCCCAGATCACGACACTCGCATGGTTCCGGTCGCGCTGAATCAACTCCGTCACGTTCTGGTCGAACAGCTCCGTCATCCGCGGCGAGTCGGCAATCGGCATCGAGGCATACGACTCCTCGTACACCAGCAGGCCGACCTCGTCGCACAGGTCAAGCTGGACACGCGAGGCGCCCCCCCAGATGAACCGGACCATGTTGAAACCCATGACCTTCAGGTTCAGCAGATCGCGGCGCAGCAGGTCGGGGTCGCGCGGGAACTGCAGGCCGATCGGATAGTGGTTGCAGGTGTGCGTACTGCGCACGTACAGCCGGCGACCGTTGAGCCGGAAGTAGCCATCGGCGAAACGGAAGTCCCGGAATCCACACTGCACCGACTGCTCATCACAGCCGGCCGGCCGATCGGACTCGACGCGCGCGACCACACGGTACAGATACGGATCTCCCAGGTTCCAGAGTCGCGGCTGCGCCAGCCGAAGCTGGCCGTCAATCGCCGAGGTCCCGGGCGGAAACGTGTGTGCCTGCTGCGCTGCCTGCTGCGTCTTGCCGCCGGCCGCCGGCGCGGCGCTCAACAAGAGTCGGCCCGCGACTGGCTCGGTGGTGGTGTTGTGGACCACCGCCAGCACCTGGATCGCGCCGGTCCGAACATCGGGGCGCACTACGAGATCCTCCAGGTACACGCCGGGCACGATCAGCAGTTCGACCGAGTCGACGATGCCGCCATGATTGAACCCGGCGCCGGCCGAGTAGGGTATGACTTTGCAGCGGCGTGCGGTCTGGTTCAGGACGATGCCGTCGATCGGTGCGTGGGTCGGATTGAGGACCCGCACTGCCAGTTGGTTCGGCTGGCCCGGCCGGATCGCCGCGGTCACGTCCAGCACGAAGGGGGTCTCGCCCCCTTCATGCCCGCCCACGGGCACGCCGTTGAGCCAGACCTCGGCCAGGTAATCCACCGCCCAGAATCGCAGCAGGTAGCGGCCTGCGGCGGGGGCGGAAGCCGGAGCCACAAAGTCGCGCCAGTACCAGGCCACACCGTGATAGCCGGGAAATAACTCTTGTATGATCCACGGCACCCGGGTCGTCCGCGCCTCTGGGCGCGGCCGTGCGAACCACGCCTCCTCCCGACCGGCATTCTGCGGGTCGGTTGCGAGCAACCAGTCGCCGTCGAGCGAGACGACACGTTCGCCGGACGCGAACGCAACCGGCGCAACTGGCGACACAGTCGCCAGCAGGAACACGATGGCCTGGACAGATCGGGACATGGGCACCTCCTATACAGGTTTGTCGCCTTCCAGTGTACGGGAGCTGGCGTTCTCTGAACACTCAACGAACACTCGGCTCAACCTGCACCGGGCGCGCGGATACCCCGACTCGTCCCAAGCGGCCAGCAGGAACTCGGCCCGCCTCAGGCGATAAGTTGTTTGAGCATGGCGATGGCGCCGGCGGTCATGGTCCGCGTCGACGTCGGCAGGAACGGCGGCAAGTCGATGATCTTGGGGACCGTGACTGCCGAGTACTCCGCGTCCCGGTAGGCGTTCGGGTCCGGCAGGTAGCCGATACTGTCATCGGTGTAGCCCACGACCAGCGTCTCGGGCAAGGGTGAATCGCGCTGGATCATCAGTCCGTAGCAGCTGTACAACTCGCCCGGATGGAACACCAGGCCGACCTCACCCAGCTGCATGACGCTCAGCGGGATCGGCAGCGTCGTCTGGCTCAAATCGCGCTGGGCCGAGCCGCGATACCAGTCTTCGGCAAATCCCGCGTCGACCCAGTTTCCACTGGTGCATTTCGACGGGTCCGCACGGTACTCGTCGAGCCACTGGCGGAACGTATCGATGTCGAGCGGCATCGGGAACTGCTGGGTCGCGACGCGCAGCTGGTCCACCGGCACCGACCGGGCGCTGTCCAACGCGCTGGCGATCGCCGCCGCCACGGGTTCGGCGGTGTTCTCGATCGAACCGATCCAGTGAGTGGCATCGCCGGCATTCACGTCACCACAGTGCCCCTGCAGATAGGAAGGCGCCAGCTGGAACCGCTGCTGGATCAGGTCCTCGACCATGCCCGGCCAGTCGGGACCGGCCAGTTCATCCTGGAAGCAGACAGGATGCGCGGAGAAGTGATACCACAGCAGATCACGTTTGTCCGCGCCGCGCTCGAAGTGCAGCACACGGACCACCGAGTCGAGCCAGCGATCGTCGTCCGTCGAATCCTGGGTGAACTGCTCGTCGGTCTTCCAGGTCTGTCCCTCCTTCATTGTCCGGTTATTGCTGGCGCCCGGCGCGCGGCTCTTGCCCACGCTCAACGCCGCTGGCGCCAGATCGGCCTTGGCCAGCTCCACCGCCTGGCACAGTTTCTCTTCGAAGGTTGCCATGTACTCTGGTGACAGCGCGCCCCATTGGCGCATAGCGCGGAAGCCGGGCATCGAATGTGAATGGGTGGCACACAGCCGGATGTTCGACACCGGAATGCCCAGCTGCGCCGCGATCCGTTGCTGCACCCGCCGGGTCATCTCCCCGGAAAACGAGAGGAGATCGGCGGAGACCACGGCCGCCTGCACCTCACCCAGCTGCAGCATGATCGCCCGCACGGCCGTGGCGCGGCGGATCCCTCTGACCCGCCGTTCCTGGCCGACCGGCCGGTGAAAACCGTGCAACTCGATGCCCAGCGGCGGTGTCGTGTCCACCACCCCTTCCCCGACCTCCAGCACCGGCTTGCCTGCACCCGCCAGGCTGGACCGCATCGGCAGCGCGCACGCCGCCGCGCCAAGGGCTGTGCTCTTGAGAAATGAACGTCGGGTCTGGTTGTCCAGTTTCATGATCGTCTCCGGTATCATCTGCGCCCGGTCCGTCCCCGGGGCCCTGCCCGACGGATCGAGCTGCGACACGTCATCGTTCTGATACATCGACCTGATACTAAGCCACGTCGCCGAAATGCGGGCCCCATTGGCGCGCCAGCTGGCGTCCCAGTTGCGTCAGCGCGCGCTCCTCGTCCTCGGAGAGCGGCGTGTATTGCTTCACCAGCTCGAGGTTCTGCCGCAACTGGTCTACATTGTGTACCCCCAGGTTCACCGTGCAAACCCCCGGCGTGCCCAACGCATACCGCACCGCGTTCGGAAGGTGCGCGACATCCATCTCGGGCGGCGCCTCGGGGTTCTCGTACGAACCGGCACTTCTGCGCGCGCCGCCAAACACCTTCATGGCTACGATGCCCACGTTGTGCTTGCGCGCGACCGGCAACACCTTGTCTTCAAAGCCGTACGTGTGGCGGTCGACGAAATTGATGACCGCCAACAACACGTCCACTTCCCCTGTTTCCAGCAAGGGGACGCATCTCTTGGGGCGGTTGTGCCCGGAAATGCCCAGGAAGCGGAACCGGCCCGCCTTCTTCTGCTTCACCAGCCAGTCGAATACGCCGCCTGGTTCCATCGCCTTCTCCACATCGTGATCGCCCGCGCTGTGATAGTAGACCAGATCAATCCAGTCCGTCTTGAGCAGCTCGAACGACTTGTCCAGCGATTTCTGCGCCTCGTCGACCGTGTCGGCCAGCACCTTGGTGGCCAGGAACACGTCTTTGCGCCGGGCGCCGAGCGCCATGCCAACCGATTCTTCGGCTTTCACGTAGGCAGGTGCCGTGTCGATCGAGGTGATCCCCAGATCGATCGCCAGATTCACAATCCGGGCGACCTCCGTCGTGGAGATCTTGGGGCACAGACTACAGGGTGCCGTGCCCAATGTCATCGTGGTGACAGACGCGCCCGTGCGCCCGAGCACCCGCCGTGACAAAGGTGTGGCCGAAGAGGATGCCGCCTGTACCGCCGTCTCCCGCGCGGCCGCCACCCGACCCACCGCGCCTGCGCCTACCAGCAAACCAGTGGTCATCAGGCCAGTCTGCAGGACAAATGCGCGCCGCGACACGGCAGCACGGGATTGACGCTCCTGGTTTGCGTGCGGCACATTGCCGAGCGTCCACGGTTCCCGCATCGGCCGGGACAGCAGAGCATTGGCCTCGTCATCGCCGGGGAAGACTTCCTGATCCGGATCCCAGGAGAGCCGGCGGCCGAGCTTGACCGCGATGTTGGCCAGGTGACAGATCGTCGACACCCGGTGCCCGATGTCGGCCGGGAAGTACGGGTCCTGGCGGCTCTTGACGCAGTTGATGAAGTTGCGGTGCTCGCCCGCAGGATCGGTAAACAGGTGGAGCTCGTCAGGGCCGATGACCGAATTGAGAATCTCGTCCGAACTGGCTTCGAGCTTGCCGCGCCAGCCGCGATTGCCGACCCAGCCGTCGGTGCCGATGAACTTGATGCTCGGATCACCCGGTTGGCACGTCATGACCACGCCGTTGGCATACGTGTAGGTGACATCGTAGTCTTTGATGGTGTCGTAGAGCCCGCCGTGCCAGAACGTCCCGGTGCCCTCCACCATGACCGGTCCGGTCCGTTCGGTGTCGTTGCCCCACTGCGCCGTATCAAACAGATGGGTGCCCCAATCGCAGATGATCCCGCCGGAGTAGCTGGAGACCCAGCGGAAGTTGAAGTGCACGCCGTCGGGGGTGTACGGCGCCGCCGGAGCGGGACCGAGCCACAGGTCCCAATCCAACTCCGGGGGCACGGGCTGCGGTGTCGCGTCACCGGGCCGGTTGGGCAGCAGCGGCAGCAGGACTTCGATCCGCTGCAGCCTGCCGATGCGCCCGTTGCGGACCAGTTCCGCCATGCGGTGATAGACGGGCAGCGAGCGATCCTCGGTGCTGGTCTGGAACACCCGGTTGAGCTGCCGGACTGTCTGCACGAGGATCTTGCCCTCGCCGATCGTGTAGGTCGGCTTCTCGCACTGCACGTCCTTGCCCGCCTGCATCGCCAGGACACTCATCAGCACGTGCCAATGGTCCGGTGTGGAGATCATGACCGCGTCGATGTCGTCGCGGGCCAGGATGTCGCGGAAGTCGCGGGTGGTGGCACAGTCCGCCGTGCCGTAGCGGGCGTCCACCTGCTGCTTCGCCTGTGCCATGTGGTTGCTGTCTACGTCGCACACGGCCCGCACGCGCGCGTCGGGCAACTCGAGGTAGGCGCGCAGATTCCAGCCGGTACCGTGGCTGCCGGTTCCGATGCAGCCGACCGTGATCGTGTCGCTGGGCGGCACGGCACCGCCGTATCCCAACACGGTGGACGGCACGAAATAGGGAGCCGACCACACGGCCCCGGCGGTGCCCAGCGTCCGGCGCAGGAAGGTGCGACGAGGCAGAGTACCGGTCATGGCAAGTCCTTTCAAGCGAACGGGTGGACGGGATTGCCTGTGCGCCCCTTGACCGCCATCATACTCCGTGGTGGCGCGGACAACGAGAGCGGGCGGGGGTCGATACGGGGAGGGCACGGCAGTGACGGACGGCGCATCAGCCATGTCGGGCTCTGGTGTGACTCCCGCCGTGGAACTGCTCTCGCCGGCAGGAGACTGGGACTGCGCGAAAGCGGCTGTTGCCAACGGCGCGGACGCCGTCTACTTCGGGCTCGACTCCGGTTTCAATGCGCGGGCGCGCGCGGCCAGCTTCGCGCTGGAGGAGCTCCCGGAACTGCTGGCGTTCCTGCACCAGCACGGCGTGGCCGGCTACGTCACGATCAATATCCTGGCGTTCTCCAGCGAACTGGAGTCGCTCGAGGCGACCGTGCGCAGGATCGCCGAGGCCGGTGCGGATGGCGTGCTGGTCCAGGATCTGGGGCTGGTCCGGGTCGTCCGGCAGGTGGCGCCCGAGTTGCCGATCCACGCCTCCACCCAGATGTCGCTCACCAGCGCGGAGTGCATCAACCAGGTCCAGCAGCTGGGCATTGAACGGGTGGTCCTGCCGCGCGAGCTCTCGATTCGCCAGATCGCGATGATCCACGCACGGACGACGGTCCAGTTGGAAGTCTTCGTGCATGGGGCATTGTGTGTGGCGTACAGCGGCCAGTGTCTGACCAGCGAGTCGCTCGGCGGCCGCAGCGCCAACCGCGGCCAGTGCGCGCAGGCCTGCCGGCTGCCGTACGCGCTGATCTGCGATGGCCGCCAGGTCGACCTGGGGGATCGGCAGTACCTGCTCAGTCCGCAGGATCTGGCCGCCTATGCGCTGATTCCGGAGTTGATTGCGGCGGGGGCGGCCGCACTGAAGATCGAGGGACGACTCAAGACCCCCGAATACGTGGCCAACATCACGCGGCACTACCGGCGGGCGATCGATGCCGCCCGGTCCGGGACGCCGCTGGAATTCTCCCCGCAGCAGGTGGAGGAAATGGAGTTGTCCTTCTCGCGCGGGTTCTCCGTCGGCTGGCTGCGCGGGTGCGACCACAAGGCACTGGTGCCAGCCACCAACTCGGCCAAGCGGGGCGTGCTGGTGGGCACGGTGCGCGGCGCCCGCCGCGGGCGGGTCCGCGTCGATCTGCAGCGGTCGGTTAAAGCGGGGGACGGGCTGGTGTTCGAAGGTGACCGGGCAGCGGGCCGGGAGCAGGGTGGCCGCGTCTTCCAGGTGTGGCAGGCGGGGCAGCCGGTGGACGGGCCGGTTGCGTCGGGCCTGGCGGAATTCACATTTCACGGCCAGTCGGTGGATGCCCGCCAGTTGTGGCCGGGCCAGAAGGTCTGGAAGAATGACGATCCCGCACTCTCCCGCCGGCTGCGGAAGTCCTACGCCACGGGGAACCTGCCGCGACGTGCCGTGCCGCTTGCCGTCCATGTCGATGCGCGGGTGGGGCAGCCGCTGCAGGTGCGCGCGCAGGGGCCCGGGCTGGCCGCCGTTACCTGTTGCAGCTCCGACCCGCTGGCCGCCGCCACCAAACACCCGCTCACTGTCGATACGCTCCGCAAGCAGCTGGGGCGACTCGGAGGCAGCGGGTTCGCACTCGAACAGCTCACGGCGTCGATCGGTGGGGAGCCGATGGTTCCGCTGAGCGTCCTGGGCCAGCTGCGCCGCGATCTGGTGGCACAGCTCAACGCAGCCCGCACGGCCGCGCAGCGACCGCCCTGCCAGTTGAGCGCAGTGCCGGTGGTGCCACGGCTCCGGCGCGACATCCAGGAACACGACAGGTCACGCCCGGCCGAGCCACCCGCCCTGCCCCAGCTGCTCGTGCTGTGCCGCTCGCTCGTTCAGGTGCAGACCGTGCTGGAACTCGATGTGCCGCTTATATATGGCGAATTCCAGGATGCGCGCGCATGCCAGGAGGCTGTAGCGATCACGCGCGGCGGCCCGACGCGCCTCTACCTGGTCACGCCGCGCATCCACAAGCCGGGAGAGTCCGGTATGTTCCAGACACTCGCACGCTACGAGCCCGACGGCATGCTCGTGCGGAACCTGGCCGGTCTGGAGTTCTTCACCAGCCGGCATGTGCCGTGCGTCACCGACTATTCGCTCAACGCCGCTAACGAGCTGACGGCCGCCTACCTGCAGCAACAGGGCGCGCAGCGCGTCACCGTATCGTACGATCTGAACCGCGAACAGCTGGTCGATATGGCGCGCTGCGCCAACACCGACCGGCTGGAGGTGGTCATCCACCAGCACATGCCCATGTTCCACATGGAGCACTGTGTGTTCTGCGCGGTGCTGTCGCCCGGTACGAATCGCACGAACTGCGGCCGACCGTGTGACCAGCACGTGATTCAGCTGCGCGACCGCGTGGGGAGCCGGCATCTGCTGGTGGCCGACGCCGGTTGCCGCAACACGCTGTTCAACGGCATGGCCCAGAGCGGTGCGGAGGCGGTGGAGCAGCTCTTGGGATTGGGCGTGCGGCAGTTTCGCGTCGAGTTCCTGCCCCAGGAGCTTCCAGGCGCAGTCCGCCGTTGTGTCCGTCTGTACCGCGAGCTGATCGATGGGCGCGTTTCCGGACGGGATGTCTGGACGACGCTTCGGGCCGCCAACCGGGCCGGGGTGACACGCGGCACGCTCGAACAGCGGCGTGATCCGCTGGCGATTCTCTAGTACGGGATGCGGCGCATGGTTCCTTCTGCCGTCACGACGCTGGTGCTGGCGACCGGCAACCAACACAAGGCGCGCGAGCTGGCTGCGCTGCTGTCCCCGCTCCGCCTGCGACTCGTCTCCCTGGCCGACTTCCCGGCCGTCAGACCGGTCGTGGAACGTGGCACGACACCTGCAGACAACGCACGGCAGAAAGCGTGCGGCTACGCGCGGCAGCTCGCACAGTGGGTCCTGGCTGATGACACCGCGCTGCACGTCGATGCGCTCTGCGGCGCACCCGGTGTGCGGTCCGCACGGTACGCCGGACCACACGCCACGATGGCCGAAAACCGGGCGAAACTGCTGGCCGACCTCACCGACGTCCCGGACCCACACCGCACCGCACGTTTTGTCTGCCACCTGGCTGTGGCCAATCCCACCGGGCAGATTGTGGTCGAGGCGGCGGGGGTCTGCCCCGGCCATATCCGCCGCACCCCGGCCACCGGTGAGTATGGCTTCGGATACGACACGCTGTTCGAAGTCGCCGCATGCGGCCAGACACTCGCCGAACTCGCTCCAGATATGACGGCCGCCGTCGGGCATCGCGGGCACGCCATGCGCGCCTTGTTGACCAGGTGGCGATGACTGGAGATGAGAACGGGCGCGAGCCGGAGAGTGGGCCACTGACAAACAACAACTCCGAGGTAGTCTCGATTGCCACCTCGGAGTCGAAACACGGCTTAGCCAACATCCCACCAGCCGCGGCCGCACTGGCGGGACACAGCTGGCGGACTACTCGATGATGATGGCCTCGCACGGGCACCCGTCGGCGGCTTCCTGGCAGGCCTCTTCGTTCGCTTCGGGGACGGGGTTCACCTTGACCACGACAACGCCATCGCCCATCTCGAACACTTCGGGACAGGTGTCCACACAAACTTCACAACCTGTGCAGAGCGTCTCGTCGACTCGCACTTGCATCGGAACGTCCTTTCGATAGGAAGGGTAGTTGGATTTGATTGTGCTGGTCGCCCCCGCAACCTTCAGTCGCTGGCGATGCGTTCAAGAATACACGCGCGGCTAACAGGGCAGAAGCCCCCTTCTGCGGAGTGGTCTATCGCATGGCATGGGTGGCCGCCGGGCGTCGTTAACTGATCTCCCAGCCGCTGCGATAGGATTCTTTAGTCCGTAGGGGCCGGCGGGTCGACGGGTTCCGAGGCGGCGGACGCGCGATCCGGCGGCAGGACGCGCTGCAATGCCGCCCGGATCCGCTGTTCCGAACTGGGGCCGACCCATTGCCAGTCGTCGTAAAACCCGTCCTGGAACGCCGCGTCGGTCGCGACGTAGCCAGGCCAGCACTCGCCGAACCCGATCGACATCACGAACGCATCGGGACGCATCTGCTGCGCCATCAACTGCAGACCGACGAACGACTCGCCCGGGAAGAGCACGATTTGGGCGGGGCCCAGGTCCAGGCACGGGAAGTCGATCGGCTGTCCCGCCGCCACCCGCTGCCGGCTTGACAGCCCCATCGCGGCCAGAATGCGCTGCTCCACCGTGCGGCTGGTGTCGTCAAGCGCCGCGCGGAGTGCCTCTTCCGTCAGACTCGGATCGGGGTGGAATTCCAGTTGCAGCTCGGTGTTGCGCAGCACACTCTGGGTCAGCGGCGTGCGGCGCGTGTTTTCCCAGGCGGCAACCATCGCCCGGTACATCCGGTCGACCAGCGCGTGGCGGTCGTCAAGCGAGCCGGTGTTGAACTTGCCGGCGGTCACATCGCCGCTGCACCCGCTCACATAGATCTGCGCGATGGATGGATCATCGCGTTGCCGGCGTTCGCGCGCCAGGCCGACGAAGTCCGAGGTGACTTCGCCGCGCCCGTAGAAACTCATC
>Ga0123328_1002444_pt1 | contig 16772 bp, 13 predicted proteins | sample BioC12SIPDNA_2_FD_89702 | JGI IMG/M metagenome (GOLD analysis project Ga0123328, IMG submission 89702) | Anaerobic biogas reactor microbial communites from Washington, USA - Biogas_R1_A C12 SIP DNA | ecosystem: Engineered > Bioreactor > Anaerobic > Unclassified | place: Washington, USA...
ACGGGGGTCGTGGTCGATACCCACGTAACGCGTATCGCCCGCCGACTGGGCCTGACCCGCGAAAAGACGGCGGAGAAAATCGAAGCGGATCTGATGGCCTTGTTGCCGCGCCGCGCGTGGATCGATTTCTCGCACCGCGTGATCCACCACGGACGACAGGTCTGCAAGGCCCGCAAACCGCTGTGCGCCGGGTGTATCCTGGACGATATCTGTCCACGCGTGGGAGTTGTCATCTGATTTGGTCCGTACCGGGAGACGCAGACCATGATCCTGTCCGGGGAAAAGATCCGCCAGAAACTCGGTGGCGACATCGTGATCGACCCGTTCGATCCCAAATACCTCAACCCGAACAGCTACAACCTCAGGCTGCACAACGAGATGTTGACCTACGAGGAGGTGGTGCTGGACATGCGCAAGAGCAACCGAGTGCGGCGGCTCACGATCCCCCCCAGCGGCATCGTACTCAACCCGAATCAGCTGTACCTGGGGCGCACGGTGGAACGCACGGAGACCTACAATCTGGTACCGATGATTGAGGGGCGTTCGTCGGTGGGGCGGCTCGGCCTGTTCGTGCACGTGACGGCCGGTTTCGGCGACGTGGGCTTCTGCGGCTTCTGGACACTCGAGATGTTCGCCGTGCAGCCGGTGCGGATCTATCCAGGAGTGCCGATCTGCCAGATTTTCTACCACGAGATCGTCGGCGACATCCGGGAGTATGCCAGCGACAAGTACCAGCACAATCGCGACATCCAGCCCAGCCTGTTGTTCAAGGAGCTGAATCCAAACGCCGAGCGGGAGGACCCGCAGCGCACGTTCGATTTCGGGACCGAACGCTTTGACTGACCTGCCGCCGCGCGGTGTCACATCACGGCGAAGTAGCTTTCCACGGCGAAGTCAAGCATCTCGTTCGTCAGAACAGGCTCGCGTCGCTCGTAGCGGCAGCGATTGCGGACCTGCAGCAGCAGGTCGCGGGGCTGGCAGCAGCGGAAGGGGCGCGAGATCGGCCGGTAGTGGGTGTCGATCAGGTAGTCGATCGCGTCGCCGTTGAAGGGAATATTGTACGACTTGCACATCAGCCGGAAGAGTTCCCGGAACTCGTCCTCCGTCGGATCGATGACTTCGATCTTGTAGGGGATACGGCGCAGGAACGCGTCGTCCACCAGATCGCGCGGTTCGAGGTTGGTGGAGAAGATGATCAGCTGGTCGAAGGGCACCTGGATTTTCTTGCCGTTGGCCATATTCAGGAAGTCATACCGTTTTTCCAGCGGCACGATCCAGCGGTTGAGCAACTCGTCGGTGCTCATCTGCTGGCGGCCGAAGTCGTCGATGACCAGGGTACCGCAATTGCTCTTCATCTGCACCGGCGCTTCGCTGGTGCCCGTCGACTTGTTCTGCGTCACTTCCAGGTTGTCCATCGTCAATTCGCCACCCACCACGATTGTGGGGCGGCGGATGCGGATCCAGCGTCGATCGATGCGCGAGCTGTCCAGCAGCCCTTCGCATTTTTCGACCGGCAGCTCTTCGTGGTTCATCGGGTCGTAGAGGCGCATGATTTCGCCATCCACGCCAATCGCGCGGGGAATCCAGATCGACTGCCCGAAGGCTGCGGTCACACGTTCGGCGATACTCGTCTTGCCGTTGCCCGGCGCTCCGAACAGGAACAGGCCGCGGCCGGAATTGACGGCTGGCCCGAGCCGCGCCAGCATGGCCGGATTGATCAGCAGATCGCTGAACGCGCCCCGCAGGTCGTCCGCCGTCGGATGCTGTTTCTCCAGCGACTGGGCGTGGACGCTGTCGACGTAGGAGGCCAGCGTGACGGGGGCGGCGCCGAAATAGCTGCAATGTTCGGCATACCGGCGGGCGCGTTCCCGGCCGAGGTCGGTCAGCTGGTACAGGTAATCATTCATGGCCGCCGAGCCGCGATAGACCACCAGCTGATCCTGCTTGAACTTGCGCAGCAGTTCGTCGACCAGGACGAACGGCAGACGAATGTGGTCGGCGATGTCACGTCCCACCAGGTCGCCGCGGGAGAGGAGCAGTTTGAGGATGAGGGCTTCCACTTCGCTTTCGGACAGCCCGACTTCACTGAGTGTCTGGGGCTCGCGCGGCACGAACTCGTCCACGGTCGCGTCCCGCGCGTCGGCCTCCGCGCCGGCGACGGCGTCCGCCAGCTCCCCGCTGCTGCCCGCCTGCGTCAGCCGGGTGATCCGCTGCAGCAACCCGTTGAGCTTCTCGTCATCGCCGCCCGCCTGGGCAGCCTTCTCGTGCGTCGGCTCCGTGGCGGCCAGTGTCTCCCACGGATCAGACAGGTCGCCGTCGCGATGCTGCTTGCCAACCAGGCGGGAGAGGATGTCGGGGTCGGACGATGAGGACATGGTAGGCGCTCTCGGTGGAATGTCGATTTGTCGAAGCGGCGAGACAGGAACGGCAATGCATTGGAAACAACGGTAGTGCATTGGAAACCTACGTCTCATCCCCGTTCCGGTCAAACCTCAGCGGGCCGGTTGTGACGGCTGTGTGGAACCGGCCGGGCAGGCCGGGCGCCGGCTGACATCTCCGGCGCCTGCCCCGCGGGCAGGCCGGCTGATGAACTATACTTGTGGCGCAGATCCTGGCCCCTTGCCATCAGCCACCCATGAAGACCTCGATTCGCAAGAGCAAAACGCGCCGCCCTTCCACTGGTGCCGGGCCCTCGCGTGACCCGGCGCTGGAACGACTGTTTTCCCGGATGACCGGCGCCTCGGCGTTCTCGGCCAACGCACGGGAGATCGTGCGGTTGGCCAACCGTTCGACCGGCAGCCTGGAAGAGCTGCAGAAGCTGATCCAGACCGACCCGTCGCTCGTCGCGCTGCTGCTGCGCCGCGTCAACTCGCCGTACTACCACCTCGACCGGCATGTACAGGACTTGACGGTTGCCGCGCATCTGCTGGGGTTCCGCGAATTCCGCAATCTGGCGATCACCGTGTATCTGTCCCGGATGTTCGAGTCCCCGATGGAGGACGGGGCGTTCCGCACGGCCGGGCTGTGGAATCATTGCGTGGCGGTGGCGGCGGCCGCCCACCTGGTCTCGCGCGTGTGCGGCTGCGGCATACCGGCCGACGCGTACATCGCGGGCCTGTTGCACGACATCGGCTTCCTGCTCATCCATCGTCACGTCCATCGCCGGTTCGCGCAGTTGGTGGCCCGTGCGCGCGGCGCGCTGACCATCCTCGAGGAGGAGCGGTCGGCCTACGGATTCGACCACGCACAACTGGGCGCTTACCTGGCCCGGCAGTGGGATTTTCCCGCCGCCGTGGTGGACGCCGTTCAGTTCCATCACAGCGTGGATACCTATGCCGGTCCGCACCTCCAGTTCGTGAGCGTGGTGGCGGCCACCAACTACCTGTGCAGCCGTGCCGGCTGGACGTCGCTGGGCGTCCACAGTCTGCCGCTGCCGCCCGACAGCGTGTACCGCGCTCTCGGACTCGACCACCTGGCTTTGACGGTCATCTGGGACGAGCTGCTGCCGACGCTGGACAAGGCGACATCGCTGGCTACGGCCTGAGTCGCGGGCCCGCAGCGCGCGGCGCGCCCGTCGGCCGACCCGGCAGGCTTCTGCTGCAGGGCCGGTGGCCGCCAACCGTGTCGATGCAGTAGAATGCGTCGCCATGAGCCACAACACACCTGCTACGGACTTGTTGAATATCCGCACCCCGCTGCGGACAGCGCGCGGGCCGGTGGCGATCTACCACCTGGCACGTCTGGAAGACCAGGGGCTGGGAGGCATCTCCCGCCTGCCCTATTCCATCCGCATTCTGCTCGAAGCGGTCGCCCGCAACTGCGACGGATACGTGATCCGCCCGAGCGACGTGCAACACCTCGCCGCGTGGTCGGCCACGGATCTGGCGGCGGTCGAGATCCCGTTTCCGCCGGCCCGGGTCGTGCTGCAGGACTTCACCGGCGTGCCCGCGGTCGTCGATCTGGCCGCGATGCGCAGTGCGATGCAGCGGCTGGGAGGTGACCCGCAGCGCATCAACCCGCTCATCCCGGTCGACCTGGTCATCGATCATTCGGTGCAGGTGGATCATTTTGGCAGCCCCGCCGCGTTGCAGGCCAACATCGACCTGGAGTTCGCGCGGAACCGGGAGCGGTACGAGTTCCTGCGGTGGGGGCAGCGTGCATTCAAGAATTTCCGGGTCGTGCCTCCCGGCGTGGGGATCATCCATCAGGTGAACCTGGAGATGCTGGCCGGCTGTGTGTTCTTGCGTCAGGACGCTGCAGGTCTGGTGGCTGTGCCCGATACGCTGGTGGGCACGGACAGCCACACGACGATGATCAACGGGCTGGGCGTCCTCGGCTGGGGCGTGGGGGGCATCGAGGCCGAGGCCGTGATGCTCGGACAGCCCATCTATATGCTCCTGCCGGAGGTTGTCGGCTTCGAACTGTCCGGCCAGTTGTCTCCCGGCGTCACCGCCACCGACGCCGTACTGACTGTCACCCAGCTCCTGCGGCGGGAAGGGGTCGTGGGCAAGTTCGTCGAGTTCTACGGGAGCGGCGTCGACAGCATGTCGCTGGCGGACCGAGCTACGATCGCTAACATGGCCCCCGAATACGGCGCGACGATGGGCTTTTTCCCCGTCGACGACGAGACACTCAACTACCTGCGGCGCACGGGGCGCAGCGGGAAAGAGGTGGACCTGGTCGAGCGCTACACGAAGGAACAGGGGCTGTTCCGGGCCAGCACGTCCCCCGTGCCCACGTACACCAAGACCCTCTCGCTCGACCTCGCGGCGGTCGAGCCCAGCCTGGCAGGTCCGAAGCGTCCCCAGGACCGGGTGGCGCTGGGAGCCATGCAGACTTCATTCCGCAGCGCTTTGACCGCGGCGGTGGCCGCACGCGGGTTTGCGCTCGCTCCGCAGGACGCCCAGCGCCGCGTGGCGGTCGCGGGTGGAGCGGAAGGCAGCACGCTCGGACACGGCGCCGTCGTCATCGCCTCGATCACCAGCTGTACCAACACGAGCAATCCATCGGTCATGATGGCCGCGGGACTGCTGGCACGCAACGCGGTCGCGCGGGGCCTGCGCGTCCCACCCCACGTCAAGACCAGCCTGGCACCCGGTTCGCGCGTCGTGACAGACTACCTGAACCAGGCGGGGCTCACCCCCGCGCTCGAACAGCTGGGGTTTCACACCGTGGGCTACGGGTGCGCGACCTGCATTGGCAACAGCGGCCCCTTGCCAGAGCCTGTGGCACAGGCCATCACGCAGGGGAATCTGGTGGCCGCGGCCGTACTGAGTGGCAACCGCAACTTCGAAGGGCGCGTCAACCCGCTCGTGAAAGCCAACTACCTGGCCAGCCCGCCGCTGGTGGTCGCCTACGCGCTGGCTGGCACGGTGGATGTGGATCTCACCACCGAACCGCTCGGCACGGACCCCGCTGGCCAGCCGGTGATGCTGCACGACATCTGGCCCACCGCTCAGGACATCCAGCAGGCGGTGGACGAATGTGTGTTGCCGGAGCAGTTCACCCGGCGGTACGCTGAAGCCCTGGAATCGAACGCGAAGTGGAACGCGATCCGAGTGACCGATGCCGACCTGTATCAGTGGGATCCGCAGAGTACCTATATCCAGGAGCCGCCATTCCTGCTCGACCTGACCGCTGAAGTACAGCCGATTCGAGCCATCCACGGCGCTCGAGTCCTGGCCGTGCTGGGCGACTCCGTCACCACCGACCACATCTCGCCAGCCGGCTCCATCGCCAAAGACAGCCCGGCCGGCAAGTACCTGATCGCTCACCAGGTCGCGCCGTCCGATTTCAACAGCTATGGATCGCGGCGCGGCAACGACCGCGTCATGATCCGCGGTACGTTTGCGAACATCCGGATTCGCAACCACCTGGCGCCGGGCACGGAGGGGGGTTGGACTCAGCACCTCCCGGACGGCGAGCAGATGACGATTTACGATGCGTCCGAGAAATATCGCGCTGCGGGCGTGCCGCTGCTCGTCCTGGCCGGCGCCGAGTATGGCACGGGCAGCAGCCGGGACTGGGCAGCCAAGGGCACTTTCCTGCTGGGTGTCCGAGCGGTGATCGCCGTCAGCTTCGAACGGATCCACCGCAGCAACCTGGTCGGCATGGGAGTGCTCCCGTTGGAGTTCCTCCCGGGTCAGACCTGGCAGTCGCTCGGATTGACCGGCCGCGAGTCTTACGACATTGTGGGACTCGACGACCACCTGCAGCCACAGAGCACCATCCAGGTGAGCGCCACAAGCGACGACGGAAGGGTGACAGACTTCCCCGTCATTGTCCGGATCGATACACCGGTCGAGATGGACTACTATCGCAACGGCGGCATCTTGCAGACGGTGCTGCGGAAACTGAAGTGAGCCGGATCTGGATCCGGGCCACTCGCGCCACGGACCCCTATTCGACCGGTTCCAGTTGGTGGCTGTAGTGCTCAATCGTCTCGGTCGGACTGAGATTGAACACGGCGCGGCCGTCGGTAGTCCATTGTGTGCCATCGAAGTAGAACACGGCTGTTGCCGCGTGCTGGGACCACTCCGCCTCCTCTTCGTCGGCCGCGTCCTCCGCGGACGCCTCCAGAGTGATCGTGATGCCGACGAGCGCCCGAAGCTGCCCCGACTGGCGATCCCGCGCTAACGCCACAGCGTCATCGAACTGGCAGTCGGCCCAGGGCAGATTACGTGACTGGTTGATAGCCAACGCCAGCGACAGGAATTCGGCCTCCAGCCACTCGCGACGCCGGCGCAGCAATTGCCTGGCAAGCTGCAACCGAGCGCGGCGATTATGCCGGGCGCGGTATACCTCCAGCCCGGCAACCAGGATCGCACCAATCACCACCACGGCCCCGGCTACCACCAACTGACTCCACATCGCGCTGCTCCCCACGTGCTTGTCAGGATGCGCCGCACCTCTGACCGGTTCTACCCGCCGATTCTACTCGGCAGTGTGGCCCGGCGGCAACAGCTTCCTCCGGCCCGCACGGGCACGGGGCGAAGTGACGGCCGATCGCAGTGGACACGGCGTCCCCGTACGCTGTGCCAAGTTGATCGGCCCCCATCTATGAACTAGACTGCCAAGACCGTTGCCAAGACCGTTGCCAAGATCATTTGCGGCCAGTCGAATACGGGCTGAACTGCAGACAGCCAAAGGGGGAAGCAACACAAACGGGCACGGGGCGTTTCACTGAGCCACTGGATAGGGAATCTTCGCTGAATCATGTCAATCGAGACGATTTGCCAGACATGCGCCCGCAAACTCCGCGTGGCCGATGAGTATGCGGGCAAGAAGGCACGCTGCCCTCAGTGTGGCACGATCTACGTAGTCCCGGGACGGCCCGAGGTGGTCTCGAGTTGGGTCGAGGAAGCCGGCTACAAGGGCCATCCGGAAACGGAGACCTGGCAGGTGCGCACGCCCGACGGTCAAGTGTATGGCCCCGTGCCCAAGTCGGAACTGGACCGATGGGTGCAGGAAGGGCGGATCCCGGCCGAGGCGATGTTGCACGTCGGGTCCGCGGAAGCATGGTGTCCCGCGTTTGAAGTGTACCCGCAGCTGCATGATGGCGCGACGCTCAGCGCTGCGTCGAACCCCTTTGCGGAGCCGCCGGTCGCCAACCCGTACCAGGCCCCCGTTTCAGCCAGCTCGTCGTCTGCACGACGGCCGCATCGCGGCATGTTGATTCTGGTCTTTGGCATTCTTGGTTGGGTGGTCTGTTTCTTCTTTGCGCCGCTGGCGTGGCTCATGGGCAATGCGGATCTGCGGGACATGCGCCGCGGACAGATGGATGACAGCGGCATGGCGCTCACTCAGGCCGGCATGATCCTCGGGATGATCGCCACGATTCTGGGGCTCCTGTTATTCGCCTTGTTCTGCGCCGGCGCGTTGCTTTGAGGGAAGCCGACGCATCATGGCAGTGTCGCTCCCCATCCTCGGCGCCCACATGTCGATGGCGGGTGGATTTCACCGGGCCATTGAGCGCGGCAACGACCTGGGGTGTCAGTGCGTCCAGATCTTCGTCAAGAATAACAATCAGTGGCGAGCGGCCGCGCTGACCGATGCGGAGGTGGACCGGTTCCAGGCGGCCGTCCGGCGTTACGACCTGCGGCATCTGCTCGCCCACAGCTCCTACCTGATCAACCTGGCCTCTCCCGATCGGACCCTCTGGCAGAAGTCGCTCGACGCGCTGATCGTGGAGCTACATCGGGCCGAACGGCTGGGGATCCCCTATGTCGTCCTGCACCCCGGCGCCCACACAACCGGCTCGCTGCAGGCTGGCCTGCGCCGGGTCGTGCGGGCCCTGGACGAAATCCATCGCCAGACCCGCGGTCTGCGCGTCATCTGTCTGTTGGAGAACACGGCGGGGCAGGGGACCAGCCTCGGTTGGCAGTTCGAGCAACTGGCCACCATGCTCGATGGCGTCCGCGATCCCGAGCGGCTGGGTGTCTGCTTTGACACATGCCACGCCTTTGCTGCCGGGTATCAGCTGGCATCCGAAGCGGAGTATGACCAGACGATCGGGCAATTCCAGCGTCTGGTGGGACTCCGCCGGATCAAGGCCATCCATCTGAACGACAGCAAGCGTGAATGCGGATCGCGCGTCGACCGCCACGAGCACATTGGTCGAGGGCTCGTCGGCATCGGCGCCTTTCGCCAACTGCTCAACGACAGCCGCCTGCGCCGCGTGCCGATGTACCTGGAGACGCCCAAGGGGGACGATCCGCGCAGCGGGCGCCCCTGGGACATGGTGAATCTGCGGCGTCTGCGGCGGTTGGTGGCGTAGGCTTCAGACGCTGGCGCAAGAGCCACTCAGGAGATCCGGAACCAGTGCGCGCACGGAGGGCGCGACGGCGTTCCTACCGTCCGTGCATGCGCGCATGCGGCCGCAGGTTGCAGCGTCCCTGCCTGGCGCCTGCGGCGTCTCGCCTGTCACCGGTCGCCGGTCGTCGCTATGCTATAGAAGATGTGAGCCAATTGCATCGATCAAGGGTACGCGACGGTATGCCAGACGCTGGCCCCGAAACACCACGAGACATCCGTTTCCAGGTCCCGTACGTGTTGCGTCTGCGGTTTGCGGTCGACGTACTGAGTCGGGACCAGCACCTGCTGCTGGATCTGCTGGAACCGTCAGGTGACAGTCCGCCGCGTGTCCAGTTCTGGCTGGACGAGAATCTGCGGCGCGCCTGTCCGGACCTGGTGCCCCGCATCGACGCGTTCTGCCGGCGGCATGCTGCGCGGTTGGGGCGGGTGGGGGACGTCCAGCTGGTGCCGGGTGGCGAGACGGTCAAGAACGACATTCATGTGCTGGAACAAATACTCAAAGCCCTGCATGCTGCCGACCTGGATCGCCGCAGCTACGTCGTGGTGATTGGCGGTGGTGCGGTGCTGGACACGGTGGGATTTGCGGCGGCGATCGCGCATCGTGGCCTTCGTCTGGTGCGGCTCCCCACCACGACCTTGGCCCAGGCGGATTCCGGGATTGGCGTCAAGAACAGCGTCAATCTGTTCCAGAAGAAAAACTGGCTGGGGACCTTCGCCGTGCCGTGGGGGGTGATCAACGACGCCTCCCTGTTGCGGACGCTCTCCGACCGCGACTACCGATGCGGGTTCGCCGAGGCGGTGAAGGTCTCACTGCTGAAGTCCCCTGAGCTGTTCGCCCAGTTGGAGCGCGCGGCGGAGGCGATCGGTGCCCGCGATGCGACGGTGGCGGACGTCATCATCCGCAGATCGGCAGAACTGCACATGGATCACATCGCGAAGGGGGGTGATCCGTTCGAGGCCAACGAAGCGCGCCCGCTCGATTTTGGCCACTGGTCGGCACATCGGCTGGAGGCGCTGAGCAATTTCGAGCTGCGGCACGGTGAAGCGGTCGCCATCGGCGTGGCGGTCGACACGGTCTACTCGGCGCTAGTGCACGGGTTGCCGGGCGACGACGCGCACCGCGTCCTGGCCTGCCTCCGCCGGCTGGGCTTTCAGCTCGTGCATCCAGCGCTGGACGATGTCGAAGCAGTGTTCCTGGGTCTGGAAGAATTCCGCCAGCACCTCGGTGGGCGGCTGACGCTGACGATGATCTCGCGGATCGGCCATCCGTTGCAGGTGCACACCGTGGATCGCCAGCAGATGGAGGCGGCCATTGCTCAGGTGACCCGCTTCGCCGCACGCTAGGCGCCTGGCACCAGAAGCGGCCGGCACACCGGGGCGGGGCGTGTCCCACCGGCCACACGTCCGGTCTGTAGCGGTCATCCTCGCGCGGCAGGATTTCTCGACCCGCTGCCGGGCAGCGGACCGATGCTTACAGATGCTTACGGAGCCTCCTGAAACGAAACTGGTACCCGGTCGGCACTGGCTCACTGGCTCACTGGCTGCACTGGCTCGGTCGCCGCGCAGAACCGTTGAAAAGCCGACCAGCCGCCGATACGATGGACTGAACGGTTGCCGAGCGGGTGGCGGATCGGTGTACGAATGGTGTCTCTTGCGGGTCTCCGGGTCACGCCATGAATCTGACGTATTTCAAGCGTTTCCGCCTGGAACTCCCTCTGACGGGTACCCTCTTCGCATGCCCCGCACTGCCCTGCTATTACCGGCTTCTGGCCTGGGATCCTGCCTTGCTCGACGCGCATACGGAGGCCAAGTATCGGAGCTTCCGCGGCGAGATTGACGCGCACGTATTCCCCTGTCTGGGTGAACGCGAGGGCTGCCGCCGGCTGCTGGACGAGATCATACGGCGCGATACGTTCGTGCCCGGCGCGACGTGGTTGCTGGCCTACGAACCGCCTGGTCAGAGCGTTCCGGAGTACTGCGGGACGATCCAGGGGTTAAGTGATCGGCAGGGTTACGGCGCGGTGCAGAACCTGGGTGTCACGCCGCTGCACCGGTCGCGGGGGCTGGGCACGGTTCTGCTGGCCCAGGCGGTGGCCGGTTTCCGCGCTGCGGGGCTGACGCGTGTGTACCTGGAGGTGACGGCCCAGAACACGGGGGCGATTCGCCTGTACACAGCGTTGGGCTTCCGGCGCGTCCGGACCGTTTACAGGGCGGTCGAGGTTGCATACGCGTAAGCGGCACAGTACGCTCTAGCATTTCAGCCGTTCAGCACGAGGGTGAAGGTGACAGAGCCGATCCAGGTATATGAATACGAGAACGGCCTGACGCTGGTCACGCAGCGGATGGACTGGGTGGAGTCGGTGGCGTTTTCGCTGCTGGTGCCGGCCGGCTGTTCCCGCGACCCGCAGTCGCTGCTGGGGCTGGGAAACATCACGTGTGAGATGGTCCAGCGGGGTTGCGGACCGCGTGACAGCCGCCAGTTCGTCAACGATCTGGAGAATCTGGGGGTCGATCACAGTGCTTCGGTGTCGAACTCGCACGCGAGTTTTGGCGGGGCGATGCTGGCGGACAAACTGGAAGCGGCGTTGACGATCCATGCGGATCTGGTCCAGTGCCCGCATCTGCCGGCCGACCAACTGGAGGACGCCCGGCTGACATGCATCCAGGAGATCCGCGCGTTGGAGGACAATCTGGCGCAGCGGGCGCTGCAGGCACTGCGGCTCCGCCGCTACGGGGAGCCTTTCGGGCGGAGCAGCCAGGGCGCGCTCGAGACCATGAGCCGGATCGGGATGGATGACATCCGCGCGTTTTTCGCGACGGCGTACCGTCCGAACGGCGCGATCCTGAGCGTGGCGGGGAAGATTGACTTTCCGCGTCTGCGAGATCGGGTAGGAGAGCTGTTCGCGTCGTGGCGTCCGGCGCCGAACGCGGAACTGGAATGTGTCCCGCAGAATGGCGCGCCCGAGCACATCCCGCACGAGTCGAATCAGACGCACATTGCGATCGGTTACGAGAGCGTTCCGTACTGCCATGCCGATTACTACCAGGCACGGGCGGCGGTCGGCGTGTTGAGCGACGGCATGAGTTCGCGGCTGTTCACCGAAGTGCGCGAGAAACGCGGGCTGTGCTATGCCGTGTATGCGGTCTGCCACACGTTGCGCGATCGCGGGTCGGTGTTCTGCTACGCCGGGACGACGACCGAGCGGGCCCAGGAGACGCTCGATGTCATGCTGCACGAACTGCGGCAGCTGTCGTGCGGCGTGCACGCCGACGAGTTACAGCGTCTCAAGGCGCGACTGAAGAGCGCGTTGATCATGCAGCAGGAGTCGAGTTCCGCACGGAGCGGTTCGATTGCGGCGGACTGGTACTACCTGCGGCGCATCCAGACGCTGGAGGAAGTGGGCCGGATCGTGGACGGGCTGACCTGCGAGAGCATCAACCGCTACCTGGCGGAGCATCTGCCGGCCGAATTCCTGATCGTGACGTTAGGCCAAAACGCACTGGAGCTACCGCGTTGATATTCCGCCACCACACACTGGCCAACGGCCTGGAGATCATTGCCGAGTGCAACCCGGCGGCATACTCAGCCGCCTTCGCGTTCTTCGTCCAGACCGGCGCCCGCGACGAGACGGACGCGCCGTCGGGTGTCAGCCATTTCCTGGAACACATGGCGTTCAAGGGCACCCCGTCCCGCTCGGCCGCCGACGTGAATCGCGAACTGGATGAGATGGGCGCGCACTCGAACGCCTTCACCAGTGAAGAACAGACCGTGTTCTACATCACGGTCCTTCCGGAATACCAGTCCCGGGCGATGGATCTGCTGTGCGACATCCTGCGCCCCTCGCTGCGCCCGGACGATTTCGAGACCGAGAAGCAGGTGATCCTCGAGGAGATCGCGAAATACGACGACCAGCCTCCGTTCGGCGCGCACGAGAAGAGCATGGCGTTGCATTTCGGCACGCATCCGCTGGCCCAGAGTGTGCTGGGCACGCTCGACAGCGTCTCGGCGCTGACCCCCGACCAGATGCGCGGCTACTTCGCCGGCCGCTACGTCCCCAACAACATGACGCTGGCCGCGGCGGGCAACGTGGACTTCGCGGAGCTGGTCGCACTGGCCGACCAGCGGTGCGGTGCCTGGCAGCCGGCGCCCGTGCAGCGTGCCACGCCGCGCGCTGCGGCGAATCGGGCGGCCCGCGTCTTCCCCAACGACATCGCCACGCAACAGTATGTCGTGCAGATCGCCAACGGCCCGGCGGCGGAGGACGATAGCCGGTTTGCAGCCCGTGTCCTGAGCACCGTGGTGGGGGGCGACGGCGGCAGCCGTTTCTTCTGGACCCTCGTCGATACCGGCCGGGCCGAGTGCGCCGTCATGTACTCGTACGAATACCAGGGGACCGGCATCTATCTGACCATACTGTGCGGACCGCCCGACCAGACGGCCGCCAACCTGCAGGCCATCCTCGATACGCTCCACACGGTCCAGCGCGACGGGATCACGCGCGACGAGCTGGCGCAGGCCAAGAACAAGATCTGCTCCCAACTGGTCCTGAACAGTGAACTCCCCACCAATCGCCTCTTCGTACTCGGCAACAACTGGCTGCAGCGGCACCACTATCAGTCGGTACGAGAAATGATCGAATCGTATCACGCCGTCACGTGCGACGACGTGGCCCAGGTGCTTGCTGCGTTCCCGCTCACCGAGTGCAGTACAGTCGCCGTGGGACCGCTGCGCGAGTTGAGTATTCCCAAGGCACCCTGAGGAGAAGCCAAGTCATGGAACGTACACTCGTTCTGTTGAAACCCGATTGTGTGCAACGCCGCTTGATGGGGCAGATGATCACGCGGTTCGAAAACAAGGGGCTGCACATCATCGCCCTCAAGATGCTGCGGATCACTCCCGAACTGGCCCGGCAGCATTACGCGGAACACGTGGAGAAACCCTTCTATCCGGGGCTCGAAGCGTTCATCACCAGTGCGCCGGTCGTGGCGATGGTCGCCGAAGGGCCGGAGGTCGTGCGCGTCGTGCGGGAGATGCTCGGGGCCACCAGCGGGCGCCAAGCGGTAGCGGGCACGATTCGCGGCGACTACAGCAGCAGCCGGCAGCTGAACCTGGTCCACGCCTCCGACGGACCCGACGCCGCCCGGCGGGAAATCCGGCTGTACTTCTCCGAAACAGAAATCCATCCCTTCCCACTCGCCCTGCAGCCATGGCTGCAGGCCGCGGACGAATAACGGATGAGGAATGACGGATGACCAATGACCAAGCACGAAGGAATGACGGATGACCAATGACCAAGCACGAAGGAATGACGGATGACGAGTGACCAAGCACGAAGGAATAACGAATGAGTAAGCACGAAGGAATATCGCGGCATATCGACACGACGGCTGACTCAGCGAATTGGTCGGCATGAGTCAATCAGGCATTAGTGTTTCGTCATTCCTTCGTGCTTGGTCATTGGTCATCCGTCATTCCTCATCCGTTATTTCCTTTCCGAGTTTTCCTGCCGGTGTCTCACTGCGCAGCTGCTCGATCATGACGCGGGTAGCCGCTTCGACGGCGAGTTGCCACTGCGCCTCGTGATAGCGTTCCTGGTACTCACGGCGCTGGTACGCGAAGATGATCCCGCGCGAGTTGTTCACCACGGCGCCCAGTCCGGTGGAGTCAAAGGCGTCGCGCACGTCGCGGGCGCCCGCGCCTTGAGCGCCATAGCCGGGGACGAGGAACCAGGTGTTGGGCATGGCCTGCCGCAGTGCGGCCAGTTGTTCCGGATAGGTCGCGCCCACGACCGCTCCCACGGCGCCGTACCCGCAGCTGCCGGCCGTGCGTTGGGCGGCCTGCTGCACAAACGCGGCAACGCGCTGGTACAGCGCCGCGCCATCGGTGGTCACAAGATCCTGAAACAGACCTCCTCCGGGATTGGAGGTCTTGACCAGCACGAAGATGCCCGCCGCGCGTTGGACGGCCAGTTCGACAAACGGTTCCAGGCTATCGGCGCCCAGATAGGGGCTGACGGTCAGCGCATCCCCCCCCCAGACGCTCAGCCGGCCCGGTCCCAAATAGGCTTCCGCATAGGCGGCGGCGGTGGTCCCGATGTCATTGCGTTTGCCGTCCACCACGACCAGCAGGCCGGCACCGCTGGCATAAGCGATGACGTCGGCCAGCGCGGCCATGCCGGGCGGTCCGAGCTGTTCAAAGAAGGCCGCCTGCGGCTTGACGACGGCGACCAGGGGAGCGACCACGTCGATCACATCGCGGCAGAACGCCCCGTAGGCATGTGCCGCAGCGGCCAGATCGCGCGGGTCCAGATCTGCCCGCAGGCACGCCGGCAGTTGCTCCCAGCGCGGATCGAGCCCCACCATGACTGGATTGCCGCAGCGGCGTACGGCGGCAGCCAGGCGATCAGCGAAATGCGTCACGATGCCCTCCTGTGCGTATGCGATGGCCCCGGGGGGGGGAGTGGTCAGTTCGTTCCAGCCGGCAGCAGTTTGACAGCCAGCGATGTGGCTGGGGAATAGTATCGGGCAAACGTACTGAGCACCTGGTCGGCCGAGATCGCCTGGTAGGCGGCGGGAGCCTGGGCCACGTCGTCCAGGTTCATGCCCTCGAAGGTCAGTTGCGCCAGGCGGCCCAGCCAGTACTCGGGTTCGCGCAGTTGTTCGTCCAGCGTGTTGGCGATCTGCCGCTTGGCCACCGACAGTTCCTCGTCGCTGACCCCGTCCTGGGCCATGGCCGCGTACATCGCGTGGATTTTCTCGAGCAGGCGATCGGTCTTGGCGGGATCGGTCGGCGCTGCTGCCGACATGGTGCCGAACCCCGGATAGCTGGTCCCCGCCCGGAAGCCGGCGCCGATGCTGTAGACGAACTGCTCCTTCTCGCGGATCTCTTCGTTCATCCGTGTCGACAGGATGATCGACGCGACGGACATCGCGCGCGCGTCCGCCACGTTGGTCTGGTCCGGACCGTAGAAGCCGGCATAGACAAACGCCTGCGGCGTTTCCGATTCGATGGTCAGGTTAACGGTCCGCGGGCCGGCAGGCCGCTCCAGCCGCCGCAAGTCGGCGAACAGACCGGGGGCGACCCGTTCGCGCGCGGGCAATGATCCCAGGTAGCGTGAGACCAGGGCCAACGCCCGCTCTTTGGGCAGATCGCCGACGATGGCCACTTCAATGGGCGATGTCTGGATGAGCTGATCCAGCCGGGTCTGCGCCGCCTCGAGTTTCAGACAGTCCAGCTGGGCGATGCTCAGCGGCTGTGTACGGGCAACGTCCGCCGGATACGGTATGCCGGCCACCGCCCGCATACCGGAGAGCATCGGGTTCTTTTCCACCTGTTGCAGCATGGTACGCGTCATCGTCACGTATTGCGTGAATGCCGCAGGTTCCACCTTGGGTTCGGTCAGCAGCAGATGGGCCAACTGCATGCCGGACTCGAGATCCTCGGGACTGCCAGAGACCGTCAGCGAGATGGAATCGGTGCAGCCTGCGGCGAACCCTCCGCCACGGCCACTTCCGAGTCTCGCTGCGCCGCCGTGGACCGTCACCTTCTTGCCGGTCATCAGGCTGCGGATGTCGGCCGATGACAGCGGGGCCGTCGCTGGTTGGGACCACGCGACGGTGGCACCCTGCGTGACGCCGCGGTCCGCAGCTGTCTCGTGCAACTCTCCGCCCAGGAGCGAGATCCGGACGGTGACTTCGTTCTTGCGTGTATCCATGAACCGGTAATGCAGGCGCGCGTTGTTCGACAGCCAGCCGGACCAGACGCCGGTCGCGGCGTGTTCCGTCATCTCCGTGATTTCACCCGGCGTGGGTAGCGTGTCCATCAGCTGCGTGGGGCGCTCCGCAGCGACCTCCCGTTCCGGCTGGACGGCCAGTGCTTGCAGGGCGATGTCCAGCAGGGCGGATTCCGTGGGTACCTCGGGCGACGCGGGCAGGATGGCGGTCACGGAGAACACGGC
>Ga0123328_1002453_pt1 | contig 16715 bp, 14 predicted proteins | sample BioC12SIPDNA_2_FD_89702 | JGI IMG/M metagenome (GOLD analysis project Ga0123328, IMG submission 89702) | Anaerobic biogas reactor microbial communites from Washington, USA - Biogas_R1_A C12 SIP DNA | ecosystem: Engineered > Bioreactor > Anaerobic > Unclassified | place: Washington, USA...
GAGATCATCGTCTGGATCGTCTTCCTGCCCTGGATGGTCTCCATCTGGATCTGGGAGAACCCGTGGGCATTGTGGTTGCGAATCCTACTCATCGCGGTCATCGCCCTCGTCACCATGGGCGGCGCCGGCGGCTCTCTGCGGCGCAGGAAGTGAGGGAGGCAGGTCAACTCCTCCCTCACTTCGGTCAAATACTGAGCAGGGTCTAGTGCGTGAAGGCCCCCAGCGAGTTGTCATAGACGATGTCACCATCCACAATGGTCATGAGCACCGCGGTGTCTGTCAGGTCATGCGGGTCGATGGTCATGATGTCCTTGTCCAGGATGCAGAAGTCGGCCAGCTTGCCCGGCTCGATGGAGCCCTTCACGTCCTACCCGGGTGACACTGCGACATCAGCTCTCGATACTGCACCACACCGGGCTCCATGCTGGTGGCGGCATCGGGGTAGAAGGCCAACCCGATGGTCCCCTCGCCATAGCCGCAGGCCACATTCAGCGTGTTGGCGTCCGTCAGGGACCCCGTGGACACCATCTGCACGTCCTCCCAGCCGGCCAGGCCCTTCTGCTGCAACAACTTCTGGGCCTGCTCCACGTAGAGGGCCATGATCACGGCATCGGGATCGGTGTCCTGCAGCGCCGCCACCTCCGTGGCCAGCGTGGCGGGCTTCATGTCCTTCACCACCTGGGAGGCCACCACCTCGTAGCCCAGCGCCTCGCTCTGCGCCTGCAACGCGTCACGGAAGAGGTAGCCGTAGACGTTGTCCGCGTAGACGATGGCCAGCTTGCGGTAGCCGCGATCATTGACCAGGTAGCTCAGCATGTAGCGGCATTCATCTTCATAGTACGGGAAGGAGGAGAAGATGTAACGCTGCTCGTCCATCTGCCCGGCGCCGGTGTGTGGGAAGAGATAGGGCACCTTCTGCTCCCGCACATAGGGACTCAACGCCAGGGCCACCGGCATGCCGCCGAAGTTGAGCAGGCCGAAGACCTGGTCCTGCTCCACGAGCTTCTTGGTGTTGGCCACCTTGTCGGCCGTGGTGGAAGCGCCCGGATACGACTTGGTGATGATCTGCCGCCCGTTGACGCCACCCACCTCATTCGCGGCCAGGAAGGCCGGCTCGAAGCATCATCTGGGTCCTCCCGAGCCCGCGATTCCAAGAACGCCCAGAACCTGGTGATCCTCGTCGTCCTGCCCGTGCTTGCCCTCATTGCACTGCAGGTCACTGGGGTAGTATGGTTCACGCTGCCGGGCGCGCCGGCATTGGCGGCGGGGCCGGCAGGGGCCGACTACCTGGTGCTGCGTGCGGCCGTGCGCCTTTTCCAACACGAGACCATTGTGCCGGCCTGGCGATGAGGATGCGGAGGGCGTGTTCATGAGAAACCGCATGCGCTGGTGCGGCTTTGACTACGGCGAGACACTCATGGACCCTTCGGGCCTGCGCAATACCCTGCTCTGGGGGGACACGTGCAAGGCCTTGGGCCAACCCGAACTGGCGGCGGACAGGGCACGCGCCTACCGCATACTGCGCGACACTTACGGTGAGTATTACACGGTCAAGGAGGGCCACCGACACGAGGTCCTCTCCTACGTCTTGGACGGAAACGAGGAGGCGCAGTTCGCCTTCATGGAGGCGGAGCCCAGGCTCCTGGGCACGGGGGCCCACCTGCGGCAGGCCCTGACCGCGCTGCGCGATGCAGGACTGGTACTGGATGTGGTCTCGGAACTCAAACGCACGGTGGGGCCTCTCGATCAGAACATCGTCCTCCGCTTCCTGAGCGCTCATCACCTCCGGCGCTTCTTCCGCTATCTCATCACCCCACTTGGCAAGCTCGACATCGCCAGCGGTGCACTGCTGGACGAGCGCTACCGTGGGCACACCAAGGGTGACGGCACGCTCTATGACGTGCTGGTACAGGATCTGGCCGAGCAAGGCATCGCCCCGTGGCAGGCCGCCATGGTGGGAGATCGTCCCACCACCGATATCGAGCCGGCACACGCCCGTGGGCTGTATACCATTCAGTACTCGGGCTACTCGCATTGGCCGCCCAGCCCGGTAGCCGACGCGGTGATAGATAGCTTCCAGGAGTTGCCTCCCTTGCTCTTGACGCAGCCGGGGGCCACCGACAAAGCTCATCGCGCCTCCCGGAACGCAAGCACATGCGGCAACGACAGCCCCCCTGGGTCATCGCGAGCAGGAGGTCACCGCGGCACCCGTCGCCGAGCGCTAATTCCGCCGGCGCACGAGGAGTGACGTGACCACGACACCGGCCACGCACCATGCCCCCACCACGGCGAAGGCCCGGCCCAGGTCTACCTCCAGGTCGGTGAGCGTGCCGCGCGACAGATCCGCCATGTACATCACCGGCAGCGCCCGGTGCACGGCCTGCAGCCAGCCGGGCAGTTGCTCCACGGGGTACATGACCGGCGAGAAGATCATGACGCTGAAGACTATGACCTGCGTGGCGAGGTTCGCCATCTGCGGGTTGGGCGCTCCGTGGGCGATGGAGTAGCCCACGGAGATGCCGGTGACGGAGATGAGCAGGATGGCGGGAATGGCCGGCCACTGGATGTGCAGACTGAAGTCGTAGTAGGCGGCACCCATGAGCAGGGAGAGGACGACGCCCGGGAGCGACACCAGCACCCAGATGGTGGCGTCCGCAGCCACGAACACCAACCGTGGCACCGGCAGCGACCACATATACTCGAAAGTACCCGCCATCCGCCCCATGGCCACCACCTGCGGCACCAGCACCAGGCCGATCATAAGCAGGGTGATGGTGGGTGCGCCCGTGGTCAGGTATTTGGCCATGGCCGGGGTGATCTCCGGGTAGAAGAAGCCAATGCCGATAACGAAGCCGGCGGCAATCATGAGCTGCACCACGATGTTGAGCGGCAGCAGGGGCCTGTTGCTCAGCGCCTGCCACTTCAGCATGAGCGCGTAGCTACGCAGGATCTGCTTCATCCTGCACCTCCTCCCCCTGCAGAGAACCGCCCCGCCCGATCGCGCCCAGGTACACATCCTCCAGCGTGAGGGGACCAATGGAGTACTCCTCCACCGCATTGCTCTCCTTCAACCCGCGGGCCCACTGGATGGCAGAGCCCACCTCCCTCTCCGCCAACCGGCCGATGACGCGACGGCCGGTGACCACGGTGTGATGGAGGAAGGGAGGCAGTGGCGGCAGCTCCCCGCGCGGCTCCACCACCACCTCCAGTTGCATGCCCTCCGCGCCCTCTCCCTTGAGAGACGCCGGGGTGCCCGCCCCTACCACCCGGCCGCGGTCCATGATGGCCAGCCGATCGACCGCCCGCTCCGCCTCCAGAACGTTGTGAGTGACCAGGAGCACGGTGGAGCCCATGTTCACCAGCTCCCTCACCTCCTGCCACAACAGCCGGCGGCGCAGGGGGTCAATGTCGTTGGTGGGCTCGTCCAAAATGACGATACGGCCGGGAGCCACTGCCGCCATGCAGAAGGCCACCAAGCGCCGCATGCCTCCCGAGAAGGTCTCCGCCCGCCGGCCCGCCCATTCGCCCATCTCCAGCCGGTCCAGCAGCGCTCCCGCACGCTCGTGCACCGACCGCGTTCTCCCGCCGCGCACGCGGCCCACCAACTCGATGGCCTGCCTGGCAGTGAGCCCGCTGATGGGCACCTGCGTCTGCGCCTGGTAGGAGCATTGGCGCCGGGCGTGGTCCGGGTGGGCCACGATGTCCACCCCCTCCAGGGTGATGCGGCCCGAGTCCGGCTTTGCCAAACCGATGACCTGGCTCACCAAGGTGGTCTTGCCCGCACCGTTGGGCCCGAGCAACCCGAAGACCTCACCACGATGCAGCGCCAGCGATAGGTGGTCATTGACCAGCCTGCCCTTCACGTAGGCCTTGCACAGCTCGCGGACCTCGAGCACCACGTCGCCGGCCCATGCCCCGCCGGCGAATGCAGCCTCCCTTGAATCGCTCCCGCCTACGCCCATAAGATCCCCCTGATCGACTTCCTTGCCGCGCAGCGCGACCCCTGCGCCCGGGCCGTGCCCTCTGGATGCCGATGTGTTATGTGTCTATGTGCCCCCAGGAGCGCAGGCCAGTCTTTACACGGAGGAAGCGATGAACCGGCCGTTGGCAGACATCATCCGACAACGCTACTCCTGCCGCGCGTATCGCGCCACGCCGCTGGAGGCCGGGGCGCGCCGCCACCTGGAGGACATCCTGGCCGAGAACACGGTCGGGCCCCTGGGCACTCGCTGCCGTTTCGCGCTTCTGGCGGCATCCCCGCATGACGCCCAAGCGCTGCGCGGCCTGGGCACCTACGGGTTCGTCAAAGGCGCGACGGCATTCCTGGTGGGAGTAGCCGGGTCCGGCCGAAGGAATCTGGAGGACTACGGCTACCTGATGGAGCGGGCGGTGCTCGAAGCCACCGACCTGGGCCTGGGCACCTGCTGGCTGGGAGGGACGTTCTCGCGGAGCCGCTTCGCGCAACGGATCAGGCCCGGCGTCGGCGAAGTGATGCCGGCCGTGGTGGCCGCGGGGTACCCGCTGGAGAGAGCACACGACCCCATCCGTGCGCACGCGGGAAGCAGCCGCCGCCTTTCCGCCGGCGAGCTGTTCTGGAGTGAGCGCCCGGGTGTGCCCCTGCCCCCGGGAGTCGCCGGGTCCTACGCGCACATCCTGGAGTTGGTGCGCTGGGCCCCTTCGGCTTCCAACAAACAGCCCTGGCGCCTGATCGGGACGGAAGGAGCCTGGCATTTCCACCTCAAGCGTCAGAAGGGCTACGGCAAAGGCTCTCTGCTCTTCGCACTGACGCGAATCGCCGATCTGCCACGAGTGGACCTAGGGATCGCCATGTGCCACTTCGAACTTGCGGCCCGCGAGGCCGGCCTATCCGGCCGCTGGGCGCTCCTGAACTCCGAGCCCTTGACGCCGGACGCCAGCCTGGAGTACACGGTCACCTGGCTGTGCTCCTAGGCGGGAGACGGCGTCCGGTCGCTGGGCCCATCCAATCCTGGATCCACCAGCACGCGCTCTCCCTCGATCTTGACCGGGTAGACGCTGAGCGGCCGCGGAGATCTGATGCGCTTGGCCACGGCCAGCGCCACACCGCCTCGGTCCGTCCAGCGAACCACGTGCCCATCCCGCAGATCGAACTGCGACCCGTGGCGTGGACAGGTCACCACGGTGCCTTGCAGGCTGCCCCGGGCCAGGTCTGCGCCTATGTGCGGGCAGCGAAGCTGTGTGGCGTAGTAGGCTTCGCCCACGCGCGCCAGCAGGAGGTCCCTGCCGGCGGACCGCACCGCTCCCATAGCCCCGTCGGCCAGTTCGGCAACCTCCGCCACCTCCACGTACTCCCCCACGGCCCCTCCTTCAGCAATCCCACCGAAGGCGGCGTCTAAACCAGCCGCTCCGGATTCAGCGCCTCCAACTCTGGGAGCACGAAACGCCCGTCCTTGCGCACCAGCACGCCGTCGAACCAGATCTCGCCGCCGCCCCACTCCGGAGTCTGGATGAGCACCAGGTCCCAATGCACCGCCGACTTGTTCCCGTTGTCGGCGTCCTCATAGGCCTCCCCGGGAGTGAAGTGGAGACTGCCGCGAATCTTCTCGTCGAAAAGGATGTCCTGCATGGGCTTCTCCACCCAGGGATTGACTCCCAGGGCAAACTCGCCCACATACCGACCCCCTTCATCCGTGTCCAGGATCTCGTTGATCCTCTCGGGCAGGTTGCCGGTGGCCTCGATCACCTTCCCCTCTCGGAACAGCAGCGACACCCGCTCGTACACCGTGCCGTCGTAGAGCGAGGGTGCGTTGTAGGTGATACGGCCGTTCACAGAGTCCCTGACCGGCGCAGTGAACACCTCGCCGTCCGGGATGTTGAGTCTTCCGGCGCACTTGACTACCGGTATGTCCTTGATGGAGAAGGAAAGATCGGTGCCGGGGCCCTTGATGTCCACGCGGTTGGTGCGCTCCATCAACGCCACCAGAGGCTCCATGGCCTTGTCCATCCGCGAGTAGTCCATGGTGGAAACCCGATAGACGAACTCCTCGAAGGCCTCGCTGGACATACCCGCAGCCTGGGCACCGGCCGGTGTGGGAAAGCGCAGCAGGGACCATTTCTTGGTCAGCTTGAAGTCCAACACCGGCTTGGCCGCCAGGTTCCACTCCTGCATGGTCTTCCCGGGCACATCAGCGTACTCGAAGTAGTTGTCGCCGGCCAAGATCCACAGGAAGGCATCCATCTGCTGTGCACGTGCCAGGTGCCAGCCTGTCTGCAGATCCATCTGCTCCCGAGTGGAGCCCATGAGCCAGGCTCGGCGCAACCGGGGAACCTGGACGTCGAAGTACGGCACGGCCCCCCGCCGGTACGCCTCTTCGATCAGGCCTCCCACCAGAGGCTCGCAGCCGGCCTCGCCTTCGATCAGCAACTTCTCGCCCGGCCGGAGCGCCAGAGCATAGTCGAGAACGTTACGGGCCAACGCTTCCATCCCTGCATCTGCCATCGACGGCCCTCCCACGGCCGGAACGGGGACGTGCTCACCTAGACTAGCACCCCGCGTGTTCACGCAGGACGACTCGCCCCCAGCGCCTTGTTCCCGAGTGTGCCGTGGTTTTACCCGGGTCTTATTGACAGGGTGATATTACCCGGGTAGAATGCTGCAGACCGATCACGCCAACCACAGAGGGGGCAACACATGGGCCAGGACTCCAACCAATCCTACATCGCCTTCGCCGGTAGCACGCGCTTGGCCACCGGCGACCTGCAGCAGGTGGCAATGGAAGCCAGGGCCCTCATCGAGCGGGGCGGGCACGACATGATCATCATCTTCGATGCCAACACCAGCCACCCCGTGGACGTGGACTTCCGCGACCCGCTCCCCCAGGTACCAGGGCCGACACGGGCGACGGGCGCCCAAGCCAGCAAGGCGTCGCTCCACCTCACCACGGCAACGGATACCGCCCCGGCCACCACTTCGGAGGGAGCATCCCCCAACCCGACGCGTCGGTCCCCCGGTCGGCCCAAACTGGGTGTGGTGGCGCGCGAGGTGACGCTCTTCCCACGCCATTGGGACTGGCTCAGCCGGCAGCCGGGAGGAGCCTCGGCCACCCTGCGCAGGCTGGTGGAGGAAGCCCGGCGCTCCACGGCAGACGAGGTGCGGGTACGCGAGGCTCGTGAATCCTGCTACCGCTTCATGACCGCCATGGCCGGGAACGAACCCGGCTATGAGGAGGCCGTGCGCGCCCTTTTCGCCGGGAACTGCGAACGCTTCCAGGAGGAGACGGCACAATGGCCGGCCGACGTACGCGACCATGCTCGAGGTCTCGCAGAGCGCTCGTGCTGAGAAACTCATTGGGGGACCGCGGGGTCATTCATCCCGCCCCCCCCCGCAATGGGAGCAGCATCATGCCGATCCCGCAACGCCCGGCGGCCGGCCGTCGCTCGCCCCTGTTTCCGACTACGACGCCCTCAGTATGGGTACACACCTCCAGAGACAAAATGCCACAGGGGGACGCTCATGCCCAAGCCGTCACATCGACCACCTCGCGTGCCGGAACAGGTGCTTCATCTCACGGACGGCGCGCCGCCCGCTTTCGACATCCAGATCTCCTATCGCTTCGGCGCCCCCCTGATCTATGTGAGTGGCGAGTTGGATCTGGAGACAGTTGACATGCTGAGGGAGGCGATGGCTGAAGAGCTCAGCACCGAGCCCCCCGCCCTGCTGCTGGAATGCAGCCGACTCGCCTTCGTGGACAGCCGGGGGCTGTCTCTCCTGTTCGACACGGTGGCGACACTCAAAGGCGCCACGTGGCTGGGGATGGTGAATGCCAACCCCAATGTGCAGCGCCTGGCGGAGATGACAGGGCTGACGAATCGTCCGGGTTTTCGCTTCTTGGACAACCTGCAGGCCATTCCCGCCGCCCTGGCGGGCGCGGCTTGCGATCATGCGGCCGGAGGTGGAGAATGAGGCGCCCGTAACCGCCAAGAGAAAGCACCTCATCATCATGGCTTCCCATCCGGATGACCTCGCCGCCGCCCGCACACGAATCGTCTCCGCCTATGACCCGTGTCTGTTGGAGCAGGCCGGCCATCGTCTCGCCGCACTGCTGGCCAACCATCTGGCCAAAGCCGAAAGGTCTGAGGGTGCGGTACTGCCCTGGACGGATCCCCAAGACGCCATCCGCCGCGCGGCGGCGCTGCTCCAGAACCGAGGAGCTCAGATACAGGGTGAGAGCGAGTCCGCCCCGGTAACCGAGCGGTTCGCGGCCTTGGCCCAGCTTATGCTGGACCAAGGGCTCAACCTCCATGATCCCCGCTACATCGGCCATCAGGTACCTGCGCCCGTGCCCCTCGCCGGGCTGTTCGACGCCATCGGCTCGGTCACCAATCAGGTCATGGCCGTGTACGAGATGGGGCCATGGGCCACAGCCGCGGAGCAGGCACTGGTGGGAGAGTTGGGCACGGCCATCGGCTGGGAGCCGGGGAGCTTCGCGGGCCTGGTGACGCATGGCGGCTCCCTCGCCAATCTCACCGCCCTGCTCACCGCCCGCAACGTTGCTCTGGGGAACGTGTGGGAGAGCGGCGTCAGTCGTCAAGGCCCTCCGCCCGCACTCCTGGCGCATGCCGACGCCCACTACAGCGTGGCACGCTCGGCTGGCATCCTGGGCCTGGGCAGCCGCAGCATCGTGCGGGTGGGCTTGGATGAGCGAGGTCGCATGGACCCGGCGCAACTGGACGACGAACTGGCGAACCTGCGGGTGCATGGCCAACCGGTGGTGGCCGTCGTTGCCTGCGCCTGCGCCACGCCCACTGGAGCGTTCGACCCGCTGGAGGACATCGCGGAGGTCTGTCGCCGCCACGCTGTCTGGCTGCACGTGGACGCGGCCCACGGTGGGGCGGCGGTCCTGAGTCCACGGCACCGCCACCTGCTGACCGGTCTGGAGAAGGCGGACAGCGTGGTATGGGACGCTCACAAAATGCTCTTCGTCCCCAGCCTCTGCGCCTTCGTCCTCTACCGCGACCGGCGTCACCGTTTCGAGGCCTTTCGCCAGGACGCGCCCTACCTGTTTGACCCCGCCGCCCCCGGCTTGGCAGAGTACGACAGCGGGATGAAGACGGTGGAGTGCACCAAGCGGGCGGCGGCATTCGGGCTCTGGGGCGTCTGGTCGCTGTTCGGGCGAGAGCTCTTCGCCGACATGGTGGACGTCACCTTTGCCCTGGGCCGCACCTTCTACGAGAAGCTCTCGGCGGCCGACGACTTCGAGCCGCTCCACGAGCCGCAGTGCAACATCGTGGCCTTCCGCCACCTACCGGACGAGTTGCGCCGTGCTTCGGCCGAGCAAATAGGCGCCTTCCAGCTGGAACTACGACGCCGCCTCATCGAGTCAGGCGAGTTCTACATCGTGCCCTTCAAGAAGGACGGAGTGGGCGCGCTGCGGGTGACCATCATCAACCCTCTCACCACGCCCTCCCACCTGGACGACCTCATGAGCGCCCTCCGGCGCCAGGGACGCGCCCTACTGCGCGAGAAGTTCCAGGCCTAGAGACTCGGCCGCGCCCGCCGGCCGCCTGAGACTCCAGACGACACGGGCAGCCGGGTCCCGCTCGGATTCAGGCCGGGTGAACCAGGTCACCCGCCTGGACGTAGCGCTCGGCCGACTCTACCTCGAGGTAGACGCTCTTGGTGTCACCGTCGGCACACCTGAGCGCGGCCTCGAGGCGGGTGATGGCCTCGTGGCACTCCACGGCAGACAGCCGAGGGGCGAACACACGACCGCGTCCAAGTTCACCACCAGGTCGTGCGGCCGAGGTACGTGGTGCGCACAGTGCCCACCCCTTTCAGCCCTGCAGGCACACCCTGATCTCACGATTCCCCCTGGTCAACGCGTTCCACCCGCGGCCTCACCTGGAGGTCAGGAGCCGGCTCCATGCACGCCACGCCGGCGCGCCCCAGAACGGTCGCCTCCAACAGGTCGCAGATGCCGGAAGTATCACCCACTGAGAGCTGCGGCACCCGGTGCGAGGGGAAGGTCATATCGCTGACGATGCCCAGCAACTCGTTCTCCTCACAGATCAGCTGCTCGCTACGTTCCCGCCTGGCGACCTCGATCTTGGGCGAAGCCTGGCGCTTGAAGCCCTCCGTGATAATGAGGTCCACCGGCTCGTCCACCTTGCCGATGAGCCCCCGCAGTTCCGGCTCGTGGTTCGTGATCACAATCCACATCTGCTTGTCCGGCGAGGATATGCCTGTGACCGTGGCCCCCGCCTGGCGCAGGCGGTAGGTGTCACGCCCCGGCACGTCGGCGTCGAAGCCGTGCATGTCGTGCTTGATCACGGCCACGCGGTATCCACGGGCCACGAGCTCAGCCACCACACGCACCAGCACAGTGGTCTTGCCGGTCTTCTTCTTTCCCACGAAGGACACCACCGGGAGCGGCACCGCTTCCACGAAAGCCCTCACCCGAGGCGCCAGCCGCCGCAGCGGATCGCCGTGATCCCCCCGAGGGCCGCCCTCACGCGCAAGCAGCTCCTCCGCCTCCCTCAGCTGCTCCGGGCGATTGATGTTGGAGAAGAGGCGATCAGCATCGGCGAAGCGCACAGGGTCCATATCCCAATACCCCGTGTCCACCAGCGGATAGGAGGCATAGATGCGTCGCTCGCCCCCCTCCACCACCGAACGCAGTGCCGGTAGAGCCGAGCGCGAATACACGGCACACAGGGGCTCCATAACGCCGTCGTGGCGAGGCACGCAGATGTCGTGACCTTGAGACTCGGCCGCGAGGCAGCGCAGGACCTCCAGCGTCACGAACGGCATGTCGCAGCCCAGGCAGAGAACACGCTCCGTGGGCGAGGCCAGCGCAGCCGAATACACGCCCACGATGGAGCCTCTCTCCGCGAGAGCATCGCTCACCACCGGGACCCCCGTATCCGCGTACCGCGACGCGTCGTTGGCCACGATGAAGGTGTGGGCAAAGGCGGGACCAAAGCGCTCCAGCATCCACGCCAACAGTGTTGTACCCGCGAAGGGCGCGAAGGCCTTGTCAGAGCCCATACGCCGGGATTCGCCGCCCACCAGCACGGCCAACGAGATCTGTCCCAATGCGCTGCTCATCCCGGGCTGTTTCCTCCTGCTGGGTATCCGATTCGCCCCTGCGATTCGCCCCTGCGCCTAGGCCGCCGAAGCCCCATCCCGCTGCAGCCTCTTGACCGAATAGTATGCGCCTCCGGCGCAGGCCCGGCACAGGTTGCGGCCCTCCACCCGGCGATGACGGCCATCACGCACCTCTTCCCCACAGGCCTCACACCGCACCCGGCAACGGGGCCGGCCCGGGAGGTCGCAGACCGGCACCTCCACCTCCACCCAGTCCCAGCCGAAGAGCTCATCGTCCGTGAAGCCAGCCCACATCTCCACGGCGTCCTGCTCCGGGCGCCCGTGGGGGACGTCGGAGCGTGCCCACACCCGCACCGCCCTGCCTGTAGCCAAGTCCAGGAACGTGGCAGCGAACTTGCCGTAGTCCACCCATTTGAGGCGGCGACGACCCAGGGTGGCACCGGTAACGCCGCTCACGGCATCGGCGGCACAACGATCCGTCTCCGCATACACCATTAGATCCCGATAGTGGGCCGGGTCCTCCAAGCCCAGAAGCCGACAGCCTACACGAGCCAAGCGCACACCCAGCACCAGACCGTGGCAGTAGTGACGGCCACCGTGCACGCGGCGAGCCGCCTCCAGATCCTCCGTGAAGCTCAGCATCCGGCTCCTTCCGTGAAATGCAGGGGCCGGGGGCAGCAGACGCTGCCACCGGCCCCTCACTGTAGCAGGTCAAAGCGCGGCCGTCAGGGAGCGAGCGCGCCGTCCACCTGCAGCGGGCGATGCGGGCGGCGCTCCTCGGCGAGACGCGCTCAGCGCCTGACTGAGCAGCACCGGCTCCCACAGCCCTTGCCGCCTCCTTCGCGCCGGCCGCACCGCCCTAACCGATGACCAGCGACTGGGTGGCGAACTGCGGATCGCTGGTGGCGTTGAGACCGAGGCGCCGGAGGCCGGCTTCGTCGCCGGCGGTGGGCAGGTGGGTGGTGTGGAACTCGCACCCCGCCAGGTCGGTGAGATGGCCCACCGCGGCAGCCGCGGCCGGATTGGTGGCGCTGCTGATGCCCAGGGCGATCAACATCTCGTCCAGATCCAGGCTCACCGACTTCATGCGCAGCACGTTCTTCTTGAGAGCGGCGATGGACTCCATCACCGCCGGGGTGAGTAACGGCATCTCGTCCGGGATCCGGGAGAGGTGCTTCACAGCGTTCAGCACCACCGCGGAGGCGGCATGCATGAGCGTGGAGTTCTTGCCGGTGACGATCTGGCCGTCCGGCAGAGCGATGGCCGCTCCACAGTAGACGCCGTCGTTGCCTTTGCCCTTGGCTTCCCCCTCGGCAGCCGCCTGCCGGGCCGGCAGGACCACCACTCGTTGCTCCTCGTCCAAGCCCAACTCGTGCATGATGAGCTGAGCGCGCTCCGCATCCTCGCGCTCCACCAAGCCCACGGCGTACTCGCAGGCATAGCGGAAGTGGCGGCGGATGACCTCCTGCTCGGCGGCGACACGCACCACGCCGTCATCCACAATGGCGGAGCCGGCGCGGTTGACGCCCATGTCGGTGGGCGACCGGTAGAAAGCGGCTCCCCCCACCCGCTGCAGGATGCGCGCCAGCAGGGGGAAGGCCTCGATGTCCCGATTGTAGTTCACCGCCTGCTCGCCGTAGGCCGCCAGGTGGTAGGGGTCGATCTGGTTAACGTCGTGGAGCTCCACCGTGGCCGCTTCGTAGGCCACGTTGACCGGGTGCTTGAGCGGCAGGTCCCAGATGGGAAAGGTCTCGAACTTGGCGTAGCCGGCAGCGTTGCCGCGCCGATGCTCGTGGTAGAGCTGGGACAGGCAGGTGGCCAGCTTGCCGCTCCCCGGCCCCGGGCCGGCCACCACCACCACCGGCCGTTCGGTGGGGATGTAATCGTTGGCACCGTAGCCCTCCCGGCTGACGATGCGGTCCACATCAGTGGGGTAACCGCTGGTGAAGCGATGGGTGTAGACGGCAATGCTGCGGCGCTCCAGCCGCGCCCGAAAGACGCGGGCCGAGGGCTGATCCTCGAAGCGGGTGATGACCACGGCGCGCACGGGGAGACCCCAGTCGCGCAGGTCGTCGATGAGCTTCTGCGCATCCACGTCGTAGGGGATGCCGAAATCGGCGCGCACCTTGCGCTGCTCGATGGCACCAGCGTAGATGCAGACGATGATTTCCACCTGGTCCTTGAGCTGCTGCAGCAGCCGGATCTTGACGTTGGGGTCATAGCCCGGCAGCACGCGCGCGGCGTGGAAGTCGTAGGTGATCTTCCCGCCGAACTCCAGATAGAGCCTGCCGCCGATGCGCCCGGCGCGGCTCACGATGGCGCGGCTCTGCTCCTCCAGGTACTTCTGGTTGTCGAAACCCACGGTGCCCGTGACGGTCCTCCTCTCCCGACCGTCCCGGGGATGTGGGCGGCCCGCAACAGGATACCGGATTGCGTGTCTCCCCCGCGAGCAAACAGGGCGCCGTTTGGCACCTCCTGGCCGACGCGACAGGACCGGCACGCCGACATGCCGGCGTGCCCGCACAGGCGGTCGGCGTGATATGGTTTGTGGCCTATGAGCATGTGGCGTTTCTTCCGTACCCCGGGCATGACCGCGACCAGGGTCGAGGCCTTCGTCTCGACCGCTGAGGCCATCCTGGGCAAACCGGTAGGACAGGTGGCCACCGAGCACTGTTTCTACGCGGAGACAGGACACCACGCGGGCACCGCGCTCACCGACCGTGACGCGGACATCCTGCGCTACGTCCTCTCCGAGACCTTCGAACCCGACAGGTTCGGGGACGGCAGCTTCCTGGAAGGCCGCTTCCCCACCGTGCTCGAGTACGGCCCCCGCCTCAACTTCGAAACGGCGTGGTCCTCCGCCGCCGTGGAGATCTGCAGGAGATCAGGCGTGGGGGCGGTGTGGCGCCTGGAGCGCTCAATGCGGCTGGGGTTGCCACTGACAGTCACCGAGGAGCAGGCCGAGGCACTGGTCAACATCCTGCGCGACCGCATGACGGAGATGCGCTACCGCCAGCCGCTGACCTCCTTCGAGACCGGCCTCACGCCCCAGCCGGTGGAAGTGATCCCGCTGGCCGCCCTGGGCATCGGCGCCCTGCAGCGCTTCAACCGCGACTACGGCTGCAGCTGGGATGGCGATGACCTGGCGCTTATCGCCTCCATCTACGGCCGCCTGGGCCGGGATCCCACAGACGTGGAGCTCTTCCAGATCGCCCAGGCCAACTCGGAGCACTCGCGCCACTGGGTCTTTCGGGGCCGGCTGTGGGTGGACGGCGTGCGCGTGCCCGAGAAGCACCTCATGGACATCGTGCGGCAGCCGCTGGAAGCTTCGGCGCCCAACTCGGTGATCGCCTTCCGCGACGACAGCTCGGCCATCGCCGGCCGCCGTGTGTCCCTTCTCGCCGCCGCGCAGCCGCTGGGCCCGTCGCCCCTGGCACCACAGCCGGTCCTGCTCCACCCCACGCTGACCGCCGAGACCCACAACTTCCCCTCGGGCGTGGCACCCTATCCCGGCGCGGCCACCGGCGCCGGCGGGCGCATCCGCGACAACCAGGCGGTGGGACGCAGCGGTCTGGTATGCGCAGCCGGCGCCGCCTACTGCACCGGCAACCTGCACATCCCCGGCTACGAGCTGCCCTGGGAGGAGGACGGCTGGGCCCACCCGCCGGACTTGGCCTCGCCCCTGGACATCCTCATCCAGGCCAGCAACGGCGCCTCCGACTACGGCAACTGTTTCGGCGAGCCCCTCATCTACGGCTTCACCCGCAGCTTCGGTCTGCACCTCCCCGAGGGCTACCGTTCCTGGTACAAGCCCCTCATGTACAGCGTGGGCGCCGGTCAGATCCGGGACCAGCACACGGTCAAGGGCGCACCGGAGGCCGGCATGCTGGTGGTGCAGGTGGGCGGCCCCGCCTACCGCATCGGCATGGGCGGCGGCGCGGCCAGCAGCATGGAGCAGGGCCGGAATGTGCAGGAGCTGGATTTCAACGCCGTGCAGCGCGGCGACCCGGAGATGGAACAGCGCATGAACCGCCTCATGCGGGCCTGCGCCGAGTTGGGAGAGGCCAACCCCGTCGTCTCCGCCCACGACCTGGGCGCCGGCGGTGACTGCAACGCCCTGCCGGAGATCGTGGAGCCGGCGGGAGCGGTGATCGACCTCCGTGCCATCCCCGTGGGTGATCAGACACTGTCCGTGCTGGAGATCTGGGGCAACGAATCGCAGGAGCGCAACGCCCTTCTCATCCGCCCCCAGAATCTCGCGGTGCTGGAGGCTGTGGCCGCGCGCGAGAACGTGCCACTGGCCGTGGTGGGGCGCGTAACCGGCGAGGGGCTCCTGGTTCTCCAGGACACGCGCGACGGTTCGCGCCCGGTGGAACTCCCCCTGGACGACATTCTTGGCCAGCTGCCACCCAAGCGCTTCGATTTCGACCGGCGCCCCCGCATTGCGCGGCCCCTGTCCCTCCCCCCGGCCTCCGGCTTCGGCCGCCTGCTGGACCTGGTGCTCCGCCTCCCCAGCGTCTGCTCCAAGCGCTTCCTCACCAACAAGGTGGACCTGGACGTCACCGGGCTGGTCATGCAGCGGCAATTGGTGGGGCCACGGCATCTACCCCTCTCCGACCACGCCGTCATCGCCCAGAGCTACGCCGACCCCTCCGGTACCGCCCTCAGCCTGGGCGAGCAGCCCCTGAAGGGCCTGCTCTCGCCCGGTCCCGGCGCGCGCATGGCCGTGGCCGAGGCCCTGCTCAACATGGCCGGGGTCGTCGTCACCGACCTCAGTGACATCAAATGCTCCGCCAACTGGATGCTGGCCGCCAAGCAGCCCGGCGAGGGAGCCTGGCTCTACGACGCCGCCTGCGCCCTACGCGATCTTCTGTCGGAGCTGGGCGTGGCCGTCGACGGCGGCAAGGACAGCCTGTCCATGGCCAGCCAGGGCGTGGCGCCGGACGGTAGCTCCGAGCTGGTGCTGTCGCCACCGCAGCTGGTGATCGCCCCCTACGCCCTGGTGGAGGACGTGGAGGTGCGGGTAACGCCGGACCTCAAGGCTGCCGGCGACCGTCTGCTGCTGCTCCCCGTGGGAGGGCGGCAGCGGCTGGGCGGCAGCGCGCTGGCCCAGGTGCTGGGCGCCTTGGGCGACGAAACACCGGACATCGAGGAGGCGGCCACGCTCAAGGCCGTCTTCCACGCCGTGCAGGAACTGGTGCGACGCGGGGCCATCGTGTCCTGCCACGACGTGAGCGATGGTGGGCTGATCGTCACCCTGCTGGAAATGGCCTTCGCCGGCGACCGTGGCTGGCGGGTGGACGTGGCCGGAGAGGACCCCTACCACGCCCTGTTTGCCGAAGAGGCAGCTGTGGTGGTGGAGGTGGCGCAAGGCGCCGAAGCACAGGCAGCGGCTGTCCTTGAGTGCCACGGGGTGACGGCAGTGGATCTCGGCACCGTGCAGGATGCGCCCACGCTGGAACTCGCTTTCAACAGGGAGCCGCTCCTGCGGAAGCCGCTCCGGGATCTCCACCTGGCCTGGGAGGAGACGGCCTACCGCCTCGAGCGCCTGCAGGCCAACCCCGGGTGCGCCGAGCAGGAATGGCAATCACACCACCTACCCCCGGTCACCACACCCTACCGCCTCAGC
>Ga0123328_1002464_pt1 | contig 16673 bp, 17 predicted proteins | sample BioC12SIPDNA_2_FD_89702 | JGI IMG/M metagenome (GOLD analysis project Ga0123328, IMG submission 89702) | Anaerobic biogas reactor microbial communites from Washington, USA - Biogas_R1_A C12 SIP DNA | ecosystem: Engineered > Bioreactor > Anaerobic > Unclassified | place: Washington, USA...
ATCTCCGGGAGCGGGTCTCTCTCGACCTCGGGGTCGGGGAGTAATCCTCCGGTGTAGGGATATCTTGGGGTTCCGGTCAAAACCATCGTGCCTATCATCTGGCCACCTGCGGTCCAGATGGTCTGCTCACCGAAGGCCCATCGGGTCAGGGGGTACACCCCGTTGTATCCCAGCTCTCCCCAGTAGAGAGGTCTGCCGCAAGCGTCCGCCCAGGCCTCAGGGTCTTTGAAAAGATATTCGTTACTGGTACCGCTGGCGGAAGCATAGTAATGACGATGAAGGATCTCGAATCCGCAGTTGCCTGTGGCCAGCTTGAAGTCGGAGAGCCCCCAGCCGAACATCTTGCCGAGGCCCGCGATGCCCATGGTCCGGGGATGGGTGGAATAGCCGTCGGTGGCCGCGGCCACAGCCTTGGCCCAGTTGTTGAACCCGGTCTTGCCACCGTTGGTCGACCAGTAGTTGGTATAGCAGTTGTCATGGTCGGGCTCGTTGAAAACGTCGTACATGGCGATTGCATCCTCGCCCTCCAACGCGATCATTGTGTCCCGGACATAAGCGATGTAACGAGCGTAAGCGGTGCTGGATATGTTGAACACAGAGCCGGAGCCCCCATAAGCATAGGTCGGGTATTCCTGGGACCCGGCCATAACAAAGCACAGCCAGACGCCATGCTGCTCGGCCTGCGCACATATCAGCTTCAGCATGGAGATATACTCATCGTGATGGTTCAACCATGCCTGGTACTGGATCCTGGAGCCCCAGGCATCCCCGGCACCGAGCCTAACCATGTTGCAATCATAATACTCGGTTATCGCAAAGTACTGATGCCAGAACTGCTCGGCGGTCTCATGATAAGGTATGTAACCTTTGTTGCTGGTGTCAGGCCCGTTCAGATGGGACGTCCTGCCGGCCGCACCTGTCTCCCCTTCTATGTATGCCAGTATGGCGTTCTGCAGGGCGGTGGTCTCCACCACTCCGAAGAACTTTTGGGAGGTGACCTCACCGTCGAGTAGGATCTTGGTTCCTGATACACCGATCCGGCCGTAGGCCGTGGTCGTTGTTTCAGCAGAAGCGGAGGGAGTGTCAACTATCATGGAGAATCCAGGTAGGACCATCGCTGCGATGATCAGCGTTACCGCTAAATGATGTTTATACCTGCTCACCTATAATCCCTCACGAAGAGTACCACGTTCACCGGGTTGGAGGGTACTTGAACATTTCTTTCCTAGTACCAAAATTAAAATCTATGAATAAATATTGTAAAATATAATAGTAAACTACATCCTCTCCTTAGAGCACTATCGTTACTCCAGGTCGTTCATATAACAATTATTCATATTATCATATAAAATATCAATGACGTTTTCTTCTCTTCAAATCTTGATAGCATCCGGGAGCGTGTTCTCATCCCTCACCGCAGCTGGTCCTCGAAGCAGGCCCAAGCGTTCTCATCCTCCCATATCCTGATCATCAAGGTGCGTTCCCCAGCATCACCGAGCTCTTCCCTCACCCTCCTCCATATCTCCACTGCCAGGTTCTCCATCGTGGGGGAGCACGAGGAGAACTCAGGGAGATCGTTGAGCACGACATCTCGATAGCGCTCCAGCACCGAACCCATGATCTCCTTGAGCACGGTGATGTCTATCAGGAAACCGCTGTCATCCACCTGGGAGCCCCGGACGATGGCCTCCACCGTGTAATCATGGTAGTGCTCCTCCCTCTCAGCATTGGAGGATTGTGGAAGGTAGTGTCGTGACCTCATGGTCATGCTGAGCCCTGTCTCGAACAAGATCAAGCCTCCGGATAAGTAATCAACACCTGTAGGGCTTTATGACCGCTCTCATCGAGCAGCCGATAGGCAGAGGTGGCTTCTGCGATGGGGAAGCGATGGGTGATTAGTTGAGAGGGGGACACCTGCCGGATGAGCTTCCAAGTTATCTCGGCCCTCCTCTCCTTGGACCATCTGCAGGAGAGGTCCCCGGATATCCTGCTCACCTGGCTGCTGAAGATCCGGAGCCGTTGTCGGTGAAACTCGTCTCCCAGACGGCAGCCCTGGGGAGATGTGCCGTACCAGGAACCGACGATTATCCTCCCCTCCAGGGCGGCGATGCCGATGGCAAGCTCCAGGCCCTCGGGGGTGCCGCTGAGCTCGATGACCAGGTCGACCTTCCTCATGGCAAGCCCAACATCCTCGAGGAACTGGTGTGGCCCACCAGTGGGGTCGACGCACGCTTCTGCACCTATCCCTCGTGAGCGCTCCTGCCTCAGGCAATATCTGTCTGCGGCCACTAGGTGCCCCAGGGGCATCCTGGACAGTATGGCTGTGGTCAGTAAGCCGATGATGCCCTGCCCCAGCACCGCCACGTTCTCACCCACGATGGGGGCGGCGTCCATTGTCAAGGAGAGCGCGGTCTCCATCGCAGGGAAGAAGACGGCGTCCTCCACGTTCATCCCTGCGGGGACGGGTCGCACCTCGCCAAGAGGTAAGGTGAAGCGGCTCTCGTGAGGATGGAAACAGAACACCTCCCTCCCCACCCATGATAGGGGTACTCCCTCGCCCGTCGTCTCCACCACGCCCACGGTTGCATAACCGTATTTGTATGGATATTGCAGCCGTGATCTTATCGATGCTATGGTCTCGTCCAGAGGTGTGCCCTCTCCCACTAGGCCCCGGTAGAACAGCATCTCCGTTCCCGCGCTGATAGCAGATATGACGCTGCGAACGGTGACCTCGCCCGCTCCCGGTGAGGGGACCGCCTCCTGCCTCACCTCCACTCTGCGGGGGGCCGTGTGATACAAAGACCATCGCTCCATGTTCCTCGCCCATTGTGGTATGGGCATCCTGCCATCATGATAATATCGCAACCGGGCGTACTTGAACCGCCCTCATCATATTCTCGGCCGGGGGCCCGGATTATCTATATTAGCGTCTTCGATGTTGAGCATGTTGAGGTGGAGGTAAATGAGCGATCGCCATGTGACCATAGGGCTGGTACAGATGAGCATGACGCAGGACCCTGATACCAATATCCGGAAGGCCGGCCGTATGATAAAGGAGGCCGCACGGAGAGGCGCTGAGATCGTGTGCCTGCCCGAGCTCTTCACCACCCCATACTTCCCTCAGTACGACACCTCGGAAGGCCGAGGCCGCGAGTTAGCCCCCCATGAGGCCATCCCTGGTCCTTCTACCACAGCGCTTTCCGAGGCGGCCGTGGAGTCCGGGGCCATCGTGATCGGCGGCTCCATATACGAGGAGGAGGGCGATAGGCTCTTCAACACCGCTCCTGTGCTGGACGGGAACGGGCACCTGCTGGGCAAGTATCGCAAGACCCATATACCCCACGATGAGAACTTCTTCGAGCAGAGCTTCTTCGATCCCGGCGACACCGGCTTCCAGGTGTTTGGCACCTCCCGCGGCCGCATCGGGGTTCTCATCTGTTACGACCAGTGGTACCCAGAGGCCGCGCGCTCCGTGGCCCTCATAGGCGCGGACATGGTGTTCTACCCCACAGCCATCGGGACGGTCAGAGGAATAGAGCAGTGGGAGGGTGATTGGCAGGAAGCCTGGGAGAACGTGATGCGTGGCCATGCCATCGCCAACGGAATGGTGGTGGCGGCCTGCAACCGGGTGGGTAACGAGGGGGGCATGGACTTCTGGGGAGGGAGCTTCGTCATCGACGCTTTCGGCAAGACCCTCTCCCGGGGCTCCTCCGAGGAGGAGATCGTGCTCGCCACCGTCGACCTGGAGCATGGTGAGAACGTCCGCCAGGGTTGGAGGTTCTTCCCCAACCGCCGCCCCGAATGCTATGCCAAGCTCACTGAGCCCTTGTAGAAGGAGTGAACGAGGAGGATTCATCATGGAAAAGACGACCCCTAGGAACCTGGACTATTATATGCCACCTGAATGGGCCAGGCACGAGGCCACCTGGCTCTCCTGGCCGAAGAATCCCCTGACCTTCCCCGGCGATGTGCTGGAAGGGGTCGAGGACACCTTTGTCCAGATGATCGCCGCCCTCAGCCCGGGGGAGAAGGTGAAGCTCCTCGTGAATGATGGGGCGATGGAGGAGCGCGCCCGCAAGAAATTGAGAGGAGGGGACGTCAACATGGAGAACGTGCTTTTCCTGCGCATCCCCAGCGCCGATGTGTGGATACGCGACTACGGACCCACCTTCCTCCTTAACCAGAAACGCCCATGGAAGGCCGGGGTGAAGTGGCGGTTCAACGCCTGGGGCGGCAAGTACGATGATCTCATGTACGACGACCGGACGGGAGAGGACATCGTCCAAAACGCCCGGGTGAAGGTGTTCCGTCCCGGGATCGTCATGGAGGGCGGGTCCATTGATGTGAACGGACGGGGAGTGGTGCTCACCACCGAGCAGTGCCTGCTCAACCCCAACCGCAACCCGCACCTCTCCAAGGAGGACATAGAAACCTACCTGGAGCAGTACCTCAACATCAATGAGGTGGTGTGGCTGAGGTCGGGGATCGAGGGCGACGATACTGACGGGCATGTTGATGACTTCGCACGATTCGTGAGCCCGGATACAGTGGTGTGCGCCCATTCCGAGACCGGGGGCGGGCACAACCCCCAGGTGCTGCAGGCCAACCTGGACATCCTCACCTCGTACCGTGACCAATACGGCCGTCCCCTTGAGGTGCTGACGCTACCCATGCCCGAGCCCATACCCCTTCCTGAGGAGGAGAGGGTGCTGCCTGCCAGCTATGCCAACTTCTACATCGGCAACGACGTTGTGCTCGTACCGGTGTTCGATGACTCTCATGACCAGGAGGCGGTCAGACTTCTAGAGAGGTGCTTCCCCGGGCGCAAGACAGTGCCCATACTGGCCCGCGACCTGGTGTACGGCTATGGCGGGTTCCACTGCGCCACCCAACAGGAACCGGCTGTGGATACGAAGCTCTTCGAGGGACTGCAAAAATGATCGAAAAGGTTCATTTGAGCGGCCCTTTCAGAACGTCCTTGTAGGATGCAGGAGGCAAGGGTGGATCTTTTCCGTGATGCTGATACTAAGCCCTGCCTCTTTCGGCTTTGGCATGCAGGACCAGTTCCCTGATCGACCTCGCCGCCGCTTCTACGTCCTCTGCCCCCAGGACCGCGGATATCACCGCTACCCCGTCCGCCCCGGCCGCCACCACATCCTTGACGTTAGCGCTGTTCACGCCTCCGATGGCGATCACAGGGATTCCCACGGCCGCTCTGATCTCGCTGAGCACCTCCAAGCCATGACCGGGTCCAGCATCGTCCTTGGTGGGCGTGGAGAAGACCGGGCTGAGGGCGATGTAATCGGCACCGTCCCGCTCCGCCGCCACGGCCTCCTCCACTGAACCCACCGATGCTCCCACGATGAAGGATGGAAGGGTGAGGGAGCGGGCAGCGGCGACAGGGAGGTCAGACTGACCCAGGTGGACCCCGTCCGCCCCGGCCGCCAGAGCTATGTCCAGCCTGTCGTTGATGATGAACGTGGCCCGGGAAGCGCGGACCCGAGCGCCCATGTCTAGGGCCAAACCGTACAGGTCGCGTCCCGACAAGGACTTGTCACGCAGCTGAATGACATCTGCTCCTCCGGCCAGGGCGGCCTTGACCATGGACATATGATCACGGCCCCGGGATGCCTGGCTATCGGTGACTATGTACAGGTCCATCCTGGCCGTCAAGGTTCCCTCACCTTCGCATCTGTCTCCAGATCTTTGGGTATCAAGGACGAGACCTCATCGAGCATGGCGATCTTGAAGGAATATGGTGACAAGGCCTTTAACGCGGCGCGTTCCCCAGCGATGCCGAAAGCAGCCAGGGCGGCGGCGGAGGACCGCACGTGGTCCTTGAAGGCTGCGGCGAACGCTCCCACCAGGGAGGAGGCCATGCAGCCGGTTCCAGAGATCCTCCCCATCATCTCATGGCCGTTGTTCACCAGGAGGGTGTCCTGCCCATCGGTGATGATGTCGGTGGGCCCGCTCATGACCACCACCGCTCCGGTACCTCTGGCCAGCGATCTGCAGGCATAGATGGGGTCCCCGGTCAGGCCATTGGAGTCCACCCCCCTGACGCTCCCTCCCACGCCTGCGAGGGTTCCGATCTCCCCTGCATTTCCCTTTATGATGTCGATGTGGAGGTCTCTCAGCAGGTTCTGGGCGGTTTCCGTGCGGTACCTTGTCGCCCCTGCCCCCACCGGGTCCAGGACGACGGGGATCTTCAGTTCGTTGGCCCGGCGACCGGCGAGGAGCATGGACCCAACCTGTTCCCTCCGGAGGGTGCCTATGTTCAGGACCAGCGCTCCAGCCATGGAGACCATCTCCGCGACCTCCTCTGGTGCCTCTGCCATCACCGGGGCCGCTCCAATAAAGAGGGTGATATTGGCACAGTCGTTTACCGTGACATAGTTGGTGATGTGATGGACCAGTGGCCTCTTCTCCTTCAAACTGACCAGGGCTCCTGATAGGGTTGTCATATCCATGATCGTTCCACCAGTATCGGGGACCGACACCGTTCGCGGCCGGCCCACGACCAGAGTCGAAGTAGGATGGAACGATATATAAGGGATATGCGGACGCGGCCTCGGCGACATCGTCCAACAGGAGCGCACAGGTTAATCTTCTCCATGTGATTACTATCCCCGGGTACCACCGCCATGGACAAGAGGACAGTGCTGCGTGGAGGGATTACCAGGGGGGAGTTCGACAGCATGAGGGACGACCTTAGACAGCTGTTCAGCGACCATCCCCGGGCCGAGATCACCATCCTGCTGCTCGACGAGGAGGGACACCGTATAGAGGACCTCACAAGCGCCCGCCGTTACGGCCTTGTCATCTATGAGGACGACATCCTCATCCACGAGGAGCTGGGGGATGTGTTCGAGGGCGTGCTCCGCCGATCTGGACAATGAGCATGCTCACAGCATAGGCTGACATCCATCCGTTCCTGGTCGTACCTTGTGGTCGATCAAGCAGGGTTGCTTCGACGAGCTTATGAGACCATCCTCCAGCTGAGTGGGGAACCATCGAACCTTATCTAATGTTCACGCATAGGGTATTAAGAGCTTGACCGTCATGGGCGAAAAAACGCTGTGATCGGGATGAAAGAGAGCACCTCCGGGTTGGACGCCATGTTCGCTGGCAATTTTCCGATGGCCAGACTACAGGCCTCTTATTTTGAGCAGGCATCTGCCTTCCGGCTGCAGATAGAGGTGACCTCCGCCTGTTCCGCTGATTGCTCGTACTGCTATGCCAAGAGGTCTTCCAAAGGAGAGCCTCTGACCGTCAGGGAGCTGAAAGAGCTGCTGCGAAGAGCTGCCTCCCTGGGCATCAAGCAGGTAGACTGGATGGGGGGGGACCCCTTGGAACACCCTGACTGGATCCAGCTCCTCCAGGCCGCGCGCTACAACGGGATGACCAACAACCTGTGGACGAGCGGCTCACGCCTCAACGATGTGGGCACGGCCAAGTGGGTGGTGGACCTCACCGAGGGCGGGTACGTCATGGTCCACCTTGACTCCCTCGATCCCGAGGTCTTGAGGTCGATCCGCTCCACATATAATCCTGCGATGATGAGTGACGCTTTACGAGGAGTGGAGCTGCTGCAGGACATCGGGAAGCCACCCTCGGAGATAGGGAACCTCCTCATGCTCACATCATTGCAGGGGCTTGAGGACATCAAGGAGACCATGACCGTCCTATACGAGGATTACGGGATGAGGACCTGCCTCATGTCCCTGAAGCCCGTAGACGGGTCAGGCGAGATGAGTTCTCTCATCCCCTCTCCGGACACGGTCAGCGCCGCCTATCGCTTCCGAGACTCGCTCTTCCTTCCTGGACGCACCATGGGGTGTCAGGACTTCCCCCGGGAGTACTGCGGCACCACGGTGTTCATCTCCCTGGACGGTGTGGTCTCCTCCTGCTACTCCCTGCGTCGTGAACTGGGATCCGTCCGGGAGCGGGACCTGGGTGACATCATCCTGGAAGAATCCTCCTCCCTCTTTTTCGATGAGTTCCGCAAGAGTACGGGACAGATGGTGTGCCGGTCCTGCGACAAGAGGGTCTGCTGGGGATGCAGGGCCAATGCCTTTTATTTCGGTGAAGGGTCAGATTCCCGGGATCCATTGTGCAACGGCGATCCTAATCCGATCGGGATGGACCTGCCGCATTAGTCGTAGAGGGTAGGTTCAAGGACGAACTTGCAATAGTTGCTCTTAATCCCGAAGCACTCAGACTGGGTCACCCTTAGGGGTACGCCCGTACGGCTGTCGAACACCGCTTCCAGTATGCCCTCGTTCAATATGCACAGGGTCTTTCCCACGTCCGGTACATCGGACATGTCGTAGTCGTCCTTGACTATGAGGGTCAGCGGCACCAAGGAGTACACGTTCAGCTCTCCCAGGTCATGCTGGGAGAAGAATTCCTTCACTTCGTCAATTAGGCCCTTGACATCGTTAGACCTCATGTGCCTGGACATCGCCGTTCCGATCTGCCGGCCTATATCCTTGAGAACCGGGTCCATGTTGAGGCCGATGGCCTCGACCCCGATGACCAGCGCCCTCAGCTCCCCCTTCAGGAACTTTGCCGGTGAACCGATGCTCTTGTCGATGATGCTGCCGATGGCCTTCGTGAGGTCCTCTCGGGGGACCACCGAACTGCCCACGGGCTTGGACACCAGGTAGAATATCTTCCGTCGGTTGTCGGTGGGATCGTCCCTCGATGCCACCAGTCCCTCCTTCACCATCTTGTCCAGGTGCACTGACAGCGTGGACTGGGCCTTTCCAGTGAGCTGGGCGATCTCTGACAAGCTTAGGTCCCGCCTCTGGAGCTCACTGAGGATCTTCTGACGAACCGGGTTGGAGATCTGCTTCAGCCCGGAGCTGGTAGAATACACATCTAGGGCGGAGCTTTTCTTCATATGGTCAATGGACTAAATTGCTCCGTGCGTATTAAGTCTTAGCTAACGTTCGGTTAACGGCCGTTAAGCCAATGGTTTAGTATAGCGGATTGGAATGACTTCTGGGTCTGAATATGAGAGTGGTGAACGGCGAGCAGAGCACGGAGACCAGAGCGGTATGGTTCGACGACGGCAGGGTCCGGATGATAGACCAACGTCTCATACCCCAGCGATTCCAGGTCCTAGATCTCCTGGACCATACGGAGGTGGCCGAGGCCATCAGGAACATGACGGTAAGGGGGGCTCCGTCCATAGGGGCTGCGGCGGCCTACGGCATGGCCCTGGCGGCGCGCAATGGAGTGAACCTCGATATGGCCGCGGCGGAGCTCAAGGGAACGCGGCCCACGGCCTTCGACCTCTTCTATGCGGTGGACCACATGATGACCATGCTGGAGCGGGGCGACGATCCTGTCCAGGCGGCCGATGGCTACGCCGATCAGGTGGTGGAGAGGTGCCGCCGCATCGGGAACCACGGGGCCGAGCTCATCGAGGACGAGAACAACATCATGACCCACTGCAACGCAGGTGCCCTGGCTACAGTGGACATAGGGACCGCCCTCGCCCCTATACGAACGGCCTGGCACAGGGGACGGCGCATATATGTCTACGTTTCCGAGACCCGACCTCGCCTTCAGGGGATGAAGCTCACCGCCTGGGAGCTGTACAACGAGGGGATCCCTCACTCCATCATCGTTGACGGGGCGGCCGGTCATTTCCTTAGAAAAGATGTGAACCTGGTGATCGTGGGCGCGGACCGCATAGCCGCCAATGGGGACTTCGCCAACAAGATAGGCACATTCGACAAGGCGGTCCTGTGCCGCGAGCTGGCCGTCCCATTCTATGTGGCCGCGCCCGTCTCCAGCTTCGACTTCTCCATCGCCACCGGCAACGAGATAGTCATCGAGGACCGCTCCGAGGACGAGGTCACCCACGTGGGCAGGGAGCGGCTCGCTCCGGAGGGATCGCCCGCTCTCAACCCCTCCTTCGACATGACCCCCGCGAAGTAAGTTACCGGCTTCATCACCGAGGTGGGGATACTGCGTCCTTCAGAAATAGAGCGGGTACGCAAGGCCCAGGTCACTGGGGATGAGATCTGATGGACGAGGGCAGGGGCAGGAAGGACCTCGCGGATATAGCGCGTTTATCCTATGAACGACGCCTCACCTTCGGATCGGGGGGCAACCTCAGCCTCCGCTTGGACGAGAGCACCATCCTGATAACGCCATCGGGGACCATTAAGGGTCTCCTCTTCCCGGAACAGATTATCAAAGTGGACCTGGGAACGGGCAAGGCCGAGCGCGGAAGGCCGTCCATGGAGACCCCTTTTCATACTGGCCTATACCGTGCCCGTCCGGACGTAGGGGCGGTGGTGCACCTGCACCCCCCCTCCTGCACCACGATGGCGTTGCTGGGCCGTGAGCTGCGTCCGGCCATAACACCAGAGGGGGTCCTCGTTCTGGGGCAGAAGGTGCCCATGATCGGCTACGCCACTCCGGGATCGTCGGAGCTGGCGGAAAACATCGTCAACGGCCTGACGAAGGATAACGCTGCGCTGCTGAAAAGCCATGGGGCGCTGGCAGTTGGTAAGGACATCATGGAGGCCTTCGCCCGCATGGAGACGATGGAGTACATCGCCTTCCTTCAGCTAAGGTGCGAAGAGCTGGGAGAACTTCCTGACCTTCCCCCCGAGGAAGTGGCCAGGATGACATCCAAAGATTGATGAGCCAGTAAGGAGTGGGGTGGCGCGATGATCCTGGTCACGAAGTGGTTCGGCGTGTTCGTGGTGGACAAGGAGAAGCAACAGGTCGTCCGCTCCCTCCTGTTCGAAAAGGAACCCAAGGCCATTGCCGCCAAACTGGCGCTCGTGCAGAAGGGCGAGGTGCTTCCGGAGGAGAGGAAGCTCGCCCAGAAGAGGATGCGTGTGGCCGAGCCCCGCCTGTCTGCCCTGGGGAAGCCAGAGGTGGTGGACACGGCGTTCATCAAGCCAGTGGACTACGGCTTCTCACCTCAGCTGATGCAGAAGGTGATGGTGGAGCTCGGAAAGATAAGGACCAGGGAACCACTGCCGGCAGACCGCTTCATAGTCCAGGCCGTGCGTGCCTTGGACGATACCATCGAGATGATCAACCTCATGAGCGAGAGGCTGCATGAGTGGTATGGTCTACACTTCCCGGAGCTGGCCGACTATGCCAGGGAGGAGAGGTACGCTAAGCTGATCTCCGAGAAGGGGGTCCGCGATTCCATACTCGACGCGCTCGATCTCCAGCTGGAGTCGGTGGGATCGGAGCTGGAGGACAAGGACCTGGATGTTGTCCGGAGGTTCGCCTCCACCCTGTTGTATCTGTACGAGGAGAAGGAGCACCTGGAAGCATACATCGCGGAACGTATGCAGGAGGCCGCTCCCAACCTCACATCGGTGGTGGGGGCAAGCTTGGGCGCCCGGCTCATCTCCATCGCCGGGGGGCTTAAGAGGCTATCACAGATGCCCGCAGGCACCGTGCAGCTGCTGGGTGCGGAGAAGGCCCTGTTCGCTCACCTCCGACAAGGAAAGAGGCCACCCAAGCATGGGGTCATATTCCAGCACCCTACGGTGCACCGGGCCCCTTACTGGCAGCGCGGTAAGATCTCCCGCACCATGGGCGGGAAACTGGCCATCGCCTCCAGGGTGGACTACTACAAGGGCGGCTTCGTGGGGGACCAGCTCAACGCGGACATCGCTCGACGGGTGGAGGAGATAATCAGGAAGTACCCCGAGCCGCCTCCGAAGGAGCGCCGTGCCCCCCGACAGGAAGCTCCTCCCCGCCGCGGTCCCCGGCCCCCACAGAGAGGTGGGCAGAAAGGCTCGGGAAACCGTCCGCAGTGGAGCGGTAAGAAAAGGTAATGCTTTCCATCGGCGGTGAACCCCTCTCCGAGCGCAACGAGCTTTACGTCAGGGGAGCTGGAACGTACTTTATGGCTCCATCGCCCATAAGCAAAATATATAAGCAGGGGGGGATTTCCCTCATATGATATATTATGTGGACTCAGGCTGAGGTAAGGGAGCTCAAGGTCGGCCGCTATATGCTCATCGACGATGAACCCTGCAAGATATTATCCATTGACACTTCCAAGCCCGGTAAGCACGGCGAGGCCAAGAGCCGGATCGATGCTGTCGGCCTTTACGATGGGAAGAAGCGCAGCGTGGTGCATCCGGTCAAGCATAAGGTCCAGGTCCCTATGATCGATAAGAGGAAGGGGCAGATTTTGCACATATCCGGCGATGAGGCCCAGATGATGGATCTGGAGACCTTCGAGCAGTTCTCGCTGCCCATCGATGAGGAGCTGCGGGGCCAGATCAACGCCGGGGACGAGGTCCTATATATGGTGGCAATGGGCAAGCGAAAGATCACCAAGGTCTGAGAAGGTAACCTCATGCCCGCTACGGGTGTTAGCTTCCTGGGGGCTGATGCCTCCTATCCGGAAGCGAAGTTCGTGGTGGTCGGGATCCCCTTCGATCTCACCACCTCCTTCCGCCCAGGGGCACGAGCCGCTCCCAACGCGGTCCGGGAGGCTTCATATCATTTTGAGCAGTTCATGCTCGAGCACGGCCTCGACCTGAGCGAGGTCAAGGTCCATGACCTCGGCAACCTCCGGGACTTCATGTCAGTGGAGGACATGATGGATGAGACCAAGGAGGTGGCCAAGGGCATCGTCGGTGATGGTAAGTTCCCTATCCTGCTCGGCGGGGAGCATACCATAACCATCCCGGCCATCGAGGCCTTCGATGACATCGGCATCATCTTCATCAACGCTCATCTGAACTACAAGAATGCCCGAATGGGGCAGCGCTCCTGTCATGACACCGTTGCCAAGAGGGCAGCGGAGCATGTGGGCAAGGACAACATCCTGGTCTTCGGCGTGCGTTCCATCTCTCATGAGGAGCATGTCAGCGGCAACCTGCCGGAGTACATCGATGCCTACACCATCGCCACGGAAGGGGTGGAGAAGGCGTTCAAGCGCGCCCTCAACATCATCAAGAAGGACAAGATCTACCTTAGCCTGGACATGGATGGACTGGACCCCGCCTTCGCCCCTGCTACGGGGATGCCCGAGCCCTTTGGCTTGACGTCTTTGGACGTCAAGAAGTGCATCAACATGCTGGGCCCACGTTTAGTGGGGATGGATGTGGTAGAGATATCCCCTCCCTATGACAAGGGCAACACAGCCGCCCTCGGCGCCAGAATGGTGCAGGAGGCCATCGCAGTGGCATGGAAGTATCAGAAGGTCGAGGAGCGGACCGGAACACGACCGTTCTGGCGGCGCTAGCCATTGGTCCTGGCGTTTGTCTCCTAATCATCGATCCATTCTAGTTCTTGAAGGCCAGTGGTGTTCCAAAGGGCCCCATCACATGGTGGCGGGAGCATGTCTCCGCCATTAGCGTCCAATTAAAGGAAAATGTAAAGGGGTTCAACGTGCCAGGAGGTCTACCAGCACCTTCTCGCATTCCTCGGAGCGCCTTTTGGCATCCTCGCCGGTCCTGGCCTCGGAGTAGATGCGGAACAGGGGCTCGGTGCCTGACGGCCGCACCAGCGTCCAGCCGTCATCATAGCATATCTTAACCCCGTCAGTGGTGTCCACCCGCTGAGAGCTGTAGTGCTCCACCAGGGCAGCCAGCACGCTTTCCTTGCATTCGTCCGAGCATATCAGTTTGCGCTTGTCCTGGCTGTACGTGGGGATGCTGTCGACGAGCTTGGACAGCGGGCCGCTGCGTGTGACGATCTCCAGCATCTTGGCCACGGTCATGGCGCCATCGCGGCAGTACTGATGCTTGGGGAAGATAAGGCCACCGTTCTCCTCCCCGCCGAAGAGCGCTCTCACCTCTATCATCTTCCTGGCCACGACCGGCGATCCCACGCGGGTGTAGATGATATCTCCTCCCGCCCTTCTGACGACGTCCTCCACGGCCATCGATGACGATACCGGGGTCACCACGGTGCCCCCTCCGTTCTCCCGGACCATGGCCTCCGCGGTTATGGCCAGGGACTTGTCGCCATAGAGGTAGCGTCCCTTGTCGTCGACAAAGATCGTGCGGTCCGCATCCCCATCATGGGCTATGCCCATGTCCGCCCCTGTGTCCTTGACCATTGCTATGAGGTCACGGAGGTGGGACTCCACTGGTTCCGAGGGGTGGCCCGGGAATGTACCCTGAGGATTGCAATTAATGGTTATGGCGCGGACGTTCAGATCGTCCAGGAGCATGGGCGTGGACACCACACCCGCGCCGTTGGCGCAGTCCAGGACTACCGTCAATCCCGCGCCCCGGATGGCATCGGCATCCACCAGCTTCTTGACGGAATCCAGGTAATCATGGACCGCGCCCGACGCCTGGCGCATCTGGCCTACGGCGTTCCAGGGCATACTGCGGAACGTCCTGGTGAAATACAGCCTCTCTATCTCCTCCTCTTTGGAGCGAGGCATCTCTGTCCCGTCAGAGTCTATGCACTTTATGCCATTGAACTCGGGAGGGTTGTGGGATGCGGTGATCATTATGCCACCGGCCAGCCCGTTGTTCTTGACGTAGTGCTGCACCACTGGGGTGGGCACCAGGCCCAGGTCCAATGCTTGGGCTCCGGCGCACATCAGTCCCGAGGCCACCGCGCTCTTGATCATGGCGGCGGATGTCCGGGAATCGTTGCCGATGGCCACGCGGCCGCCCATGAAGGTGCCGATCGCCTTACCCAGGTCCATGGCCAGCTGGACGTTCATGTCCTTATTGATCACACCTCTGACACCATTGGTTCCGAACAGCCTGCCTGCCATGTCAAATCACCGAACTTTGTGGGCCTCGGAAGTGAGGAGGATGTGTATAATATCAGCGACGTCCTTGCAGGAGTCAGAAGCGTTCTCTATCCCGTGCAGCATGTCCCGAAGCAGGAACACCGCCCGGGGGTCGATGTTGGAGAACAATATCTCCTTCTTGGTGACAAAGTACAGCTCGTCCAGAACATGCTCCAGCCTCTCCACCTCCCGGGAGTGCTTGTCGGCCAGCTCCTCGTTGATGCCCAGCTGCTCGATGCTGGCCCGGAGCTCCTTGGCAGCCCTCTCCAGCTCTATCGTCATCTCGTGATAATGCGTCCATAGGCTGACCGGCACCTGGACCTTAGCTTCTAGTATGAGCTGCAGGTTCATGCCCGACTCCTTTGACCAGTCAGCGACGAAGTCCATGCGGCGAATCAGGCGCAGGAGGTCCTCGCGCTCCTTGGGCTCCATGTCCCCCTTGCTAAGCTCCATGCTGACCCTTTCCTCGATGGTGTCCGCTTCCTTTTCCGAGAGGAGCATACGGTTCAGAGCCTCGACGGCCTTCTCAGTGTCTGAGTTGCATAGAGCGGCCACTGCCTTATTGAGCTCGGCGGTGGCGTCGCCGACCGCGCGTACATGGTCCTTCAGACCTCTGATCACCAACGACTCCCGGCGCTTTCCGAACCATTCCATCAAAGATTTGCGTTCATTCAAGCTTAATCGCCTCCTCCACGCCCTCAGGTGGCCTGGGGTAAAGGATTCCCGACCTCTTGCTCCAGATCAGGTTCACACGATCACCGACGCTGTAGACCCGGTCCTCCGAGGTGCTTACGTCGAACAGCATCGTGTCCTCGCTGTCGCTTTCCACGGTAATTCGAATATAAGTTCCCATGTAAGTAATTTTAACAATTGCGGAATTAAGGCCTTCGTTCGCGGGATGGACCCTCTCTGGCCTTATGGAAAGGACCACGGCGTCCCCCCTTCGGAACTTGGAAGGTTTTGCCTCCACCACCGTTCCATCGCGCAGCTCCACCAGGGAGCGGTCGGGTAGAACCTCCTTTACCACCCCCTCCAGCAAGTTGGTCTCCCCGATAAAGTTAGCGGTGAACAGGTTCTGAGGATAGAGGTACAGCGCCTCTGGGGTGTTCGATTCGACGATGCGGCCGTTCCTCATGAGCACTATGCGGTCGGAAACGGTCATGGCCTCCTCCTGATCGTGGGTGACGTGGATGACGGTAAGGCCGAGGGCCTTGGTGATCCGTCTCAGCTCGTACCTCAGGTCCATGCGGACTCGGGCATCCAGCGCCGACAGGGGTTCGTCCAGGAGCAACAGCTTGGCACCGGATGCCAGTGCCCGGGCCAGGGAGACCTTCTGCTGTTCTCCACCGGACAGCTCATCGGGGAACATGCCCATGCGGTCCAGCAGCTTCACCATCTCCAGATAGCGCTGGGGCACGGCCTTCACCTCTTCCTCGGACATATTCTTGACCAGTGGTCCATAGGAAACATTGCCCAGGGCGGTGAGATGGGGAAACAGGGCGATGTTCTGGAACACATAGACTATGTCCCTCTCCTCTATAGGAACGCCCGTCATATCCTTCCCGGCGATTAGCACCTTCCCCTCGCTCGGCTCTATCAGGCCAGCGATCATCCGGATCAAGGTGGTCTTCCCGCAACCAGATGGCCCTAGGATCGTCACATACTCTCCGTCAGCGACCTTGAGGTTGATCTCACTGGAAGCGACGACCTTGCCGAACCTCTTGGCAATATTGATCAGCTCCACCTCAGGCATCAGTCCACCCTCAGTTCCTCTTCCAGGCCTCCCTCAGGATAGGGGAAGACCGAGGCCTTGGGTATGTCCCAGCTCAGGCCCACCTCGTCACCTACCGCCACCTGGTCCCTGCGGCTGGCCGGAAGTTTTACGGAGTACCGCCCCAGATCGCCGACGTTG
>Ga0123328_1002466_pt1 | contig 16664 bp, 12 predicted proteins | sample BioC12SIPDNA_2_FD_89702 | JGI IMG/M metagenome (GOLD analysis project Ga0123328, IMG submission 89702) | Anaerobic biogas reactor microbial communites from Washington, USA - Biogas_R1_A C12 SIP DNA | ecosystem: Engineered > Bioreactor > Anaerobic > Unclassified | place: Washington, USA...
ACCGCAGCCAGCCTGCTCCTGGGAGCAGCGACCTACGAGAACCTGGACACCCTGACCCCGTTGACGGGGACACGCACGATCCGCTTTGTGGTGAACGATGGCGCCGGGGGCATGGCCAGCGCCGAGGTCACGGTCACCGTCGCCGGGCCCGATGGGGTTGGTTCCGTCTATCTGCCGCTCGTGCTCAACGCGCGCTAGCGGTCAGCAATGTGGGTTCGTAATAACCGCTTCAGCGGTTCTGCTGTCGCCCAGTCTGCTGGGCGCGTCTGCTGGCGCGTCTGCTGGGCGCCTCGGCTGAGGCACCGGAACGACTGAAGTCGCACCTACGAACTGCAGAAATCAGCTTGACCATGGACTGGCGGCCCTTTCGCGCAGACACGAACAGAGGCCGGCGGACTCCGGGCTTTCTATGCCCCCAGTCCGCCGGCCTCTGGTTCTGTCGGTAGTCTCTGCGGCGGACTCCTAGTACGGCTCCGCCATCACCACTGTGAGCGCCTGGACTGCCTTGCGGACAGCGGCCTCGGGGTCTGCCCCCTCCCACAGGACCCGCTCGAACATGTCCTGGAGGAAGCCGGAGATGCGCACGTAGTTGGGATGCATCGGGCGATTGCGCACATAGGCCAGCAAGGGCACGAGTTCCTGCAACCAGGGATGCTGTGCCCGCATAAAGCGTTGGTTCACCGATACGTAGGGCGAAACCTGGAGGTTCTCCTCGCAGAACTGCCGCGAGGCGTCGCGCGTGGCGACCAGCTTGAGCAGTTCGAGCGTCACTTCACGGTTCTCGGACTGCTGGAAGACCGCCCAGCTCGTCCCACCCAGGGATCCTACCGGCGGCACGGAGCGCGAGGGACGTGGGAGCAGCATAAAGCCCAGGTGCTCGGCAGCATCGTTCTCGTCTTCCCAATTCGACTCCTCGCGAATGCGGGGCCACTCGTAGGAGCCGCCCAGCGTCATTGGGACATCGCCCTGAGCGAAGTAGCGCGCGAGATGCCACCAGTTGCTGCGGTGGACGTCCTTGGGCATATAGTCGCGCCGGTCGAGGGTGATCGTCTGCAGGAAGCGCAGCATGTCGCACAACTCGGCACAGTGAGAGTCCAGCGCCAGGTTGCCCTGGGCGTTCAGCACCTCCGCGCCCACCATCCAGATGAAGGGGATCAGCAGGTTTGTGGTCGTCTCGCCGGTCGTCGCCGTCATCGGGATGATGAGGGAGTAGTGGTGCCCATAGCGGGCCTTCACCTCGGGCTCGGTAAAGCGGTCGAAAACCGAGAGCCATGCTTCCCAGGTGACGGGCGGTTCGACGCCCTCCTGCTGGAACCAGTCCTTGCGGTACCAGAGCCCGGTAATGTCCGCCTGGATCGGGATTCCGTAGAGCCGGCCCTCGACGGTGTTGTTGCGCAGCACAGGCGGCTCGAGGTCCTGTGCCGTGCTGGCCACCCACCGGGCGTCGAGCTCGTCCAGTGGCGTGATGTAGCCCTGGGTGGCATAGTGGGTCAGCCAGACGTAGTCCATCGCCGCAAGGTCGGGCGCCTCGCCGCGGATGGCCGAACGCTGCAGAACCTGGTGGAACTCGGACCGCGTGCACATGCGCACGTCCAGGTCCACTTCATGTTCTGGATGCAGCGCATTCCAGCGCAGCGTCGCCTGCTCCAGGCTGTCCATCCAGCGCACGTCATAGTGCGCCTGAACGCGCAGCGTCGTGCGTTGGACCAGCGCCGCAGCCGCAGCTGGGGCAACGAACGAACCGGCCCCTGCCCGGCGGTAGATCAGGCCATCCCGGGCCAGTTCGGCCATCGCCTGCCGCACGGGCGCGCGGCTGATACCGAGATCGTCGCATAGCTCCGCCTCGGTCGGGAGCTGATCGCCAGGGCGCAAGGCCCCGGTCTCAATCTGTTCTTTGAACCAGACTTTGAGCTGGTAGTAGAGTGGAATCGCTGAGTGTCTGTCGATAACTGCCATGGTAACGTTTCCCCCCCGGATATATCCTCATACAATTGGGATATTATACGACGAAGGTAGCGTATAGCAAATAAGAAAGAAGGCAACGCGCGAGCCGGCAGACGTGGATTTGCCTACCTGCTACCGTACCGTATAATCGACTCAGGGTCGGGGCGACCAGCGCGTCGCCTAGCGGAGTCCACCGCCGCTCACTAAGAGAAAGGGTCGACTATGGCCGTACAGGTCGCAGAAACGCTGCAAACGTCGGATGCGGCACCCCCCATCGATCGCGCGGCGATCGTCATCGTCCCACGCTGGCAGGCTCCCGGGCTTACAGAAGCCCTGACCGCCCGGCACTATGCCGTCACGGTCGTGGACGCTTCAGGGGGACTTCTGGGTCAGGGGATGATCACGCTGCTGATCGGGCTGCCCCAGAGACGCCTGCCCAGCTTCTTCGCGATGGTTCGCGACATCTGTCCGGGAACCACGCGCTACATCCCCTACGATGCCGAAGCGGAGTTTCCGTGGCATCCCGAGTGCGAGCTGGTGGAGGTACGCACCGGGGGCGCCACCGTCTTTGTCGTCCCGATCGAGCAGTTCGTCCAGCTCTAGGCGGCGAGTCTCGCCACCTATCGCCGTTCGCCGCTGCGACGCGGCCTGGCGTTGGGAGGCCCCTCGATCAGCACCCCTCCTTGCACGTCGGGGCGCTGGCGCGAGAGCAGCACACTGCTGTCGCCCGCACCGCGGGCCTGATCTTCCAGAGTCCCCTCGACGGCCTTGAGGTGGTCGCGCCACGCCACGAGCGTCCCGATCTCTTCCGGTGACAGCACATACGCTGCTGCATCGTCAAGGATGGCATCAGCCAGGCGCGTTAACACCTTGCGTCGTAGATCGACGGCTCCGGCGTAGAGTTCCCACGGTTGGACCTGCTGCACGAGCTTGATGAAGTCCTGTCCCGCTGGCGTGCGCCGGACCCCTTCCTTGAGCAGGACCACCGGACGACGCCCCATCTGGCGCGCAACCTGCCATTCGAGTCCGACCGGCGCGCGGATGTCCCCGCCCATGAGCAGCACGTGCAAGTCAGCTTCGCCAATCGCCTCGAGGTCGACCGGGCCATTGCCTGCAGGAGACTGCACCACCCGCCAGCCCACGTCGACAGGCACCTCGGAGGCAGCGCGTCCCAGCACCTCGCGCTCCAATGACAGATCCGATGCTGCCGAGACGTAGAAGACCACGTGTTTCATAGCATCCTCCCACCCACTACTATACCAAAGCGCCCGGCTCCGTGCAACGCCCCTCCGCGAATCCGCCCCTTCGCAAGGGCAAACCCGCCCCTTCGCAGGGTTTCTGCACCCTGCGAAGGGTTCTGCCGTACCGCGTACACGTGCTCCGGAACCCATGCGAGGGTCCGCCGCGTTCCGACGCGCACCCTCGCATGGGCAGATCTCGCCCCTTCGCAGGGTTTCTGCACCCTGCGAAGGGTTCTCCCACGCGGCACCCCATCAAGGGGCACAGCCAGAGCGGTTGTGCTACAATATCCGAAACAACGACCCATATCACAGGAGCAGTTCACCATGCCAAACACCCATCCCCTCGCACGCCCGTATCGGCTGCACAACCAGGTGCAGACCTACGACTGGGGCACCCGCGACGCTGAGGCTTACATCCCCCAACTTCTGGGTACACCGGCGGAGCCCGGGGTCCCCTATGCCGAGCTCTGGCTGGGCGCCCACCCCAAGGCTCCCTCGCAGCTCGAGCTACCCGACGGCACACAGACTGCGCTCGACGCGTGGATCGCTGCCAACCCGATCGCCGCGCTGGGGAACGAGGTCTTCGACCGCTTCGGTGGCCTGCCCTTCCTGCTGAAAGTGCTCTCGGCAGGCGAAGCCCTCTCGATCCAGGCCCACCCCACGAAAGCCCAGGCCGAAGTGCTCCACGCACAGGACCCGGCGCACTATCCCGATGACAACCACAAACCCGAGATCGCCATTGCCCTCGACGGCCTCGCAGCCCTGATGGGCCTCAAGCCATTTCCCGACCTTGTAGCGACGCTGGACCGCTACCCCGAGATCGCGAACTTCGTGGGAGAGGCGGTGGTCGCGCGTGTCACAGCACCGGCCCCCACCGCCGGCGAGGCAGTCCTGGCGCGCGAGCTCTTCTCGGCGCTCATCGTGAACGCCGCCGCCGACCCGGTAGCGTTGGCCTCTGCAGTCGACGCCATGGCGGAACGCCTCGCCTCGCAGGGAGCCGCCCTCGCCGAGGCTGAGCAACGCTTCCTCGACCTCCGCCACCAGTACGGAAGCGGCGACGTGGGGCTCTTGGCGCTCTTCCTCTTCAACCTGGCGCACCTGGAGCCGGGTGAAGGGCTCTACACGACCGCCGGCGTCCCGCACGCCTACCTCAGGGGCAACATCATCGAGTGCATGGCCAACTCCGACAACGTCGTGCGCGTGGGCCTCACGCCCAAGTTCAAGGACGCCCGGACGCTGCTGGAGATTATGGACACGACCCCACAGACCCCGGCGCCCCTCGACGGCGCCCCGGTCACCGACGGCGAGGGCGTGACCCGCTGGGTCTACGCAACGCCCGCCGCCGAGTTCGAGATGCGCCGATGGCAGCTGCCGCGCGGCACCGGCGCCACCGTCGAGAAAGGCGAGGTCCCGACCGTGCTCCTCGTTGTGGAGGGCGCAGTCATGCTCTCCTGGGCAGGCGGCGAGACCACGTACCGCAAGGGCCAGTCCGCCTTCGTCCCGGCGTGCCTGCACACCTACACCCTACACGCCACATCTGACGCCGACCTCTTCCAGGCCGCCGTCCCGTAGCTCCACGGTGTCATCCCTCTGCTTTCCCCTCAGCCGTCCGCGGCTGGGGGGAAACACAAAGGGGGGCTCCGCCATGCAACGCCCGCCCCAGAGTTGCGCTGGTTGCGTCGCGGGCTACACTCATCACCGGAACCAGCGATCACAACCATACTGTGGAGGGAAATCATGGAACTCAAGACCATGCTCTTTGAAAGAGCCGGCAAGCACAACACCACCGAGACGTTACAGGCGGTGAAAGAGCGCGCGGAGGCGCTCGGGATCAAGCAGGTCGTCGTCGCCTCGTCGCACGGGGCCACGGCCCGTGAGGCTCACGAACTACTCGCGCCGCTGGGCGTCCAGGTCATCGCCGTGACCCTCAGCCACAGCTTTGAGTCTGAGGGCTGGCCTATGACGCCAGAGGAACGCGCGGGCCTGTATGCGCTGGGCGTTAAGATCTGCACGGGCACCCACGCGCTGGGCGATGGCGTGAGCTCGGCTTTCACCGCCCGCAGCGGCGGACGGGGGATGGAGGAGATCGTCCGCGAGACCCTCTACCGCTTCTCCCAGGGCACGAAGGTGGCGGTCGAAAGCATGCTGATGGCGGCTGACGCGGGCCTGATCGCGATGGATCAGGAGGTTATTGCCGTCGCGGGCACGAGCTCGGGCGCCGACACAGCCCTCGTGTGCAAGCCCGCCTACCCGCGGACCTTCCTGGACCTCGAGATTCGCGAGATCCTGGCCAAGCCACGCGTCCCTTAGCCGCCAACCAGCGACCAACCCGACTTAGCGCGTGCTACCCGAAGATCAGGCAAGCTATCCCCCCCTCACCGCCACCCTCAAGGACGGCCGGTCTGTCCGGCTGCGCCTCATCTCCGTGGCGGATACGAGCGCGTTGAGCGACTTCTACGCGTCGCTACCCCGCGAGACGTGGCGCTTCTACTGCCCCCCGCGCCTCACGCACGAGGATGCCGTCCGGCGCGCAGCCGAGGCGGAGGCCCCCACCGTCGTGTGTCTGGTCGCCGAGGAGCCGTGGAGCGGCGCCATCGTCGGCTACGCCTGGTACCGCTGGAGAGATGAGGGGGAACAGCCGGGCGGCAGCAGACAGCCGAGCGACAGCAGACAGCCGAGCGGCAGCGAACTGCCGAGCGACAGCGGACTGCTGAGCGGCACTGCGCAGTCGAGCATCTTCGGGATCTGCCTGCGCGAGGCCTATCGCGGCGCCGGCTTGGGCCAGGCCCTGATTGCACGGCTGCTCGAGATCGCCCGTGCGGTGGGGCCGCCCGTCATGGCGCTGACGGTGCAACTCGCCAATCCCCGCGCGGTCGCGCTCTACCAGAAGATGGGCTTCCGCATCGTGCGGGAGCAGATGCGGGAAGCGATTGGCGATTTCGTCGCCGAGCCCGAGTATGCAATGGAGCAAGTCGTTCGCAGAGCCCAACCCCACTGAGGAGATCTTGATCGTGGTCAGCAAAACCGTCATCCTGGACCGCTTCGCCCCTACCTTCGCCTGGCGCAACCGCGTGTTGCGCATCGACCTATCTGATGGCCGCATCTGGGCTGAACCGAGTGCCCCCTATACGCCTGACTTCATCGGCGCCCGCGGCATCGCCGCCAAGATCCTCTGGGACGAGTATCCCGAGCCCGTTGGCTGCTTCGATCCGCGCAATCCGCTGATGGTCGTCCCGGGTGCGCTCACGGGCACCCGCTCGCCCTACTCGGGGCGCACCGCAATCTGCACGTTCGGCCCGCAGGGCGATCCCTACACGTGGTTCACGCGCGCCAACATCGGTGCCAACTGGGGCCACGAGCTCAAGCGCGCGGGCTATGACGCCGTCGTCATCACCGGCGCCAGCGATACGCCGGTGCGCATCCTGATCCAGGACGACCGCGTGAGCCTGCTGCCTGCCGACGCCCTGTGGGGCAAGGACGCCCTCGTCACGCAGGAGATGATCGAAGCCGAGGACGGGCGTGCTGTCCGGACGCTCACGATCGGCGTTGCCGGCGAAACCCTCTCACGCATCGCCACCATCCACACCGGCAGTACGTCGGTCGCCGGTCAGGGCGGGTTTGGCGCCGTGATGGGCAGCAAGAAGCTCAAGGCCATCACCGTCTCCGGCTCGACCGATGTTCCCGTCGCTCACCCCGAGCGACTCAAGGGGCTGTTCAACGACGTGGTGAAGGCCGTGCAGAACCTGCGCGCGATGAAGGAGCGGATGGCCCGCATCAACGCCGAACTCGCCGCCAACGGCGGCGGGGAGGCCCGGCTGGTGCCCTGCACCCAGTACTGCGTCACCCCCTGTCGCACGGAGATCCGCAATGCCCAGGGGAGGCACTTCGAGCAGAAGTGGTCAGGCACGATCGGCTGTGTGAGCGGGCTCTTCGGCGGCGGGCCGGGCACCATCTACGACTGGAACTTGGGCATCAACGGCACGCTCGAACTGAACATGCACGCCAACCGCCTGGGCCTCAACCACTGGGACATCCTGGTGGGCATCGTCCCCTGGTTGCGCGCCGGCCAGGCCCAGGGCCTCATCTCCGAGATCGAGGGCCAGCCGATGGACTGGAACTCGAATGACTTCTGGGTCACGCTCTTGGATGCAATGGCCTACCGGACAGGCATCGGCGACGCTCTGGCGGAGGGCGGGTGGCGCGCGGCACAGCAACTGGACCTTGGGGCCGAGATGATGCGCCGCTACTACACCGGCTGGGGCTACGCAGGCCACTGGGACGGACACGCTTGCTTCACCAACCACATCGTCTACCCGTTCTGGATCGTCGGCGCGCTGCACTGGGCAATGGACACGCGCGACCCCGCCAGCAGCACCCACGGCTACGTCCAAAACGTGATGTCTCGCGGCCCGTGGGGTTTTCTGGGCCGTGGTGACAATCCCATCACGTGGGACCACATGCGGGCTATCGGCGAACACGTCTACGGGCGTGCCGATACGCTCGATCCGCTCAGCGGCTACGAGGGCAAGGCCATCCCGGCGGTCTGGCACGGCCTGCGCTCTGTCATCAAGGACTGCCTCTCGACCGACGACCAGGTATTCCCCCTCATCTACAGCGCCCACACGCCTGACCACTTCGTGAAGGTAGGCGACATCGATGGCCACGAGACCGAGGCGCACCTCTTCGCTGCGGGCACAGGCGTCGATTGGGACTACGCCGAGTTCAGCAAGGCGGCGGAACGCGTGCTCAACCTCGAACGCGCCATCACGGTCCGCCACTATGGGCGCGACCGGGCGATGGACGAGCGGGTCATCCCGTCGTTCGAGTACGACGAGAACTGGGTCAACCGCGAGCTCGGGGAGCGCCAGGCGCTCGACCGCGCCCAGTTCCTGCCCGTGATGGACGAAGTCTACCGGCTGCGGGGCTGGGACGTCACCACCGGCTGGCCCACGCGCGAGCGGCTGGAGTCGCTGGGCCTGGGCGACGTCTACGACCCGATGGTCGAGGGCGGCGCGCAAGCCAGGGCCGCCCTGCCCGCACTCGAGCCCGTTCCGCCTGTGGTGGACATTCACAAGAACGACGCCGACCGGCTCAACCATGCCTGATCTCTCCCCCTCGCAAGGTTCCTGGACCTTGCGAGGGGTTCCCAGCCCATGGCCGGCCCCAGTCGATTCGTCTGGCATCAGGAGGTGAACGCAATGACCGACGCGCGAGCTGACATCATCGACCACAGCGACGCCGCTGACTTGGCTAGTAGCGGACGACCGGCCTGGCTCCACGACCGGCTGGAATGGTTCATGGACCAGCGCTTCGGCTGCATCATCCATTGGGGACCCTACAGCCAGTGGGATTGCATCGAGTCGTGGCCCCTGGTCCCGGCAGACACCTGGGCGCGGCCCGGTACGCTCAAGGAGTGGATCGAGCGTGGGAAGGACCTCGAGCGCTTCAGCCGCGACTATCGTGCGCTCAACCGCACCTTCAACCCCGTCGACTTCGACCCCGACGCGTGGGCGTCGCTTGTCAAAGATGCGGGCATGCGCTACGTGGCCCTCACGACCAAGCATCACGACGGCTTCTGTATGTTCGACACAGCCACAACCGACTACCGGATCACACACCCGGACTGCCCCTTCCACACGAATCCCAGAGCCAACATCGTGAAGGAAGCGTTTGCGGCGTTCCGAAGGCAGAGCCTGGCGATCAGCTGCTACTTCTCCAAGTCGGACTGGACCAGCCCGTGGTACTGGTCGCCGGACTTCCCGATCAAGGACCGCCATCCGAACTACGATACGCTAGCCGATCCCGAGCGTTGGGAGAAGTTCGTCTCCTTCGTGCACCAGCAGATTGAGGAGCTGATGACGGGCTACGGCCCGATCGACGTCCTGTGGTTGGACGGGGGCCAGGTGCGTCCTCCGAAACAGGACATCCGCATGGCGGAGATCGCGGCGCGCGCACGGCGCCACCAGCCCGGCCTGATCATCGCCGACCGCACCGTCGGCGGCGGCTACGAGGACTTCATCACCCCCGAACAGCAGATTCCCGACGAACCGTTGGCCGTCCCGTGGGAGTCGTGCATCACGCTGGGTCGCTCGTGGAAGTACGTCTCCACAGACACGGCCAAGAGCACCCCGGAGGTCATCCGCATGCTCGCTGAGACCGCCGCGAAGGGCGGCAACCTCCTCCTGGGCATCGGACCCGATCCGCTTGGGCGGATCCCTGACAGCGTAGCCGGGCGGCTTGCGGAGATCGGGCAGTGGATGCGGGCCAACGGCGAGGCGATCTACGGCACCCGGCCCCTCCCACCCTACCAGTCCGGCTCCGCACGGTTCACGCGGAAGGGCGACAGGGCGTATGCCATCGTGCTGGAGCCCCTCTCGGCGGCACCCGGTGGGCGTGTCACCCTCCGCGGCATCCGGCCCGCAGAGGGCACCTCGGTCACATGGTTGAGCAGTGGGCAATCGCTCTCGTGGGTTACCGAGGATGACGGCTTCGTCGTGGACTTGCCGGCGCCGGCGGCTGCAGCCACCGACGCCATCGTCCTTTCGTGGCCCCTGCACGAGGCATAGTGCATAGTATGGCTGATCTCTGGAGTTCGTAGTAACCGCTTCAGCGGTTCTGCTGCCGCCCGATCTGCCAGGCGCGCCAGCCGAAGACCGGAACGGCTGAAGCCGTTATTACGAACCCACCTAACACCCTACTGGATGCAACTGAGGAAGGGAGGGCGCAATGAGTGCACAGACCGTCAGCGTCGACGTCTCCAGGCCGATCGGCACGATCAGGCCGCTTCACGGCGTCAACAACGGCCCGGTGGGCTACGGCTCACTGGTGGACGTGTCGCCGCAGTACCAAGACATTGGGGTTCCTTATGTCCGGCTGCACGACTCCAACTGGCCCCACCCCCGCGAGGTCGACATCCCCCAGGTCTTCCCGAACTTCGACGCCGACCCCGAGGACCCCGCGTCCTATGACTTCCGCCGCACCGACACCTACCTCCAGCAGATCACGGACACCGGTGCCAGGATCATCTACCGACTCGGCGTGAGCATCGAGCACACCCGGGACAAGTTCTACACCGACCCACCCGCCGACTTCGACCGTTGGGCCCGGATCTGCCTGGGCATCGTCAGGCACTACCACGACGGCTGGGCGGGGGGCTATCAGAACCGTGTGGCCTACTGGGAGATCTGGAACGAGGCCGACATCGGCGAGCGGATGTGGTCGGGCACGCCCGAGCAGTACTTCGCGCTCTACGAGACTACGGCGAAGCTGCTCAAGCGCGTGCTTCCGGACATCAAGGTGGGCGGCCCGGCGACAGCGCGCTACGAACCACCCCAACCTGCCGCCGGCTTCCTCGAGCGCTTCCTTGCCCATTGCCGGGCGCACGACTGCCCGCTGGACTTCGTCTCGTGGCACAAATACACCACCGACCCCGGGGTGATCGAGGCCCACGCCCGCGATGTGCACGACCTGTGCGTACGCTACGGCTATGCGGACGTCGAGAGCCACCTGAACGAGTGGAATTACGGCCCTGCCGACTGGGCCATCTGGGGGCCAGGGAAAGAGCATGCGCGGCGGCGTGCCTTCGAGCTGCAGAAGAACGAGGAGGGCGCGAGCTTCGTCGCGGCGACGCTCACGCGACTGCAGGATGTCCCGGTCGACGTGGCCGCCTACTACGATGGCCAGCCTTCGACGCTCTTCTGCGGCCTCTTCGACTATTACGGGGTGCCTCAGAAGACGTTCTACGCGATGAAGGCCTTCCACGGACTGCTCGCCTATCCCTCACGGGTGAAAGCATCGGTGGAGGGGGAAAGCAATGGCTTGACCTGCCTCGGCGCGGCGGACCCGGCGACGGGCGAAACAGCGCTCCTGCTGACCCGTTTCGGCGGCGACGCAGGCAACGTCGAGGTGCGCGTCGACGGAATTCCGGAGGGAGCAGACCTGACCTACACGGTCACGCTCGTCGACCGCAACAGCACCTACGTCCAGATCGAGCGCGGGCCGCTGGTGCGGCACGGCACCGCCACGCTGACCACGCACATGGACTCCCACGCCATCGCCCTGGTCAGGGTTGCGCGCCGGTAGGCCGCGATCAGACAGGCAGCAACCGCAGCCGGTGTTTCGTTGCGCGCTCGACATCCTCGCGAAGCCAGAGCATCGGGTGGTAGCCACCCTCAAACCAATCTTCAACCTGGTCGGCGTAGTTGGGGCTGCCCGGGCGACCGGATTGGCCCGGGACCAGGACGCCGCGCGAGGCGCGCAGGTCGCCCAGGTCCACGATCATCCGGAACACCGGACCCACGATCCCCTGCCCGCGCACATCGAAGCGCGAGCTGCCTGTGGCCCAGATCGTGTTCTGGTCACCGCCCAGAGGAAGCGGGCCGACGTTGAAAGCATGTCCCAACAGGGGGACGCTCCCCAGGGCGTGGCGCAACGTAAGCGCGTGCAGCTTGCCCCAGGCCCAGTCGCTCGCGTCCGGACCCAGCGTCTCGCTCAGCAGTGTCACTGATCGTCGCAACGCCTCGCGGACGCAGTCGGCACGTGTCTCGCCGTGCCCGAGGTCGTACCAGGTGCTCTGAGGCTGCTCCAACACGGCTTCGATCCACTCCCAGCTCCGCTCGCCGAACATACTGCCGCCAGCCAGCCCCGGCGTCGGACCCTTGCCCGCGACGCGCAGCGCCAGTTCACCGAGCTTGGGCTCGAGCAGCAACCGGATCAGTTCGCGCACGAGCGTCTCATAGACCGCCGCGGCGGCGCTGTCGACGCCAAGCGACCCGTCCCAGTCGCGCAGGAGCCCGAGTGCCGGCGCCAGATCTGCATCGTTGATAGGCAGATCCGCCACCAGCCGGGCGAACCGCCGCGCGTGCGTCGAGACCTGGTCGGCTTGCATCCGGGCGATGGTATCCCCGGTCACGTGCGTCTGCCCGGCAAGCAGCTCGGTGATGCGCTCAGCGCGATCGCTCACGCAGTAATCATAGCCAAGGAAGTGCGGGTAGCTCGCATCGACGACCGGGTTGTTTGCGGTGACGATCGAGCCTTGCGCCGGATTGAGCATGTGGGGGAGTTCCTCATAAGGTATGAAGCCCTTCCACTCGTATTCGCCGGTCCATCCTGGCGCAGGCAACCGCCCGTCGCCCCTGGCGCGGACGGGGATCCTGCCCGGCAGGCTGTAGGCGATGGTACCCTGCGTGTCGGCATAGACGACGTTCTGAATGGGTGCCGTCCAGCCGCGCAGTGCCTCGCGGAACGTGGCGCAGTCCGTCGCGCGGTTCATCGCATAGAGCGTCGCCATCAGGGAATCCGGGTCGAGCGACGTCCAGCGCAGCGCGAGGGCCGCTTCGCCACCGAAATCGCTAACGAGGCTATTGATGATGGGCCCGTGCCGCGTGATGATCACCTCCTCGGTCACCGGCTCGGCGCCCTTCACGTGGATCACCTCGTGGACGACCTGGGCCTCCTCCCAGGCTCCGCGGAACTCGGTCTCGACGCGCCCGTCGTCTGTGCGCCGCACGTGCTCGACATAGAGATCCTGAACGTCGGAGAAACCGTTCGTGAAGCCCCAGGCCACCGCGCCGTTGTGGCCGGTCACGATGCCCGGCACGCCCGGGAACGTGATCCCGCTCAGCGCGAGATCGCCCGCGACGAGGTGGTTCTCGTACCAGACGGCGGGCAACTCCAGCCCCAGGTGCATGTCGTTGGCCAGCAGCGGCGCCCCGCTCTCCGTGCGCCCACCGCCCACGACCCAGGCATTGCTACCCACCCCATCGAGCGCTGACGACCCGGTGAACGGGCGAGCCAAAGTCGCGCGCCCCAACGCCTCGTCCGCGATGCCCAACGCAGTGTCTGCGAGCGGTGAGGCGAATGGCCAACCGGGCGGGATGATCGTCGGCCCACGGCTCACGAAGTCCGGTTCCAACTCAGCGGCAAGCTCGGGGCCCAGCGCGTCGAGCAGCTTCTGCCGCAGAAGCTCCGTCTCCCAGTTGACCGAGAGGCTCCACGACATCATCTTGCCCCAGGCCAACGTGTCGGCGGGAACCCAGGGCTCGGGACGGTAACGTAGCAGCGCGAACTCGACCGGCAGCCGGCCCTGGCCGATGCAGGCATTGACGCCATCGGCATAGGCCTCGAGCACAGGCCGGAACTCGGGCGAAAGCAGCTCGGCTTCGCGTTCTGCCACGCGCCGCATCCCCAACGTGCGTATCCAGCGATCCACCGGCAATGGCTGGCTGCCGAGCACCTCGGATAGCCGCCCCGCCACGAGGCGGCGGTTGATCTCCATCTGCCAGAGCCGGTCCTGCGCGTGGACATAGCCCTGGGCGAAGTAGAGATCGTGCTCCGTCTCGGCGTAGATGTGGGGCACGCCCCAGCTGTCGCGCAGCACCTCAACGGGGTGCTCGAGACCCTCCGCGCGCAGATCTCCTTCGACCCGCGGCAGCCTTGCGCGGCTCAGAGCGGTCACGCCGGCCTTCGCCAGAGTCCCCAGAAACGCTTTCCACCAGGTCATGCAACACCTCCATAGTGCCGAAGTGGCCCCCCCCTCTGTGTCTCCCCCCGGGCCGCAGACGTTGCGGCTCAGAAGCCGGCGAGGGGAGAGCAGAACGTTCTCGGACCGTGCCGCTCTGAAGCGGGCGCTCGGAAGCGGGGGCGTCTCGCCCGCTCCGGCGACGCCGCGAGCAACCGAATCGCTGATGCCACTGAGACCGCTGATTCCGCTGAGCGACTCGCCGCCGAGCGGAGCCCCCCTCTGTGTCTCCCCCCGGTCCGCTGACGGCCCGAGGGGAGAGCAGACGCGGCTCAGAAGCCGAGGCGGCTCGGAAGCCGAGGCGGCTCCTCCCCTCGGCGCTTCCGAGCGCCGGGGGGAGGCTGGGAGGGGGGTCTGCTGCCTCAATACCGCCCGTACGCCTCCGCGGCTTCCACCATCGCCACGATGTTCTCGTCCGGCGTGGCCCACCCGCACTGGTCGCCCGTCGACAGGATGAACCCGCCGCCCTCGCCCGCGTCCGCGATCGCCCGGCGCGACGCCTCCCGCACCTGCTCCGGCGTGCCGCGCAACATCACGTCGGTGGTGTGCAGATTGCCCATCAGCGACAACTGCGTCCCATGCACAATCCGCTTCGCCTCAGCCAGCGTGACATCGCCCATCGGCGGGATCTCGAGCGGATTGATGCAGTTGAGCGCCGTCTCGCGGGCGCACGTCTCGACCATCACGCGCTGCTTCCCGCACGAGTGGATCATCGTGGGCACGCCCGCAGCCTGGCAACGGTCACAGATCACCTTGAGCGTGGGCAGCGAATATCTCCGCCACAGCTTGGGCGAAGCCAACGTGATGGATCCCGAACCTGCCGTCAAGATGAAATCGAACCCGACCGGCAGTGCGTAGTCCAGCTCGCGCAGTAGCCGGTCGTGGTGCAGCTCGAAAAGCTCATCGAGCAGCGCAGGACGGTCGACCGTCAGGTAGCTCAGCGTCTCGACACCGCCCTCGAACCACTCCGACCAGATATGAAACCCCGGTGTCGGCACATTTCCTCCGAGCACGCCAAGCTCGCCGAGCGCCGCACGCTGCTCAGCGACGCGCGACGCATCCGCTGCGACGATCGGCCCGAGCAGCGTGCGAAAGGCGGGCCAATCGCGCTCGAGGTCGGCCACGAGTTTCTTGACCAGAAACGGCGGCTGGCGGCACGAGTACAGAATCTGCTGGGTCAGGTCGCCCGCAGGGGTGTGAACGGTGACCTCCTTGACCCACTTCTCCTCGTCCCTGTGGAGCCAGCGCTCGGACGAGCTCACGTCCTGCGTCGTGAAGGCCACCCCGCCATAGGTGAACCAGCCGTCGATGCCGTAGTGCTTCACCGCGTCGATGTAGGCCTGCCAAAGCGGCGGGTCCTCGTGGACATAGACCGCGAAATAACCGCGCCCGGTCAGCCGTGTGGGGACCATGTTGGAAATGTCGGGCGCCACCGGCACCCGGTCGGGGATCTGGTTGCGAATCGCGGCAAGCATCCGCTGGCGCGCGGTCATCGGTTCGGGCATAGTCGGCTCCTTGGGGGTAGTCAATGCCCATTATCGTGCAGCGAGCCCCCGCCGCAAGCCACCTGACCATCAGGGCGATCCAACCTCGCGCATCGCCCTTGCGAGGGTTTCTGGACCCTCGCAAGGGTTCCGAACGTTCAACTCCGCCCCCCCGGAACCCTTCGCAAGGTGCTCCGATTCCGATCGGCGAAACCTTGCGAAGGGACGCTGTGCATCCGCGCCGCCCGCGCGGCGACGGGATTGGGCTATAATAGGGATATGGACACCCGTACGATCGTCAACGCTGTGACCGCAGCCTACCCGCGCGTCCAGGCCATCTATCTCTTCGGCTCATACGGCACCGAAGACGAGTGGCCGAACAGCGACATCGACATCGCCCTGCTCCTCCCGCCCGTCGAAGCGAAAGCTGCCGGGAGCCTCGCGCTCGGAGAGCTGCACCTGGGCCGGCAACGCCTGCTGGGCCGGGACGTCGATCTGATCAACCTGCGCCGGGCCTCCACGGTTCTGCAGAAAGAGGTCGTCGTGGCTGACCGTCGGATCTTCTGCGCCGATGCCTATGCCGCCGACGAGTTCGAGATGATGACGCTGTCGTTCTACGCCAAGCTGGGCGACGAACGACGCGAGATCCTGGAGCAGTTTCGGGAGACCGGAAGGGCCTACTCAGTATGATCCAGAACGCCCTCCCGGATGTCGTGATCAACAAAGTCCAGAGCATCCAGCGCGGCATCCTGAGCGCGACAGGAACACCGGCGGGCCGGGCACGCCTTCGCCACCGACGACACGCGTCAGGACGCAGCCGAGATCAACGCCATTAGGGCCTGCGAGCAGACGATCGATCTGGCGAGTTATGTAATCAGGGATCGCCGTCTGGGCGTTCCGACGTCCAGTGCGGAGTGCTTCAGCCTGCCGGCCTCGGGAGGCATCATCAAACGCGCGTTGTCCGACAGACTGATCGGGATGGTCGGCTTTCGCAACGTCGCCGTGCACCAATACGATGATCTTAACCTTGACATCGTCGAAGCCGTGATCACGTCGGGGCTCGACGATCTGCTGGCCTTCACGGACGCAGTGCTGGCCAGGTTCGCCGCTACGTAGGATCGGTTCCAACGCGCCACTCAGCCCCTCGGCTCACCCACTCCTGAGATCAGCGCGGTGCGGATCGCCTCACTTCCAGCACCGCTTGTGCTGTGTGCCGGACCCATCGCCCGAAGCGCGTTGCACGGGTGTCCGCGCTTGGCACTGTGAATTCCCAAATGAGAAAGGTCGGGAGAACGAGTATGCAGCAGATCCTTCTGGTAGAGGACGACAAAACGATCGCGATGGGCCTTTCCTACTCCTTGGAGGAGGAGGGCTATGGGGTGACGACCCGCCATGACGCGGCCTCAGCACTGAGGGAGCTCCGAGATCGCGGGTTCGATCTGGCCATACTGGATGTCTCGCTGCCCGATGGAAACG
>Ga0123328_1002468_pt1 | contig 16642 bp, 16 predicted proteins | sample BioC12SIPDNA_2_FD_89702 | JGI IMG/M metagenome (GOLD analysis project Ga0123328, IMG submission 89702) | Anaerobic biogas reactor microbial communites from Washington, USA - Biogas_R1_A C12 SIP DNA | ecosystem: Engineered > Bioreactor > Anaerobic > Unclassified | place: Washington, USA...
ATCGCGCAGGTCGAGAACATGCTGACGAAGGGCGTCGACGCGCTCATCATCGCCTCGATCGACGGATCGACCCTCACGAACGTGCTCAAGCACGCGAAGGAGCTGGGCGTCATCGTCGTCGCGTACGACCGCCTGCTCGTGAACACACCGGACGTCGACTACTTCGCGACGTTCGACTCGATCGCGATCGGCGAACTGCAGGCGACATCGCTCCTGACGGGCCTCGGCGTGCTCGACGGCGCGAAGGGTCCGTTCAACATCGAGCTGTTCGCGGGCTCGCTCGACGACAGCAACACGCCTCTCTACTTCGACGGCGCGATGAACATCCTGAAGCCCTACATCGACTCGGGCGTGCTCGTGATCCCGTCCGGCCAGACCGAGCTCAGCCAGTGCGCGACCGAGGGCTGGGACGCGCTCAAGGCGCAGGCGCGCATGGACAACCTGATCTCCGCGAACTACTCGGGCGGCGAAATCTGCCACGGCGTGCTCTCGCCCTACGACGGGCTGTCGATCGGCATCCTCTCGGCGGCGAAGGCCGTGGGCTACGGAACCGGCGATTTGCCGCTGCCCGTCGTCACCGGGCAGGACTGCGAGGTCACCTCGATCAAGTCGATGATCGCGGGCGAGCAGTATTCCTCGATCTTCAACAACACATCGTCGCTGGCGAAGGTCGCGGTCGAGCTCACGACGCAGGCGCTCTCCGGCGGCCAAGTCGAGACGAACTCCGTCTACCCGAACGGCGCGAAGGACGTGCCCGCGATGGGCATCGACGCCGTCATCATCACCATCGACAACTACCAGGCCGAACTCGTCGATTCCGGCTACATCAACCCCGACCTGCTCAAGTAAGCCGAACCCTTCCGGGATATGGCGGGTTCCCCGCCATATCCCGTCGATCCTTTTGACGAGGAGAATTCTCATGCCGGACAGGATATTGCTGGAGATGAAGGGCATCACAAAGACGTTTCCGGGCGTCAAGGCGCTCGACAACGTCAGCTTTCAGGTCAAGGAGCACCACATCCACGCGCTCGTCGGCGAAAACGGCGCGGGGAAGTCGACGCTGATGAACGTCCTGAGCGGCGTCTACCGCCACGGGGACTACATAGGCGACATCGTCTTTGACGGAGAGGTGTGCCAGTTCAAGGGCATCCGGGACAGCGAGGCGCGGGGCATCGTCATCATCCACCAGGAGCTCGCGCTCGTCCCGCAGCTCTCCGTCGCCGAGAACGTGTTTTTGGGAAACGAGCGGCTCGCCGGCCGGGGCGTCGTCGACTGGAGCCGCACGCACTTTGAGACCGACAAATTGCTCAAGACCGTTGGGCTGAACATAGATCCGGAGGCGCAGGTGCAGACGCTCGGCGTCGGAAAGCAGCAGCTGATCGAGATCGCGAAGGCGCTCTCGAAGCACGTGAAGCTGCTCATCCTCGACGAGCCGACCGCGGCGCTGAACGACGAGGAATCCGAGAAGCTGTTGCAGCTGTTGCTCCGGCTCCGCAGCGAGGGCATCACCTCGATCATCATCTCGCACAAGATCAACGAGGTGCGCGAGGTCGCCGACGAGATCACGGTGCTGCGCGACGGGGCGACGATCGAGACGCTTATGCGCGGGGTCGACGACATCACCGAGGAGCGCATCATCCGCGGCATGGTCGGCCGCGACCTCGCGCACCGCTTCCCGCCGAGGGTTCCGAACATCGACCGGTCGGGCCTGTTCGAGGTCCGCAACTGGACGGTGACCGACGAGGCCGACCCGTCGCGCGCGAAGCTCAAGGACGTAAACCTCCGCGTCGCGCGCGGCGAGGTCGTCGGCATCGCCGGGCTCATGGGCGCGGGGCGCACGGAATTTGTGAAGAGCGTGTTCGGGCACGCGTACGGCGCGTCCGTCCGCGGCGAAATCTTCCTCGACGGAAAGAAGATACGCGCGCGCACGCCGCACGAGGCGATCTCGCACGGGCTCGCGTACGTGACCGAGGACCGCAAGGTCGAGGGGCTGATGTTGAACCACAGCGTCAGCATGAATCTGACGCTCTCGAACCTCAAGCGCGTCGGCAGCGGCCGCACGATCAACCCGAAGCTCGAGCTCTCCGAGTGCGAAAAGCTGCGCGACGAGTTCCGCATCAAGGCGCCCGACCTCTATCAGGCCGTCGGCAACCTCTCCGGCGGCAACCAGCAGAAGGTCATGCTCGGCAAGTGGGTGTTCGCGGAGCCGGAGGTGCTCTTGCTCGACGAGCCGACCCGCGGCATCGACGTGGGCGCGAAGTACGAGGTCTACACGATCATCAACAAATTGGCCGGCCGCGGCAAGCGCATCATCGTGATCTCCTCGGAGATGGCGGAATTGATCGGCCTGTGCGACCGCATCTACAACATGAACGAGGGCCGGATCGTCGGCGAGGTCGCGGGCAGCGAGGCCACCCAGGAGAGCATCATGGCGACGATCATTCAGAGTTCGAAGGAGTAGTGGAGCATGGCGAATTTCAGAAAGGCGATCCGCTCGAACATCCGGCAATACACGATGGGCATTGCCCTTGCCGTTCTGATCCTGGTCCTTGAGGTCGTGACCGAGGGCACGATGCTGAAGCCTCTGAACGTGACGAACCTGATTTTGCAGAACATGTACGTGTTCGTGCTGGGCATGGGCATGCTCCTGTGCATTCTGACCGGCGGAAACATCGACCTGTCGGTCGGCTCCGTCGTCGCGTTCGCCTCGGCGATCGCGGGCGTATTGATGGTCGACATGCACATGCCGACGCTGCCGGCGGTCCTGATCGTGCTCGCGGTCGGGCTCGTCGTGGGCATGTGGCACGGCTTCTGGATCGCGGTGATCAAGGTGCACCCGTGGATCACGACGCTCGCGGGCGAGCTGCTGTTCCGCGGCCTCGCGCAGGTCATTTTGAACGGACGCTCGATCGGCCCGGTGCCGGAGGCGTTCCAGTTCCTCGCGACCGGCTTTTTCCCGGACATCATCCCCGGCGCGCCGCGGCACATGCTGACGATCCTGTTGGGCGCGGTGGGCACGATCGTCTTCATCGCGTCAACGCTGATCTCCAACCGCCGCAACAAGAGGATGGGCCTGCCGACGACGTCGATGGGCCTGCTCGCCGGCAAGATCGTGCTGATCTCCCTGTTCATCAACGCGCTGTGCTATGTGCTCTCCGGCTACAAGGGCGCGTCGTTTGCGATGCTTCTCTTGATCGTGCTGGTCCTGATCTTCTCGTTCATCACGAAGAAGTCCGTGTTCGGCCGCCACCTGTACGCGATGGGCGGCAACATCAAGGCGGCGCGGCTCTCCGGCATCAACACGAGCCGGCTGATGTTCACCGTCTACACGATCTCGAGCTTCATGGCGACCGTCGCGGGCATCCTCGTGTGTGCGCGCGCGACGTCGGCGACCCCGAAGGCCGGCATCAACTACGAGACGGACGCGATCGCGGCGTGCTTTTTGGGCGGCGCGTCGATCAGCGGCGGCGCGGGCACGGTGTTCGGCGTGCTCGTCGGCGCGCTGATCATGGGCGTTTTGAACAACGGCATGTCGCTGCTCGGCGTGTCGATCGACTGGCAGTCGTCGATCAAGGGCCTCGTCGTGCTCGTCGCGGTCGCGTTCGACATGCTGTTCAAGAACAGGCAGCGCGGATAGGAGGACGACGAAAAATGGACCCGAAGACCCTGTATCAATGGTGCGCGGTGCCCGCGGACAAATTGGAAAGCCACCCCGCATTGAAGGTGCCGCTGCGCATCGTCCCGGATTCCGAGGCGATGGGGCGCGCTATGGCCGAGGAGCTCGCCGCGGAGATCGAGCGCGCGAACCGCGAAAACCGCGCGTTCCGCGCGATCATCCCCTGCGGGCCGAGCTGCTGGTACGCGCCGTTTGCGGAAATCGTCAACGCGCGGGGCATATCGCTTAAGAACTTCACCGTCTTTCACATGGACGAGTGCCTCGACTGGCAGGGAAACCCGCTGCACCCGGGCGACCCGTACAACTTCCGCAGCTTCATGGAGAGGCACTTCTACGGCGGCATACGCAAGGAGCTCGCGGTCCCGGAGGAGCGGCGCTTCTTCCTGTCGCCGGCTTCGATGGAGGCCGTGCGCGCGGAGATCTACCGCGAGGACATCGACCTGACCTACGGCGGCTGGGGGCAGGACGGGCACATCGCCTACAACCAGGCGCGGCGCAACCAGTACGGCCGGCTGACGCTCGATCAATTGCGCGAGGCGTCGATCCGCGTGCAGTACAACAACGACGACACGATCCTGGCGCTCGCGCAGCGTACCTTCGGCGCGGCGTACCAGTTCGTGCCGCCGATGTCGGTGACGCTGGGGGTCAAGGAGTGCCTGCGCGCGAAGAAGGTGCGGCTGTTCAGCGACACCGGCGCGTGGAAGCAGACGGCGCTGCGCGTCGCGCTGTTCTCCGAGCCCGACCCCGAGTATCCGCTGACGCTATTGCAGGAGCACCCGGACGCGCTTCTGACCGCGACGCTTTCGACCGCGATCCACCCGATCTCCGAGCATCCGGAGTGGGTATTCAAGGGGATCAACGATGAAGCCCCTGTTTGACCAGGTCGTCGGCACCGGCGGGATCGGCACCGGCGTGCTGTTCGAGCTCTCGGACAGCCGGCCGCTCAGCCGCAACGAGACGCGGCTCGCGAAGCTCACGCCGACGCGCGACTACTGCAAGCAGCACATCATTTTGCACTACATCGCGCGCGTGCTCGCGCCGGGGGTGGCGGTTCGCGCGATAGGTCTCGTCGGCGAGGACGATCAGGGCGCGGCGCTGCTTGCCGAGATGCGCTCGGCAGGCATCGACACGGCGCGCGTCGGGCGGACCGCGGCGCTCCGGACGATGTACTGCGTCTGCATACAGTACCCGGACAAGGCCGTCTGCAACGTGACGACGAGCGAGAGCGCGTGCTCGCTCGTGACGGCGGAATACGTCGGCCGGGCGCTCGATGGGCTTTCGATGGACGGCAAGACTGTCGCGATCGCGGCGCCCGAGGTGCCGGTCGCGGCGCGGCTTGAATTGCTTCGGAGGGCGAGGGACGCCGGCGCGCTGACCGTCGCCTCGTGCCTCGTCGACGAGTTCGCGGAGTTCGGGGGTTGCGGCGGGCTGCGTTTGACCGACATACTCGCCGTCAACGAGGACGAGGCGGCGGCGTACCTGGGCGAGGCGATTCCCGACATGGAGGAACTCGCGCGCGCGTGCCACCGGAAGCTGCGGGCGGAGAACCCATCCATGCGGCTTCTGATGACCTGCGGCGCGAACGGCAGCTGCGCCTGCGAGGGCGAGCGCGTTGCGCACGTCCCGGCGCTCCCGGGCCCCGTCGTCGCGACCGGCGGCGCGGGCGACGCGTACATCGCGGGCTGCGCGATCGGGCTGATCCTCGGGCTGCCGTTTTTGCCCGGGAGCGGCGTAAGCGCCGCGGAGCTCGGCGCGCACCTGGCGAGGGAGTCGATTGGAAGCGCGGACACGATCGCGTTCCACATCGGCCGCGCGACGGCGCTGGATTTTATCGAGAAATGATCAGAAAAACCGAAGGTTTTTCGGGTAGGCGGGCGGAGGTACGGTACCGCATGCCGACGATCAAAATCGAGAGGAGTATGTTTTGTTGAACCGCATCTCGAGGCGGCCGTTTGCGAACTACGCGGGCCGCGACATCTGGCTGTTTCAAATCGAGGGCGAGCGGATGTCCGCCGCCGTGACGAACTTCGGGGGGATACTGCAGTCGCTCTTCGTCCGCGACGCGCGCGGCGAAACGCTCGACGTCGTGCTCGGGTACGACACGCTCGCGGAGTACATCGCGGACGGCACGTTCTTCGGCGCGATGATCGGGCCGATCGCCGACCGCATGGACGGCGGGCGCTGCGTCCTCGCGGGGAAACAGGTGGAGCTTCCGAAGAACGCCGGGCCAGACAGCATGCACTCGGGCCCGCGCGGGTTCCACCGGCAGATCTGGGACTGGGAGGAACTGCCCGACGGCATCTCCTTTTCCCGCCGGTTTTCGGACGGCGAACTGGGCTTTCCGGGCTCGCTCGGCGTGCGGCTCAACTATCGGCTGAACGGGGACGCGCTCCGGCTCGAGTACGCCGCGCGCTCGGACACCGAGACCGCCTTGAGCTTCACGAACCACAGCTATTTCAACCTCGACGGCGCGCGGGGCGACTGTCGGAGCCATGTGCTCAAGCTCTCCGCATCCCAATACGCCGAGACGAGGCGTCAGACCGACCCGATCGCGACCGGCAGGCTGCTCGACGCCGCCGGCACGCCGCTCGACTTCCGAAGCGGGAGGGCGGTCGGGGACGCGGCCGCGCGCGCGGAGTTTCCCGAAATCCGCGCGGCGGGAGGCGTCGATCACTACTTCGCATGCGACGGCGAGGGCTTCCGCACGATGGCGACGCTTGCAAGCCCCGCGAGCGGGCTGACGCTTACCTGCTCGTCCGACGCGCCGGGGCTTCTCGTCTACACCGGCAACGGGCTCGACGGCGTCGCCGGCAAGGGGGGCAAGATCTACGGCCGGCACTGGGGCGTCTGCCTCGAGACCGGGCGCTTCCCGAACGCCGTCAATTTCCCCGGGCGCCGGGAGGGCGTGCTGCTCCAGCCCGGCGAGGCGTACGAGAGCGCGACGGAGTTCGCATTTTCCGCCGAATAACCGGAACGCTTCGCGCGCAAAATCGTCTAACAGACGGTTTAGCAATCCGTTCCGGATTGCTAAACAGGAGGTGCGCATCGTGAAGAAATTTATCCCATACGAAAAGCTGTCGAAACGGAAGCGGCGGGAGACCGATCGCCTCAGGCGCGCGGACTGGGGAGAGCTCTGCCCGGTCACGCGCAGGCCCGAGAACCCGAACGCCTACAACCGAAAGAGAGACCGGCGCAAATCCGAGGAGGACGGCGTCGGTTCTTTTTTGTTGCGTTCAAATATGGTATAATCAGGCGGATGGGAGGAATCGGCATGTGCGGGCGGTATTTTCTGGAACCGGAGATGAGCGACGAGGAGTGGGCGCGGATCGTCGAGGCGCTGAACCGCCGCCCGATCCCGGCGGGCACGAAGCTTGCGGGCGAGGTGTTCCCGACGGACGTCGTGCCGGCGCTCGCGGGCGGAAAGGCCGTCGCGATGCGCTGGGGGTTCACGAAACCCGTCGGGAGCGGCGTCGTCATCAACGCGCGCAGCGAGACCGCGGCGCAGAAGCCGATGTTCCGCAGCGCCGCGCGCTGCCTGATCCCCGCCGGAGGCTACTTCGAGTGGGGCCGCGAGGACAGGGTAAAGTACGCGCTGACCGGGCCCAGCCGCACGATCTACATGGCCGGGCTGTATCGCATAGAGGAACCCGGCGAACCCGCGCGCTTCGTGATCCTGACGCGGGCCGCCGCGCCGTCCGTTGCCTACATACACGACCGCATGCCGGTCATCCTCGACGGAGACGCGAGACGACAGTGGCTGAATCCCGGTTCTTCCCCGGCGGAAGTGCTCAAGGGCGCGGTGGGGGAGGTTCAGAGCGCGCCGCAGTAGATTTCGACGGCCTTCGCGGTGAAATGCGCCGTGCCGGGGCCGCCCATCTCATCGAGGGACGCGGCAAACTCGCCGTCGCCCTCGTACATGCGCCCGAGCAGCCGCAGTATCTCCGGCGTGCAGGTGTAGAAGTTGTCGTCGATCGTCTTGCGCAACTCCGCGACCAGCTTCTGCGCGTCGCCGCGCCCCGGGTCGCCGCCGACGAGCTTCCCGAAGCCCTCGAGCACCGCCTTCATCCTCGCGGCCGCGGCCTCGTCGTCCGCCTCCGTCCGGCGCTTCGCGCGCTCGGTAAATTCCCGGTACGCGTCGCTTTCGCCCCAGGCCTCCTTCGCGCGCCGGGCGTAGTCGTCGATCTTTCTCGTGTCGAATGCGGAAAAGTCCAATGTCTTTACTCCCAACCCCTTGATTCCGGCGGCGAGCGCGATCAGGTTTTCGAGGTGCTCCTTCTTGAGCGTCAGAAGCTCGATCTGCTGCTGGAGCGCGCGGTTGCGGTCGAAGCCCGGCGCGTCGAGCGTCCGCTTGATCTCCTTCAGCGGGAACTCGAGCTCCCGAAAAAGCAATACCTGCTGCAGACGCTCGAGGGACTCCGCGCCGTAGAGCCTGTACCCGGCCTCGGTCACGTCGTCCGGCTTCAGCAAACCCAGCCTGTCGTAGTAGCGCAGCGCCCGCGCGCTCACGCCCGTGAGATTCGAGACCTCCGAAACCGTCATCACGCACATCCCTCCCGTCGGTGGGAACAGTATAAGGCCTGACGCAGTGTCAAGGTCAAGCCCCGCTGCGAATATATTTTTTACCACATGCTGACCGCGCCGATGCGCACGCAGTCCTCGCGGAGTTCTATGCTCGCGGATTGGGACTCCCCGTTGAAGTTGACGCCGACGCGCGCAGTCCGCAGCGCACCGTCCCGCGGCGCGCCTTCCTCGGCGGTGTAGCCGCGCCCGCGGGAATAGGTGCGCTGCATCCCGGCATAGATTCGGTCGAACAGTTCGCCGCCGTCCTGCGCGCCCTCGATCGGAATCTCGACGTCGACTTCATTCACGCCCCCGAACAGCAGCCATTTGAGCCAGGGGGATTCGCCGTCCAGCACGTATTCGATCGAGCAGCTTCGCCCGAACGCCACCTGATTCTCATAGCGCCAGCAGACGAACGGCGTGTCCGAGAAGGGTTTCGTCGAATTAGGTGCGCCCTTGAGAAGCCGCACCGCCAGCGGCATGGCCGAGAACCGCACCATGTCGCCCTGCACGCCGGTTGCGCCGCTCCCCGTCCCGATGAAGCCGAACAGCCTGAAGCCAAGAAGCGCGATCAGCGAAGCGACAATGCAGCCGATGACGATCCACTTCCGCATCCCCATCCCCCCTTTTCCACAATATACCACGCGCGTCCAGACCCGTCAACCGCGCAAAAAACCCGCCCCTTGCGCGGGGCGGGCGGAAATCCTGCATTTTCAGCTCTCCAAAATCCTAAGCACCTTCTGATACAGCCCCGAATCGAGCAGGCACTCGACCTTCGTCCCATTCTCGAGGTACTCCTCGGAGATCACGACGCCCCGATCGTGGATCAGCGACAGCGCCGCGCCCTTCGCGTAGGGCACGACGAGCTCGGCGCGGTGGCGCATCGACGCGATGCGGCGGGAGATTTCGGCCTTCAGCCGGTCGAGGCCCTCGCCGGTCTTGGCGGAGATCACGATCGCGTCGGCGGGCTCGATGACGCCGTCGACCTGCGCGCGGTCGGCCTTGTTGAGCGCCTCGAGCACGGGCTTTCCGCAGGCGCGGTTTTCAAATTCATTTGAAAACCCGCGGTCGGCTTGCCGACTTGAAAACCTTTGGTTTTCAACCTTGCAGCCCAGCTCGTCCAGCACCTCGAACACGGTGTCTCGCTGTTGTTTGTAGAACGGGCTCGCGAGGTCGCTGACGACGACGAGCAGGTCGGCGTAGAGCGCCTCCTCGAGCGTCGAGCGGAACGCCTCGACGAGCTGGTGCGGGAGTTTTCGGATGAAGCCGACGGTGTCGACGAGCAGGCACTCGCGGTTTTCGGGAAGCGAAACCTGCCGCACAACCGGGTCGAGCGTCGCGAACAATTTGTCCTCGACGAGCACGTCCGAGCCGGACAGCGCGTTTAAAAGCGTGGACTTCCCGGAGTTCGTGTAGCCGACGAGCGCGACGACGACCTGGTCCTGCTTCTCGCGCCGCGCCCTGCGCATGTCGCGCTGGCGCTTGAGTTCGTTCAGCTGGTTCTCGAGGTCGTCGATCCGCTTGCGCACGCGCCGGCGGTCGACCTCGAGCCGCGTCTCGCCCGGGCCGCGCGTGCCGATGCCGCCGCCGAGCCGCGAGAGCCCCTCGCCGAGCCCGACGAGCCGCGGGAGCCGGTACTTCATCTGCGCGAGCTCGACCTGCAATTTGCCCTCGGAGGACTGCGCGCGCCCGGCGAAGATGTCGAGGATCAGCGCCGTGCGGTCGATCACGCGCACGCCGAGCGCGGCCTCGAGGTTGCGCTGCTGCGCGCCGGTCAGCTCGTCGTCGAGGATCGCCAGGTCGATCTCCTGCGCCTGGCAGTCGAGCGACAGCTCCTGCGCCTTGCCGGAGCCGATGAACGTCGCGGGGTCCGGGCGCTGGCGCTTCTGCATCTGCCGCGAGACGACGAGCGCGCCCGCGGTCTCGGCGAGGCTCGCAAGCTCGTCGAGCGACTCCTCGCTGTCGGTCGAGATCAGCATCGCGCGCTCGGCGGATTCGGTCAGCCCGCCCTTCAAAATCGCCTGCCGGACGCGCTCCTCGGCGAGTTCGATCTCGTGCATCCACAGCGCCTGCGGGATGCGGCCGGGCTTGACGGGTCCGAAGGTCGCGATCGAGAACTTGTCGTACTCCATCTCGCCGAGAAACGACGCCATGATGCCGGTCGCGCGGTTGTCCGCGACGCCGACCGAGCACATCGAGTCGAACCGGAGCAGCCGGAGCGCCTGCGTGTCGACGTCGGACAGCCGCGCGTCGCCGCCCGGATGCGTGTGTATGCAGCGGAAGCCCGCGAGTCGGTCGAGGTTGCGCCGCAGGTGCAGCTCCGGCAGCGATATGCTCGAGATCGACCCGATCGCGATCTCGAGCACGGCCCCGTTGCGGTCGAGGTAGACGAGCAGCTCCCGGTTCAGCATCGTCGTGAACCGAACGAGCGCGGCGAGCAGCCTGTCCGGCAGGTACTCGTCGCGCGGGAACTCCGCGTCGTACAGCTTTTCCAGTTCGTCCAATACGCTTTGGCGGATGCCCTCGAGATTTCCGTGAATCATGCTGCCTCCGGTCCGGCGCAAGGCCCCCGGGACGGTCGATGTCGCCGTCCCAGGGGCCGCTGGCCTGCGCTAGTTCTTGGGGTGGTTCTTGCGGTAGTCCTCGATCGCCGCGTGCAGCGCCTCCTCGGCCAGCACCGAACAGTGGTGCTTGACCGGCGGCAGCCCGCCCAGCGCGTCCGTGACCATCTTGTTCGTCAGCTTCAGCGCCTCGTCGACCGTCTTTCCCTTGACCATCTCGGTCGAGATGCTCGAGGTCGCGATCGCCGCGCCGCAGCCGAACGTCTTGAACTTCACGTCGGTGATGACGTCGCTGTCGTCGACCTTGATGTAGATCTTCATGATGTCGCCGCATTTCGCGTTTCCGACCTCGCCGACGCCGCTCGCATCCTCAATTTCCCCCACGTTGCGCGGGTTCATGAAGTGATCCATGACCTTATCCGTGTACGCCATTGTCTATGCCCCCCGTTCCTTCAAAAATTCCTCGTAGAGCGGCGACATGTCGCGAAGCCGCCGGACGATGCCCACGAGCGCGTCCGCCGCGTAGTCGACTTCCTCCATGGTGTTCTCCTCCGACAGCGAGAGCCTGAGCGACCCGTGCGCGATCTCGTGCGGCAGCCCGATCGCGAGCAGCACGTGCGACGGGTCGAGCGAGCCGGACGTGCACGCGGAGCCGGAGGAGCCCGCGATCCCCTTGAAGTCCAGCAGCAGCAGCAGCCCCTCGCCCTCGATGAACCGGAAGCAGAGGTTCGCGTTGCCCGGCAGCCGCTTCGTCGGGTGGCCGTTCAGCCGCGTGTAGGGGATTTCGGCGAGCAGCCGCGCAATCAGGCGGTCCCGCATCGCGGCGACCTTCTTTGAAACCTCGTCCATATTTTGAACCGCGATCTCGAGCGCCGCGCCGAGGCCGACGATCGACGCGAGGTTCTCCGTGCCCGCGCGCTGCTTGCGCTCCTGCGCGCCGCCCAACATGAAGCTGCGGATGCGCACGCCCTTGCGGATGTAGAGGGCGCCGATGCCCTTGGGCGCGTGGAACTTGTGGCCGGAGAGCGACAGCATGTCCACGCCGAGCGCCTTTACATCGACCGGGATGTGCCCGACGGCCTGTACCGCGTCGGTGTGGAACAGCGCGCCGTGGGCCTTCGCGATCTTCGCGAGTTCCGCGATCGGCTCGACCGTGCCGATCTCGTTGTTCGCGAGCATGATCGTGACGAGCACCGTGTCCGGGCGCAGCGCCGCCTCGAGCGATTCCGGGCTCACGAGCCCGTATTCGTCGACCGGGAGGTACGTGACCTCGAAGCCCTCCTTTTCGAGCTGTTCGCAGGCGTGCAATACCGCGTGGTGCTCGATTGCCGAGGTGATGATGTGCTTTCCCTTGCCGCTCAACTGGAGCGCCGCGCCGCGGATCGCCCAGTTGTCCGCCTCGGTGCCGCAGCCGGTGAAGTAAATCTCCTCCGGGTTGGCGTTCAGCGCCCTCGCGACCTGCCCGCGCGCCTTGTCCAGCGCCTCGTGCGCCTCGCGGCCGAACTGGTGCACGCTCGAAGGGTTTCCGTACACCTCGCAGAAATAGGGCTTCATCGCCTCGAACACCGGCTCCGTGACCCGCGTCGTCGCCGCATTGTCCATGTACACTCTCATTCCTCGTCCCTCCGCAACATATCCTCCAGCGTTATGCCGTCGACAATTTCGTGAACCCCGTCCCTGAGCTTTTTCCAGACGAGCCTCGACGGGCAGTCGCAGCTCTTTCCGCAGGCGTCCTCCTCGTCGAGGCACTCGATGATCGAGAGCCCGCCCTCGAGCGCGCGCAGCACCGCCCCGACCGTAATTTCCCGCGGCGGCCGCGAAAGCATGTATCCGCCCTGCGCGCCGCGCACGCTCGTCACGAGCCCTTCGCGGCGGAGCACGCCGATCAACTGCTCGAGATACGCCTCCGGCACGCCCTGCTTCTCCGCGATCAGCTTGATCGGCCGCGGCTGCGCGCCGTAGTTCTCCGCGAGGTCGTACATCGCGTGGATGCCGTAGCGCCCGCGCGTCGATAGCTTCATGGCCAACGCCTCCCCGTCAATTCCGACCATTTCGGTCGCGTATAATATATCACCCGGAGCGCCGGTCGTCAATACAATTCCGACGCATTTCGTCAGAATTTAACTTTGCGGCGATCGCACTTGTCAGAACGCCCGGGCGGATGCTATAATAGGGAAAAGCGAGGGTTTGTATGCGGTTTTTGAAGGGATTTCTGTGGTGGCTCCTGCAGGCGGCTTTGTCGCTTGTGGTCTATACGCTTCTGACGCTTTTGATCTGGCTCGATAAGGCGCTCTTCGCGGTCGCGAGCTGGGGCGCGATGCCGGTCCTCGGGCTCTTCACGGCGTACTTCGTCGCGCGCCGGGGCGTCAACAACTACATCGCGTGGATCGCGCCGCCCGTCTGCCTGTACGCGGCGCATCTTATCGTGACCGGCTACGCGCCGAACTCGGTCGGGCCGGCGCTGTTCACCGCGTTTCTGTCGATCGTCGGCGCGGCGGCGGGGCTCGTCCAGAACGGCCGAACAGCGAACAAATGATCCGGAGGGCAAGTCGATGGCTTCTGAGAGGGACCTGATCCTGACCTTGGACGCGGGCACGAGCGGCCTGAAGTGCAATTTGTTCAACGCGCGCGGCGAGGCCGTCCGCACGGTCCGGCGCGCGTACGGCACGGAGTATCCGCGCCACAACTGGGCGGAGCAGGACCCGAACGTCATCCTTGAAAACGTGTTCTCCGCGATTCGCGAGGCGCTCGAGCAGGTCGGCGCGCGCAGGATCGCGTGCGTCGGGCTCTCCGGCCACATGAACGGCTGCATACCGGTCGACGCGGACGGAAACGCGCTGCACCCGAACATCATACACGCCGACGCGCGCTCGGAAAAGCAGGTGCGCGCGATCGCGAAGGTCATCGACCCCGCGGAGTTCTACCGGCTGACCGGCAACCGGCTCGACGCGCACTACACGCTGCCGAAGATGCTCTGGTTCAAGGAGAACCTGCCGGACGTCTACAAACGGACGCGCTGGTGGCTCAACACGAAGGACTACGTCTACGGCCATTTGACCGGGCGCTTCGGCCAGACCGACTACTCCGACGCGGCGCTGACAATCGCGATGGACATCAACCGCAAGGTCTGGGCGGAGGAATTGATCCGGAGCCTCGGCCTTTCGATGGAGCAGATGCCGAAGATACTCGTCGGCCACGACATGCGCGGCCAGACAACGCGCGACGTCTACCGCAAGACCGGGCTGATCGCCGGCACGCCGGTCGCGATCGGCGGCGGCGACGCGGCCTGCACCGCGCGCGGCGCGGGCGTCTACGAGCCGGGGAGCTCGTACACCTACATCGGCTCGTCCGCGTGGGTCTCGCAGCTGATGAAGCGCCCGGTGCTCGACCCGCAGGCGCGCATATTCAACTTCCTCGACATGGACGGCGAGAGCTGCCACATCTGCGGAACCGTACAGTGCGGCGCGGCGGCGTTCGACTGGGCGCGCGCGAACCTCTTGGGCTGCGCGGAGCCGAAGGACATGGCCGACATCTCGCGCATCGAGAACATGGCCCGGCAGTCTCGGCCCGGCGCCGAGGGCGTGATGTTTCTGCCGACCCTGATGGGCTCCCGCACGCCCTACTGGGACGCGAACACGCGCGGCATATTGATGGGCTTCACGCTCTACCACGACCGGAAGCACATCGCGCGCGCGGTGTACGAGGGCGTCGCCTACGCGCTCAACAGCTGCAAGGAGATCATCGCCGAGTGCGCAAGCCCGATGAAGAGCATGATGCTGACCGGCGGCGGCGCGCGAAGCGGCCTCTGGCCGGACATACTCGCGGCGCTGTTCGGGCTGCCGGTCGACGTCCACCAGACGCCGGGCGAGACGACCTCGCTCGGAGCGGCGATCACCGCGGGCGTGGGCATCGGCATGTTCAGGAGCTACGAGGACGCCGCGAGCGTCGTGCGCACGCGCTCTCGCCACCCGGTCAACCCGGCCTGGCGGGACGCGTACCTGCGGTTCTACCCGATCTACGCCGAGCTCTACGAGAAAATGCGCCCCGTCACCGACGCGCTGGCGGCGCAGGGGATATAGCGATGGCCGTCGGCGCGATGACCACCGATCGGCTGCGCGTCTACTTCGCGCGCGTGAAGGGCGTCTACCGGGAGCTGTTCAACATGGCGCACGCGATCTGCGGCAACTACGAGCTCGCCGAGTACGCGGTGCAGCGGGCGCTCTTGACGTGCTTTTTGCGCAGCGGTCGGCTCAAGAGCCGCGTCGGCTTTCAGGAGAACCTGCGCGCGGCGGTCCGGCGCGAGTCCGTCGAGCAGGTGCTGCTCATCGGCGACGCGGAGCTCAACTGGGACGGCTTCCGCGAGGACGCGATCGACGGCGCGCAGGGCGACCTCGTGCTCTCGATGGCCTCGGGGGAGAGCTCCGACGCGCGAAGGCTGCTCGTGCTGCGCTACGGCTGCGCTCTGCGCATCGGCCAGATCGCGCGCGTGCTCAGGATGCCGCCCAAGCAGGTCAGGGCCGCGCTCGACCGCTTCGAGCGCCGCGCCCGCAAGCGGTTCCCCGCGAGGGAGCGCGGCCGCGTCGACGCCCGGATCGCGGGAAGCGCGCGCGTGTGGCTTGCGCAGCACACGGGGGGTGTCCCGGACACCGGCACGGTCTACCGCAGCTTCGAGGCCGAGGTCATGGAGACGGGCGGCGGCGGGCCGCGCCTTTCGAGGATATTCGCGGCCGTCCTGACCGGCATTTTGGCGATCCTCTGCGCCGGCATCTTCTGGGTGACGATGGTGCTTTTGCAGCCGCCGGAGATGGAGGAGCCGAAGGAGCCCGCCGCGCAGATCGACGTGCAGCCGGAAGCCGTGCAGGAAGCGCAGCCGACCGCCCAGCCCGAGGCCGCGCAGCCGGGGGCCCGGCCGAAGGCGACGGGCGGCGGGAGCGGCACGTATTTCGACCTGCTGAACTAGGGTTTCCCCTTCGTTTGTGGCAATTTCTTGACAGCCCGACCCGCGATTGCTATAATGGCGGTATTCCATCCACGAAGGGGGAGTTTCCTTGGACCCACTGGCGGGTCAATTGCTATTGCAGGTGTTTCTGATTTCGATCAACGCCTTTTTCGCCGCGACGGAGATCGCGGTCATTTCGCTGAACGACAACCGACTCAAGCGGGACGCCGCCGCGGGCGACCGGCGCGCGAAGCTGCTTTTGAAGATCGCCGAGGCGCCGACGACGTTTCTGTCCACGATACAGGTCGGCATCACGCTCGCGGGGTTTCTCGGCTCCGCGTTCGCGGCGGACAACTTCGCCGGGCGCATCACGAACTACTTCGTCAACACGCTGAAGGTAAAATCCGTCTCGGCCGGCGCGATCAACACGCTGTCGGTCATCCTGATCACGATCGTGCTCTCCTATTTCACGCTGGTGTTCGGCGAACTGGTCCCCAAGCGCATCGCGATGAAAAAATCCCGGCAGGTCGCGCGCGCCGCGTGCGGCGTGATCAACATAGCCTCGAAATTCCTGCGGCCTTTGATCTGGCTTCTGACCGCGTCGACGAACGGCGTGCTGAAGCTGTTTCGCATCAGCCCCGAGGACGAGGACGACGAGGTCTCCGAGGAGGAGATCCGCTACATGGTGGACGTCGGCGAGGAGCTGGGCGCGATCGAGACGAGCGAGCGCGAGATGATCGAGAACATCTTCGAGTTCAACAACATCACCGCCGAGGACGTGATGATCCACCGGACCGACATGCGCTTCATCTGGATGGACGACACGCACGAGGACATCGTAAACACCATCCGCGAGAGCGGGCTCTCGCGCTTCCCGGTCTGCGGCGAGGACGCCGACGACGTCAA
>Ga0123328_1002470_pt1 | contig 16632 bp, 10 predicted proteins | sample BioC12SIPDNA_2_FD_89702 | JGI IMG/M metagenome (GOLD analysis project Ga0123328, IMG submission 89702) | Anaerobic biogas reactor microbial communites from Washington, USA - Biogas_R1_A C12 SIP DNA | ecosystem: Engineered > Bioreactor > Anaerobic > Unclassified | place: Washington, USA...
CAGCGCGCACGAGACGCCATCCATCGCCAGCGCATGCACATCGCGCGCGGGATCGAAGAAGCCACCATCGAGCAGCCCGGTGTCCTCGCCGCCTTGCAGCGCCGCGAAATGCGCCATCGGCGTGTGACAGGTCGCGCACTTATCTTCGATCACGGGCTTGAGGTGCGGGTTGATCTCAGTCTCGAAGCGCACCGACGACTGCCAGTAGGGATCGGTCGCGGCGTTCGCCATCATGGTAGAACCCCACCACGCGTCAATCGAGACGTCAGTCCCGTCGGCGTCGGTCATCTGCTGGTGGCAACTGGTGCACACCGGCGAGGTCGTGAATAAATCGATCGCTGCGGCGGGCAAGTCCGCGCCCTCTGGTGGCTGTCCGGGCGGATCGCCCTCGGTGCCGCTGCTGCGCCCCATCGGCAGCGCAAGCGCCGCCAGCAACAGGAAGACAGCGATTGCCAGCGCAAAGAAATGTTGGTGCTTCATCACAACCCCCTCACCACACGCGCGCAATAAGCCTTTCCCCGATTGTACAGAGTGGCAAGGAGATTGTGCAAGGTTGCACAAGCGATCCAGCGCCGGATCAAGGACGCGCCAGCACGCCCCGGACCACGCACGCCAGCAGCGCGTTCGGCCACGCGAACCAGTGCCGCGACACGACGCGCATGCTGTCTGCCGCGGTCGCTTCGGGCAGCGCGCCGTCCCACTGCGCCGCCGCCGCGAGCCGCGCCATCGCCCGCTGCGCCCGGCCGTGATCGCCGAGCGTCTGCGCGATGATCAATTCCTGGATGTCGCCCAAGGGCCAGGGCGCGGGTGTGTGCACCGATCCGAGCCGCCGCGCATAGCAGCCGCCCACATTAACAGGAGAAAACGCGAAGTCGACCGTCGCCTGCCAGACCGGATCGCCCGCCGGAACAAACCCCCACGCGGGGGCTAGCGCCAGGGGGACGTCGTTCGCGTCGTGGTAGAAGTGCGCGCGCCCCGCCCCGTCGATCGCGTAGGCGTAGAGCGGCGTTCCCTCACGCGGCATGACGAAACTGGCCTGCACCTCGGCATGGATCGCATCCGCCATCCCGGCCCAGGGCCCGTCCGGTTCGATCTGCGCCAGACGCCGCAGCACGCGCCACAGCAGGATATGACTGGAGAGGTGATAGGGCAGCACCATCGGATCGTCGGCGGGTGTCTCGTCGGTGGGAAACAGCCAGCGATCGCCTGCGCGCCGCGCCATCACCGCTTCGATGACTGCATCGACCTGCGGGCGCAGCCGCTCCCACGTCGCCCAGTCGCCGGTTTCCTGCGCGTATTCGGCTAGCTCCAACAAGGGGAACAACTGCTGATCAAGCTGGTACGCGCCATCTTTGATGCGGCCGTTCGCCAGGTAGCAGCGGCCCCATGCCCCGTCGCGCCGCTCCGCGAGGGTGAACATCCACAACAGGTGACGGCGCACCAGGTCGTTCGCCTCATCGCGCCAGCCAAGCAGCGCCCGCGCCACGTAATACGCGTCGCGGTTCCATGCCAGCGGCAGCAGCATGTGATCGGTGAGAATGCACACGCCTTCCTCGACCGGCACGCTCAGCAGCCAGCCGTACAGCACGCCGCGCCAAGCGAGGTCATCGAGCATCCCCTCGCGGCGCGCGCCCCATGCGGTGCGCACCTGCTCCAGCAGGCGAGGCGCATCCTGCGCGGCGAGCCGCTGCGCCGCCTCTCGCGCGGACGCTGCGTCCGGGCCAAAGCCCCAGGTGAGCACTGTCGCGTCCGATGGACAGGGGATGTCGAGCGTCAGCGGGCCGTCGCAGGATGTTTCCCACGACTCGTCAGACGAGAACCCAGCGATCGCCGCCGCCCAGTCCAGCGCGGGATTCTCAATCGTTAGCACGCCCCCAGACAGGGTGGCGCGCGTTTGCGTGGCGGGCATGGGGACCGGCCCGCCCTCGGTCAGTTGCGTGTACGCGCAGCGCTGCAGCGAAATCCGCCCGCGATAGCGCGGCGCCAGCCCTGGATGCTCCCAGCACTGGATCGCGCCGCCATCCTGCGCCCAGGTGATGCACTCGACCGTGTCGCCGCTTGCCAGCGTCAGTCGTACGGACGGGATCGCGCCATCGAGCAGAAACGCCTGCCGCTGGATGATCGGCTCGATGAAGAACGGCCCAAAGCCGCGCAGCGCGGCCAGCCCCGCCCGATAGTCGCGCACCGCCGCCTGATCATAGCGGCGCGCCTCATCAAACGGATCGGCAGCCGTCAGCGTGACAAAGCCATGCTGTGGGTGGTATGTGTTGAGCGCCACCACCCGCCCGTTCGGGTCGATGCTGCCGATGATCCCGTCCGCGCCAAAGTCCAGCGGCTTGACGCCATCCGCCGGGTTGAGAAGGCGTTCCTCGTCCTGACTCATGGCGCCGAGACAAGCTTCTCCAGGTCGGGGACGATCGTCCGCCCGGTCTCGCGATCGATCCAGCGAATCTTGTCACCGGGGAAGCGAATCCAGACATCCTGATTGGGCGCGACCGGAAAGTCCGGGTGCGTGGATGCTTTGATCACGTCCTCGCCGATCTGGATCGTCAGCAGGTTCTGCGAGCCAAGCGGCTCGACCACCAGCACCTGCACCCTCAACGCGTCGGGCGCGGGCTCGGAAAGCGTCTCCATATTCTCGGCGCGGATGCCGACGATGATCGACCGCCCGTCGCGCTTGAGCAGCTCCTCGTGCATCTCCGGGATCGGCGCCAGCGCGAAGTCGCCGATCATCACGCACGGTGTGCCGTTCTCGCGCCGGATCTGCCCTTCCAGGAAGTTCATCGGCGGCGTGCCGATAAACCCGGCCACGAAGCGATCGGCAGGCACATCGTAAACGCGTGTCGGCGTGTCGAACTGCAGGATCTCGCCGTTGCGCATCACCGCGATGCGGTCGCCCATGCTCAGCGCCTCGATCTGATCGTGCGTGACGTAGATCGTCGTCGCCTTGATCTCGTTCAGCAGGCGCTTGAGTTCAGCGCGCATCCGCAGGCGTAGCAACGCGTCGAGGTTGGACAGCGGCTCGTCCATCAACAGCACGCCGGAATGCACCGCGATCGCGCGCGCTACCGCCACGCGCTGGCGCTGCCCGCCGCTGAGCTGTGAGGGAAAGCGCTCCAGAAACTCCTCGATGTGCAGCAGCTCCGCCGCCTCTCGCACGCGGCGCGCGATCTCTTCCTTCGGCGCGCGTTTCATCTTCAGCCCAAAGGCGATGTTGTCGAACACATTCATGTGCGGGAAGATCGCGTAACCCTGAAACACCATCGAAATATTGCGATCTTTGGGCGGCAGATAGGTCACGTCGCGGTCACCAATCATGATCCGGCCAGAGTCCACCATGCCCAGCCCGGCGACAGTGCGCAGCAGTGTGGTTTTGCCACAACCGCTCGGCCCGAGCAGCACAACGAACTCCTGATCGTGCACGGTCAGGCTCACCTGGTTCACGGCGACGACCTTGCCGAAAGTTTTCACAGCATTTTCGATACGGATTTCGGCCATGGCCTGCTCCTTACTTGGTGATCTGGCCCCACATATTGAACAGGTAGCGCCGGACGAAAAAGATGAAGATCAGCGACGGGACGAGCATGAAGAAGCCGCCCGCGAACTTGAACGGATCGCCCGACTTGTCGAGATTGTAGAGGATCAGCGCCGGAAGCGTGCGGTTTTCGAGCGTCAGCACGACCGCGGCGAACACCTCGTTCCACGACATCACGAAGGTGAAGATCGCAGACGCGGCAACGCCCGGCAGCGCCAGCGGCAACACCACGCGCCAAAACGCCTCAACCGCGTTGCAGCCGAAGACTTTGGCGGCTTCTTCCAGCTCGCGCGGGACGCTGGCGAACACGCTCGACACCACCAGGATGGTCGTCGGCAGCGTCAGCGCGGTGTGCATCAGCGCCACACTATAGACCTCGTCATAGATGCCCACCGTGCGGAATGTCACCGCAAGCGGCACCGCAAGGATCACGATCGGGAAGGCGCGCACCGCCAGAATACTGAGGCGATACGCATCACGCCCGCGAAAGAAGTACCGCGCGATGGCGTAGCCCGCCGGAGCCGAGATCGCGGTCGAGAGCAAGAGCGTCAGCCCCGCCACGACGATACTGTTCCGCGTCGCGGGCAGCACGCCCTCGGCGTTCAGGAAAAACTCCATCGTTTCGGTCGAGAATGGGATGGGCGCGGCCTGCTTGGGATAGGCGCGGACATCCGCCGGCGCGCTGAACGCCAGCGTGCCGATCAGCCAGATCGGCAGCAGGATCCACAGCGCGACCGCGATGGCGACGGCGTAGGTCCCAGCGCGGCGAAGCTGCCGGGCGCGGATCGCACGCTGCTGCTCCACCGGCAGATCACGCACGCGCACGCGCGGCAGTGGTGCGGCGGTTTGAGTGGTTGGCGTCGTTGTCATCCGGCGGCCTCCCTTTCCTCTTGCGTGCGGACGGCGCGCAGGTAGAACACGGCAACGCCCAGCGACAGCAACATGATGAAGCCGGAATACGCCGCCGCAACGTTCTTATTGTTGTACGCGCCGATGTCGTACCAGCGATAGGCCTCGTTAGCGAGCACGGTGATCACGTCACCGCCAGAGATCGCGACGACCACGGCGAAAACTTGAAACGCTAAGATCGTGCGCAGAATGAGCGCAACCTGCAGGCTCGGCTTGAGCAGCGGCAGGATGATGTGCCGTAGACGCTGCCACAGGCTGGCGCCGAACAGCTCACCCGCTTCGAGATAATCGCGCGGAATCGCCTGCAAGCCCGAAACCACGATCACCATCACGATCGAGGTCGCGCGCCAGATTTCTGCCAGCACAATCGCGAGGATAATCCATTCTTTGTTCGCGCTGGAGATGAAAATGAACGGCCTGTCGATCAGCCCCAGCGACTGCAAAAGCGAGTTTAAGTAACCGCTCTGCGTGAAGATCGTATACCACACCAGGCCCGCTGCCAGGTCCGAAATGCCCAGCGGGATCGCGTAGATGTAAAGAAACAGCGAGCTAAATTTGATTTGAGATTGCAGCACCAGCGCCATGATGATCGCCAGCACGAACTGCACCGGCAGAATCAGCAGGATCAGGATGACGGTCGTGCGCAGCGACTGTGAGAACTTGGCGTCGCGCACCATGCGCTTGACATAGTCGAGCGTCCACTCCTTTGAGCCTTCGCCCGCCTGAACGCGTCCCGTCGCGGAGATCGTCGCGTCCTCAACGAAGATCGGCGCGCGCTCGACCCAGCCTTCCACTGCCTCGCCCTCTGCCGTCTCGCCGCTCACCAGCAGCCAGTTCTGCGGTTTTTGCAGCAGGCCATCGGCGGCGATCCGGTTCTCGGTCTTGCCCCATTCGAGGATGTCAACCTCAGTGCCGCGCGGCAGCTCGGCCACCGCCTCGGCGCTCTGCGCTGGCTCGGCGCGCAGCGTCACCGAGTTGGCGCGCACCGCCCCTTCATTTGAGCGGCTCGCATCCGCGACAAACACCTGCCCGCGCAACACCCACCCGGTGATAGTTTCGCCTTCCGGATCGGTGCCAGAGACTTCCAGCCAGAAGACCCTATCGGTCAGCAGTCCGCCTGCTCGCTGCGTCTCGAAAACCTCAACATCCAGCACCTCGACTGTCGTCCCGCGCTCCAGCTCGCCGGTGACCGCCGCTTCCTCAACGGCTGGCTCGGCGCGTAAGGGCAGAATCTGGCTGTCGCGCCGGAAAGCCAGCCCCAACGCCTGGACCATCGGCCAACCGAAGAACAAGATCAGATAGACAAACGATGGCAGCAAAAGCAGGTAGGGAGCCCAGTTCATATTCCGGAATTTCATCGCAGTCTCCCTGGCATTGATTAAACAGGGGGACACCAGACCACCAGGCTGATCTCCCCCTGCGGTATGGAACGTTACAAGCGGCTGAGCCGCGGCGGGTTATTCAAGCGTTTCGATCTGGCAGGCTTCCTCGCCCACCGGGTCCGGCGGCCAGCACGGCGCGCCACTGTCGGTCAGGATCGCCTGGATGTTCCCAGCCTCGTCGTCCAGCACCGACTGGATATCTTCGCCATCGAGCAGAATGCGGTTCGCCGCTGACTTGAAGATCTCGTTCAGCTCGTTACCGCGCTCGCCCAGACCCACCGGCAGCAGCGCCGGCAGCGCGTCTTCCGCCGCCGCTTGCGCGCTCACTGCGGCCTCTTCAATCGCGACGCCTTCCGGCAGGTTCGACGTGTCAACGCCCGACACCACCGGGAAGAAGCCGAGGTTGTTCAGCACTGCGCTCTGCGTCTCCGGCTGGAGCAGGTACTGGATCAGCGCCACCGCGCCATCCGGGTTGGGGGCGTTCGCCGGAACAGCGAGGCCCGCCACTACCGGCATAAAGCCGCGACCGGCCGGGCCTGCGGGCGCCGGGAAGGCCACGAACTGCTCAGGCTGCTGGCTGAACGCTTCGATCAGGCGCGCGGTGTGGTCCAGCGCGATCCACACTTCACCAGAGAGCAGCGGTTCCTGCATGAACTCGTAGGTGATCGACTGCGGATGCACCGACGGCCACAGCTCATCGCGGACGAACGTCATCATCTCGGCCGCTTCGGGGCCATTAAAGCGCGTTACCATCCCGCCGGTGTACGACGGCCACAGATAGCCTTCAAGCACGCGATGCCACAGCCCAGCCACCGGGAAGCCCAGCTTCGGCTCGCCCGTGCCTTCCTGAACGGCAGCAGCCCACTCGGCCAACTGATCCCACGTCAGCGCGTTGATGTCGACGCCTTCGGGCAGATATTCAAGCGCCTCGACGTTGGCGGCCATGATGTAGGTCGCCTGCATCCACGGCACGTAGTACTGGTAGTCGGTCGTGCCCATCTTGCCCAGCTCGACAAAGGAATCGGCCAGGTCCACCTCGGCCTCGACTTGCTCCAGCAGCGGGCTGAGGTCGAACAGCACGTCGGCGTTCACCAGCGTCGGATACGTGCCATGCAGCGCGCCAAGCACGTCAATCGACCCGGCTTCCTGACCGGCTTCGCCTGTCAGCGTGTCAAAAACCGGCTGCTCGTCCGTCGGAAGGTACTCAATCTCCATGCCGGATTCCGCCAGAATCTCGCGGAACTTCTCGGCCTCTTCAATAATGTTGAACTGGGTGGACATGAACGTGACCTGGTTGTCATCCTGCGCGGAGACACCGATCACGCCTGTCAACATGCTGATCAGTGTCAGCAAAATCAATGCGCGAAGCTTCTTATTCATCCTGAATCTCCTGATATGCACTCGCCAATATTTGCGTCAACGACAACAGCGTCGGGTGTCGGAGTACCATTCGATAGCGCTACCTCCTTTTTCAGCCGGGGCGCGGCCCGCCGCTAGACGCGCGGATGACCAGCTCCGGTTCCAATAACACGTGCAGGTTTTGAACCGTCTCGCCTCGAATGAGGCGGATCAGGGTTTGCGCTAAGCTCTGGCCGATTTGATAGATGGGTTGCCGAATAGTGGTCAGTGGGGGTGAGGCGTTGGCGGCGGCGGGGATGTCATCGAACCCGGCGACCGCCACATCGTCTCCGACGCGCAGCCCGCGCGCCGCGATCGCGGTCATCGCGCCCAGCGCCATCTGGTCATTACAGGCGAGGATCGCGGTCGGCGGATCGGGCAGAGCGAGCAGTTGAGCCGCTGCCGCAGCGCCACTGTCGGCGCTGAGGTCGCCAGTGACAACCAGCGACTGATCACGCGGCAGGCCCAGGTCATCTAGCGCGGCCCAATAGCCCGCCAGACGCAGCGGCGCGAAGGCGAGGTCGCCCGGCGCGGCGATCAATGCGATACGCCGGTGGCCGTATTCAGCGAAGTGGTGGACCATCTGGCGGATCCCCTTCTGGCCATCCACGTCGATGTAGGGATAGTCGTCTTCGCCCGCGTGGCCGAACACGACATAAGGCTTTGCGCTGCTCTTGAGGTAGTCGAGGCGTGCGTCCTGCTGGCGAACCCGCGCTAGCACCATCCCGTCGACGCGGCTGCCATCGACCATGCGTCGATAAGCGCTAATCTCCTCTTCGCCGCGCACCTGAGCAGATAATAGCAAATCATAGCCGAACTGAGCGGCTTGCTGCCCAACACCGGACAGCAACTCCATGAAAAACTGGTCGGAGTAATATGCCGTGAGCGGGATGACCATCCCAATGGTGTTGGTGTGCTTGCTGCGAAGATGCCGCGCGGTGAGGTTCGGCTGGTAGCCGAGGCGTTCGGCAATTTCTACGATGAGCTGGCGTGTTTGCTCGTTGACATCCGCATAGCCCGCCAGCGCGCGGGAAACGGTGGTAATGGAAAAACCGGATTCATCTGAAATGGTTTTTAAAGTCGCTTTTTTCATGGGCCGCCACGATCCAAATCGTTTTGAACCTGCTTTCAGCATAATCCAAAACGTTTTGGATGTCAATCGGTTAAGAGGAGTAAAAAACAGTGGGCAGCAATTAGCGATTAGCAAGAGCAACGCGAAAAGGGGTCGATCTGGGAAACATTAGGGCGATCCGTGAAGGGATCGCCCTGCCTGTCTTCCTCTGTTCTTCGCTAACTGCTAACCGCTGCGCTTCAGCCACCGCACCTGATACGGCGCGAGGGCGATCTCCGCGTCTGCATGGAAGTCCTCACCGGTCAGCAGGTCGCGCCAGCGCCCCGCGCCCTCAATCGTGCTGAGCGCAACGTGGACGGACTCCCCGCTGACGTTGTGCAGCGCGGCGACCCGCGCCCGCCCGTCCGGCGAGATGCGAAGCAGTGCGAACAGCGCCGGATGCAGGTCGAGCACCTGCTGCGCCCCGCTCGGATGGAAAGCAGGCTCGGCGGCGCGCGTCTCGATCAGGTGGCGATAGCCCGCGAACACCTGCGCGCGCAACGACACCGGATCGGCCAGCGCGCGCTCGACCTCGCCCACCACCAGCGGCTCGCGGTTGATGCTCCGCAGGCGCCCTGTCTGCTGAACGCCGTCGTGCCAGTTGCGCGATCCGAGCAAGCTGTGGATGTAGATGCCCGGCACACCCGCCAGCGCCAGCAAAATCGCCTGCGACGCCAGGAAGCGGCTGACCTGCCGCTCAAGCGGCTCTCCCCCTTGCGGATCGGACAGCGCGTCAAAGTAATTGATGTTCAGCTCGTACGGGCTTTGCGTGCCGTCCTGATTAGCCTTGTACGACACCGCGCCGCCATGCCGCTGCACGCGCTCCACCAGCCGGTCGATCTCGGCGCGCGGCAGAATGCCTTCCAGCGGTCGGACGCCGATCCCGTCATGCGAGGCGGTGAAGTTGAAAAACGTCGTCGCGGGGGACGGGCGCTTCAACCCGGCGGCCCAGCGACTGAGTTCGGTCGCGTCGCCGGTCGCGATCGCATGGAGCGTCAGCGGCGGCAATGGGAACTGGTAGACCAGTTGCGCCTCGTCCCACCCGTTGCCAAAGTACGAGATATTCTCCTGGTGCGGGACGTTCGTCTCGGTGATGATCGCCACCTGCGGCGCCACCACGTCGAAGATGTCGCGGAACAGCCGTACAACCGTATGCGTCTCATCGAGGTGGATGCAAGTGGTCCCGATGCACTTCCACAGGTAGGCGATCGCGTCCAGCCGCAGGAAGGTCATCCCCTGCTGCACGTAGAACAGCAGCACCTCAACCATGCGTAGCAGCACGTCCGGGTTGGCGAAGTTCAGGTCGATCTGGTCATCGCTGAACGTCGTCCACACGTGCTCCACGCCGCGCGCTGTTTCGACCGGGGTGAGCAGCGGCAGCGTGCGCGGGCGCACCACTGCCGAGAGGTCCGTGTCCGGATCGACGCGGATGAAGAAATCCTCATAGGCCGGGTCACCCGCCTTAAAACGTTGAAACCACTCGCTTTGCGACGAGACGTGGTTGATCACCAGGTCGAACATCATGTCAAACGTCTGGCTCAGCTTTCGCACATCGTCCCACGTGCCCAGCGCCGGATCGACGGCGGTGTAGTCGATCACCGCGAAGCCATCGTCCGACGAATACGGGAAGAACGGCAGGATATGTACCGCTGAGATCACGCCTTGTAGGTGATCGCAGAGGAAGCGGCGGAGCGTTTGCAGCGGCGGCTCTCCTGGCGCATGGAGCGAGCCACCATACGTGATCAGCATCACATCGCGCTCGCTGACGCGCCCCGCCGGATCGACTGGCTCCGGCGGGGCGTTCTCCGCGCGGAACGCGTCAAGCAGCGCCATCAGGCGCGCATAACAGTCATCGCCGCGCGCCTTGCCATAGAGCGCGCGGCATTTGTCGCGTATTGAGACGTTGAGGTCAGGCATCACACTATCCGATTGTTCGGCCAACGGAGCAGGATATGCTCAAAGCATAGCCCATTCAGCGGCTTGATCCCACTAAAACCCTTGTTGCCTCTGTATGCTGGCTTTTACTCTACCTCCTCATCCTTCCAACCTGCTGTCGCGGTTCCTACCTGCGACCCCGGAACGTAGGAAGGGGAAAACTGGATGTGCTCCCCTACCCTCCTTGTGGGGAAGGGGCGGGGATGGGGGCTTTACCAGACGCAATGACACAGCGCGCTCTACACCGAGAAATCAGACAGGTCCACGCCGGAGACCGGCTCGCCCTGCTCGTGCAGCACCGCAATCGCGTCACGCGCCGCGCGGACCGCCTCCGCATCCGGCATCACGCGCAGCGTCAGGTCAAACTGGCGGCTCTCGCCCGGCTCGATCATCTGCAAACGCCCGCTGGCGCGCGCGCCATTGCGCCCTTCAGGGATGCAATTCCCCGGCTCGACGCCGCTGACGTAGATGCCCTCGCGCGTGTTCTTCCACTGCGTCAGGTACGGCATCTGCGCGGGATCCCACTCGAACAGCAGGCCGAAGTCATCGCGCCCGATCAGCGCCCGCGTCTGCCCGTCGCGCTGCTTGAGGTGATGGAAGTACACCTGCTCGTTGTAGCGCGGGACCGGACCCGCATACTCCGCCCAGGACACGTAGCCCTTTCGCGCCTCAGCATCGCGGGGGTAGACCGCGGCGTGAGGCGTGTCGAAGCGCGCGCCCTCGGCGATCAGCGGGTAGCCCATGTTCACGTGATAGAGCACCATCAGCGGTGCGGGCTGGTCGCCCCGGTTCGTGACACGATCCGAGAGATAGATCGCCGGATCGCCCAGGCGCAATGTAAAGCGTCGCTCCAGCCGAAGCTGCACGCCGAACATCTTCGCTTCGGCAACCGCACCGCGCAACACCAGCGCGCCCGGATCGCTGCGGTCCACCGCGACATCCACCGCGCGCAGGCGGCTGTACTGCCCGTGCAGGTCGCGGAACTCGCCGGTCTCCGGATCCGTCTCCGCTACCCCGGCGTGCGTCAGCCCGCAGGTGACGATCAATCCCCCGTTGAACTGCTGGAGCCACGGCAGCGCCATATCCGGCAGTTGCGGCGCGCCCTGGCTGATCCACGTCAGCGGGCGGTCGTTGTAGGTTGCGGTCCACACGTCCAGCCCTCGATCGGGCAGGATGGTGTACGTCAACCCGCTGCTGTTGGTCGCGTCGATGATGCGCTGCCCGTCCGGCAGCGTCGCCTGGCGAAAGTCCATCCACTGGCGCGGCTCGACGCTGTGCCGGGCCAGCGCGTCGCGGTCAAGCCAATCCTGAGCAGTCATCGTCCTTCCGTCCTTCGCTGGGGCGGCGCGCGGCGCCAAGCGCCTGCCGCCGGTTGCGCTATACTAAAGCTGCGCGGGCAAACCCGCCAGACGCGCCCGCCTGCTTACCAGCTTAGGCGATCTCCGCGCACTGTCAAACGCCCGCCCGGAAACTGATATAGATTCTGCTGGCTGCTGGTCGGTGCATCCCCCATCCTTCCGACCTGCGGTCGGCATTCCTTCCCCCAGAGCGAGGGAAGGAAAAGAACCGCACGCACTCCCCTTCCCTCATCTTGGGGGCAAGGGGCCGGGGGATGGGGGGCATTTTCCGGTGCAACTACACACGCCGCCAGAGGAGATGATTCAGATGCGTTACTTATTAGGTCTTGATGTCAGCACCACCGGCTCAAAAGCCCTTTTGATTGACGAAACCGGCGCAGTCGTCGCCAGCCACACCACACCGCACGCCAGCCAGCAGCCCCGCCCGCTGTGGAGCGAGCAGCTTCCCGCCGACTGGTGGGCGGGGATGGTGCGCGCCATCCGCGCCGCGCTGGCCGAGATTGACGATCCTGGCGCGGTCCAGGCGATCGGGCTGACCGGGCAGATGCACGGGCTGGTCTGCCTGGACGCCAGCGGCAACGTGCTGCGCCCGGCGATTCTGTGGAACGACCAGCGCACGCAGGCGGAGTGCGACCAGATCACCGAGACGGTCGGCGCGCAGCGCTTGATCGAGTTGACCGGCAACCGCGCCCTGACCGGTTTCACCGCGCCGAAGATTCTGTGGGTGCGGGCGCACGAGCCGCAGGTCTACGCGCAGATCGCGCACATTCTGCTGCCCAAAGACTACATCCGCTTCAAGCTCACCGGCGAGTACGCGACCGATCTGGCGGGCGCGGCGGGCACGCTGCTGCTGAACGTGGCGCGGCGCGAGTGGTCCAGCGAGGTGTTGGGCGCGCTGGACATCCCCGCCGAGTGGCTGCCGCCAGTGCACGAGGGCCCGCAGGTGACCGGTGTGGTCAGCGCGGCGGCAGCGGAAGAAACCGGACTGCGTGCCGGGATCCCGGTTGTCGGCGGCGGCGGCGATCAGTCCGCACAGGCAACGGGCGTTGGCGCAGTCAAGCCGGGGATCGTCGCGCTGACGGTCGGTACGTCGGGCGTCGTCTTCGCGCCGCTGGCAAGCTACGCCTACGAACCGGATGGCCGCCTGCACGCCTTCTGCCACGCTGTGCCGGGCCAGTGGCATTTCATGGGTGTGATGCTCAGCGCAGCGGGGAGCCTGCAGTGGTATCGCGATACGCTCTGCCCGCGCGAGGACTTCGGCCCGCTAACCGATGAGGCGGCGGACATCCCGCCCGGCGCTGAAGGGCTCACCTTCCTGCCGTACCTCACCGGCGAGCGCACACCGCACCCTGATCCGCTGGCGCGCGGCGCGTTCGTCGGCATGACCTCGCGCCACACGCGGCCTCACCTGACGCGCGCGGTGTTGGAAGGTGTTGCGTTCGGTTTGCGCGATAGCTTCGAACTGGTCAAGCAGAGCGACGCGGGGCGGCACGTGAGCGAGATTCGCGTCAGCGGCGGTGGGGCGCGCAGCGCAGTCTGGCGGCAGATTTTCGCAGACGTGTTCGGCGCGCCGCTGGTAGTGGTCAAGGCGCTGGAAGGCGCGGCGTATGGTGCGGCGCTGCTGGCGGGCGTGGGCGGCGGCGTGTGGCCGGATGTGCCGACCGCCGCCGAGCAAACCGTCGAGCTCGGCGAGCGCGTCGAGCCTGGCGCCAGCGCGGGCGCTTATGAGGCCGCGTACCAGCTTTATCGGGACCTGTACCCGATTCTCAAGCCGGTCTTTGCGCGGCAGGCGGAGTTATAAGCAATGAGCCGTTAGCGATGAGCGATTAGCGAAAGCGAACGGGCGCAGCCGCCCGCACTCCGGTCGTTTCCGGGCGCCTGTAGGGGCCGAGCATGCTCGGCCCGTTTTCGTTGCGCTCGAAGCCAAAAGTCACAGGCGTAGCAAGCGCCGCGCCTATAATCGACCTGGCGCATCGACCGGCAGCCCTTCCAGGCGCATGATCGTCAGCGCGTTGGTCGTCGGGCTGGGCCCGGCGCGCAGCGTGTAATCGAACACCATCCGCCCGTCGCGGATCGTCTCCTCGAAGTGATAGTTCTTGAGTTGCGGCAGCTCCTCAGCCAGCGTGACCAGCTCCAGGTCGTGCGTCGAAATAACCCCCGCGCCGCGTCCCCCTGCCAGGGCGCGAAGATAGCCCTCGCTGCCGATCAGACGCTCGCGGTTGTTCGTGCCCTGAAAAATCTCGTCGATAAGGAAGAACAGCGGCAGCGCGTGATCGGCCTGCAGCGCGTCGAGCAGCGCCTTCAACCGCTTGACCTCGGCGTAGAAATATGAAATCCCGGCGGTGACCGAGTCCGTGACGCGAATACAGGTAAACAGCCGGAACGGGATCGTCTCAAACGCCTCGGCCACAACCGGCCCACCCGCATACGCCAGGCACAGGTTGACGCCGAGCGTGCGCAGAAACGTGCTCTTGCCGGACATATTCGAGCCGGTGATCAGCGCGACATCGCCCAACCCGGAGAGCGTAAAATCATTCCCGATACGCACTGCATCCGGGATCAGCGGATGACCGATCGCCTGCGCAGAAAAGATCGGCGCGGCGGGTGCGTCGCTCGCCGGAAGAAAGCGCGGGAACGCGCACGCCGGATTGAGATCGGCGAACGTCCCCAGCGACGCGAGCGCCTCGATCTCGAACCACGCATCCAACCAGCGCGGTAGCACCTGCGCGAGCGCGGTCCGCTGGCGGTTGAGCGCTTGCATGACGTACAGATCCCACGGCGCCAGCGCGCTGACAATCGTCCACAGCAGCGGGTTGTGGCGAACGCTCGCCGCCGCCAGCACGCGCGTCACGCGGCGCAACGCCTCGGACGGACGCGGATCGCCCGCATGAAACGGCACGGCGAGTTCCCTCAGCGCGGGAGAGTGGGCGTAAGGCGCGCGCTCCAACGTCTCGAACACGGCGCGCAGGTCTTGCAGCGGATCGCTGAGCGACAGGCCCAGGCTGAACGGGTCGCCCAGTCGCTGCACATACACCAGGTAGATCGCCGCATAGACGATGAACGTCAGACCCCAGAATGGCGGCAGCACGTCCAGCGCCGCCAGCGCAAAAAGCGTCATGTTGAGCGCCGCCAGCCCGGTCAGCGCCCAGGTGACGCGCGATAGGGAGCCAGTCGGCGTGTGGAGCGCCAGCCATTCCACCAGCCGCGCGCCGCTCCAGCGGGCCTGCGGGCGCCCCGAAGCGATCACCGCGTTCAGACGCAGCCGGTCTCGCAGCAACCGCCGCCCGGCCAACTCGCGCACGACAGCCTGCCGCGCCGCGACGGCGCCCGGCTCCGGAACACCAGCCGCCAGCCAGTCTCGCAGACGGGCGCTCCCTTCCCGCGAAACAGCCGTGTCCAGCAGGCGATGCAGCGAGCGCTCGCCCACAAGGTCCAGGTCGCGCTCAATCGGCAGGATATCTTCCGGTGCGATTGTCGGCGCGGGCGGGATGCCATCCCAATTCAGCGCCATCCGCGCCAGGTGCTCGCGCTGAAACGCCAGCCAGAGCGTGTGCCGCGTGATGCTGCCCTTCACCCGCCCGTGCGCGCTCGCCACGACCGCGAAGACGACCATCCCCGCCACGAAGAACGCCGCGCCCGCCGCAATTGTCCAGCTCAGCCACACCGCGATCGCCCCTACCGCGCTCGCCGTGAAAATGCCAAGCCGCGCCCACGTGTAGCGGTTGCTGAGCGTCTGCAGCGCCGCGATACGCTGTTCCAGCCGCGTGACGCGCCGCTCAATCGCGCGACGCTGCGCATCTTTTCGTGTCATAGGTCGGTCCGTTCCCCTGCTCCGCGCATCCCGCCGAGTATAGCACCGGAGTCGCCCTGGCAGGATGGGTGATTGCCGCGCGCGATCTCGCCTGCCAGCGCGCATCCGGCTATACTTCGCAGCGAAAACGGCGCTTGTGCCAGCCAAGAAAGCGCTGATTTTGGTTCTGCTAATCGCTAACTGCTAGTCGCTAACCGCTATATGCTTAGAAAGGCCCATCCGTGAGCGAGACAAACCCCGAGGCGACCCCTGATCGCATCATCAACAGCGTGTGCCCGGTCCGCATCTGCGACAATGGCGGCTGGACCGATACCTGGTTCGCGGGGCACGGCGAGGTATTCAACATAGGCGTGTACCCCTACGTCGAGGTGCAGGTCAAGGTCTTCCCGGTGCAAGAGCGGCAGCACCGCATCATGCTCTACGCCGAGAACTACGGCGAGGTCTACCCGATTGCGCCGGGGCACAGCGAGTGGGAGCGCCACCCGCTGCTCGAAGCCGCGATCGAGATGATGCGCGTGCCGGATGACGTCGCGCTGCACATCACCGTTTATTCCGAAGTGCCCGCCGGATGCTCGACCGGCACATCCGCGTCGATCACCGTCGCGCTGATGGGCGCGCTCGACCGGCTGACGCCCGGTACGATGACCCCACATGAGGTCGCCTACGCCGCGCACCGTGTCGAGACGGATATGCTCCACCTGCAAAGTGGCATCCAGGACCAGCTCTGCGCAGCCTATGGCGGCGTGAACTTCATCGAGATGTTCCAGTATCCGCACGCGACTGTCTCCCAAATTCAGGTTCGGAACTCGATCTGGTGGGAGCTAGAGCGGCGGCTGGTGCTGGTCTTCCTCGGCAAAGCGCATGAGTCATCTGCGGTGCATGAGAGCGTGATTAGGAAGCTGGAAGAGTCCGGCCCGGCCAGCGAGAAGGCGCTCGACACGCTGCGCCGCACCGCCGAGCTTTCACGCGATGCCGTGTATGATGGCGATTTTGAGGCGCTGGGCCGCGCGATGGTGATCAACACCGATGCGCAGGCGGATTTGCATCCCGATCTGGTTAGCGAGGACGCGCACAAGATCATCGACATCGCCCGGCGGCATGGCGCGATCGGTTGGAAGGTCAACGGCGCGGGTGGCGATGGCGGCTCGATCACGCTGCTCTGCGGCCCGACCAGCAGCGAAAAGCGCCGCCTG
>Ga0123328_1002475_pt1 | contig 16619 bp, 18 predicted proteins | sample BioC12SIPDNA_2_FD_89702 | JGI IMG/M metagenome (GOLD analysis project Ga0123328, IMG submission 89702) | Anaerobic biogas reactor microbial communites from Washington, USA - Biogas_R1_A C12 SIP DNA | ecosystem: Engineered > Bioreactor > Anaerobic > Unclassified | place: Washington, USA...
TATATGGCAGAGCGTCTCCGGCTCCACACGGAGCACAAAAGCGTCTGGCTCAGACCCCCTCGGGCCGGTCCTCCGCCGCCTTCCAGCGCTCCGGGACCATCCAGCCGCCGCGCACGGTCGCGCCGATAACGAGGCCGGCGCTGATCAGCACGAGGTTCTTGATAATGTACTGCCCTTCGAGGGTCGGCGCGTAGGGCACGCGCAGGAACACTTCGGACGGGAAGAAGACAATCGGCAGCAGCGTGCCGAGCATCTGCACGAAGAGGAGCAGCAGGGTGGCGCGCAGGACCACGCCGAAGATCAGGCCGAGCCCGATCAGCGTCTCCCAGACAGCAAGCAGGTAGATAGAGACCTCTGGCGGGATCAGGCCGAAGGTCAGCGTCTCGATGGTGCGGGTTGCCAGGCCCGTCGCAGGACTGAGATCGGGGAAAAACTTGAGGACGCCGAACCAGAGGAAGACGATCCCCAGGCTGATGCGCAGCAATAAGGGGCCGTAACGGGCCATCCAGTTGGTAATGCGGCGGTCAAGACGGTTGAGCCAGGGCGGAAAACGAGACATAAACACCTCCGGTTGGGTGACGACAATCCGCCTATTCTAGAGGTCCACCAATATGAACGGCGTAAGAGGCAACGTTGGCGGAACGGGCGACGCCCAATTCTTACCAACCAGTTACACTGCAACCGGCGCTTTCTGCTATACTGGCTGGCGTTTGCGCGGCGACGGCCGGAAACAGCAAGAGATGAGAAACAGATAACATGAAGCTCGGCATCATCGGTCTGCCCGGAGCAGGCAAGACGACCATCTTTAACGCGCTCACCCGCGGCGACGCGCCGACGGGCCGCAGCATGGGCGGGCGCTTCGACGTTCTAACGGCGGTCGTGGACGTGCCCGACGAGCGCGTAGATCGGCTCTCGGCGCTCTTTTCGCCGCGCAAGACGACCTACGCGCAGGTGACCTACACCGACGTCGCCGGCTTGCAGAAAGGAGTGGGCGAAAGCGGCGGCCTCGCCGGCCCGCTGCTCAACCATCTCGCCGGGCTGGACGGTTTCGTACACGTCGTGCGCGCCTTCGAGGATAAGCTGCTGCCGCATCCTGACGGCAGTGTGGAATCCCTGCGCGATCTGCAGGCGCTGGATACCGAGCTGCTGCTCAACGATCTGGTCATCGTGGAGGGCAAGCTGGAGAGGCTGGCGGAAGGGCTGCAAAAAGGCGCGCTGAAGAACCGGGCGGAGGCGCAGGCTGAACAGGCGCTCTTTCAACGGCTGCACACGGCCCTCAGCGACGAGATACCGTTGCGCGATCTGGAGCTGGAGGCCGCCGAGGAAAAGGCGCTGCGCGGCTACGGCCTGCTGACGCTCAAGCCGGTCCTCGTCGTCTTCAACATTGGAGACGATCAGGACGAGGTTGAGGTCGATTACCCCCATGCCCACAGCGCCGTGGTCAGTCTGCGGGGCCGGTTGGAAGCCGAGCTGGCGCAGCTCCCGCCCGACGAGGTAGCCCTGTTCATGGAGGAGTACGGCGTTAGCGAGCTGGGCCTGAACCGCGTCATTCGCCTAAGCTACGACCTGCTGGGGCTTCTCTCCTTCTACACCGTCGGCGAGGACGAGGTTCGTGCCTGGCGGGGGCGACGTGACGCAACGGCTGTGGAGGCGGCGGCTGCCATCCACAGCGACCTGGCGCGCGGCTTCATCCGGGCCGAGGTGATCGGCGTGGAAGAGCTGCTGGCGCTGGGCGGGATGGCCGGTGCGCGGGCGGCCGGCCGGCTGCGGCTGGAAGGCAAGCAGTACCGCGTGCAGGACGGGGAGATCGTGCACGTGAAGTTCAACGTGTAGGCGTCATCGTCAACCGGGCGTGGCGGAGCCGTGGGCGCACCGTGTGGACCGCGACGCGCCTTTTCTGTATGCTGTCAGCAGAAAGGAAGGAGAACATGAAACCAATGCGTCTGCTTGTCCCGCTCTTTTTGCTTCTGCTGCTGGCGGCGTGCAGCGGCGAGCCAGAGCCGGGCGTCAGCCCGGAGAGCGCTACCGCCGAGCCGACGGAGCAGCCGGAGACGCCCACGCCCGAACCCACCCCGACGCTGGCGGCCGCGCCCACCTCTACGGCGACTGCGGCGGCGACGCCAACGGTAGCGGCGACGGCAACCGTGGCGGCGACGGCGACGCCGGAGCCGGATGGCCCTATCGTGCCGGAGATCGCCGGTTCCTGCGCCAGCCCGGAGGTGGCGGCGCTGGTCGCCCGGCTGCGGGCAGCGCTGGCCGAAGAAGACGAAGCGGCGCTATCCGCGCTGGTCCATCCCGAGCGCGGGCTGTCCGTGAGGATGGCCTGGTGGAATCCGGCAGTCACCTTCAGCGGCGCGGCAGCCGAAAACTTGCTCACGGACGAGACGAGCTACGATTGGGGTATTGAGGATGGCAGCGGCTTTGCCATAACGGGTAGCTTTGCCGAGGTTGCGCTGCTGCCGCTGCAGCAGGATCTCGTGGGGGCGACGGAGATCGGCTGCGACGAAATCCTTGCCGGGGCGACCGCCGGCCTGGTGCAGCTTCCGCCCGAAGACGAGGGTATGCGCTTCGTCAGCCTCTACCGGCCGGCGCCTCCCGGTGTGATCGAGTTCGACTGGGGTAGCTGGGTCGTCGGCTACGCGGAAGCGGACGGCGAGCTATACCTCACGACGCTCATTCACTACGCCTACGAGATATAGCCGGTCGCCTACCAGCCCTCGACGATCTGCTCGCGGGCCGGCCCTACCGAAACCAGCCTGATAGGCACGCCAACGTTCCGGGCGACAAACTCAACGTAGCGGCGGGCATTTTCCGGCAGATCCGCGGGCCGGCGCGCGTTGGTCACGTCCTCCTCCCAGCCGGGCAGCGTCTCATACAGCGGGCGGACCCGGCTCAGCGTCGCCACGTCGCTGGGGAAGTAGTCGATCCGCTGCCCATCCAGCTCATAGCCCACGCAGACCGCCAGCTCGGGCAGGCCGCTGAGAATGTCGAGCTTGGTGAGCACCATCTCCGTCAGCCCGTTCACGCGGCGGGCGTGGCGCAGGATGGTCAGGTCCAGCCAGCCCACCCGGCGAGGACGGCCGGTCGTCGTGCCGAACTCGTCCCAGGGATGCTCGCCGGTGCCGCGCAGCCGCCCGGCCAGCTCGCCGCTCAGTTCGCAGGGGAATGGCCCGCCGCCGACGCGCGTGGTGAAAGCTTTGGCCGCGCCGACCACCCGGCGAACGGCCCCAGGGCCGATGCCCAGCCCGATCAGCGCGCCCCCGGCGGTGGGATAGCTGCTGGTGACGAACGGGTAGGTGCCGTGGTCCAGGTCGAGGAGGGTGCCCTGGGCGCCTTCGGCCAGCACCGTCTGGCCCTCCTCCAGCGCTTTGTTAAGAAAGGGCGTGCTCTCGACCAGATAGGGCGCCAGGCGCCGGGCGTAACCGGCGAATTCGGCGGCAATGGCTGCGGCGTCGAGCAGCGGCTCGCCGTAAAGGTCCAGCAGCTCATTACATTCGGCGACGTGTTCGTGAACGGCGTCGGCCAGCGTTTCCGGCTCGGCGAAGAGCTGGGCGCGCAGCCCCTTGCGCGCCGCTTTGTCGCGGTAAGCCGGACCGATGCCGCGCAGGGTCGTGCCGATGGCTTCCTGACCCCGGCGCCTCTCCTGCGCCCCGTCGAGGGCGACGTGCGCCGGGGTGATCAGATGGGCCTGTTTGCTCAGCTTCAGATGGTCCGGGCTCACGTCGACGCCTTTTGCGGCCAGGGAATCCATCTCTCTGAGGAGGACGGCCGGGTTGACGACCACGCCGTTGCCGATGACGCAGGTCACGTCAGGGTGGATGATGCCCGAAGGGACGAGGTGCAGCCGGAAAATATCGTCGCCGATGGTCACCGTGTGGCCCGCGTTGTCGCCCCCGCTGTAACGCGCCACGATGTGCGCCCCGGCGGCAAGCAAATCGACGATGCGTCCTTTTCCTTCGTCGCCCCATTGAGAACCCAGGACTATATCTAGTGGCATTGCACGCTCCTCTAACCGTTTCGGTTCAGTTGTCTATTGGGATGTAAACTATTCTGCCGGCAGGTCAGGAACCTTTGTCGTGATCTTCCCCCGCAGGGCGGCCCGGTCGCGCCCCGTTTCGACGTACCACGCATCGAGCCAGGCCACGGCGGCAGCCAGCGGGTCGTCGTAATGCTCTTCCGAAAAAAAGCGGAAGCGATGGCCGCGCCGGCTGGACAGCGCCTCCAGGCCGCTGAGAAAGGCGCTGACGATACGGTCGGGCCGGCCGAGATAGGCCACAGGCGTATCGAAGACGACGCCGCGCATAAAGCCCTGTACGGTACGCAGGCCGGCGATCGTCACCTTCGTCATCGGCCGGAGATCGACGACCGCCCCGATCGCGTCGCCAATGGCCTTGTAGTCGCTGTAGTTGAGGTAGAAAAACTGGCGGACCATTGCCTCGTCCAGAGGGCCGTCTAGCCTGTAGATGACTGTGTCGCCCTGACGCTCCCGAATGACTGGCATGGTCTCGTTCCCTCTTTCGATGCTGGCTAGATGATCCTATTATACCAGAAAGGGAGCAGGAGCGAGACCGCGTTTGCACGGCTGCGGCAGGAGCATACACTACTTACCCATGTCTGTGCGCGTGAAGATTTGTGGCCTCACTACTCTGGAAGACGCCATGTTTGCGGCGGATGCCGGCGCCGATTACCTGGGCTTCATCCTCTGGCCCGGCAGCAAGCGGGCTGTCGCCGCGGAGACGGTCACTCGTATCGTCACGGCGCTGCGGAACCGCCCCGGCTGCCCGTTGCTGGTGGGCGTCTTCGTCAACGCGGAGCCGGACCAGGCGGCTGACCTGCTGGAGAGCTGTGGCCTCGACCTGGCGCAGCTAAGCGGGGAGGAGCCGCCGGCGCACGTCGGCGATCCGGCGTCGCCGCTGTACGGGCGGGCGTACAAGGCGCTGCACCCGTCGAGCCTGGCGGAGGCCGAGGCCGAAGCGGAATGGTACGCGGCGCCGGAACCAGCAGCGGACGGGCCGGCCCTTCTGCTGGATAGCTACCATCCTGTGCTGCGCGGCGGCACGGGCGAGACTGGCGATTGGGCCGTGGCGGCAGCGGTGGCGGCGCAGGTGCCGCGCCTGATGCTGGCGGGCGGCCTGACCCCGGACAACGTGGGCGAGGCCGTGCGCCGGGTGCGCCCGTTCGCCGTAGACGTCGCCAGTGGCGTGGAGGCAGCGCCCGGACAGAAAGAGGAAGCGAAGGTGCGCGCCTTCATCCACAACGCGAAGGAGGCGGCGCGATGAACCACGACCGGCCGTTCCGCACGCTGAGCAGCCGCGTGGCCTGGGCCTGCCCCTGGTATCAGGTGCGCCAGGACGTCATCCGCCTGCCTGACGGCAGCGAGGGCATCTACAACGTCGTCGAGCATCCCGGCGCGGTGTGGATTGTGCCGGTGACGGCGGAAGGCGAGGTGGTGCTGCTCTATCATTACCGCTATACAGTCGATGACTGGTGCTGGGAGGTTCCTGCCGGGGGCCTGAAGGCGGGGCAGCTACCCGACGAGGCGGCCCGCGCGGAACTTGCCGAGGAGATTGGCGGCGAGGCCGCCGAGTGGCGCTACATCGGGCCGTTCTACGGCAGCAACGGCATCAGCAACGAGCTGGGGCACATCTATCTGGCGCGCGGCGTGACGCTGGGGCAGCCGCACCACGAGGCTGCCGAAGTGATCGAGATCCACCGCGTGCCTGTTGCCGAGGCGCTGCGCATGGCCCAGGCCAACGAGATCAGCGACGGGCCGAGCGCGCTGGCGTTGTTGCTGTGCGCGCCCTACCTGCAAGGAGATGGCGCGTGATGATGCCTGACGAGCGCGGCAAGTTTGGGCCCTACGGCGGGCAGTTCGTGCCGGAGACTCTCATGCCGACGCTGGCGGAGCTGACGGCGGCTTACGAAGAAGCGCGACAGGACCCGGCTTTCGTGGCCGAGCTGGAGGAGCTGCTCAAGAGCTACGTGGGCCGGCCCACGCCGGTCAGCTACGCGCGGCGGCTGAGCGAGCGGCTTGGCGGCGCGCGCATCTATCTGAAGCGCGAAGACCTGACGCACAGCGGCGCGCACAAAATCAACAACGCGCTTGGGCAGGCGCTGCTGGCCCGGCGCATGGGCAAAAAGCGCATCGTCGCCGAGACGGGGGCCGGGCAGCACGGCGTCGGCAGCGCGACGGCCTGCGCGCTGCTCGGGCTGGAGTGCATCGTCTACATGGGCACGGTAGATATCGCCCGGCAGCAGCCCAACGTGGCGCGCATGAAGCTGCTGGGCGCGGAGGTGCGCCCGGTGAGCAGTGGCAGCCGCACGCTGAAGGACGCTATCAACGAGGCCATCCGCGACTGGGTGACGAACGTCGAAGGCACCCACTACCTGCTCGGCTCGGTGCTGGGCCCGCACCCCTATCCGCTGATGGTGCGCGATTTCCAGAGCGTGATTGGCCGGGAAGCGCGGCAGCAGATTGTGGAGATAGCCGGCCGGCTGCCCGACCTGATCATCGCCTGCGTCGGCGGCGGCAGCAACGCGATGGGCATCTTCCACGCCTTCCGCGACGACGAGCCGGTGGCGCTGATCGGCGTGGAAGCGGGCGGTGAGGGCATCGCCAGCGGCAAACATGCGGCCCGTTTCGCCGATCCCAACGTCGCCCGCGTCGGCGTCCTGCATGGCACGAAGAGCTACGTCATGCAGACGGAGGACGGGCAGATTATGGAGACGCACAGCATCAGCGCCGGCCTGGACTACCCGAGCGTAGGTCCGGAACACGCCTGGCTGCGAGACCAGGAGCGCGCCGGCTACACCTACGCGACCGACGAGGAGGCGCTGCACGCCTTTCAGGTTCTCTCCGAGACGGAAGGCATCATCCCCGCGCTGGAATCGGCGCACGCCGTGGCCGAGGCGATCAAACGCGCTCCTACCATGTCCCCGGACGAGATCATTCTCGTCAATCTGAGCGGGCGGGGCGACAAAGACCTGGACACGGCGATCCGGGCGCTCGGGCTATAGACCGGTGACGATGACAGAGCCGGCCGTCCATCTGGACAATCTGGCGAAGGTTTATAGGGTGTACGAGCGCGAGGCGGGGCTGGGCGCGGCGGTGCGCAGCCTGGTGCGGCGCAAGAGCCACGACGTGCGCGCCGTAGACGGCATCAGCTTTGACGTGGCGCCCGGCGAGATCGTCGGCTTCCTCGGGCCGAACGGCGCGGGCAAGACGACGACGCTGAAGATGCTCTCCGGCCTGCTCCATCCCACATCGGGCGAGGTCTGCGTGCTGGGCTACGAGCCATACCGGCGGCAGCGAGAGTTCCTGCGCAATATCGCCCTGGTGATGGGGCAGCGCAACCAGCTTCTCTGGGATATTCCCGCCGTGGATAGCTTCGAGCTGAACCGGGTTATTTACCGGCTGTCGCGGCAGCAGTACCAGGAGATGCTGGACGAGCTGGTAGCCCTGCTGGAACTGGAGGAGCTAATCTACAAGCCGGTGCGCAACCTCTCGCTGGGCGAGCGGATGAAGTGCGAGATTGCCGGCGCGCTGCTGCACCGGCCGCGCGTGCTGTTCCTCGACGAGCCGACGATTGGGCTGGACGTGACCATGCAGCGGCGTATCCGGCGCTTCGTGGGCGAGTATAACCGCCGCTACGAGGCTACTGTGCTGCTGACCAGCCACTACATGGCCGACGTGGTCGCCCTTTGCGAGCGCGTAGTCGTCATCCATCACGGCCGGCTGCTGTTCGACGGCGCGCTCGACGCGCTGGTCGAGCGCTTCGCCGCGCACAAGACCATCGTAGTCGATCTGCCGGACGGCGTGCGCAACGGGCGGGCGTTCGCCGCCTATGGGGAGGTGCTGGAGGAACGGCCGGGCCAGGTGACGCTGCGCGTGCCCAAGGCCAACGCGGCGCGCGTGACCGGGCAGCTTCTGGCCGACATAGACGTACTCGACCTGACCATCCAGGACCCGCCCATCGAGGAAGTGATCGAGACTGTCTTCACCCAGCCGGATTCGTAACGATGCGCGCCATCTACCAGGCCTTCTACCGCACGAGTCTGGCGGTGCAGATGCAGTACCGGGTGGCAGCCATCATATGGCTGCTGGGTACGGTGCTGCAGCCGGTCATCTTCCTTGTCGTTTGGTCTACGGTAGCCCGGGCAGAGGGAGGTTCTGTCGGCGGCTACACGGTCGCCGGGTTCGCCGCCTACTACATCACGATGATGGTCGTGGATCACCTGACGTTCGACTGGCATATGTGGGAGTACGATTACCGCGTGCGCGAAGGGCTGCTCTCGCCCCTGCTGCTGAAGCCGGTACACCCTATCCACGGCGACATCGCCGACAACCTTGCCTACAAGTCCCTGACCATGCTCGTCGTCATCCCGGCGGCCATTCTGCTCACGCTCTTTTTCCGCCCCTCGTTTGAAGCACCGCTCTGGGCCGTTCTGGCCTTTGTGCCGGCCATCATTCTGGCCTTCCTGCTCCGTTTTCTCAGCGCCTGGACGCTGGCGATGGCATCCTTCTGGACGACGCGCATCCAGGCCCTTAACCAGACCTTCTTCGTCGCCGAGCTGTTCTTCGCCGGGCAGATCGCGCCGCTCGACCTCCTGCCGGCGCCGCTCCAGCTGGTCGCCAACCTGCTGCCCTTTCGCTGGGGGTTGGCTTATCCCGTCGAATTGTTCCTGGGCCGGCTGACGCCGCGAGAAGCCATTACCGGACTGGCCGCGCAGCTTATCTGGCTGGCCATCACCCTCGTCATCCTGCGGCTCGTCTGGCGGGCGGGCCTTCGCCGCTACAGCGCGTTTGGAGCCTGAGCTATGCGCCAGATCCTACGCATCACCTACACCTTCCTGCGCCTGGGCGCGCTGAACGAGCTGGAATACCGGGCGAACTTCTTCATCCAGAGCTTCCAGGCGTTGCTGGGGCTGCTCGTCTCCCTGGGCGGGCTGCAGATCGTCTTCAACCACACAGCCGACCTGGGCGGCTGGCAGCCGGCCGAGCTGCTGGCGCTGGTCGGCGTCTACCAGATCGTGGGGGGGCTGATCAACACGGTCATCAACCCGAGCATGCAGCGGTTCATGGAGGACGTGCGCAAGGGCACGCTCGACTTCGCCCTGACCAAGCCGGCCGATGCCCAGCTCCTGGTCAGCGTCCGCGAGTTCCGCATCTGGCGGGTCGCGGACATCTTCCTGGGTATAGCGGTGCTCGTCGTCGCGCTGGTGCGGCTGGGCGAGCGGGTGGGCTGGCAGCAGGCGTCGCTCTTTGGCCTCGCTCTGCTGTGCGGCGCGGCCATCGTCTACAGCTTCTGGCTGATTCTGGCGACCTTCTCTTTCTGGTTCGTGCGCGTGGAGAATATCCTGGTCATCTTCCAGTCGATGTACCAGGCCGGGCGCTGGCCCGTGGGCATCTACCCGCAATGGCTGCGCATCACCCTCACCTTCATCGTGCCGGTTGCTTTTGCCGTGACCGTTCCGGCTGAAGGGCTGGTGGGCCGGCTCGACCTTCCGGCGCTGGCGCAGGCGCTGGGGCTGGCGGCGGCTTTGCTGCTCGTCTCCCGCTTCTTCTGGCGCTTTGGCCTGCGCGCCTACAGCGGCGCCTCGGCATAAAAAGCCCTCCCACCACGCGGTGCGGTGGGAGGGCGAACGCGAATGAGCTTCCCGGGCTGGGAGCTAACGGCTAAAACACGTCCTTGTCCTGGCGTTCGATAAAGTCGGCTACCTCTTGCTCGGCTTCCAGTTTCGTGAGCCCGTACCTCTCCTGAATCTTGCCGATCAGGACATCGCGGCTGCCTTCAATCTGCGTCAGGTCGTCGTCGGTCAGGTCGCCCCATTCTTCCTTGACACGACCCTTGAACTTGTTCCAGTTACCCTTCAAAACGTCTTCGAGTGCCATTGTCTACTCCTTTTCCACTCACGTGACTCCACTCCACCTCTCATTATAGAGAGCCGGACCAGGCAGGAGAATGTAACAGGGCACAGGAGAAGGATACAGATCGGGCTATATTTTTTGCGTTTCGGCTTCGCCCAGCGACTCTACCAGCGTCGCGGCGAGGTCGCTGATCGCGCGGGCGGGGGCCGACGAAGGCTCCACGAGCAGAAGCGGCACGCCGGAGCTTGCGGCTGAGGAGAACAGCTCGGGACCGGGCGGTATCGTCGTCAGCAGCTTATTGCGCCGGCCAAGCTGCCCCTTCAACATCATCGAGTGGTAGCTGTCGCGCTGCGCTTCGCCTCCCGCCAGCCCCATCTCGTTTTCGATTTCGATGCGGGTCAGCATCATGCTCGACGGCACGCGAGCCACCGCGACGCTATCCACGCGGTCGTCAAGCTCCCAGCTCTTCAGCGTCTTGAGGAAGGAACGGGCGGAGAGCAGGCTGAGGGGCTCTGCTTCGGTGACGAGCAGGATGAGGTCGGATAGCTCCAGCACCTTCCTTACCACCGGGCCGTCATCTGCCGGCAGGTCGAGAAGCAGAAACTCGCTCTCGTCGCTCAGCGGGGCGAGCAGCGCGGGCACGTGCTCGGGGGTCAGGGGATTCTCGCAGCGCTCCGCCGGGGCCAGCAGCAGGTAGAGGCCGCTGCTGTGGCGAATGACCCGTTCGAGCACGGCATTGGGCCGCACGCTGTCGGGCTCCTTGGCCAGCAGATCGCAGAAATCGGGAGCGTTGGGCACGTTGAGCAGGTGGCGCAGCGCGCCCCGGCTGCCGTGCAGCTCGGCGATAGCTACCTGGTGCTCGCGCTGGGCCAGCGCCACGCCAATGTTCAGCGCCAGCGTGGTGACGCCTACGCCGCCCTTGGCGCCGACGAGGGCAATCTTGTGGGCCGGCTGCGTCTGGCCGAAGCTGGAGCGTTTCAGGAGCGCCTGGATGCGCGCCAATAGCTCCTTGGGGTTGACCGGTTTGGTCACGTAATCGTCCGCCCCGGCCTGGAAGGCTTCCAACTTGTCTTCCACGCGGCTGAGGTTGCTCAGAACCAGAATCGGCACGTGCTCGCTCTGGGCGCGCGACCGCAGCTCGCGGATCAGTTCGACGCCGCCCATCAGCGGCATGACCATGTCGATGATCACCAGATCGGCCTGCGTGCTATCGACGAGGGTCAGCCCTTCCACCCCATTGCCGGCGTTGAAGGCGTCATAGTTGGCCCGGTTGAAGAGCATCGTGGCCATCTGCACGAAATTGGCGTCGTCGTCGATGATAACGATCCGTGCGCGTTTCCTAGCCATCGGAGAATCCTTTAGCCCATACCGGTCAGGGCTGTGACCCAGCCAACAGCGGGGCACGGTTGCCAGCCGCCTCCGCCGGGCCGCTTCTGGAGCCAGCTGCCGTTGGAGAGCACGGCAAAGAGAGAGTCGCCGGCCGGTTGCAGCCGCTCGACCATGTGACGCGCCCAGGCGGCATCCGGCCACTCATGCCAGGTCGCGCCGCCGTCATGGCTTTCGGCGATGCGGCCGATCCGGTCAACGCCGTCGGCGGGCCCGAAGATGAGGTGGTCGGCGTCGGCCGGGTCCCACCAGACGGCGCGGCAGTAGCAGCGGTAGATGTTCTGCCAGCCCGCGCCGCCGTCGTCCGAGCGGAAGAGGCCGCCGCCGGTGGGCGCCAGGACGAGGTCCGGGTCGCTGGCGTGTACGGCGACGCTGTGTACGTCGGAGTGGATCTGGCCTGGCGGCGGCTGGTGGATGCGCCGGCCCGGGCTGCCCGGCGACAGCGCCCAGCTCTGCCCCCGGTCGTCCGAGCGGAGCAGCGCGCCATCCTCTGCGGCGGCGTACATGCGGTCGCCGTGAACGGCAAAGCCGCGAATGCAGCCGGCGTTCGGGGAGTAGGGCAGCATCCAGCCGTACTGCCGGCAGAGCGCCGCGACTTCCGGCCGCTCCTGCCAGCTCCGGGCGCCGTCCTCCGAGATGAACACGGCTGCGGGCTCCGTTCCCACCAGCTCCAGGTCGGAGACGCCGGGGTGATAGGCGAGCCAGCGCACGTGACGCTCGCTCAGGCCAGCGCTGGCGTCCTGCCACGTGCGTCCCTGGTCGTCCGAGCGCTGAATGCCGTCGGTTGTGCCCGCGAGAATGACGCCCTGGCGGGCGATAATGCTGGTGACGTGGCGCCCCACCAGGCTGCGGCCTTTTTCCACCCAGCTGCTGCCCTCGCCCGCCATGTGAACGACGCCGTCCTGAGTTGCCAGCCAGATATTCATGGTGACGCCTCCCGAGAGGTTGCGGGTAGAACAGAAACTGTCGTGCGCAGCCATCACTATTGTAGCGGAAAGTCAGATTGAGGGGAAACGGACGGGCGGGGTGCATAAAAAACCCCAGGCGAGAGCAGAAGACACTGGCTATAGGCTAACGTTCCGGCGGGTGTATGTAAGCGGATCGCGTGGCGGCCGTTCGAGATACGTTGGCTTCCCCGAGGCACCATCTGGGCTCAGACGGAAGCGGTTGGGCGCGCCAGAGGGGATCTCCAATGCCGCCTACTCTGTTAACCTGCCTTCTGATCACCTGGGGTCTATGGCGATCTGGCTACCTGTATTATAATGGGTGGCGGAAGGTCGTGTCAATCGACGTGTCTTAACGTTCTGGCCCTGGCGGGCCGCAAGATCAAGAGAAGTACCGTGACAACCTATCGCATTCTTTCGCTGGACGGCGGCGGCATTCGCGGCTTGCTGACGACTGTTCTCCTGGAGCGCCTGCAGGAGGCCGTGCCCGGCTGGCTGGATCGGGTAGACCTGCTCGCCGGCACCTCGACCGGTGGCATTCTGGCCCTCGGCCTGGCCTACGGGCTGTCGCCGCGTACGCTGCGCAACCTCTATTACGAGAAGGGGCCGCTGATCTTTGCCGATACCGTGCTGGACGACATTGCCGACATGGGCCGGCTGATCGGCGCCGAATACAGCCTGGAGCCGCTGGAGACAATCGTCCGGCAGATCATCGGCGATACACGGCTCGGCGAGCTGCCGTGCAAGGTGCTCATCTCGGCTTTCGACCTGGACAACGAAGGGGCTGATGGGCAGCGGCGCTGGAAGGCGAAATTCTTCCACAACTTCGCGGGCAGCGACAGCGACGGCGAGGTGCCGGCTTACAAGGTCGCGCTCTATACCTCGGCGGCGCCGACCTACTTTCCTACGGTTGACGGCTACGTGGACGGCGGCGTGGCGGCGAATAACCCGTCGCTGGCTGCCGTCGCCCAGACCCAGGACAGGCGGGCAATCATCGAGCCGAGGCCGGCCCTCGACGAGATCGTCCTTCTTTCGCTGGGCACGGGCATCCTGAACCAGTACGTGGCCGGCGACAATCTCGACTGGGGCTATGCCCAGTGGGCGCGACCGCTGGTGAACATTCTGCTGAACTGCTCGATGGGCGTCACCGATTACCAGTGCCGCCAGCTCTTGGACGAGCGATACCACCGGCTCTCGCCGGAGCTGCCCCGGCCGATCAGCATGGACGGCTGGCGCTACCGGCGCGAGTTGATCCAGGTGGCCGAGCGCGTCGAGCTGCAGCCTTCGATTGACTGGCTGTGCCGGCACTGGATATAAGCGGCCGGCTTGCTTAACGGAAGCTGACGGGAGTTGACGTCTCCGGTCAGGCGGCTATAATAAACGGGTTTGCGGGGCTCCGTAGCTCAATTGGCAGAGCAGGGCACTCTTAATGCCTTGGTTGCAGGTTCGAGTCCTGCCGGGGTCACCTGACGAAAGGGCTGTTGCCGGTGAGGCGACGGCCTTTTTTGTTGCCTGGAGGCCGGGCGGGCGTACAATCAGGGCTATCGTGCAGACGTGCAGGAAGTGGAGGAGGGAACGATGCCGACGAGGAGACAAATGCTGGGTGGGGCCGTCGCACAGAGTCTGAACGTGCTCCGGGAAGCGGCGAACCGCGTTCCCGGACTGGTCGATACGGCGGCGGGGTTCGCGGGCGTGCGGCCCTATAAGAAGCTGCTGCTGCGCGTGGTCATTCTGCGCGATGAGGAAGGCAAGGCGCTGGCTCCCGACGAGGCCGTTATCCCCAGCTTCCTGGAGGCGCAGCGCATCTTTATGGAACAGGCCCGGGTTCGCCTGATCCCGGCCGGTACGATGGTCGTCACCCTGGATGAGCCCGCGCCCGCGCTGGACGTGCATTGTGACGATGGGGCGTGGCAGGAGGATTTTGACACCGCGGGCGAATTCTTCCGCCGCCACGAGGCACGCGACCGGGGACGGATCTCAGGATACGGCGCGCCGGTAACGGTCTTCGTGGTGCGCGACATCTCCAACAAGGGGGGCTGCTCGCTGGGGCCGCTGACCAATTACGTGACGATCGAGGCGCGGATGCTGCCCCGCGCGCGCTACCGACTGATAGCCCATGAGGTGGCCCATGCCTGCGGCCTCTGGCATAGCAAGGATAAGGCCAATCTGATGTACCCGAAAGGGCCGGGCGATATTCTTCTCCCCTGGCAGGCGGCTATTCTGCGCAACTCGCGCCACGTAACGCTGCTCTAGCGCTCAGGGCAGGCGGGCGACGACGAAGACGCGCGGCGCCGCTTCTGGCTCCTCCAACGGCGTGTCCAGGCGGTCCAGAACAGCCGCGTAGGCATCCGGCCAGCCTGCTTCGCGTAAGCCGGAGAGCACGTCACACACATCAAAGGCCGTGTTATAGACTGTCTGGCTGAAGCGGTCGTAGCTACCCTGTTCGTTGCGCACGAAGCCGGTGATGCTCGTATAGGCGCGCCGCTCCTCCGGCAGGTAGACGCCCCGGTTCAGCATGAACAGCTCTTCGCTATCCTCTACGCCGATTCCCGTCCAGCGCTCCGCCAGGCCCTTTGCCGTGTTCAGGTCGAAGATGAAGAGACCGCCCGGCGCCAGTACCCGAACCACGCTGTCGAAAGCGCCGCGCAAAGCCGCCAGGTCGGGCAGGTGGTTCAGCATGTCGAAGGTAGAGACAACCAGACCGTACCGGCCGTCCACGAAAAAACGCGCCGCATCGGCCTCAACGAAGCGCGCCTGCTCCGACTCGACGAACGGCGCACAACGCCGGCGCGCATGCTCCAGCATGGCCGCCGAGAGGTCGAGCCCGGTCACCGTATAGCCGGCCTGGAGGAAGTCCGCCGCGAGATGGCCGGCGCCGCAGCCTACGTCGAGCAGAGCGCGGCTCGCGTCCCGCGCCGGCTGCTCCTCATAGAAGGCCCGCAGCCGTGGGGCGACGTGGCGGGCAAAGGCAGACCAGCGCCGGTCGTAGATACGGGCGAAGGATGCATTATAGCCCTGACTCATACGCCGTAAGGAGGGGGCGCATTACTTGCGCGGGATGACCAGCCAGAAGATCAGGTAGGGCACGATGCCGGGCCAACCGCCGGGCAGGGCAAGGATGACGAAGAGCAGGCGGAACCAGAACGGACTGATGTCGAAAAACGCGCCCAGACCACCGCACACGCCGGCGATGATGCCATTCTGCCGTCTCAGTCGATTTGTCTTCATCGCACCACCTCCAATGTGATTCCATGTAGCTATACGTGGAGCGTATGCCGGAGTTGCGGAAGCGCCGGTCAGACGGCCGCCTCGCCGGCAAGCTGGGCCTGCAGCGCGGACGGCTCGGTGACCGGGCGCCGGCAGACGAACTGGCGGCAGACGTAGGCGGTCACCCGGCTGTCGATCTGCGGCCGGCCGCGCAGCAGGGGGATAGCGCTCTCCTCATCGCTGCCTACGGCGACAACCTGGTGCGGCCGGTATGCCCCCTGCAGAACGTCGAGCATGGGTCGAGTCCCGGCCTCGTCGGGCCGGCCGATAATGGCTACTTCGTGCGGCTCGCCGAGCATGAGCGCCGCGACACAGAGCCACTGGGCGAAACTGGTCGGGTAGCGGCCCATATACTGGACCATGCCGCCGGTCATGCGCTCGGCCTCCTGCGCATAGTGCTCGCGACCGGTGTAGAGGGCCAGCTTGTAGAGGACGAGCGCCGCCATGGCGTTGCCGCTGGGCACGGCGTTGTCCTGCACGTCCTTGGGGCGCTGGATGAGCGTCTCGTGGTCGTCGCTGGTGTCAAAGAAGCCGCCGTTTTCCTCGTCCCGGAAATGGACGAGCATCAGGTCGGCCAGCTCCTGCGCCCAGGCAAACCACCGCTCGTCGAAGACGGTCTGGTACAGCTCCAGCAGGCCGGCGGCGAGGTAGGCGTAGTCTTCGAGATAGCCATTAAGCCGCGCCTCGCTGCCCGCCTTCCAGGTGCGGCGGAGGCGGCCATTTTCGTCGCGCATCGTCTCGTAGAGAAAGCGGGCGTTCTCGATGGCGACCTGCGTGTAATCCTCCCGCTGCAGCGCCCGGCCCGCTTCGGCGAAGGCGCGCAGCATCAGCCCGTTCCAGGAGGTGAGCACTTTGTCGTCCAGGCCGGGCCACACGCGTTGGGCGCGTACCTGATACAGCGTCTCCCGCGCTTCTTTCAACCGGGCGCGCGCCTCCTCCGGCGCCATCTCCATCTCGGCGGCGACCTCCTCCAGCTCGCGGGGCAGGTGCAGGATGCTCTTACCTTCCCAGTTGCCACTGTCGGTCACGTCGTATGTCCGTATGAACAGCCCGGCCGTCCGGGGATCGTCCAGCGCTTGCCGGATTTCCTCCGGGCGCCAGACGTAGAACTTGCCCTCTTCACCCTCGCTGTCGGCGTCCAGGCTGCTGTAGAA
>Ga0123328_1002477_pt1 | contig 16614 bp, 15 predicted proteins | sample BioC12SIPDNA_2_FD_89702 | JGI IMG/M metagenome (GOLD analysis project Ga0123328, IMG submission 89702) | Anaerobic biogas reactor microbial communites from Washington, USA - Biogas_R1_A C12 SIP DNA | ecosystem: Engineered > Bioreactor > Anaerobic > Unclassified | place: Washington, USA...
AGCCGGTTGATCTTCATGAGAACGATTCTCAGGCGAAGTGAGAACCGTTGTCAACTCGGCGCTCGTCAGCGGGGGAAGAGCTTGATCGCCGTCAGGCCGATGACGAGCACGATGACGGCGATGCGCATGAGGCGCTCGCTCGCGGTGAGCCGCGGCCACGACAGGCCGAGCATCCACAGCAGGAAGAGCACGACGAGCCCGAGCGGGATGGCGCCCCACGGGCCGAGGAAGGAGCCCACGAGGACGAGGGCGAAGACGACGAGGACCGGCACGAGCGGCGGCATCCTGGCGATGAGCCGGGTGAGCGGCAGGCTGGCGCGCTCGAAGGCATTGGTCGCGATGGGCTCGGGACGGGGCGAGGGGCTGCTGGACACCCCCACAGGGTAGGCGGCCCGATTCCGTGGTCCGGCACGGTGCCGGATAGCCTCTCCCTCATGGCCAAGCAGACCTCCACCGTGGACACCGTCGTCAACCTGTGCAAGCGCAGGGGCTTCGTCTTCCCCTGCGGTGAGATCTACGGCGGCACCCGGTCGGCGTGGGACTACGGACCCTTGGGCACCGAGCTCAAGGAGAACATCAAGCGCCAGTGGTGGCAGGCCATGGTCCGCGGTCGCGACGACGTCGTCGGCCTCGACTCCTCGATCATCCTCCCGCACGACGTGTGGGTCGCCTCGGGCCACGTCTCGGCGTTCACCGACCCGCTCACCGAGTGCCTCAACTGCCACAAGCGGTTCCGTGAGGACCAGATGCTCGAGGAGTACGAGGAGAAGAAGGGCCGCCCCGCGGAGAACGGGCTCGCCGACATCGTGTGCGTGAGCTGCGGCACGCGCGGCCGGTGGACCGAGCCGCGGGCCTTCAACATGATGCTCAAGACCTTCCTCGGCCCCGTCGAGGACGACTCGGGGCTGCACTACCTGCGCCCCGAGACCGCGCAGGGCATCTTCGTGAACTTCGCCAACGTCATGACCGCGGCGCGCAAGAAGCCGCCGTTCGGCATCGCCCAGATCGGCAAGTCCTTCCGCAACGAGATCACGCCGGGCAACTTCATCTTCCGCACGCGCGAGTTCGAGCAGATGGAGATGGAGTTCTTCGTCGCTCCCGGTACCGACGAGGAGTGGCACGAGTACTGGATCGCCGAGCGCACCCAGTGGTACGTCGACCTCGGCATCGCCCGGGAGAACCTGCGCCACTACGAGCACCCCGCCGAGAAGCTCTCGCACTACGCGAAGCGCACGGTCGACATCGAGTACCGCTTCGGCTTCACCGGCAGCGAGTGGGGCGAGCTCGAGGGCATCGCGAACCGCACCGACTTCGACCTGACGACGCACACGAAGCACTCGGGCCAGGACCTGTCCTACTTCGACCAGGCGAGCGGCGAGCGCTGGGTGCCCTACGTCGTCGAGCCGGCCGCGGGCCTGACCCGCTCGCTCATGGCGTTCCTCGTCGAGGCCTACGCGGTCGACGAGGCACCCAACACCAAGGGCGGGGTCGACAAGCGCACCGTGCTGCGGCTCGACCCCCGCCTCGCACCCGTCAAGGTCGCCGTCCTGCCGCTCTCGCGCAACGAGGACCTCTCGCCCAAGGCGCGTGACCTCGCGGCCCAGCTGCGCAAGCACTGGAACGTCGACTTCGACGACGCGGGCGCGATCGGCCGGCGCTACCGCCGCCAGGACGAGATCGGCACCCCGCTGTGCGTCACGGTCGACTTCGACACCCTCGACGACCAGGCCGTCACGGTGCGCCACCGCGACGACATGAGCCAGGAGCGCGTCGCGCTCGACAAGGTCGAGTCTTACGTCGCAGCGAGGCTCGTGGGGGCCTGACCGCGGTGCGCACGGAGGCCGTCGAGAAGGGCACGGGCCGGTCCTGGTCGGACTGGCTCGCCTTCTTCGAGCGCATCGGTGCTGAGCGGGTCGACCACGCCGAGCTCGCGCGCGCGATCGAGGAGGAGGGCGTCGCGACCGGCTGGTGGGCCCAGGCGGTTGCGATCCACTACGAACAGGCCGTCGGCCGCCGCGTCGAGGGTCAGACCGGGGACGGGAAGTTCGCCGCGAACGCGAGCCGCACCGTCCCCGGTGACCTCGACACGGGCCTCGAGCGGTGGCTCGCCCTCGTCGCCGGGGACGACGCGTTCGACGGCGTCCCGTTCGACGCCGAGCCCTCGGTGAGCGCGACCGAGAAGTGGCGCTACTGGCGCTGCGCGCTCGTGGACGGCTCACGCGTCCAGGTGACCGTGAGCGCGAAGGACGGCGGCAAGGTCGTCGTGGCGGTGCAGCACGAGCGGCTCGAGTCCATGGAGGCCCGAGACCGCTGGAAGGCCTACTGGAAGGCGCGGCTCGCCTCGCTGTAGGCGCTGGCTCGGACCCGTCGCTCCCAGCTGCGCCACGCCGACACCGAGGCCGGCCAGGACGGCGAGTGCCCCGACGCAGCGCGCGGCCACGAGTCGGCGGCGGCGCACCCGCCCAACTCGCAGGGCGACGGCAGGGTCGAGGTCGAGCGCGGGCTGCTCGAGATCCGCAAGGGCGCGCAGCTCCGCGGCGAAGAGCTCTTCGTTCTGGGTGGTGCTCATCGCGCACCGCCTTCCAGGTCTGCGTAGCGCGAACCGAGGGCGACTCGCAGGTCTGCCAGCGCCCGGGAGGCCGTGGACTTCACGGTCCCGATGCTCACGTCCAGGTCGTCGGCGACGTCGGCCTCGGAGAGGTCCATGAGGTAGCGCGCAGGAGGGTCGCGCGGTGGTCGAGCACGAACGCCGTGAACTCTGCGTCGCGTCCGGGCGATGCGCCTACCGGGCGGACGACGACATGCTCGTCGGCGTCGTCTTGGCTGTCGTCACGGGGCTCACACTAGGGACAACGCACGAGGCCCCGGGGAGGTTGAGCGGCCGGTTGGGTGAGGTCGGCGTCGGTGCGCGAGAATGACCTGATGACCATCGCACCGACGACGAGAGCACCCGCGGCCGTGCTGCCCCCGCTGCAGCTCGGACGTTGGCGCATCGACACCCCTGTCGTGCTCGCACCGATGGCCGGCGTGACGAACCCGCCGTTCCGCACGTTGTGCCGCGAGCACGGCGCGGGGCTCTACGTCGCGGAGATGGTCACCTCGCGCGCGCTCGTCGAGCGCAACCCCGAGGCGCTGCGCATCGTGACCCACGACGAGGGCGCGACCCCGCGCTCGGTCCAGGTCTACGGCGTCGAGCCCGGGACGGTCGCCGAGGCGGTGCGGATCATCTGCGCCGAGGACCGCGCCGACCACATCGACCTCAACTTCGGCTGCCCCGTCCCCAAGGTCACCCGCAAGGGCGGGGGAGCGGCCCTGCCGTGGAAGCGCGAGCTGTTCGAGCGCATCGTGCGCGGCGCGGTCGCGGCCGCGGCGCCCTACGACGTGCCCGTCACGGTCAAGATGCGCATGGGCATCGACGACGAGCACCTGACCTATCTCGAGGCGGGCCTCGTCGCGCAGGACGCGGGTGTCGCGATGGTCGCCCTGCACGCACGCACCGCGGCCGACTACTACTCGGGCGAGGCGCGGTGGGAGGCGATCGCGCGGCTCAAGGAGACCGTCACGGACATCCCGGTGCTCGGCAACGGCGACATCTGGTCCGCCGAGGACGCCCTGCGCATGGTCGAGCAGACGGGTTGCGACGGCGTCGTCGTCGGGCGCGGGTGCCAGGGCCGGCCGTGGCTGTTCGCCGACCTCGCGGCGGCGTTCTCCGGGAGCGACGCGCGCATTCGTCCGGGGCTGCGTGAGGTCGCCGCGACGATCGCCCGGCACGCGCGCCTCATGGTCGACTACTTCGGCGAGGAGGACCGCGCGCTGCGCGAGATGCGCAAGCACATGGCCTGGTACCTCAAGGGCTACGCGGTGGGTGGGGAGCTGCGTCGTGCGCTCGGGCTCGTCTCGACGCTCACCGAGCTCGACGAGCTGCTCGCCACGCTCGACCTCGACCAGCCCTATCCGGGCGAGCCTGCCGAGGGCCCGCGCGGTCGCGCGGGGTCGCCCAAGCAGCCGCACCTGCCCTACGGGTGGCTCGACTCGCGCGAGCTCGACGAGGACTTCCGGGCCACGCTCCGCGAGGCCGAGCTCGACACCTCGGGCGGCTGAAGGATGCTGCGTCGCCTCGCCGTGCGCCTGCTCGCGGGCGCCGTCGTCGTCGGTCTCCTCGCGGCCTGCACGCCCGCAGGGGCCGAGCACCCCGAACCGGCCGCCGCGAAGGACGTCGGGGTCCAGCTGTTCCACTGGACGTGGGACGCGATCGCCGCCGAGTGCCCCGCGCTCGCCGAGGCGGGCTACGGGTGGGTGCTCACCTCACCGCCCCAGGAGCACGTGCTCGGCGAGCAGTGGTGGACCGTGTACCAGCCCGTGAGCTACCGCGTCGAGTCGCGCCTCGGGACGCGCGAGCAGCTCGCGGCGATGACGGCGGCATGCGCCGAGGTCGGCGTCGACGTCGTCGCGGACGCGGTCGTCAACCACATGACCGGCCAGGACGAGCCCGGGGTCGGTTGGGCGGGCTCGCGCTACGCGCACTACGACTACCCGGGTCTGTGGTCGGACGCCGAGGGTCACTTCCACCACTGCGGGCTCACCGCGGACGACGACATCTCGCGCTACGACGACGTCGTCGAGGTGCGCTCGTGCGAGCTCGTGAACCTCGCCGACCTCGCGACCGAGACCGAGCCCGTGCGCGCGCGACTGCGCGAGTACCTCGCGGACCTCGTCGACCTCGGCATCGCGGGGGTGCGCATCGACGCGGCGAAGCACATGGCCCCGCCCGACGTCGAGGCGATCGTCGCGGACCTGCCCGCGCAGGCTCTCGTGCTCAGCGAGGTCATCCGGGGCCCCCAGGAGCCGATCCGGCCCGAGGAGTACCTCGGCGCCGGTGACGTCCTGGAGTTCGCGTGGGGGCGTGACGTCAAGGGGATCGTGCAGGGCGGGGCGTTGCGCCTCGCGACCGAGCTTGGCTCGCACGAGGGGTCCGCGACGTACCTGCCGAGCGACGCGGCGTGGATCTTCGTCGACAACCACGACACCGAACGGGGCCGGCAGACGCTCAGCTACGCCGACGGTCAGGACTACGTGCTCGCGAACGTGCTCATGCTCGCCTCGCACTACGGCCGGCCGATCGTCTACTCGGGCTACGCCTTCTCGGACCGCGACGCGGGTCCCGAGCAGGACGGGTCCGGCGCGGTCCTGCCCGCGACGTGCCCCGAGGACGCGGGTCCCGCAAGGGCGTGGGCGGACGGGGAGTGGGTGTGCCAGCACGCGTGGCCCGAGATCGCGGGCGTCGTCGGCTGGCGCGCCGCGGTCGGTCCCGCGGGCGAGGACGCGCAGGTCCAGGTCGACGGTCGCGTCGTCGCGTTCTCTCGCGGCGAGCGGGGCTGGCTCGTCGTCAACGGCAACGCCGAGGACGTCACCTCGACCTTCGAGACGGGTCTGCTGCCCGGGGCGTACTGCGACGTCGTCGCGGGGCGGCTCGCCGACGGCGCGTGCACGGGCCAGGTCGTCGAGGTCGCCGACGGCGGTCACGCGACCGTGACGGTGCCCGCGCGGTCCGCGGTCGCGGTGCACGTCGGGGCACGCCAGGACGGCTGAGGCGGGCCCCGCCGAGGTCCCGGGAGACGCCAGGGCCGGGACACCACGACCGCCCACGAGGCGGCGACGGCGTCCCGGCCCTGAAGGGGTCAGCTCGAGAGCGTGAACCAGGCGGTCGTGTCGGACGGGATCGCGCCGTCCTCGGTGAGCGGGGCGCTCGACATGATGAGCTCGGCCCCCGCGGGCACGCCGATCGGGTCGGTCCCGAGGTTCGCGACCACGAGCACCTCGCGGTTCACGAAGGCCACGACGTTCGCGTCGGGGCAGCCGGGCAGGCCGTCGACCCAGCCGAGCGAGCCCGAGCCGAGCCGGTGGTCACGACGCGCGCGCAGCGCCTCGCGGTACATCTCGTAGGTCGAGCCCTCGACACCGACCTGCGCGTCGAGCGCGTATCGGTCCCAGGTCTCGGGCTGGGGCAGCCACGTCTTGCCGGTCGGGGAGAACCCGAACCCCGGGGACTTGGCCTCCCACGGGAGCGGCACGCGGCAGCCGTCGCGACCGCGCTCGGTGTGGCCCGTGCGCCACCACGCGGGGTCCTGGCGCAGCGAGTCGTCGAGCGTCGTGTGCTCGGGCAGGCCGAGCTCCTCGCCCTGGTACAGGTAGGCCGAGCCGGGCAGGCCGAGCGTGAGCAGGGTCGCGGCGCGTGCCCGGCGCAGGCCGAGCTCCTCATCGGGCTGCTCGTCGCCCACGCCGATGCCCTGGGGCTTCGAGCCAGGGACGCTCAGCCCGAGGCGCGAGGGGTGTCGCACGACGTCGTGGTTCGACAGGACCCACGTCGACGGCGCGCCGACGGCGTCGTTCGCCTCGAGCGAGGCGGTGACGACCGTGCGCAGCGCGGTCGCGTCCCACAGGGTCGTGAGGTAGGAGAAGTTGAAGGCCTGGTGCATCTCGTCGGGGCGCACGTAGCGCGCGAGACGCGAGAGGGGCTCGACCCACGCCTCGGCGACGAGGATGCGGTCGTCGTACTCGTCGAGGACCTTGCGCCACTCGCGGTAGATCTCGTGGACGCCGTCCTGGTCGAACATCGGACCCTGGTTGCCTGCGCCCGTCGAGCCGTCGTCGGCGCCCTCGACCATCGCGACGTGGCCGTCCCAGTCGGGCAGGCCCTCGGCCTTGACCATGCCGTGCGCGACGTCGACGCGGAAGCCGTCGACGCCCCGGTCGAGCCAGAAGCGCAGCACGGAGCGGAACTCCTCGTGCACCTCGGGGTGCTCCCAGTTGAGGTCGGGCTGCTTGGCGTCGAACAGGTGCAGGTACCACTCGCCGTCCTCGACGCGGGTCCACGCGGGACCGCCGAAGATCGACTGCCAGTTGTTGGGCGGCTCGGAGCCGTCGGGGCCCTTGCCCTTGCGGAAGATGTAGCGCGCACGCTCGGGGCTGCCGGGCCCGGCGGCGAGGGCGGCCTGGAACCACACGTGCTCGTCGGAGGTGTGGTTGGGCACGAGGTCGACGATCACGCGCAGGCCGAGGCGGTGGGCCTTCGCGATCATCTCGTCGAAGTCCTCGAGCGTGCCGAACAGCGGGTCGATGTCGCGGTAGTCGGCGACGTCGTAGCCCGCGTCGGCCTGGGGCGAGCGGTAGAACGGCGAGAGCCAGACCGCGTCGACACCGAGCCGGGCGAGGTGGTCGAGCTTCGAGGTCACGCCGGGCAGGTCGCCGATCCCGTCGCCCGAGGCGTCCGCGAACGAGCGCGGGTAGACCTGGTAGATCACCGCGTGGCGCCACCAGTCGGAGGAGTCGCTCGCGCGGTGGACGAGGGTCGTGGTCGTGACGGGGTCGAGGGTAGTCATGGGGGAGTCACCTGGTGCTTCGGGGGTGGGGGTCAGGACTGGCGCGCGATCCCGGTGGATCCGCGCACGATGAGCTCGGGCAGGAAGAGCATCTCGGCCCTCGGCGAGGGCTGGCCCGAGATCTCGGAGATGAGGGCGCTGACCGCGGAGCGGCTCATGCCCTGCACGGGCTGGCGCACCGTGGTCAGCGGGGGGTCGGTGAAGGCGATGAGGGGGGAGTCGTCGTAGCCGACCACGGAGACGTCGTCGGGCACCGCGAGGTTGCGCTGGCGGGCAGCGCGGACCGCGCCGAGGGCCATCATGTCCGAGCCGCAGATGATCGCGGTGTGGCCCGAGTCGATGAGCTCGCCTGCGGCGACCTGCCCGCCCTCGAGGGTGAAGAGCGTCGTGACGATGTGCTCCTCGGCGGCGTTCTCGCCGAGGTGGCGCGCGTAGGCCTCGGTGAACCCGGCGACCTTGCGGCGCGTGGGCACGAAGCGGTCGGGGCCGATCGCGAGCCCGATCTTGCGGTGCCCGAGCTGGACGAGGTGGCGGAAGGCGAGGTCGAGCGCGGCGACGTCGTCGCACGAGACGGACGGTGCGTCGACGTCGGGGGCGTGCCCGTTGACGAGCACGATCGGCAGGCCCTGGGAGCGCAGTGCGTGGTAGCGCTCGAGGTTCGCGCTCGTGTCGGCGTGCAGCCCCGAGACGAAGATGATGCCGTCCACCTTGTGCTCGAGGAGCACCTCGACGTACTGGTCCTCGGTCGTGCCGCCGGCCTCCTGGGCGCACAGCAGCGGGGTGTACCCGTTCTCGGCGAGGATCGACTCGACGACCTGGGCGAACAGCGGGAACACGGGGTTGGTGAGCTCGGGGACGATGAGCCCGACGAGGCCCTGGGAGCGCATGCGCAGCCGTTCGGGGCGCTCGTAGCCGAGCAGGTCGAGCGCCTCGAGGACGGCCTGGCGGGCCGCGGGGGAGACGCCGGGCTTGCCGTTCAGGACGCGCGAGACGGTGGCCGTGCTCACGCCTGCCTGGGCGGCCAGGTCGGCGAGCCGGGTGCGCGGCTGGGGGCCTGCGTCAGTCACCTGACCTCCTCGTCTCGTGGTCCCCGCGAGGGCTGGACGGCGCCACTCTACCTGTCTGAAACCGTGTCCTGAAAGTTACAGCAACAACTTGCAAGGCGTCCACATGCTGGTCTAGCGTCGGCCTTGTCCAGGCCAGCGACGGTGTGATCTGCCGCTCGCCGTGGCCCCCACCGAACCCCTCTGGAGAACAACGATGCGACGCAGCATCTCTCTCGTTGGCGCAGTCGGACTGGCGTTGACGCTGGCGGCTTGCGGCTCGAGCAACACCCCTGCAGACCCCACCTCGGCGCCCGAGACGACCGACACCGCGACGACCGAGCCGACCGAGCCGACCGGTGACGCGGGCTCGCTCGTCATCTGGGTCGACGACACCCGCCAGGACGCCGTCCAGGCCGCCGCCGCGACCTTCGAGGCCGAGACCGGCGCGACCGTCGAGCTCGTCCAGAAGAACTTCGACGACATCCGCCCCGACTTCCTCGCCCAGGTCCCCACGGGTGAGGGCCCCGACATCACGGTCGGCGCGCACGACTGGCTCGGCGAGCTCACCGCGAACGGCGTGGTCGCCCCGATCGAGCTCGGCGACAAGGCCGGCGAGTTCGAGCAGGTCGCGCTCGACGCCTTCACCTACGACGGCCAGGTCTACGGCCTGCCGTACGCGATCGAGAACATCGCGATCATCCGCAACACCGAGCTCGCGGACTCCACGCCCGCGACGTGGGACGAGATGATCGCCAAGGGCCTCGAGGCCGGCACGAAGTACCCCTTCCTCGTGCAGGTCGGCGAGACGGGTGACGGCTACACGCTCTACCCGTTCCAGACCTCGTTCGGCGCCCCGGTCTTCAAGCAGAACGAGGACGGCTCGTACACCAACGAGCTCGCGCTCGGCGGCGAGAACGGCGTGCGCTTCGCCGAGTTCCTCGCGAAGGAGGGCAAGGCCGGCACGCTGAGCACCTCGATCACCTACGACATCGCGGTCGAGGCCTTCGCGAACGGCGAGTCGCCCTACATCCTCGGCGGTCCGTGGATGCTCGGGTCCTTCGAGGGGCTCGACCTCGCGATCGACCCGATCCCCTCGGCGGGCGGCGAGCCGGCCCAGCCGTTCACCGGCGTCCAGGGCTTCTACCTCAACGCCCAGAGCGCCAACCAGCTGCTCGCGACGGACTTCCTCGTCAACTACATGGCGACCGTCGAGGCGCAGGTCGCGCTGTACGAGGCGGGCGACCGGACCCCGGCGCTCGTCGCCGCGGCCGACCAGGTCTCGTCCGACCCGATCGCCGCGGGCTTCCGCGAGGTCGGTGCCGACGCCGTCCCGATGCCGTCGATCCCCGAGATGGGTTCGGTGTGGAGCTTCTGGGGCGTGACCGAGGCGGGCATCATCTCCGGCAGCCTCGAGCCCGAGGCGGCGTGGAACAAGATGGTCGAGGACATCCAGGGCGCGATCGACGCCTCGGACTCCTGACCTGACCGCCGGGCGCGCGGCCGGGTGACCCCTTCCCGGCCGCGCGCCACCGGCTCCCTCCTGCCACGATCAGTCGTGTCGCACCGCCGCGACGAGAACCGGAGAGAACGCCATGAGCTCGACCGAGGCCCCGGCGAGGAAGGCCCGGCCCCGCACCGTCTCGCACTCCCGTGACTTCGGTCGCGGGTTCTTCGTCAAGCTCGCGCTCGTCGCGCTCGTCGACGCCCTGGGCGTCTACATCGCGATGACGGCGTTCGGCGAGGGCGCGATGGGCGTCTTCTGGGGCATGGTCGCGGTGCTCGTCGCCGTCAACTGGGTGTACTTCTCCCGGCGCACCCTGCCGATGAAGTACCTCGTCCCGGGCCTCGCCTTCCTGCTCGTGTACCAGGTCTTCACGATCGGGTACACGGGCTACGTCGCGTTCACCAACTACGGCGACGGGCACAACTCGACCAAGGCGCACGCGGTCGACGCGCTGCTCATCCAGAACGAGAAGCGTGTCGAGGGCAGCCCGTCCTTCCCGCTCGTCGTGGTCGACGACGACGGCGAGCTCGGCTTCGCGATCCTCGACGGCGACACGGTGCGGGTCGGCACCGCCGAGGACGCCCTGCGGCCCGAGCCGGACGCCGTCGTCGCCGACGGCACGGTGAGCGAGGTCCCCGGCTTCACGGTGCTGTCCCGCCAGGAGGTCCTGCAGCGCCAGAACGAGGTCACGGGGCTGCGCGTCCCGGTCTCCGACGACGCCGAGGACGGCTCGCTGCGCACGCAGGACGCCCGCCAGGGGTACATCTACCGCTCGTCCCTGGAGTACGACGAGGCGACGGGCACGATGGTCAACCTCGAGACGGGCGTGACCTACACGCCCAACGACCGCGGCCAGTTCGAGGCGCCCGACGGGACCCGCCTCCCGGTCGGCTGGCGCGTCACGGTGGGCCTGGAGAACTTCACGACCGCCTTCGCCGACGCGCGCTACGCGACACCGTTCTTCAAGGTGCTCGCATGGACCTTCGTGTTCGCGATCCTCTCGGTCGCGATCACCTTCTTCCTCGGGCTCTTCCTCGCGATCGTGCTCAACGACGAGCGACTGTGGTTCCGCCGCGTCATGCGCTCGCTGCTGATCCTGCCGTACGCGTTCCCCGCGTTCATGTCCTTCCTGCTGTGGCGCGGCATGCTCAACAAGGACTACGGCTTCATCAACACCGTGCTGCTGGGTGGGGCACAGATCAACTGGCTCTCCGACCCGTGGCTCGCGAAGGTCGCCGTCCTCGGCGTCCAGCTGTGGGTCGGCTTCCCGTACATGTTCCTCATCTGCACGGGGGCGCTCCAGGCAATCCCCTCGGACGTGATCGAGGCGGCCCGGATCGACGGTGCGGGGCGGATGCGCATCTGGCGCTCGGTGACCCTCCCGCTCCTGCTCGTCGCGACCGCGCCGCTGCTCATCTCCTCGTTCGCGTTCAACTTCAACAACTTCAACATCATCGAGATGGTCACCGAGGGCAACCCGCGGTTCCCCGACGCCTCGGTGCCCGTCGGTGCGACGGACATCCTCATCACGATGGTCTACTCGATCTCAGGTCTCGACGGGGGAGCGGCCAAGAACTACGGCCTCGCGAGCGCCCTGTCGATCGTGATCTTCGTCGTGGTCGCGACCATCTCGGTGATCAGCTTCCGCCGGACCCGCGCCCTGGAGGAGATCCACTGATGGCCACGCTCACCTCGACCCCGCGGACCGCCCAGCCCGTCCCGACCCGGCGCATGCCCGCCGGGCGGTGGTTCGCCGAGCTCGGCTGGCGCTACGTCATCGGGATCGTCGCGATCGTCTACGCGGCCTTCCCGATCGTGTTCGTCATCTCCTCCTCGGTCTCGCGCAGCAGCTCGTTGTCCGGCTCGAACCGGCTGTTCGAGAGCTTCTCGAGCGACAACTACACCGCGCTCAACCAGACGAGCTTCTGGCAGTGGACCGTCAACACGCTCGTGATCGCCTCGGTCACCGCGATCGCGACCGTGCTCATGGGTGCGGCCGCCGCGTACGCCTTCTCGCGCTTCCGCTTCTCGGGGCGCCGGGTCGCGCTCACGAGCCTGCTCGTGATCCAGATGTTCCCCCAGCTGCTCGCCTTCGTCGCGGTGTTCCTCCTGCTGCTCTCGCTCGGCGAGGTCGTGCCCGCGCTCGGGCTCAACTCGCGGCTCGGGCTCATCGCGGTCTACCTCGGCGGGGCGCTCGGGGTGAACACCTTCCTCATGTACGGCTTCTTCAACACGATCCCCAAGGAGATCGACGAGGCCGCGAAGATCGACGGCGCGAGCCACGCTCAGGTCTTCTGGACGATCATCCTGCGCCTCGCGGCACCGATCCTCGCGGTCGTCGCGCTGCTGAGCTTCATCAGCTCGTTCTCGGACTTCCTGCTCGCCAAGCTCATCCTGCAGTCCGAGCAGAACTGGACCCTCGCGGTCGGCATGTTCCAGTGGGTCTCCGACCAGACCAACCGGAACTGGGGCCTGTTTGCCGCAGGCGCGGTGATCAGCGCGATCCCGGTCGTGCTGCTGTTCCTGTTCCTGCAGAAGTACATCGTCGGCGGTCTCACCGCGGGCTCGGTCAAGTGACGGGCCTCGGGCCCCACCACGACGGATCCGAGCTCTACGTCCCGGCGGGCACGCCGGGGCTCGGCGACGTCGTGCCCGTGCGGCTGCGCGTGCCCGCGGGCTACGGGGAGACCTCGGTCCACGTGCGCTACGTGCACGACGGCGAGCCGTTCCTCGCCGAGGCCCGGCACGACCGCACGGGGGAGGGCGAACGGTGGTACGTCGCCGAGGTGCCCGTGCACAACCCCGTGACGAGCTATCGCTTCCTCGTCGACCACCCGGGCGGGTACCACTGGGTCGACGGGCGCGGGACGCACCACCGTGACTTCGCCGATGCGGCCGACTTCCGGCTCACGGTCCACGAGCCCGGGCCGGACTGGCTGCGCGACGGGGTCGTCTACCAGGTCTTCCCCGACCGCTTCGCCCGCTCGCGCACGAGCGGCGACCTCGACCTGCCGGACTGGGCGGTCCCCGCACCCTCGTGGGACGCCGAGCCTCCGCTCGCGGGCCGAGAGGCGGCAGCCACGGTGTACGGGGGAGACCTGCGCGGGATCGCCGAGCGGCTCGACCACCTCGAGCAGCTCGGGGCGGACGTGCTGTACCTGACCCCGGTGTTCGAGGCACGCTCGGTGCACCGCTACGACGCGGTGAGCTTCGACCGGGTCGACCCGCTCCTCGGGGGCGACGCGGCGCTCGTCGAGCTCTGCGCGGCCGTGCACGCGCGCGGCATGCGGATCATGGGCGACCTCACGACCAACCACACGGGGGTCGGCCACGAGGGGTTCACCCGCGCGCTCGCGGACCGTTCGGCGCCCGAGGCGGACTTCTTCTACTGGACCGACGCCGGCCACGTCGGGTGGAAGGGCCACGCCTCGCTGCCCAAGCTCGACTGGGCGAGCACCGAGCTTGCGCACCGCATGGTCACGGGCGCGGACTCGGTGACGACCCGGTGGCTGCGCGAGCCCTTCGCGCTCGACGGGTGGCGCGTCGACGTCGCGAACATGACGGGCCGCCTCGGGGCGCAGGACGACGCCTCGCACGTCGCACGCCTCATGCGCACCGCGATGGCCGCGGTTCGCCCCGACCTTGCCCTCGTCGCCGAGCACGCGCACGACCCGAGCGCCGACCTCGCGGGTGACGGGTGGCACGCGACCATGAGCTATGCCGCGTTCACCCGGCCGGTGTGGTCGTGGCTGCGCCCCGCGGGCGGCACCGTGTGGGAGCTGCCCGTCGCGGTCGCACCCCGCCCTGCGGGCGCGATGGTCGCGACGATGCGGGAGTTCTCCTCGGCCGTCCCGTGGCAGGTCGCCGCGCGCCAGTGGAACCTGCTCGGCTCGCACGACACCCCGCGCATCCGCACGCTGCTCGGGGGCGATCGCGCCCTGCTCGAGGTCGCCGTCGGCCTGCTCGCGACGCTCCCGGGCACCCCCATGGTGTTCGCGGGCGACGAGGTCGGCGCGCAGGGGAGCAACGGCGAGCACGCCCGCACGACCATGCCGTGGGACGACCCCGCGCGCTGGGACGGCGCGACGTTCGCGCTGTTCCGCAGGCTCCTCGCGGTGCGCCGCGAGAGCCGTGCGCTGCGGCGCGGCGGGCTGCGCTGGATCGACCTCGGGCCCGACGCGGTCGCCTTCCTGCGCGAGACCCCCGACGAGCGCGTCCTCGTGCTCGCCGCACGCACGCCCTGGTCCGGCGCACGCCTGCCCGGGCTTGCCCGCGCGGGGGAGAACCTCACGGGTGCCGCACCCCTGCACGTCGACGACGACGGCGCGATCCATCTCCCGGGCGAGGGCCCCACCTTCCAGGTGTGGCGCCTCGCGTGAGGCCCTTCCCCAGGCGGGACGGGGCGCCGTCGTCGGCCGCACTAGGCTTGCGGCCGTGAGCAGCACCCGAACCCCTGGCTACGGCGCCGCCGACCAGGAGCGGTGGGTCGCCGAGGCGCCCAAGTCACGCGCCCGCACCGCGTTCGAGCGCGACCGTGCGCGCATCGTGCACTCCTCGGCCCTGCGCCGCCTCGCCGACAAGACCCAGGTCCTGGGACCCGCGACCGACGACTTCGTGCGCACCCGCCTGACGCACACCCTCGAGGTCGCCCAGGTGGGCCGCGAGCTCGGCAAGTCGCTCGGCTGCGACCCCGACGTCGTCGACACCGCGTGCCTCGCGCACGACCTCGGCCACCCGCCCTTCGGGCACAACGGTGAGCGGGCGCTCGCGCTCGCGGCGGCGGACATCGGCGGCTTCGAGGGCAACGCCCAGACCCTGCGCATCCTCACGCGGCTCGAGCCGAAGGTCGTCGACGCCGACGGCCGCTCGGCGGGGCTCAACCTCACCCGCGCGAGCCTCGACGCGTCCGTGAAGTACCCGTGGGGGCTCGGCGAGGGGCCCCCCACGAGCGACGGGCGGCCCACCGCGAAGTTCGGCGTCTACCCCGACGACCTCGAGGTCTTCGCGTGGCTGCGGGCAGACGCGGCCCCCCTCGTGCGCTGCATCGAGGCCCAGGTCATGGACCTCGCCGACGACGTCTCCTACTCGGTGCACGACGTCGAGGACGCCGTCGTCGGCGGGAAGATCGACTTCGCCTACCTCGACGACGACGCGCACCGCAGCAAGGTGATCGACGCGGTCCTCGACTGGTACGGCACCGCCGTGGGGCCCGAGGAGCTCGACGCCGCGATGGACCGGCTCGTCGAGGCGCACCTGTGGCAGACGGACTTCCGGGGCACGCGCGCCGAGCTCGCCCAGCTCAAGGACACCACGAGCCAGCTCATCGGGCGGTTCGTGCGGGCCGCGGTCGCCGCGACCCGCGAGCGCTTCGGCGACGGCCCGCTCACCCGGTACGCCGCGGAGCTCGTCGTGCCCGAGGAGACGGTCGCCGAGATCCTCGTCCTCAAGGGGCTCGCGGTCGCCTACGTCATGGGCCCGCGCGAGGCCGAGCCGCTCTACCAGTTCCAGCGCGACGTGCTCACCGACCTCGTCGAGGTGCTCTTCGAGCGCGGTCCGGTCGCCCTCGAGACCGCGTTCGCCGCGGACTGGCACGCCGCGGACGACGACGGCGCGCGGCTGCGCGTCGTGATCGACCAGGTCGCCTCGCTGACCGACGTCTCGGCCGCGCAGTGGCACGCGAACCTCGTGCGCCCGCGGCGGCGTCGATGACCGCGCACAGCCCGCACCCCGGGGGTGCCCGGCCCGCCTAGACTCTCGGCGTGGCCCGGATCAAGCGCGAGGACGTCGCCCTCGTGCGCGAGCGTGCGAGCATCGAGGAGATCGTCGGTGCGCACGTGACCCTCAAGGGCGCCGGTGTCGGCTCGATGAAGGGGCTGTGCCCCTTCCACGACGAGCGCACCCCGTCGTTCCACGTGCGCCCCCAGGTCGGGCTGTGGCACTGCTTCGGCTGCGGCGAGGGCGGGGACGTCATCTCCTTCGTCCAGAAGATCGACGGGCTGGGCTTCGCCGAGGCCGTCGAGTACCTCGCGGGCCGCTTCAACATCACGCTGCGCTACGAGGAGGGCGGCGGCCCGCGCTCGGGGATCGACGTCGGCTCGCGGCGCAGGCTGCTCGAGGCGAACGCGACCGCGGCGCAGTTCTTCACCGAGCAGCTCGGCTCGGCGCAGGCCGCCGCCGCCCGGCAGTTCCTCGACGAGCGCGGCTTCGACGCCTCGCACGCCGAGCACTTCGGCATCGGGTACGCGCCCCAGGGCTGGGACTCGATGCTGCGGCACCTGCGTGGTCGTGGCTTCACCGATGCCGAGATCCTCGCCGCAGGCCTCGTGAGCCAGGGCCAGCGCGGGGTCTACGACCGCTTCCGCGGGCGCCTCGTGTGGCCGATCCGTGAGGTCACGGGCGACGTCATCGGCTTCGGCGCGCGCCGGCTGTTCGAGGAGGACCAGGGCCCCAAGTACCTCAACACCCCTGAGACACCCTTGTACCGCAAGAACCAGGTGCTCTACGGGCTCGACCTCGCCAAGCGCGAGATCGCGCGTGAGCGCCAGGTCGTGGTCGTCGAGGGGTACACCGACGTCATGGCTGCGCACCTTTCGGGCGTCACGACCGCGGTCGCGACGTGCGGCACGGCGTTCGGGCCTGAGCACGTGCGCGTCGTGCGCAGGCTGCTCGGCGACACGTCCGTGGG